>SR_TP_S13solDRAFT_1000244_pt1 | contig 25245 bp, 16 predicted proteins | sample SodReaTP_S13sol_FD_11159 | JGI IMG/M metagenome (IMG submission 11159)
CCGCTCCCACAGCACCCCAGCCCTGCCGCAGCTTCGTGTGGGAGCGAACTCCGATTCGCGATTTCTCCCGGCAATGTTTCGCGGACGGACTCCGCTCCTACATCACCCCGGCCGCCGCAGCTTCGTGTGGGAGCGAACTCCGATTCGCGATACCTCCGGGCAATGTTTCGCGGACGGATTCCGCTCCCACATCACCCCGGCCCTGCCGAAGCTCTGTGTAGGAGCGAACTCCGATTCGCGATACCTCCGGGCAATGGATCGCGGACGGATTCCGCTCCCACAACCTTCCGGCCGCCGCAGCTCGGTGTAGGAGCGAACTCCGATTCGCGATATTTGGCCGGTGACCGGGTGCAGGCAATGTCATAATTGATGGTTTGCGAACAGGCCTTTCCAACAATGCGCCAACTGCTGGTCACCGCCGCCCTGCCCTATGCCAACGGCCCGATTCACATCGGCCACATGCTGGAATTCGTCCAGACCGACATCTGGGCGCGTTTTCAGCGTGCGCGCGGCCACCAGGTGGTGTTTGCCTGGGCCGACGACGCGCACGGCACGCCGATCATGCTCAACGCCGAAAAGCGCGGCATGACGCCGGAGCAGCTGATCGAGATGTACGCCATCGAGCACCAGCGCGATTTCCAGGATTTCGGCCTTTCCTACGACAATTTCTCGACCACGCACAGCGAAACCAACCGCGAAATCGTCGAGCTGATCTGGCAGCGCCTGAACGAAGCCGGTTGCGTGGTCACGCGCACCATCGAGCAGCTTTATGACGAAGAAAAGGGCATGTTCCTGCCCGATCGCTTCATTCGCGGCACCTGCCCGAAATGCGGCACCGAAGACCAGTACGGCGATTCGTGCGAGAAATGCAGCGCCACCTATGAGCCCACCGACCTGATCGATCCGCGCTCGGTGGTCTCGGGCTCGACCCCGGTGCTGAAGAAGACCGAACACCACTTCGTCACGCTCAAGCCGTTCGAAGACAGCCTGAAGCAATGGATGCGTTCCGGCGCGCTGCAGGATGAGGTCGCCAACAAGCTGGCCGAATGGTTCGAGCCCGGCCTGCGCGACTGGGACGTGACCCGCGATGCGCCGTACTTCGGCTTTCGCATTCCTGGTACCGAGGACAAGTACTTCTACGTCTGGCTGGACGCGCCGATCGGCTACCTGTCGAGCTTCCGCGAAGTCTGCGAGCGCGACGGGCTGGACTTCGATGCCTGGACTCGTCCGGGCAGTCAAGCCGAAATGCACCACTTCATCGGCAAGGACATCATCTATTTCCACTGCCTGTTCTGGCCGGCCATGCTCGAAGGCGCGCGTTTCCGTCGCCCGACAAAAGTCCACGTGCACGGCTTCCTGACCGTCAACGGCACCAAGATGTCGAAATCGCGCGGCACCTTCATCATGGCGCGCACCTGGCTTGATCACCTGCCGCCGGACTACCTGCGCTATTACCTGGCCGCCAAACTGGGCCCGGGGCTGTCCGACATCGACCTGAACTTCGACGATTTCACCAACCGGATCAATTCCGACCTGGTCGGCAAGCTGGTCAATATCGCCAGCCGCGCTTCAGGTTTCATCCACAAGTTCGGCCACGGCAAGCTTGGGGCGGTGCTACCCGACGAAGATCTGTACGAGCAGTTCACCGGCCAGACCGAGGCCATCGCCGAGGACTTCGAGAACTGCAACTACGCCTCGGCCGTGCGCCGAATCATGGCGCTGGCCGATCGCGCCAACCAGTACGTGGACGAACACAAGCCCTGGCAGATGGCAAAACAGGAAGGTCGCGAGGCCGAAGTGGTCGCGGTCTGCACCCAGGCGCTGAACCTGTTCCGGGTGCTGGCAACCTGGCTCTCGCCGGTCATTCCGCATATCGCCGAGGCCGCCGGCGAATTCCTGAACTGCCGGCTGGACGAATGGAAAATGCTCGACCAGCCGCTGCTGGCGCACCCGATCGACAAGTTCAAGCCACTTGCCACCCGGGTCGAACCCAAGAAAATCGAGGCTCTGATGGAAGCATCCCGTGAATCATTGACCGCTGAAACCGCCGCACCGAAACTGGACCTGGCGCCGGAAATCACCATCGACGATTTCATGAAGATCGACCTGCGCGTGGCCCGCATCGCCGAGGCAGGCCTGGTCGAAGGCGCCGACAAGCTGCTGCGGCTGGTGCTGGACCTGGGTGGTGAGACCCGCCAGGTTTTCGCCGGCATCCGCTCGGCCTACGATCCGAAGGACCTCGAAGGCAGGCTCACGGTCATGGTCGCCAACCTCAAGCCGCGCAAGATGCGCTTCGGCCTGTCCGAAGGCATGGTGCTGGCTGCCGGCGGCGACGACGGCGGGCCGTACCTGCTGGCACCGGACTCGGATGCCAAGCCGGGGATGCGGGTGAAGTAAGCGGGCAAGCAGACCCCGGGCAATCACAGCCGGGCATCGACCCCGGACAGCGGCAGGATGTGCTTGAGGTCGTAGACAACCGCCTTTTCCCGCGCCCAGCCCAGGATTTCCGATTCCGCCAATTGCTTGAATTCGCTGTGGGCCACCGCCAGCACCACCGCATCGTAGGCGGCCTTCTCCGGATGGGCCGTGAGTTCGATCCCGAAGTGATCCCGCGCCTGGTCTGCGTCAGCATGCGGGTCGTGAACATCGACGACCGCATTGCAGGCCTGCAGCTCACGAACCAGGTCGACCACCTTGGTATTGCGCAGGTCCGGGCAATCCTCCTTGAAGGTCAGGCCCAGGACAAGAATGCGGCTGCCCGGCAGCGGGATGGATTTCCTGGCCATCAGTCGCATCAGTTTGTTGGCCACAAAAATTGCCATCTTGTCGTTGATCCGGCGCGAAGCCAGCGTCAGCTCCGGGTTATGGCCGAGAATCGTTGCCTTGTGCGTCAGGTAATAAGGATCGACCCCGATGCAGTGCCCACCGACCAGGCCGGGGCGAAACGGCAGGAAATTCCACTTGGTCCCGGCGGCTTCCAGCACGTGTGCGGTATCGATATTCATCCTGTCGAACACCATCGCCAGTTCATTCATCAGCGCGATGTTGACATCACGCTGAGTGTTCTCGATGACCTTGGAAGCCTCGGCGACCTTGATCGAGGGCGCCTTGTGCGTGCCCGCCGTGATGATGGCTGCATAGAGATTGTCGATGGCCTCGGCTGCCCCCGGCGTGCTTCCACTGGTGACCTTCCTGATATCGGAAAGCCGGTGTTGCCGGTCGCCGGGATTGATCCGTTCGGGCGAGTAACCAACAAAAAACCAGTGCCCTCCGGTTTGCCCCCGACCCGTTTCACCTGCGTCCTCCCCGGGGTGCGTCTGATTGCCGAACGCACATTTCAGGCCGGATTCGGCCTCGAGGATGGGAATGCATTCCTCCTCGGTCGTGCCGGGATACACCGTGGACTCGTAAATCACCGTATCGCCGGGCTTGAGCAATCCGCCCACGGTGCGGCTGGCCGACTGCAGCGGTCTCAAATCCGGACGCTGGGCCTCGTCGACCGGGGTCGGCACGGTAATGATGTAGACATTGCAGTCGGCCAGATCTGCAGGCTCGGCCGTGACTTGCAGGTTTTTTGCCGCGGCCAGCTCCTCGGCCGCCACCTCGCGCGTGCCATCGAGCCCTTCACGCAGCTCGGCAACCCGGCTCGGGTTGATATCCAGGCCGATGACCGGAAACTTGCGCGCAAACTCCACTGCCAGCGGCAAGCCCACGTAGCCCAGTCCGATAATGCCGATTTTCGTGTCCACTCTTGTTCTCTCTGATCTGAGTTCCGGGTTTGCGGGCTGTTCCAGGCGTTTCAAGCGGCCGGATCACTCCCATTCGATCGTGGCCGGCGGCTTGCCGGAAATGTCGTAGACGACCCGGGACACGCCGGTGATTTCGTTGATGATTCTTCGGGCGACGTGGTCGAGGAAGTCGTGGTCCAGGCGGGCCCAGCGAGCGGTCATGAAATCGACGGTTTCGACCGCGCGCAGCGCGATGACCCATTCGTAGCGTCGGGCATCGCCGACCACGCCGACCGACTTGACCGGCAGGAACACGGCGAAGGCCTGGCTGACCTTGTCGTACAGGCCGGCGTTTCTCAGTTCGGTGATGAAGATATGGTCGGCCTTCTGCAGCGGCTCGATGTATTCGGGCCGGACTTCGCCGAGAATGCGCACGCCCAGGCCCGGGCCGGGGAACGGGTGGCGCATGACCAGTTCGGCCGGCAGGCCCAGCTCGACGCCGATTCTTCGAACCTCGTCCTTGAACAGCTCGCGCAGCGGCTCGACCAGTTTCAGGTTCATTTTCTCCGGCAGGCCGCCGACGTTGTGGTGCGACTTGATCACCTTGGCCTTGCCGGTGGCAGCACCTGCCGATTCGATCACGTCCGGGTAGATCGTGCCCTGGGCCAGCCAGCCGGCTTCGCGGTGGCTTTTGGCCGCGGCGTCGAACACCTTGATGAATTCACCGCCGATGATCTTGCGCTTTTCCTCCGGGTCGGCCACGCCGGCCAGCGCGCCCAGAAACTGCTCGCGCGCATCGACCCGCTCGACGCGCACGCCCAGGTGCTCGGCGAACGTCGCCATGACCTGATCGCCCTCCTGGTATCTGAGCAGGCCGGTGTCGACGAAAATGCACAACAACTGATCCCCGATCGCCTCGTGCAGCAGGGCCGCGACCACTGAAGAATCGACGCCGCCGGACAGGCCCAGCAGCACGCTGTCGTCGCCGACGGTTTCGCGCACGCGCTCGATCTGGTCGGCGATGATCGCCTCGGTGGTCCAGTCGGCCGAACAGCCGCAGATCTCGTGCGCGAAGCGCTCGAGAATGCGTCTGCCCTGGGCGGTGTGGGTGACTTCGGGGTGGAACTGCAGGCCGTAATACCCGCGATCGTCATCGGCCATGCCGGCAATCGGCGCCGAGCCGGTGGTGCACATGATCTCGAAGCCTTCGGGCAGGTTCGTGACCTTGTCGCCGTGGCTCATCCAGACTTCGAGCAGGCCGCGACCATTGGCGGCAACACGATCCTCGATCCCGTCCAGCAGCCGCGAGGAGTGGGCGATCGCAACCTCGGCGTAGCCGAATTCCTTTTCCTCCGACGGATCTACCTTGCCGCCGAAGTGCGCGGCCATGGCCTGCATGCCGTAGCAGATACCGAGCAGCGGCACGCCCAGCTCGAACACGACTTCCGGAATGCGCGGACTGTCGGCGAACCCCACCGACTCCGGCCCGCCGGAAAGCACGATGCCGGAAGGCGCAAAATCGCCAATGGCCCGCGGGTCAACGTCGAACGGCATGATCTCCGAATACACCCCGATCTCGCGCACCCGCCGGGCAATGAGCTGGGTGTACTGCGAACCGAAGTCGAGGATCAGAATGCGGCTGGAGTGGATGTCGGTCATTGGGGCAGGGACTCGTTCATGATTCTGGATCCGGTGAGAAAACGTGCCGCGGATTAAGCGAAATCAGGGCAAAAGGCTTTTGTTGAACCGCAGATGAACGCGGATGAACGCAGATAAAGGCGAAAGAAAATAAAAAACTGAACGCGGAAAAAATTAAACAAACGGCCATTTGAAAATTCAGTATTTGCTTCAACGAGGTTTTTGTTGCTCTTCGTGCCTTCCTCGTGCCCTTTGTATGTCGCTTTCAAGATCTATCCGCGTTCATCCGCGTTCATCTGCGGTTCAATTCATTCTTTCAATTCCATCCGCGGTTCAAGACGCGTTCACCCGCGCTTGTAGTTCGGGGCTTCCTTGGTGATGGCGACGTCGTGGGCGTGGGATTCGGTGATGCCGGCGTTGGTCACGCGCACGAAGGCAGGCCTGGTGCGCATTTCCTCGATCGTGCGGCAGCCGGTATAGCCCATCGCCGAACGCAGTCCGCCGAGCAACTGGTGGACCACGCTGCTTAGCGGGCCCTTGTACGGCACCCGGCCCTCGATGCCTTCGGGCACCAGCTTCTCGGCCTCGGTTTCGGCCTGGAAGTAGCGGTCCGACGAGCCCTTCTGCATCGCACCCAGCGAGCCCATGCCGCGGTAGCTCTTGTACGAGCGGCCCTGGAACAGCTCGACCTCGCCGGGGGCCTCCTCGGTGCCGCCGAACAGGCTGCCGATCATGACCGCATGGGCGCCGGCGACGATCGCCTTGGCCAGATCGCCGGAGAAGCGTATGCCGCCGTCCGCGATGACCGGGATGCCAAGTTTCTTCAGATCCCGGGCGGCAGCCGCAACCGCGCTGACCTGCGGCACGCCGACGCCGGCGACAATGCGCGTGGTGCAGATCGAACCCGGGCCCTGGCCGATCTTGACCCCGTCGGCGCCGGCCTCGGCCAGTGCCAGCGCGCCTTCGCCGGTGGAAACATTACCGCCGATGACCTGAACCTGCGGGAAATGCCTCTTGCACCAGGCAACCCGGTCGAGCACGCCGCGCGAATGGCCGTGCGCGGTGTCGCAGACGATGATGTCGACACCGGCTTCGACCAGCGCGGTGATCCGGTCCTCGGTGTCGCCGCCGGCACCGACCGCGGCGGCCACCAGCAACTGCTCGGCCGAATCCTTGGCCGCGTTCGGGAAATCGCGCGATTTCTGGATGTCCTTGACCGTCACCAGCCCGCGCAACTGGAACGCATCGTTGACCACAAGCACCTTCTCGATCCGGTACTTGTGCAACAGCTCCAGCACTTCGTCCTGGCTGGCGCCCTCCTGGACGGTCACCAGTTTTTCCTTGCGCGTCATGATGTTGCGCACCGGATCGTCGAGCTTCTTCTCGAACCGCATGTCGCGGCTGGTGACGATGCCGACCAGCTCGCCGCCGTCGACCACCGGCACGCCGGAAATGTTGTGGCGGCGGGTGATTTCCAGCACTTCGCGGATCGTGGTCTGCGGATCGACCGTGATCGGGTCCTTGATCACGCCGGCTTCGTATTTCTTGACGATGCGGACCTCGCGCGCCTGCTGCTCGATGTCCATGTTCTTGTGAATCACCCCGACCCCGCCGGCCTGGGCCATGGCGATCGCCAGCCGGGCCTCGGTCACGGTATCCATGGCCGCGGAAATCAGCGGAATGTTGATCGCCAGATCGCGCGTCACCCGGGTGGTCAGATCGGCATCGCGCGGCAGAATTTCCGACAGCGCCGGGACCAGGGAGACATCGTCGAACGTGAGGGCTTCTTCGAGCAGGCGCATCAGGGGTGTCTCCAGCGGGTAAATCCCGCAATTGTAGCCTGTTTACGTTGCTTTTGCAGGTCGAAAGCAAGGCAAAAGCTTGCTCTCGCAGAGACGCGGAGACGCAGAGAAATTCATGGAGGACCGGTTAGAAGCAGGTCAAAGGCAGGTTCTCGCAGAGGCGAAGAGAAAATCATTTGAAAACGATGACGATTCCCGCCTTCGCAAAGTTGTCTGCTATTTTGATTTCTTCAGTGCTTTTCTCTGCGTCTCCGCGGCTCTGCGAGAAATACCGCTTTTCGCTCTTCATCTCACCCTTGATGGGTCGCAGCAGCCCTCGCAATGGCAGGCCGGCCTGCATACAATACCGGCACGACAACTACAACGCCTGCGCAACAGGCCCGGATCCTCCATGACCGAATCCCCCGCAGCCACCAAGGCCTCGCCATTTCGCATGCCCGATACGCTGGCGCTGATGTTCATGCTGATGTGCGCGGCGCTGGTGATGACCTGGATCCTGCCGGCGGGCAGCTACGAGCAGGTGGTCAACGAGAGCGGACGCGAGGTTGTGGTACCGGGGACGTACCGCCACATCGAGGATGCCGAGACGCTGTCACCGTGGTCGCTGTTCACGGCCGTGCCGCGAGCGATGGCCGATACCCAGGCGATCATCTTCTTCGTGCTGCTGGTCGGCGGCGCGATGTCGGTGATTCGCCAGACCGGCGCGATCGAGGCGTCACTCGGCCAGGTGATCCAGGCGCTGGATCAACATCCGCTGCTGCTGATCCTCGCGGGGGTCTCCATTTTCGCCATCACCTCGGCGACGCTGGGCATGGGCGAGGAATACATTCCGCTGACCGGCATCCTGATCGCGATGTGCGTGGCCATGCGCATGGACACGGTCGCGGCCATCGGCATCATGCTGGTCGGTTACGGGGTGGGCTTCGGGGCCACGATCGTCAACCCGTTCACGCTGTTCATTGCCCAGGACATCGCCGAGCTTCAGCCCGGCTCCGGGTGGCAATTCCGCGCCATCATTTTCGTGCCCTTCGTCCTGATCGGCGTCCATCACGTCTGGCGCTACGCCATCAAGGTCCGGCGCGATCCGGCGGCCAGCCTGGTCGCCGACATCCCCGAGGCTCAGCCGCCGGAGGCGACCGAAGCGCCGCCGATGACGGGACGGCGCGCGGTCGTCATCGGGCTGATCGTGGCCACGCTGGCCGCGCTGATCTGGGGCATCACGCAGCACGACTGGTACCTGACCGAGCTGGGCGCAATGTTCATCGTGCTGGCAATCATCGTCGGGCTGGTTGCACGCATGCCGGTCGATGCCATCGCGATCTCGTTCAGCCGCGGCGCGGCCGAACTGGCCGGCACGGCGGTGCTGATCGGGTTCGCCCGCTCGATCGCGCTGCTGCTCGAAGACGGCCAGGTGCTGCATACCATCGTGCATGCGCTGGCCGAACCGTTGACCGGGCTGCCGCCGGAGCTGTCGGCGGTCGGCATGCTGGGCATCCAGTCCTTGCTCAACCTGTTCGTGTCCTCCGGCTCCGGCCAGGCCTTCCTGACCATGCCGCTGATGGCGCCGATCGGCGACCTGGTCGGCATCGAGCGCCAGGTGTCGGTCATGGCCTATCACTTCGGTGACGGCTTCGTCAACCTGATCGCGCCGACCAACCCCATCCTGATGGGCATCCTCGGCATTGCCGGCATTCCGTACCTGAAGTGGCTGAAATTCGTGCTGCCGCTGCTGGCCAAACTACTGGCGCTGGCGGCGGTTTGCATGGTGGTGGCGGTTTGGGTTGGGTATCACTGAGGGTGGCTTCGGGATGAGCTCGGCGCCGGGTCAGTGTGTGGGGCTTGTTAGATCTTTCGTGAATCGTAAATAGTGAATAGTGAATGGTGAATAGCAAGCAAAACCCGACAGGCCACCCGGCCCCGAGTTATCGGGCCTGCTATTCACTATTTACCATTTACCATTTACGATTTACGAAAGAGTCAGCGAAGCCGCCAGGGGCCGAGACGCCCCGACCCCGCCGAAAACCTCAATCGCTCAATCCACGTAGAGCGAACTCACCGACTCCCCTTCCGCCATGCGGCGGATGGTTTCGGCGAGGATCTGGGCGACCGAGAGCTGGCGGATGCGGCCGCAGTCCTGGGCTTCCTGGCTGAGCGGAATGGTGTCGGTGACGACGACTTCGTCGAGTACCGAGCCGGTGATGTTCTCGATTGCCCGGCCCGACAATACCGGGTGCACGCAGTAGGCGACTACACGCCGCGCGCCCTGCTCCTTCAACGCGGCGGCCCCGGCGCAGAGGGTGCCGGCGGTGTCGATCATGTCGTCGACCAGTACGCAGGTCTTGTCGGTGACATCACCGATCAGGTTCATCACCGTCGCCTCGTTGGCGCGCGGGCGGCGCTTGTCGATGATGGCCAGGTCCATGTCCAGGCGCTTGGCGATGGCGCGCGCGCGCACCACGCCGCCGACATCGGGCGAGACCACGATCATGTTGTCGTCGCCGTAATGTTTCCAGATATCGGCCAGCGTCAGCGGCGAGGCATAGACGTTGTCGACCGGGATTTCGAAGAAACCCTGGATCTGATCGGCGTGCAGGTCCACGGTCACGACCCGGTCGGTGCCGACGGCACCAATCATGCGTGCGGCGACCTTGGCCGTAATCGGCACCCGGGATGAGCGCGGCCGGCGGTCCTGGCGGGCATAGCCGAAATAGGGGATGACCGCGGTCACTCTGCTTGCCGAGGCGCGCTTGAGCGCGTCGATCATGACCAGCAGTTCCATGAAGTTCTCGGCCGCCGGCTGACAGGTGGGCTGGATGATGAAGATGTCGCGACCGCGCACGTTCTCGGCGATTTCGACCATGGTCTCGCCGTCGCTGAAGCGCCCGACGTTGGCCTTGCCCATGGGCACGCCCAGGTGACCGGCGATGGCATGGGCAAGCTCCGGATTGGCGTTTCCGGAGAAGATCATCATGGTAGGCGTGGTCACGTCTGGCTTTCCCGTCGGCGCTGGCGTGGTAGATGGCTGGGACGGCAGGACTCGAACCTGCGAATGCGGGGATCAAAACCCCGTGCCTTAACCAACTTGGCGACGTCCCAATCGATGGTGTGAAATCTCTTCCAGCCGCGGATTATAACGGTTCGGTTTCCGCAGTGTGCCCGATGGCGGGCGAGAATTGCCAGCCGGCCAGCGACGCGCGCACCCGATATGGCGGACTGCGCGCCTCGACCCGGGCCGGCAGCAGCACGCCATGATCGCTGTCCAGGCGCCAGCGCTGGTAGTCGAGCTCCCAGCGCTGAAATTGCAGCGACTGCATGGCGCCATCGTCGGCAAAATCGACCTGCGCCCCCGGCGGGGCCGGGAGCCCGCGCAGCCACGAGCTCATCCAGCGCACCGGAATCGGCCAGCCTACGGCGCGCTCGACCAGCAAGTCCGGATCCGGGCCTTCGAGCACGTCGATGTCGCTGCCGGTCAGCACCGCATGGCCCGGCGACATTTCCAGCAACCACTGCTTGCCGCCGGCAACGGTGCGCAGCGAGATGCGGTGATGCTCGCCGCTCGCCTGCCAGTTCATGGCCAGGCTGCCGCCGCGTTCGCCATCCGACAATCCCAGGCGACCGTTGACCGACCAGTCGGGCCGGGCCGCAAACCAGGCCTGGCGCTCGGCGAGCCAGGCGCCTTCCGGGCGCGGGTCACGCGTGGCGCAACCGGCCAGCAGCAGACCGCAGGCCAGCACCACGGCAACAGGCCGCCAGCAACGCCTCATTCCAGCCCGAGCCGCTGCAGCGTTTCGTCGTAGACCGGGTCCCCGGCGAACTGGTCGCGGCTGGCCAGCGCGGTCGCACGCGCCTCGTCTTCGCGCCCGGTCTTGAACAGCACCTCGATCAGGTGGGCGAGGATTTCGGGATGCGGTTCGGCCCGGGCCGCACGTTCCAGGTACGGCAGTCCTTCCTCGGCCCGTCCCAGCCGGTACAGCACCCAGCCCATGGAATCGAGAATAGCCGGGTTGTTCGGGTCCAGCGCCAGCGCGGTTTCGATCAGCCGGTAGGCTTCGCGCTGACGGTCGGTGCGGTCCGACAGCGTATAGCCCAGGGCATTGAGCGCGGCAGCGTTTTCAGGATCGTTCTGGATGATGGTGCGCAGGTCCTGCTCGGCCAGCTCCAGCTCATTGGCCTGCACCGCGGCCATGGCCCGGGCATACAGCAGCGCGTCGCTGCCGGGCATTTCGGTCAGCGCACGGCTGAGCACGCGCAGGGCTTCGTCATGCCGGTCGTGCTCGCCCAGCACCTGGCCTTCGATCAGCCAGGCCTGCTCGGACAGATCCGGACCACCGGTTTCGCGCACCCCGCTCAGCATTTCACGCGCCTCATCGAGCCGGTCCAGGCGGGCCAGCAGCAGCGCGCTGCGCAGCGCGGCGCGCGGCGCCAGTTCACCTTCGACCCGCCGATACCAGGCCAGCGCATGATCATTCATTTCCAGCAACTCGGCAAGCACGCCGGTCAGCCAGGCGTGGCGCTGCGTGTCATGCACCGGGTCAAGCAGGGCCAAGCGCTGCCAGGCCGCGCCGGCCCGGGCGTACTGACCCAGTTCCTGGCGCAGCAGCGCGATGTTGTAGAGCGTTTCCAGATCGCCTTCCATCTCCTCCAGCACGACCAGCGATTCCTCGATGCGGCCGGTTTCGCGCAACAGTTCGGCCAGCCCGAGCCGGGCTTCACGCCGGTTCGGTTCAACCTCGACCGCGGCCCGCCAGATCTCCACCGCCTGCTCGGTTTCGCCGGTCGCCTCGGCCAGACGTGCCGCCCAGATCGCGTGCTCGACCTCGTCGGAATCCTGCCAGGCACGGTACGCAAGCTGGTAGCCGTTGTCGAATTCCTCGAACTGCCATAGCAGCCGGCTGCGCTGAAAATCGCTAAACCCAGGCACATGCGGGCCGGTTTTTTCAAGCAGATCTTCCAGCGATTGCCCGGCCACAACGATCGAAGGTGCCAGCCCCAGCAGCGTGACCGCGTGATTCCATCGCTGGTCACCGGCCCCGGGACGACCAATCAGGCGATCATGGAGCAGCGCCACGGCCCGTTCGCGGTCATTGCCGCGCAACGCCGCGATGACCGCAAACTGCAGCGCGTCGAGCGCGTCGGGATCAATCTCGTGCCAGCGCTCGGCGGCACGGGCGGCGGTCTCCCAGTCGTTGACGGCCGCGGCCAACTGGGCCGCGCGCAGGGTCAGCTCGGGGTCTTCGCTTCGCTCGACCACCGGCATCAGCAGCTCCAGCGCGTACTGGTAATCGCCGGCCTCGGCGGCCAGCCGGGATTCGGTCACGATTGCCTGGTCCTCGTCCTTTTGCGCGGAGTCAGCTGCGTCGGACGCCGCGGAGTTACCCGCCAGCGGCCCCGCACAGCCGGTCAACAACACGAAAAAACAAAGCGCGGCTATCTTGCATTGAAACGCTGCAGGCGGGACAATTGCCTGTTTATCCTTCGCCGTAGTCAACTGTCCTGAATTCATGTCGGTAGTAGCCCTTGGTTTGAGTCACCAGACTGCGCCGGTCGCGATTCGCGAGCGCCTGGCGTTTACGCCCGAACGCGTGTCGGATGCGCTCGTTTCCATGCACGCAATCTCCGGCGTGCGCGAGTGTGCGATCGTCAGCACCTGCAATCGCACCGAACTCTACGCCATCGGTGACAGTGCAAGCATACCGGCATTGCTTGACTGGGTGCACGACTGGCACGGGATTGATCGCGGCAAGTATCGCGAATACCTGTTCACGCTGCAGCAACGCGCCGCCGTCATCCACCTGCTCAAGGTCACCTCGGGCATGGACTCGATGGTGCTGGGCGAGCCGCAGATCGTCGGCCAGGTCAAGAAGGCCTGGCAAACGGCGCAGGGCCTGAAGACCCTGGACACCGTTCTCGACCGGCTTTTCCAGCATTCGTTCCAGACCTCCAAGCTGGTCCGCTCGGAAACCGGCATCGGCCACAACCCAGTGACCCTGCCGTTCGCCGCGCTGAAACTGGCCCACCAGATCTTCGGCCAGGTCGACCAGCTGTCGGCGCTGATGGTTGGCGCCGGCGAAATGATCGAGGACTGCGCGCGCTATTTTGCCGGGCAGGGCCTGACCAACATGACCATCTGCAACCGCAATCCCGAGCGCGCCGCAACCCTGGCCGAACAGTTCCAGGCGCGCTCGGCCGGGCTGGACGCCCTGCCCGCCCTGCTTGCGCAAAGCGACCTGGTCATCGCCTGCACGGCCAGCGCGGTGCCGCTGATCGACCACGCCATGACGCAAGCGGCGGTCCGCAACCGGCGCCACCAGCCGATGTTCCTGCTCGATCTGTCGGTGCCGCGCAACATCGACCCGCGCGTCGCCGAGCTGGAGGATGCCTATCTCTACACCATCGACGACCTGCGTGAAATTTCCGAACACAGCCATCGCAAGCGTGCCCAGGCGCTGGATGCGGCCATGCGCATCGTCGAAGGCCAGGCCGAGGCTTTCGACCGCTGGCTGAACGTGCACGCAGCCGGCGAAATGCTCAAGTCGGTGCGCCATCGTGCCTTCGACGAGCGCGACCGGCTGCTGGACCAGGCCCGCCGCGAACTGGCCGCCGGCCGCGATCCGGAAGACGTGCTGGGCCGCTTCGGCCACCGCCTGACCAACCGGCTACTGCACGCACCCAGCATGCAATTGAGGCGTGCGGCCGAAGTAACCGACGAGGAACTGATGGTGGCTGCACGCAAGCTGCTGCTGGACGACCCCAAGTGAACTCCGGCATCCGCCAGCGGCTGGAGCAGACGGTCGAGCGCTTCGAGGAGCTGGAGCGTCTGCTGGCCGAGCCCGAAAATGCCTCCAATGCCCGTCGCTATACCGAGCTGTCGCGCGAGTACGCCGAGCTGCAGGCCATCGTCGATAGCTGGCGGGAAATGCAGGCCCTGGACGAGCGCGAACGCCAGGCCCGGGCCATGCTGGAAGAAAAGGACAGCGAGCTGCGCGCCATGGCCGAGGAGGAACTGGCCGAGCTCGAAAAGGCGCGCCAGCGGGTGGATCAGCGCCTGCGCCGGCTGATCTTGCCGGCCGATCCCAACGACCAGCGCAACCTTTTTCTGGAAATCCGCGCCGGCACCGGCGGCCAGGAAGCCGCGCTGTTTGCCGGCGATCTGTTCCGGATGTACTCGCGTTATGCCGAAGGTCGCGGCTGGCGGGTCGAAGTGTTGTCGACGCACGAGGGCGAGGCCGGCGGTTATCGCGAGCTCATCGCGCGGGTGGTCGGCCAGGGCGCCTATTCACGCCTGAAGTTCGAATCCGGCACCCACCGCGTGCAGCGCGTTCCGGCCACCGAGTCGCAAGGTCGGATTCATACCTCGGCCTGCACCGTCGCGATCCTGCCCGAAGTCGAGGAAGTCGACGAAATCCGGATCGATCCGAACGAGCTTCGCATCGACACCTACCGCTCGTCCGGCGCCGGCGGCCAGCACGTCAATACCACCGACTCGGCCATCCGCATCACCCACCTGCCCTCAGGCATCGTCGTCGAGTGCCAGGACGAGCGCTCGCAGCACAAGAACAAGGCGCGCGCGCTCAGCCTGCTGTCGGCCCGTCTGCTGGAAGCCGAACGCGAGCGGGCACGCGGAGAAATTGCCTCCAGCCGCAAGCTGCAGGTCGGCTCCGGCGACCGATCCGAACGCATCCGTACCTACAATTTCCCCCAGGGCCGCATCACCGACCACCGCATCGGCCTGACGCTTTATGACCTCGACAACATCCTCCAGGGAAGCCTGGACGAACTGATCGAACCGCTGACCGAAGCCCACCAGGCCGACCTGCTGGCCGAAATGGGCGGATGAAATAACCTTCTGATTGAAACCAATGCTGTTGAGTCAAGGATTGGCACTTTGTAGGAGCCTGCTTGCAGGCGAACAAAAACGGGACTCCGGAGCCATTCGCCTGCAAGCAGGCTCCTACAAAAAAATCAGCTTGGCTCAGCGTGGGTTCAAAACGGTTTTTCGGCCCGCGACTCCGGCGCCAGTTTCTTCATCTGCCGCATCAACATCCTGAAGTACAACTCCGGGAACCAGCGCTTGAGGCGATACTGCCAGCGTGTTTCCGGGTGCGTGAGCAGCAGGAATCTGGGGCTCTCGACCGCCCGAAACACGGTCTCTGCAACATCCTCGGCGGCGATGCCGGACTTTTCCATCCAGCGCTGGACTCGTGCGGCGTAGCTGTCGTCGGGCGCGCGCATGCTCTCGGTCAGACGGGTCTTGACGAACGCCGGGCACAGCACCGAGACTTCGACCCGGAACGGCTTCATTTCGGCGCGCAGCATCTCGGAAAACCCGACCACGGCGGTCTTGGCCGTGCCGTAGGAGGCGATGCCCGGCGCGCCGGCCAGCCCGGCCCAGGACGCGACATTGACGATATGGCCGCGGCGGCGCGCGCGGAAGTGCTCGACGAAATGGTGACAGCCGCGCACCACGCCCATCAGGTTGATTTCCAGCACCCACTGCCAGTCTTCCAGCGGCGTGTCGCCGAGCATGCCGCCGGTGGCCACGCCGGCATTGTTGACCAGCAGCTCCAGCCCGCCTTCAAGCGCATCGACCCGCCCGACCAGCGCCCGCCATTGATCGTCGCGCGTGACATCGAGCTCGTGCGCTTCGTGGCCATCTCCGGGCAGCTGCGCGGCGATTTCCTCGGCCCGCGCAAGCTCGCGATCGGTCACCAGAATGCGCCAGCCGGCGGCGGCAAAGCGCGCGGCCATGGCCGCGCCCAGGCCGGAGCCGGCGCCGGTAATCAAGGCGGTCTTGCGCGATTCGGTCATGGTTTGGCCTTTTGCGGGAAAGCCTGCGAGCATACCCGATCAAAGCTCCAGAGAAGCCCGTGTAAAGGCACAAAGCAGGACACGAAGAGCACGAAGAAGGCACGAAGCTCACGAAGAAAAATCTTTTCAGAATTGAAACTTCGTGCTCTTCGTGCCTTCTTCGTGTCCTTCGTGTCAATGCTTTTCATGGAATCCTTTGCCTTGCGCTGATTTCAGAGAATGGCTGAAACACGTACATGATCAGGAACAATCTTCTTTGCGGCGCTGCGAGAATTGACTGAGGGTGCATTGCCTTCGGGGTGCATGGAACCTACTGCGCTAAAATACCGGTTTGACCACAGCCCATTTCATGTCCGAATCCTTCTCGGTACTGGCGCCGCCGCGTGCGGAAACCGGCCAGACGCAGATGTGGCCGGCGCTGGACCATCTTGGTCTGGCGCTGGCGTTGAATGCATTTGCGCGCCGCGCCGGCGGCCTGGTGCTGGCAGTGGCCGCCGATGGCTACTCCGCGCGTCGCCTGCGCGATGACATCAACCAGCTCGACGGGCCCGGTGCAGAACTTTTCCCGGACCTGGAAATCCTGCCCTACGACCTGAACTCGCCGCACCCGGACCTGATCTCGCGCCGGCTGGAAGTGCTGGCCACCCTGCCCGAACAAACCTCCGGCGTGATCATTGCACCGATCAACGCATTGATGCAGCGGCTGGCACCGCCGGCCTTCGTGGCCACCCGCGGGCTGCACTTCGAGATCGGTGACGAGCTCGACCTGGAGCGCTTCCGCAGCCGCCTCGGCGAGGTCGGCTACGAGGCCTCCGACCAAGTCTGGCAACCGGGCCAGTTTGCTGTCCGCGGCGCGGTCTTCGACCTGTGGCCGATGGGCACCGCGACACCGTTCCGGATCGAGCTGTTCGACACCGAGATCGAATCGATCCGCTCGTTCGACCCGGAAACCCAGCGCTCGATCGAGCGGCTGGAGCGCATCAATTTGTTGCCAGGCCGCGAGTATCCGTTCGATGAAACCGCCAGAAAGGAGTTTCGGCGCCGCTTCCGGCTGCGTTTCGATGTCGACCTGCGCCACGCCGCGCCCTACCAGGAAGTCGGCGATGGCGTGCACGGCCAGGGGCTGGAGCAATACCTGCCGCTGTTTTTCGATCAAACCGCCGGGCTGCTCGACTACCTGCCGCGCGCCCACCGGCTGGTGGTGCTCGATGACTGCGAGCGCGCAGCGCAGGAGTTCGCCGAACAGGTCGCACAGCGCCACGAGCAGCGCCAGGGCGATCGCAACCGCCCGCCGCTGGAGCCACAAGAGCTGTATTTCGATGCGGCCGAACTGCTCACCCGCCTGCGCGACGATGCCGCGGTGCGAATCAGCCGCCGCAAACCGGCCCGAACAACCATCGATGCGCCGCCGGAACTGGACCTGGACCGCGAGCCCGAACAGGCAGCACGAACACTGTCCGAACTGCCCGGCCGGGTGCTGCTGGCGGCCGACACCGCCGGCCGGCGCGAGCTGATCCAGCGCCACCTCAAGCGGCTCGGGCTGCGACCGCGGGTGCTGGAATCATGGTCCGCGTTTACCAGCGGCGACGACCGGCTGGTACTGGCCGCGCTGCCATTGTCTTCCGGCTGCCGGCTGCCCGACGACAACATCACGATCTTCAGCGAGACCGAATTATTTCCGGGCCATACCCGCACTCACCGGCGTGAACGCAAGTCCGGCCAGGATCCGGAAAGCCTGATCCGCAGCCTGGCCGACCTGCAGTCCGGCGCGCTGATCGTGCACCTGGAGCACGGCATCGGCCGTTACCTGGGCCTGGAAGTGCTGGAACTTGGCGATACGCGCGGCGAATTCCTGGCGCTGGAATACGCCGACGGCGACAAGCTGTACGTGCCGGTCACCGATCTCGGCCGGGTCAGCCGCTACACCGGCGCCGAGCCCGAAGCGGTCAGCCTCAACCGGCTGGGCTCGGACCGCTGGAAGAAGACTCGCCGCAAGGCCGCCGAGAAGGTCCGTGACGCGTCCGCCGAACTGCTCAACGTGCAGGCCCGGCGGGCGGCCCGCAAAGGCCATGCCTACGCCATCGACGAAGGCATGTACGCGCGCTTTGCGGCCGGCTTCGAATTCGAGGAAACCGATGACCAGCAGACCGCGATCGACGCGGTGCTGGCCGACCTGGCGGCCGAGCAGCCGATGGACCGGGTCGTGTGCGGCGATGTCGGTTTCGGCAAGACCGAGGTCGCGCTGCGCGCGGCGTTCGTGGTCACCGACGGTGGCCGACAGGTGGCCATGCTGGCCCCGACCACGCTGCTGGCCGAGCAGCATTACCGAACCTTCACCGACCGCTTCGCCGACTGGCCGGTCAACATCGAACTGCTGTCGCGTACCGGCGGCAAGCGCGCCACCGACAAGGTCCTGGCAGGACTGGCCGACGGCACCATCGACATTGTCATCGGCACCCACCGTCTGCTGCAAAAGGACATCCGTTTTCACGACCTCGGCCTGGTCGTGGTCGACGAAGAACAGCGCTTCGGCGTGCGCCAGAAGGAGCAGTTGAAAAAACTGCGCGCCGAGGTCGACCTGCTGACCCTGACCGCCACGCCCATCCCGCGCACGCTGAACATGTCCATGACCGGGCTGCGCGAGCTGTCCATCATCGCCACCCCGCCCTCACGGCGGATCGCGGTGCGTACGTTCGTCTCGGAGTGGGATTCAACCACCATCCGCGACGCGGTCAACCGCGAATTCCAGCGCGGCGGTCAGGTGTATTTCCTGCACAACGACGTCAAGACCCAGCCAAGGATGGCGGCCGACCTGGCCGAGATGTTTCCGCGCGCGAAGATCGGCATCGCCAACGGCCAGATGCCGCCCGGCGAGATGGAGCAGACCATGCGCGAGTTCTACGGCCGCCGCATCAACCTGCTGATCGCCAGTTCCATCATCGAAAACGGTATCGACGTGCCTTCGGCCAACACCATCGTGATCAACCGGGCCGACAAGTTCGGGCTGGCCCAGCTGCACCAGTTGCGCGGCCGGGTCGGGCGCTCGCATCACCTGGCCTATGCCTACCTGATCACGCCGCCGTGGAAACTGATGACCGCCGACGCGCGCAAGCGGCTGGAAGCCATCCAGTCGCTGCAGGAGCTGGGTGCCGGTTTCACGCTGGCGACCCACGATCTCGAAATCCGCGGTGCCGGCGAGCTTCTCGGCGAGGGCCAGTCCGGCCAGATCGAGGCGATCGGCTTCCAGCTTTATTCCGAGTTGCTGGACCGCACGGTCGAGGCGCTCAAGGCCGGCATCGAGCCGGACCTGGACGAGCCGGTTGACCTCTCAGCCGAAGTCGACCTGCACGTCAGCGCGATGATCCCCGACCACTACCTGCCGGATGTGCATCAGCGTCTGGTGCTGTACAAGCGCATCGCCCAGGCGAGGCACGAAAAGGACCTGCACGACCTGCAAGTCGAGATGATCGACCGCTTCGGCCTGCTGCCCGACGAGGTCCGAAACCTGTTCAGCGCAGCGGCGCTGCGGCTCAAGGCGCGTGCGCTGGGCATCTCGCGGCTGGAAGTGGGCCCGGCCGGCGGCCGGGTCGAATTCCTGCCCAGGCCCACCATCGACATGACCGAATTGCTGCGGATGATCCAGAAGGAATCGCACACGTACACGCTGCCCGCCCAGGACCGGCTGCGCGTCAACGGCGAGTTCGAAACCGCCGAAGTGCGTGCCGAGGTCGCCGAGGAGCTGCTTGAACGACTGGCGCCGAAATCATCGCGGGAAGTCGCCTGAGGATGCAGATGCGATGGTGCTCGCGCCTTCGGCGGTCAGGTACGGGAAGGAACACTCCGGCACCCGGGGAGCCTGCTGCGGACGGAATCATGAACCGATGGAGTAAACTTCCGGCCATGAAATTCTCCGCGTGCAAGACATGGGCGCTGGCGCTGGCGCTCGCGCTGCCGGCCTCCGGCGCGATGGCGCAGCCGCTGCAGCCCCCGGAACCGAAAATCGATTTGCCACCGGTCTACCGGGTCGAGGTGATCGTGTTCCGGTACACCGACGGCCAGTCCGACGCGCGCCCGGCCGACCAGCCGATCGGCTTCCCCGGGCTGCCCGATCCGAGGGACATCGCGCGTGCGGTCGAGACGGTCGAAGAGCGCGGACTGGCCGCGGCCTACCGGCTGCTGCCGTTGCTTTCGGGCCCGGAGATCGACGAGACCACGCCGTGGCTGGAGCGCGACGGCATCCGCCTGCAGCCGATTCCGCCGATGTACGCGCAACTCGATGATCTTTCCTCCACCATGCGCGATGCCCTGCGCCGGCTGGAAGGTTCCGACCGGACCGAACCGTTGGCCGTGCGCGGCTGGTTGCAACAGGCCGAACGCGGCCAACGTACGCCGCGGCTGCGCATTCATGACGACGTGCAGCTCGCAATCGAATTGCCGCCGGCCCGGCACGCAAAACCGCTTTTCTGGCCGTTCTGGCCGCCGGCCGGGGCGCTGGTGCGCGATGGCTGGCCAGCCGTGCTGACAACTCTGTTCGCACCGAATCCGGCACCGCAATTGCAATACCGCACCGATGCCGGAGTGCGCCTGGCACGACGTCAATTCCTGCACTTCGAGATCGACCTGGTCTGGCAGGAACGCACACAACTGATGCCGCAAAGCCGGTTGCCCGATCCGCCGGCGCTGCCGGCCTGGCTGGAGCCGCAGGCGCAAGCCTCACCCGAGCCGGCAGCCGAATTGCAGCCCTGGCGAATCCACCGCATGCAGCAATCGCGCGTCATCCGTCCCGGCCGCCTGGAATACTTCGACTCGGAACTGCTGGGCGTGCTGGTCCTGCTGGAGCGGTTCGAGCAGATCGTGCCCGAAGTCGTGCCCGACCCCGATCCCGAAGTCGTGCCCGACATTCCCGCCGAGCGCGGGCCAGACGCGTCGATCGCGGACGCGGCCAATCGCGCGCGCTGACGTTATCATCATCACGCTTTTCACGATTCCCGTTTCCGGATCTCCCCGCCCATGGACCTGCACGCATTGAACGCCCTGTCACCGCTGGACGGCCGCTACGCCGGCCGCCTGCAACCGCTGGCCGCGCTGTTTTCCGAGGCCGGCCTGATCGAGCATCGGGTTCGTGTGGAACTGGCCTGGTTCCGGCATCTTGCCGCCCACCCCGGCTTCGCCGCCCTGCCCGCGCTGGCCGCCGGCGACGAGGAGTTCATCGAGCGCCTGCAGACCGGCTTTGGCGCCGAGCAGGTCGCCGAGGTCAAGGCCATCGAGCGCACCACAAACCACGATGTCAAGGCGGTCGAGTACTGGATCAAGCAGCGCCTGGAACAGCGTCCGGCACTGGCGGCATCGGCCGAGTTCGTGCATTTCGCCTGCACCTCGGAAGACATCAACAACCTGGCCTACGGCATGATGCTCCGGCGCGCGCTGGGCGAAGTGCTGGAACCGGCCCTGACCGAAATCGACCGGCAACTGAGCGAGATGGCCGAAGAGCACGCGGATCTGGCGATGCTGTCGCGCACCCACGGCCAGAGTGCCTCGCCGACCACGCTGGGCAAGGAAATCGCCAACACCGTATTCCGGCTGCGCCGCCAGCGACGGCAACTGGCAAGGGTCGAGATTACCGGCAAGATCAATGGCGCGGTCGGCAATTTCAACGCTCATCTCGCGGCCTGCCCGGACCTTGACTGGCCGGACATCACGCGCGACTTCGTCGAACGCCTGGGCCTGGTCTGGAACCCCTATACCACCCAGATCGAGCCGCACGACATGATCGCCGAGCTGGCGCACGCGCTGATCCGCATCAACACGGTGCTGCTCGACTTCGCGCGCGACACCTGGAGTTACATTTCACTGGGCTATTACGCCCAGAACACGGTCGAGGGCGAAGTCGGATCGTCAACCATGCCGCACAAGGTCAACCCGATCGATTTCGAAAACGGCGAGGGCAACCTGGGCCTGGCCAACGCGTTGCTGGAGCACCTGGCGACCAAGCTGCCGGTCTCGCGCTGGCAGCGTGACCTGACCGATTCGACCGTGCAGCGCTCGATCGGCAGCGCCTTCGGCTACTGCCTGCTGGCCTGGAAATCCATCCTGCGCGGACTCTCGCGCATCGCGCCCAACCCCCAGCGCATCGCCGCCGACATCGACGGTGCCTGGGAAGTGCTGGCCGAACCGATCCAGACCGTCATGCGTCTGCACGGCATCGAGCAGCCTTACGAGAAGCTCAAAGCGCTGACCCGCGGACGCAGTATCACGCCCGAAGACATCCGGACATTCGTGGAATCGCTGGAACTGCCGCAGGACGCCCGCCGGCAGCTACTGAAACTGACTCCTGCCGGGTATACCGGCAACGCGGCCGAAATGGCACGCGAGCTGAGGAAATTCACATGAAGCCGGTCAAGCTGGTCGAATGGCGGCAGTTCGACGAGCGCGCCTTTCTCGATGACTTCTGGCAGCACAAGCCGGTGCTGATCCGCGGCTGGCTGAAGCCGACCGCGCTGGACCACGACCAGATCATCGCCGCGGCCGCCGACGAGGAGCTGGCCTCGCGCCTGGTGCTGGGCTCGTTCGAAAACCTCGACTGGGCGCTGGAATACGGCCCGTTCGTGGCCGACGACCTGCCGGCACTGGACCGGCCCTACCAATCGCTGCTGATCCAGGACATGGATAAGAAGCATCCGCAGGTCGGCAAGCTGCTGTCTCATTTCCGCTTTCTGCCCAACTGGCTGCTCGACGACATCATGGTCAGCCAGGCCGGCCCCGGCGGCTCGGTCGGGCCGCATGTCGATGCCTATGACGTGTTCCTGGTGCAGGCCGCCGGCTGCCGGCGCTGGGAGCTGGCCGGCAACTTCCAGCCCGATCTCAACGAGGATTTCGAGCTGGCCGTGCTGCGCCAGTTCAAGGCCGAAGCCGAATGCCTGGTCGAACCCGGCGACGTACTGTACGTGCCGCCCGGCATCGCCCACCATGGCATCGCCCAGGGCAACAGCCAGACCTGGTCGGTCGGCCTGCGCGCGCCGTCGTCGGCCGAACTGCTGGCCGAACTGGCCGCGTTTCTGGGCGAGCACGAAGCCCACCTGCCGCGCCTCAGCCCGCTCAAATTCGATACCGAGCGCGCCGAGCGCATCGACCAGACCCTGCTGCAACATGCCCGCCGCCTGCTCAGCCAGGCCGTGCAACTCGACGACGAGGCGCTGACGAGCTGGCTGGGCCAGACCCTGACCGCCTACCGGCAATGGTCGCCGCAACCGGTCGAAGATGACTCGGACGAAGCACTTGAACCACCGCTTGAATTCCTGCCCGGCACCCGGCTGGCCTGGAGCGACTCCGGCCTGCTGTTCGTCAACGGCCAGCAATGGCCCTGCCCCAGCGAATTCGCGCGCAAGCTGTGCCACACCGGCTGCATCGAACAATGGCCCGAAGACCCCGCCACGCACGAAGTGGTCGAACAACTGATCGAACAGGGCGAACTGGTCAAGCCCTGAGCGATGGCTGAAAGAGTACAACACGGTTCGTCCACACGAATCTCTGGGAGACGTCTCCCCAATCGAATTTCTAACCGACCGCGGTCATGCCGAAGTCTCTAGTAATGACTGGACCTAAGTTGGGGAGGTTGACAGCGCGGCTGTTGCAAACCGGGTCAGATGGAATTTGGATGGGCGAAGAATCGCCAAAGGCGTATTTTGCCTATTGACACGGCTGGGCTAATGGGTGACCCGATGGGTTTATATCCGAACGACTATTTCCCTTGCTCAAGATATATAATCGCGCGCGCCAGACCCTGATCCGCAGCCTTTCTAATCCACATTAGCCCTTCTTCTGGATTGTCTTGAGCATGGAGGCAGATGCCATGCCCATACTGCCCATGTGAATTATCGGCATGAGCCGATAGCTCGAAATAGTAACACCCCTTATTGAGATCCTTATCAACTCCAAGCCCACGAGCATATATCTGCCCAAGGAGAGACTCAGCAAATCCATCGCTTGACCCTACTGCAGCACTGAGAAGTGATCGCGCCCGATCATAATCCTGAGTGACGCCGCGTCCTGTCAAGTAGGCAGTTCCTAGAGCGAGCGAGCTTTCGGCAATCCCGTCATCAAGTGCAATCTGCAAGTGATGGACTGCCTTGTCAGCCAACTGTGAAGTAGTATCCGATTCCGACCAATAGTATAAACCAAGCCTATAATGCGCTTCGGGCAATCCGGACAAAGCGGCCTTTTCAAGCCAGGAAATGGCATCCCCAATCAAGCCGGACTCAATGTAATGCATACCAACTTCATACTGTGCTGGAGCGAATCCTTTATGCGCTGCAGACAAAAAATACGCAAATGCTTGATCCGGATCGGGACTCATTCCCAACAGCCCATCTCTAGCAACATCACCCAACAGCTTCAACGCTGGAACAATTCCTTGTTCCGCACTGCTTACAGCAAGCGTCATTAGGTAATGGCTTCCCTCGCAAACTCTTTTCGGAAACAATAGCCCAAGCCGCACAAGCATATACTGCGCAATTGGGTTCCCAGATTTAGCAGCTCTTTTATACCAATAGATTGCGTCATCCAAACCCGCTTGCGTATTCAAAAGCAGCGAGACCTCACCTAACTTTGCTTCTGCGAACGAACTTCCAATCCTTGCGGCCTCTTTTAAAACGCGCACTCCACTTTCAATATCACCGGCTTCTATATGCTGCAACCCACGCAGCATCAAACAATTACCATGAGCTCCATCAAATGCATCCTCACAGCCATCAGCATACGACCGCTGATCATATATCGACTTAACGCGATCTCGAAAACTGTAGGGCTCCAAGAGCTCAATTATCTGGCCAAGCTCATCCTCACCTAGAGGTTTAGTAGTGGCAAAACCAAATTCAATCGTCGAGGCGCACAAGCCGCATACACTCACAACGAACAAGACGCATCTGTGGCATTCTGTAAATGACACACTTCAACAAACCTCAGGAAACAGTCTGCATTGGATTAGGATAACAACCTCCGGACCACGCAAACTATCGTTAATTATAACCCTCAAAATGTGTCTGTCTCAATTGTTTCGCCCCGCCGGTGTTGCTGCGCGGGCTGGCCCCTTCCCAGAGGACCTCGACATTGCCGACATAGTGGGTGCGGCGCGTGACCACGCCGCCTTCGAGTTCGCGCTGCAAGGTGCGCCGGCCATCGGCCCCATAATGAAACTCGACCACCAGCGGTGCCGCGCCGGACAGGCGCGGGTTGAAGCCCCATTCCTCGCTGCGCGCCAGGTAGGGGGGGGG
>SR_TP_S13solDRAFT_1000245_pt1 | contig 25105 bp, 29 predicted proteins | sample SodReaTP_S13sol_FD_11159 | JGI IMG/M metagenome (IMG submission 11159)
AAGCCGATCAAGCCCGCTGCGTTGCGCGCGCTCATGCAGCATTTGCTGGGCAGGCGGTGACCGGCGGGCCGTGGCCGCCGGCACCGGGGTACACTACAATGATCGCCCGGTGCAAGGCCTTTCCTTCGATTTCCAATGTGGTGCCCTTTCTGCAATCACACCGATACCCGCGTGGTCGATTCACGCCTGACCTCCGACGGCTTCCAGATCCGGCGGCGGCGTGAATGCGCGCATTGCGGCGCGCGTTTCAATACCTTCGAGACGCCGATGCTCAAGGCGCCCAACGTGATCAAGTCCGACGGCTCGCGCGAGCCGTTCGACGAGGACAAGTTGCGCGCCGGCATGCAGCGGGCGCTGGAAAAGCGGCCGGTCGAGACCGAGCAGGTCGAGCGTGCGATTCGCGACCTGCTTCGAAAGATCCGCACCCTGGAAGAGCCGGAAATCCCGAGCAAGGCGATCGGCGAATGGGTGGCCAGCGCGCTGGCCAGGCTGGACCAGGTCGCCTACGTCCGTTTCGCCTCGGTCTATCGCCGCTTCGAGGACGTGCAAGCCTTCCGTGAGGAAATCGAGCGCCTGGAGCGCGAGAACCCCGGCGGCATCGATACCCGGCAGATCTCGCTGCTCGGCCAGCGCGATGATTGAACCGCGCCCTCGTCACCGCTTGAGCTTCCGCAGGAGCCTGTGGGAGCGGAATCCGTCCGCGATCCGGGTGCCGGGAAAGTCGCGAATCGGAGTTCGCTCCCACAGCGGGCCGGCGCGGGTTGTTTTCCTGTCCTGTGGGAGCGGAATCCGTCCGCGATCCGGGCGCCGGGAAAGTCGCGAATCGGAGTTCGCTCCCACAGCGGGCCGGCGCGGGTTGTTTTCCTGTCCTGTGGGAGCGGTATCCGACCGCGATCCGGGCGCCGGGAAAGTCGCGAATCGGAGTTCGCTCCCACAGCCGATGGGTGAAGGGCCCTGAACCTCGATGAACGACAGCGTCTTCACCGCCACCGATCACGCCATGATGGCCGAGGCCTTGCGCCTGGCGCGCAAGGGGCTGTGGACCACCGCGCCCAATCCGCGCGTCGGCTGCGTGATTGCCGACGGCGGCGAAATCGTCGGACGCGGCTGGCACGAGCGTGCCGGCGGGCCGCATGCCGAGGTGGTCGCGCTGGCCGAAGCCGGTGATCGCGCGCGTGGTGCGACGGCTTACGTGACGCTGGAACCTTGCAGCCATCACGGCCGCACGCCGCCGTGCGCGGATGCCTTGATCGAGGCCGGCATCGCACGCATGGTCGCGGCCGTCGGTGATCCGCATCCGCAGGTCAACGGGGGTGGGCTGGAAAAACTGGCCCGGGCCGGATTGAAGATTGCCACCGGTCTGATGGAAAGCCAGGCGCGCGCACTTAATCCAGGGTTCTTCAGCCGCATCGAGCGCGGCCGGCCGTGGGTGCGGGTCAAGCTGGCCGGTTCGCTGGACGGTCGCGCGATCGGCCCGGACGGACGTTCGCAGTGGATCACCGGCCCGGCGGCGCGCACGGACGGACATCGGTTTCGGGCCCGTGCCGATGCAATTCTGACCGGCATCGGCACGGTATTGGCCGATGACCCGGGGCTGGACGTGCGGCTGCCGGAGTTCCAGGCCCGGCGCCGGGTGGTGGTGATCGACAGCCGCGGGCGGTTGCCGGCCCGGGCCCGGTTGCTGTCCACGGCAAGCGAGCTTGTGCATTGCGTGGGCGAATCTGCGCCGCCGTCCCCGGAAGGTTGCCGCCGCATGGTCGTTGCGGCCGATGACGAAGGGCGGCTGGATCTGGAGCGGTTGCTGGCCGAACTGGCGCAATGCGAGATCAACGAGCTGCATGTCGAGGCCGGGCCGGAGCTGTCCGGCGCCTTGCTTGCCGCGGATCTGGCCGATGAAATCGTGCTTTACCAGTCCGCCAGCCTGATCGGAGAGCTCGGCGGGGCGCTGGTTGAGCTGCCGGGGGTGGAAAAGCTGGATCAGCGCCTCCACTTCCAGTGCATCGAGCAACGACGCGTCGGCCCGGACATGCGCCTGATCCTGCGGCGCTCGCCCGGGCATGGATAACTTTCAACTTTCACCAGGGCTTTCTGGATGTTCACCGGAATCGTCAAGGCCCGCGGCCGCTTGAGCCGCATTGCCCCCACTGCCGGCGGCAAACGCCTGCGTATCGAGAGCGATGCGCTGGCCGGGTTTGCGCTAGTCCCCGGCGACAGCATCGCGGTCAATGGCGTCTGCCTGACCGCGCTGGCGCCTGAGGCGGCGGCATTCGAGGCCGATGCTTCGCGCGAGACGCTGGATCTGACCACGCTGGGGCGGCTTGAGGCAGGTGCCGAGGTCAACCTGGAGCCGGCGCTGAAAGCCGGTGACGCACTGGGCGGGCACCTGGTCTCCGGCCACGTCGACGGCATCGCCACGCTGGTTGAAGTCGAGCCGCTGGGCGACAATCGGCGCATGCGCTTTGAAGCGCCGGCGACGCTGGCGCGCTATATTGCGCACAAGGGATCGGTCACGCTGGACGGCGTCAGCCTGACCGTCAATCGCGTCGACGGCGCGATGTTCGAACTCAACCTGATTCCGCATACGCTGGAAATCACCACCCTGGGTGCGCTTGGCCCGGGAGATCCGGTCAACCTGGAAGTCGACCAGATCGCCCGTTACCTGGAACGCCTGCTGGAACAACGGACCTGACTGCCGGAACTATCGGCCGGAACTATTGCATGAAATTCGATTCCATCGAATCCATTCTGGAAGACATTCGCGCCGGGCGCATGGTCGTGATGCTCGACGACGAGGATCGCGAGAACGAGGGCGACCTGGTCATGGCCGCAAGCCTGGTCAAGCCCGAAGACATCAACTTCATGGCCCGCTTTGGTCGCGGCCTGATCTGCCTTTCCCTGACGCGCGAGCGCTGCCGCCAGATTGGCCTGGAATTGATGGTGCGCGATACCGATCGCCATCATCAGACCAACTTCACCGTCTCGATCGAGGCCGCCGAAGGTGTGACCACCGGCATCTCGGCCTACGATCGCGCGCACACCATCCGCACCGCGGTACGCCCGGACGCCCGGCCCGATGACCTGACCCAGCCCGGTCACGTGTTCCCGCTGATGGCCCAGCCGGGCGGCGTGCTGGCGCGTGCCGGCCACACCGAGGCCAGCCTGGACCTGGCCCTGCTGGCCGGGCTGGAGCCGTCCGGCGTGCTGGTCGAAATCCTCAACGAGGACGGCACCATGGCACGCCGGCCGGAGCTGGAGACCTTCGCCGATCAACACGGCCTGAAGATGGGCTCGGTGGCCGACCTGATCCGCTACCGGCTGGGCACCGAGCAGAACGTCGAATGCGTGCATCAGCAAACCGTCGGCACGCCGCACGGGCCGTTCGACCTCAAGGTCTTTCGTGATCGCATCAACCGGAAGCTGCACTGGGCACTGCAACGCGGCCAGATCGATCCGGCGCGATCCTTCCCGGTGCGCGTGCACGTGCCGGAGCTGCTGGGCGACGTGCTCGGCATCACCGAGCCGGCCTTCGGCATGCCGCTGGATGCCGCGCTGGCCGATATCGCCCGTCGTGGTGAGGGCCTGGCGCTGGTGCTGGGCTATGATGAAAGCGACGAGGACCGTCTGGCCGGGTTGATCGGGTCGGTGGCCCAGGCCGTGCCCGGGAAAGATCGCGCTGCCCACGAGCTGCGAAGCTACGGCATCGCCGCGCAGATCCTGGCCGAGCTGGGCGTTCACCGCATGCAGGTGTTCGGCGCGCCCAAGCGGCTGCACGCGCTGGACGGCTTCGGCCTTGAAATCACCGAATACGTGGTCCCTGAAGAGCAGCAGGATTCATGACTGAAATCGAATTTTCCATCGACGGCCGGGGGCTGAGGATCGGCATTGCCGTGGCCCGCTTCAACCAGCCGGTCACCGACATGCTGCTGGCCGGCTGCCGCGCGGCCCTGATCGAGGCCGGTGTGGCTGATGACGATCTTGAAATCGTGCGCGTGCCCGGCGCCTGGGAGTTGCCGCTGGCCTGCCGAATGATGATCGAAACCGGTCGCTTCGATGCCGTGATTGCGCTGGGCGCGGTGATCCGCGGCGAGACCGCGCATTTCGAATTCATCAGCACCGAATGCGCGCACGGCCTGCAGCAACTGGGGCTGGAAACCGGCGTGCCGGTCGCGTTCGGCGTACTGACACCGGAAAACGGCGACCAGGCGCGCGAGCGGGCCGATCCGGAACGTGGCAACAAGGGCCGGGAGGCCGCGCTGGCGGCCATCGAAATGGCCCGCCTCGGACAGGCCCTGGCCGACGGGGCATCTGATGGCCGGTAAGGGCGGCAGCAAGGGCAAGGCCGGCCGGCACCGCGAGAGCCCGTTCGAGCCCCGTCGCAGGGCCCGACGGCGCGCCCTGCAGGCACTGTATCAATGGCAGCTCAACGACGATTCAGCCGCCAGCATCATCGATCAGTTCCTCGAAGAGCAAAGCTTCGACGGTGTAGACACTGCCTATTTCGAACTTCTGGTACGCGAGGTGATCCAGCGTGGGCAGGAGCTGGATCAGCAACTGGGCCCGCATGTCGAGCGGCTGGATTCAGCCCTGGACCAGATGGAGCGCGTCATCCTGCGCCTGGGCGCCAACGAACTGCTGCATCACCCGGAAACACCGTATCGCGTGGTCATCGACGAGGCAGTGGAACTGGCCCACCGATTCGGCGCCGAGCAGGGCCACAGCTTCGTCAACGGCGTGCTGGACCGGCTGGCCCGCGAGGCCCGACCCGCCGAGTACGGCCAGACCATCTGATCGGCATTTCTGAGCAGATCACCGCTGTTCCAAATCGCGGTCGGATACCGCTCCTACAAAAATCTCCTTTTGCCGATCCCCCGGCCCGCTGTGCGAACTCCGCTTCGCGATGTTGCCGGCGGCGTGGCACCGGCCTACTCCCCAACCGCCCCGCGTAGGCTGGCCCCACGTGGCCGGCATTGAACTGTGGGAGCGAACTCCGATTCGCGATGGCCCCGGTCCGGATCTCGAACATCTCGATTCAATCCCGGCACCCGGCTATCATGGGCCGCTTCCGATTCCTGCCCGAGGCGCCCGAACCATGCTCGCCCGCCTGCTCCGCATTCCGGTCAAGCTTGCCCGTTCGATCGCGATCCGCTATCGTGACGACGCGCTGGTGGTGCACTGGCCCATCCGCCACCTGGTCGGGCGCAACTGGGGCGACAAGCTCAACCCCGTGCTGTGCCGGATGATCTCGGGCATGAACGTGGTGCGTGCCTACGACATCTTTCCGGTCGCCGACCGGCCGGCGCACTTTGTCATCGGCAGCAGCCTGCAGCGTGCCCAGAAGCGGCGCGGAATCGTCTGGGGCGCGGGTTTCATCGATGCCGGCCAGGGGCTGCGCCAGGAACCGCGGCGGATCTGCGCCGTGCGCGGCCAGCATTCGCGCGAACGGTTGCGCGAACTTGGAATCTCAAGCCCCGAAGTGGTCGGCGATCCGGCCATCCTGATGCCTCGTCTGTACCGCCCCCGAATCCTCAACCGGCGCTGGCGCGCCGGGGTCATCGCACACTGTTACGAACTTGATCTTGCAAGCGTGGATGGCGCCAGCCTGCCCGACGACGTGCTGGCCATCGACATCACCGCCAACCTGTTCGACGTCATCGATCAGGTCTGCGCCTGTGATGAAATCTTCTCCTCCTCGCTGCACGGCCTGATCTGCGCCGAAGCCTACGGCGTGCCGTCACGCTGGGTTCGGCTGTCCGACCGGCCGGCCGGCGACGGCTTCAAGTTCCGCGATTTCTATACCTCCATCGACAAGTCTGTCGGCGCGGAAAACCATCGGCCCGCGGATGTTGAACGGGCCGCAGATTGGCCGAAGCTGCTCGGCAGTGCGCCGACGCCGGTCGCGCGTGATGTGCTGGCCGCCAGGGCCGAGGCGCTGTACCGGGCCTGCCCGTTCACGCCGGACTCCAGGCGTGGCGGGAGCGACTGATGGAGCGCACGCGAACCTCTGCCAATGCCGGGGTGTATCTTGTCGCCGGGCCTTTGCTGGCCCTGGCGATCGGATGGCTGGGCATGGATGTGTGGGGCCTGGACTGGCCGTCCGCCGCGGTCGCCGCCGTCACCGCCTGGTGCGCGCTGTGGTGGCTGACCGAGCCGGTGCCCATCCCGGTGACTTCACTGCTGCCGATGGCACTGCTGCCGCTGGCCGGCGCGCTGACGCCGGGCCAGGTCGCGGCCAGCTACGGCTCGCCGCTGATCCTGTTGCTGTTGGGCGCCTTCATGCTCCCCGTCGCCACTGCACCCAATGCCGTCGTCTACGGCTCCGGCCGCGTCACCATCGCCCAGATGGCACGCGAAGGAATCGTCATCAACCTCATCGCCGCCGTAGTCATCACGCTGGTCGTCACCCTGCGCTTCGGATAGCAAGAACACAGCTCATTCCCCCACATCTACCGTCATTCCCGCGAACGCGGGAATCCAGTTGAACCAATCATCCGGCGCAACCCCACCGTCATTCCCGCGAACGCGGGAATCCAGCCAAATCAATCATCCGGCGCAACCCCGCCGTCATTCCCGCGAACGCGGGAATCCAGTCGAACCAATCATCCGGCGCAACTCCACCGTCATTCCCGCGAACGCGGGAATCCAGCCAAATCAATCATCCGGCGCAACCCCGCCGTCATTCCCGCGAACGCGGGAATCCAGCCAAATCAATCATCCTGCGCAACCCCACCGTCATTCCCGCGAACGCGGGAATCCAGCCAAATCAATCATCCGGCGCAGCCCCACCGTCATTCCCGCGAACGCAGGAATCCAGCCGAACCAATCATCCGGCGCAGCCCCACCGTCATTCCCGCGAACGCGGGAATCCAGGAGCTTGCGAAAGGCACATCTGCGATGTGGTTGATACCCGTTACGGACCAGGTTACACTAGGCCCATGATCCGGAGTTTCAAGCACAAGGGCCTGAAGCGCTTTTTCGAAACCGGCAATACTTCGGGAATCCAGGCCCCGCACGCGAAAAGGCTCCGCCTGATACTCGGCCGCCTTCATGCTGCCCGGCAGCCGAAAGACATGAATCTTCCAGGTCTTCGGCTTCACGAGCTGAAAGGAAATCGATCCGGAACGTGGGCTGTTGATGTCAGTGGAAATTGGCGGATTACCTTTCGTTTTGAAGGCGAGGAAGTCGAGGTCGTGGACTATGAAGATTATCATTGAGGTGCCCCATGCTTATGCACAATCCACCACATCCGGGTGAAATTATTCGAGAGCTTTGCCTCGAGCCGCTGGATCTATCTGTCACCGAGGCGGCAAAGGCCTTGGGCGTCAGCCGGAAAACCTTGAGCGCCATTCTCAACGGGCGAGCGGGGATCAGCCCTGAAATGGCTGTTCGGCTGTCGATTGCCTTTAATACTACGTCAGAGAGTTGGCTGAACCAACAGATCCAATATGATCTCTGGAATGCTGAACAGCACCGCAAGGAGTTGCAGGTCAAGCGTCTCGTTGCAGCGTAGTGTTCCTTCAACACGAGGTTCTGCTTCAGCGTTTCCGTGGGGTTTCGCTGCCAGCCGGGCCGAGCATTCAATTCTCGCTCTTCCTCAGGTGCCAGGAACACCACCGTGCCCGAAGATCTCGCGTGTCGTCCCATCGTCATGCCCGGCTGCTGCCTTGCCCCGACTTGCAGCCCACCCCCGATGCGGACTAGAATCCAGATCAGGCTTCCATTCCGGGGGAACAGGGCGAATGATCGCAGCGCAGCAGACTTCAGGCAAGCCCGTCCAGCGTGCTTCGTGCCCCAAGCGCACCGCAGGAAGGCTGGACGAAATCAGGTAGGAAAACCGGAAGCTAATCGTCGGAAACGCGCGGTAGCACCCGGAGGAAACGAATATGAAATCATGGAAAAACAGGAGCGTGCGAGACAATAAGCGAATGACCCCGGTGCTACGCCGGATTCGCTTTTTTACTCGCGAGAGTTTCCTTTCGCCACAGATTTTATAGTTATGTGCATAGAGTGAATTCATGACCAGTGGTTCTCACAATCTGGAAAGGCTGAAGGCTCACATCGTCCCATTGTCACGGGCGGACTCCTTCGAGCTAGCTCGACTGGAGTGGGAATTGATAGGAATAGAAGTAAGTAATGAATTTGATCACTGCCCCTGTGGTCAACAGATCAAAGAGCATTGCTATATCGAAAATAGGAAGAATCAGAACCGGACCTACGTTGGAAATGTTTGCATAAACAGATTCCTTGGAATTGAGACGGGTAATCTTTTTGATGGGCTTCGAAGAATTAGAGAAGATATAACCGCAAATCCGAATGAAGACCTTATCCGGCATGCCTATAAATTCGGGTATATCTTCGAGAAGGAATACGGTTTTCTTATGCAGACACGATTTAAGAGGCAGCTGACGGTTAGGCAACTTGAATGGAAGAAGAAGATTAACCGAAGAATTCTGAATAAAGTGGTTGTAGCAAGGCGGAGCACATAACGAATAAGGTTAGATCGTGCGAGCGCAGCGAGCCACGATCTTAACCGGTAGTTGAACAAGCCCGGTCGTGACGATGAGGGGTTCTTTATAGAAGCAAACAAGTCGGTTTGCTTTGAGGGGAGGTGCCGCCATACGTGAGGCGGTGTATTTCTTTTGGCCGAGCGCGGCTGTTGGCTTGTCGACAAGCCAGTGCGTTCAGCCGGTTTTCGTCATTGTTGGTTCGGCTTCCTCCATATCAGGTGGGCTATGGGTTGGTCGTGCATTGGTGGACTAACCTGGCTGCCAGTGACCGCGATTGATCGAGGCGATCTGCATGGGCTGCCCGCAGTCGGGACAGGTGGGTTTGATCCGCTTCGATTCCACAGGGAATGCAAGCTTCACATGCAGGATCAGCTGGACCAGCCCGAGTAGTTTTTTTGCATTGCCGTGCAGAAAGCCGTAATCGCGAACGCGGCGGAAGCCTCTTGGTAGAACATGGTGCAGGATCAACCACAGAAAATCCGCACCATGGAGCGCGCGGACTTTGCTGGCTCCTGTCCCGGATTCCACGTATCGGAAGGTCACCTTGCCGTTGCGATTGGCGATGATGTCACGCTCGGCGATCACGCCGCGGTAGAGGTAGCGCGACAGGTATTCCAGTGCCGGCTCGCCGCGACCCACCCGACGGCAATCGACCACCCACTTCTCCGGTAGATTCGCCGGCAGGATCATCCCGGCCCTGTTCAGGCCGTCGAGCATGCGCGCCCGAAACACGGCGGCCAGAGCGAACTCGTTGAACAAGTACCGCCCCTTGACCTTCTTCCAGCATCGCCGGAGACGGTTGACGCCACCACCGGGGACGATGATGTGTACGTGCGGATGAAAGCCCTTGTCCCGGGCGTGTGTGTGCAGCACCGCGGTCATGCCCAGTTCGGCACCGAGCTTGTCCGGGTTCAGGCCGAAGTCCTTGAGCGTCGAGACCGCGCAGTCGAACAGCAGGCTGTAGACAATGGTCTGGTGCCGCCAAGCAAGGGCTCGCAGTTGTGCGGGCAAGGTGAACGTAGCCATGAAGTAGTCGACCGGCAACAATTTGGCTCGCTGCCGATCCAGCCATTGGGTGGCCTCGTGGTTCTGGCACCGGGGGCAACTGCGGTGGCCGCACGATAGTGGGTAGTCACGGTGCCGGTCACAGTCGTGACAGGCCCATCGGACTTGGCCGGACTGCGCTGTTCGGCAACGCAGTATGGCGTCCATGGCGCGGCGGTGACCGGGCAGTAACCGGTCGCCGTGACATTGCTCAAGCTCGCCTCGGTATTGGTCAATGATCGTGGCCAGTTCCATGCTCAAAGCCTCCGCAGGTCGACATGGAGCTTGCCAACAAGCTCGTTGATGACGCGAGCACTGTCCTGCTCGGTGGTGCGGGTCAGTTGGGCGTAGCGGGCGGTAGTGGTGGGGCTGGCGTGGCCAAGCAGCGCCTGGATGTGGCGAAGGCTCAGGCCCTGTTCGAGCAGATGGGTGGCGAAGGAATGGCGCAGGGTGTGAATGGAGGCTTTTTTTTAATGCCGCAGTCGGCCAGCATCCTCTTCATTGCCGTCTGCACGCCGCCACGATCCATGTGGCTGGCCGCTTGGCGGATCGTCTCGATCGAACCGCTGGCATTGGGAAACAGCAATCGCGGATGGCGATGTTTACTCCACAAGGCCCGTAAGCCGCGATACGTCAGGTCCGGCAGCGGCACCAGCCGGTCCCTGTGGCCCTTGCCTCGCCGGATGTGGACCTGGTGCCGGCCGGCGTCGATATCGCCGACTTCCAGCGCCAGCGTCTCGCCCAGGCGCAAGCCCATCGAGTAGGTGGTCAGCACGAATACCCGGTAGCGCAGTTTGCGCGCCGCGCCGATCAGGCGTTCGATCTCGGCGACACTGAGAATGTCGGGCAGGGACCGGATCTTCGGGGCCCGGATCATCTCCACCCACTGCCAGTCGCGATCGAGAACATGCTTGTAGAAGAACTGCAGACCGCAACGGGCATGCTTGACGGTGGACCAGGAATGCGACTCCAGCAACTCCGAAAAATATTCGGCCAGTTGCTCCGGCGCCAGCCGGTCCGGGCAGCAGTCGAACCAGGCCAAAATCCGCCGTAACGCGCGGGAATAGGCATCGATGGTTTTGGCGCTCATGCCCTGCAGTTTCAGGGCCCTCAGGTGTTTCCGGTACAGCTCGTCGAAGCGTTTTTGCTCGGATTTGTTCATGGTAAACTCCTCGATAAACGCACCCCGATTGGGCGCAACTCAAGGGTTACATGAAATGAATGGGGTTTTCTGCCGCGTAGCGGCTTCGTTCAACAAGTAGCTCAAGCGGACGCGGGGTAAGCTCCGGGCCGGCTTCGCCGGGTTGGTTTTTCGGCCGCGCCGCTTAGCAAATCGTTCAATGATGGAGTTACCATGAGAGATCTGTTTCCCGATCACTTTAAAGAGAATGATGCTGCTCTAAAGAGGGTGTGGAATGAATGCATCTTTATCTTTGACGCAAACATACTGCTTAACCTTTATCGTTACTCTGATTCGACAAGGAAAGAGTTTCTTCAATTGCTTAGTAAAATTCGGGATCGGGTTTGGCTTCCTCACAGAGCAGCAGAAGAATATTTGAATAACCGTTTGTCAGTAATCGACCAGCAAGAGAGGTCTTACGACGACACTGTCAAGGCAATTAACTCCTTGCGAAACGATCTTGACAATGCAAGGCAGCACCCGTTTGTAAGCCAAAAAACCATGGCGAAAGTAAATGAGGTGTTTTCGATTCTTTGTGATGAGCTAACAGAGAACAAAGATTTCCACACAAAAAGGATCTCAGATGATGAGATAAAAGAATCCCTATCATCAATATTTGAGAACAGCGTCGGTCCCGCATATCTAAAGGACGATTTAGAACAAATAATCAGCGATGGAGAGGAACGGTATAGGCAAAAAATACCTCCTGGATTTAAGGATGGAGCAAAGTCAGGAGACACTGAGCTTTTTTCTGAGCAATGTAGGAAATATGGCGACTTGATTGTTTGGCATCAGGTGATTGATAAGTCCAAAGAGGCTGGTAAAAGCGTCATTTTGGTCACTGACGATAAAAAAGAGGACTGGTGGGAAAAGTTTAAAGGTAAAACGGTGGGGCCAAGGCCCGAGCTTGTTAAGGAGTTCCAGGATAAGACCGGGAAGGCCTTTTATATGTACCAAGCAGACCGATTTCTTGAGTTGGCACGAGAGAACCTCAACGAGCGTGTCAGTGAAGAAATCGTAGAAGAGATTAGGGAAGTCAGAAGAAGGGATAAGCTGGCATACAAGAGAATGAAAGATGTAGAGTTCATCAATTTACGAAAGATGAAGCTTCATCATCTTATGGAAGAACTCGACCACCTTCGACATCAGATGATGGCGCAGGAGCAGGAATTGAGTGTTTTGCATGAAAAGAGAAGCTTTCTTGAGGTTGAAAGAGATCGCATGAGAGAGCAAAGAAACTACATGCTCCATGAAGGAGAACAAGGCATAGATTCCAAAAAAAAAGTAATGAGGGGTTTTGAGTTGATTTCTGAAGACTATGATCAAGTTCGGATGCATCTTGAACAATCTAAAGCGAAGTACAGTGATATGCAGCGCCGGATGATGATGCTAGAACACGAGCTTGCGCACGGCATGAAAAACATAGAACAAGAAAATTCATCGGGCTCGTAAACTCGCCGCTAATATTTGTGTTGGGCGCACAATGCAAAATATAGGAACTTCTGATTCAATCCGCCGCAGCTTACTGTTAGCGTCAAATCCGCTCGAGGGATGAAGCCGTTGCATCATTTTAATCGCTTGTCCAGATGCCTTGCGCGAGACGAGATCAACTCTCAATCAAAGAAGGAGAATAGCTTATGTTAACGATTAAGGAATTTGAGCAGGCAGTTTGGGAAGTCGAGGGCATTCGTATCGTGGTACGGGCCGACTCAAATTCGGAGTTGCCGCTAGAATCCTATTGGAGTAATGCTGCGCCGCAATCCTGGAGCCTTTCTGAGTGGAGGCAGAAGCGCCTCAATAAGTCTCTTGAGGCTCACCACACCGCCGACATAATTGGTCCAAGTGGTCACGAGCCTCATGGCCGAACGCTTCTCAGCACTATAAGAGGAACTTACAGGCCGTGAATCCGGGGCGACTGCCCTGATAACGCACGGCCAATCGCCGGGGCGATGACTGGTAACGCAAAGAGCCCGGCAACGGGCTCCGGCGGCTCACGGCCCGATACTGGAATCCCGGGTCGGAATCCGGTACATTATGCAGGTGCACGCCGTCCGAGGCTCGGGGAAATGCCAACAATGAACAAGAACGCCCGATCACCAGCCTGGATTTCTCCCGAAACCGGCATCGCTCCGACCGGTTCGAAAATACAATCCCCTATAGATAAGTCCGCGCAAGTCTGATGGTCGGCTTAGTCCAACAGACATTTATACGCCATGCTGCGCACGGCGCATAAATGCTTATTAGTTGGGCAACTGATGATTTGCCCCGGACCAACAGGAAAACGTTATGGATCTAGTAACACGTAGCCTATTGAATACATTTCAAGAGGAAGAGTCCCTTCAGGATCAAAAAGACGATGCTTTACTCTTCGAGCACTTTTCAAACTTCTGCGCAGTTGCAAACGAGTACGGAGAGGAGTTCGATGTCGAGGACATACATACCGGTGGTGGAAATGATTTAGGAATCGATGGAATTTCAATTATCGTCAACGGCGCACTAGTCTTAGACCTAGAGGAAATCCAAGATCTCGCTGACGCGAACAAACATCTCGATGTAGAGTTCATTTTTTGCCAAGCGAAATCCGGAGGCAACTTCTCTGGAGCGGAAATTTCCAATTTCTTTTATGGAATAAAGGATCTCTTCGCGACTTCACCTAAATTGCCAAGAAATAGTCGCGTAGCTGAAAGGGAAAAGCTTATTCGCGGGGTATATGATAGAAGTTCACTTTTTAAAAAAGGAAATCCGACTGTTAGCATGTATTATGTGACGGCCGGAAAATGGCAAGATGATCCAAAGCTAATTTCACGAATTGAGACAGAGAAAGAGGCGCTATTAGAGCTAAATATATTTGACAAAAGTCAATTCACGCCTGTTGATGCCAGAACTCTGCAGAGGCTCTACAAGCGCGCAAAGAATCGCCTATCAACTACAGTGGAGTTTTCGAATAAGGTCACTCTGCCATCTCTAAAGGGTGTCCAGGAGTCCTATTTGGGGTTTCTTCCTTTATCAGAATACATGAAGCTGATTACCGACGACACTGGCGTGATTCTAAAGGGGCTTTTCTATGACAACGTTAGGGATTTTCAAGGCGATAATCCCGTAAACAAAGAAATCGACGATACACTTAAATCGCCAGACAGGGCGCTCTTCGTTCTTATGAATAACGGAGTGACCATTGTTGCAGACTCCATCAGCAGAACGGGCGACACATTCACGATCGAGGACTATCAGATTGTAAATGGATGTCAAACGAGCCATGTGATCTACAATAATTCAGAGTCTACAGACAAAGGTGTACACCTGCCCGTCAAACTGATTGTTTCACAGGACTCAGACGTTAAGAACAAGATCATTAAGGCAACGAATCGTCAAACGCCGGTAAAGACCGAGGATCTTACTGCTCTTACGGATTTTCAGAAAACGCTTGAGGAGTTTTACTCTGCAGTGACCGGTGATTGCCGGCTTTATTATGAGCGTCGATCTCAGCAGTATCGTTCGAGCGCTGGGATAGAAAAAATTAGAATAGTGAGCATCTCCAATCAAATTCGCTCTTTTGCCTCCATGTTTCTTGGCCTGCCTCACCAAGCAAGCCGTTACTACGGAACATTGTTGAAAACCATCGACACTAAGATTTTCATCTCTGGGCATCCGCCGGAGGCTTATTACGCCAGTGCGCTTGCACTTTACCGACTAGAGGCATTAATTCGGCGGAAGCAGATAGACGGAAAGTATCGTCCATTTAAATACCATTTGCTTGCGCTTGTTCGTATCGCTGCAAAGGGAAGCGAATTTCCCCATATGACGTCTAACAAGTTTGAACGCTACTGTAAAGAGTTAGTGGCCGTGCTATCCGATGAGTCAAAATGCCTGGGTAGCTTTACATCTGCCATTGCCGCGCTAGACAAAGCTCTTGCGGGTGACTACAGCCGAGACAAGGCAAAAGACGCATCCTTGCTTTCAACGGCCGTATCTCAGCTTTAGCCCTGCAATGAAGGTGCGAAACAAAGGCGTCAACGCGGATCGGCTTTTCCGCTGGCGCTCCAAAGCCGCCGCTTAGCTCAGACGTCAGCCCTCCACTACCCGGTAGTGGTGCATCCAAAGAGAACTGGAGACTGAATGTTCGAACAAACCTTCCGCAATATCGATGATGTGCTTTGGAAAGAGGCCGGCTGCGCCACCGAGCTGGACTACACGGAGCAGACGTCGTGGATGTTGTTCCTCAAGTACCTGGATGATCTGGAGTACGAGCGCGCGCAGGAGGCGGAGCTGGTGGGCAAGTCCTATCAGTACATCATCGATGAGCCGTATCGCTGGTCGGCCTGGGCGGCGCCGAAGACGGCGGATGGTGCGTTCGATCATGACGAGGCGCTGACGGGTGCGGACCTGATCGCCTTCGTCAACGGCGAGCTGTTTCCGTATCTGCAGGGCTTCCGCGAGCGCGCGACGGGGCCGGACACCATCGAATACAAGATCGGCGAGATCTTCAGCGAGATCCGCAACAAGTTCGCCAGCGGCTACAGCCTGCGCGATGCCCTGGAGCTGATCGACGGCCTGAGCTTCCGCTCGCAGAAGGAGAAGCACGAGCTTTCCCATTTGTACGAGGCGAAAATCCGCAACATGGGCAACGCGGGGCGCAACGGCGGGGAGTACTACACGCCGCGCCCGTTGATCCGCGCCATGATCCGGGTGGTGAAGCCGCGCATCGGCGAGCGCATCTATGACGCCGCCGCCGGATCAGCCGGCTTTCTGTGCGAGGCGCATGACTATCTGCGGTACGGGCCGGACGGCCAGGGCGACGGCAGTCACCTGTCCACCAGTGACCTGAATACCCTCCAGACCCGCACCTTCTGCGCCAAGGAGAAGAAGAGCCTGCCGTATGTGATCGGGATCATGAAGCTGATCCTGCAGCACTTCATCAAGTACCTGAAGGCCGGTGGCCGTGCCGCCATCGTCATCAAGCAAGCACAGAAGGACGCGAAAAAACTGATTTCCAGCGGCTTGAAACCGAAGGCGGAGGAATTGCTGGCCACCCTGGCTGAAGATCCATCTCAGAGGCCGCCTCCTTTCGAAAAGCTCGTCGGCGACCTCTCCGGCAACTGTTCGAGACGAATCAATATCCAGCATCGGTTAACATACCAAGTGTTCGAAGAGAAGCAGGTTGTCAAGGTGCTGCGGCTATGGAGCCCTTACGAATAGCGCATGCCAACGATTGCGGGAATTTATACCGATGCATTTGAAGCAGATAAAATTGCGCGGCCATCGAAAGCACAGGCTGTGATGGCCGAAGGGAAGATCGTTGCCTGATATAGTAGACGAGGAAACACGCAGCCGGCTGATGTCCGGTATCAGGGGCAAGGATACAAAGCCGGAACTGGCGATTCGCAAGGCGCTGCATGCGCGCGGATATCGCTATCGGCTGCATTCTCATAGCGTGCCGGGAAAGCCTGACCTGTTTCTACGGCGCTACCGTGCCGCAATCTTCGTTCATGGCTGTTTCTGGCATGGCCATGACTGCCATCTTTTCAAGTTGCCTTCGACCCGCACGGAATTCTGGCAGAAGAAGATAGGCCGCAATCGCACGCGGGATGCAGAAGTTAGAGTCGCTCTACGCGAACGGGGCTGGCGGTGTATTGTGGTCTGGGAATGTGCCCTCAAGGGAAAGACGCGACTGGATTTTGATGCCCTAATGAACCGGCTGTGCGCTTGGATCGAATCCGATGTGGAAACCGGCGTGATAGCAGGAGATGTTGTATGAGTGATCCGAATGATTTTCTTTTTTCTGAGCCGGCCAACGACACTGATCTGCTTCTCGCCTTGTTTGAAAAGGCCGACGTAGTGTTTGTAAAGAAGCTCTCCAATAACGATCGTGACTGGGCGCGATTCGAACACAAGCATCAAGCAGGCGTCTACATCCCGCACGAGCATCGTGACGGCGGGTTCTTCCCTGCGCTCAAGGTGAAGGAACGAAGCGATCCCGGTGCCGACCAAATCAGGGAACGGTTCTTCGGCGTGGTCTGGCCGCAGGTGTCAGACGAGCCCAAGGAAGCGCGACTGGTTCACTATACCAGCAAACGGCAAGAAACACACCTGACACGGCTTCCGAAGTCCCTGTTTTCCGATCTGCTGCCCGCTTCCTTCGTTGTAATGGGACGTCTTCAAGGGGAACCGGAAGCCCTATATGAATGCCTGACGATAGACTCCGGCTCCGATGATGCAGCCTTTCTTTCCGAATTGCTCGAAATCGCGCCGGACTTTGTCGTTGGCGAGTTCGATCCCGCGGTAATCGTTCAGGCGGAACGCGAACGCATTCTCGATTTTGCCGAACAGGTCATCGCAGCCTGGATGGCAGGCGAGATCGTCTCGTTTGCGGCTGAAAACGCGACTATGCCGAACACAACGGCTCTGGCTGAAATGGCGCGCAACAAATTTCTTAAACAGAATGCGCTGGCGACACTGAACCCTTTTGAGATCGGCAATCCAGGCGATGCCCTGCGCGAGATCAGCAGGAACATCGAGTGGGATTTGTTCCGTGAATTTCAGCGCCGCGAACGCGCTGTTGCGTTGGTTCGGATCGTCATGGGTAACGAACCCATCAACGTCGATACCGCCCACGTGATCCGCCGTCTGGTGGACGAGTTGCCGGAGATTGACCGACTGATGCTCTCGGCAAGCCAGCAACGTAAGTCTCGCGCCGGTTACTCCTATGAGCATCACATCGAGGCGATGCTCGCTGGCGGCGATATTCCCTTCGAGAAGCAGGTCATCATTGAGGCCCGTAAGCGGCCCGACTTCATCCTGCCTTCGCTAAAATTCATCAGTTCGAAAAAAGTCGAAGCTGAAACCGGCCTGATTCTGAGCGCCAAGACCACGCTGCGTGAACGCTGGAAGCAAGTCGAGAGGGAAAAAGGCAATTGGGCACTATTTCTGACCACCGTTGACGAGAACATTGCGAGCAACGTCATCGAGGACATGGGCTCGTTCGGAGTTCATCTTGTCATTCCGGAAAGCCTGAAAAATGCGAAAGAAACAGAATATTCAGGACACCGTAACGTCCTGAGCTTCCGGGAATTCTGTGATGATGTTGTCAGGCCGAATATGGAAATGTGGCGATAAGGGGACATGAGGGAGTCTTCAATATACTACTGATCAATCCGTTCCACGATGTTTGTCTCTCAATATCAAGCGGCAATAACTTCGTCCCTGGATTGACGATAGACGTTATCAGAATCTTCCCGGACTCCGGTCAGAAGGTTTTGCTGAACATGATCGTCAAGAATCATGGGCTTCATAATTCGAGCAATCTCCATTACCAGCAGCGGGACCACAGAGTTCCCGAACTGCTTGTACGCCTGGGTATCAGAGACAGGAATCTTGAAAGAGTCAGGATATCCCATTAGCCGGGCGCACTCGCGGGGTGTGAGTCGCCTTGGATTTCCTTTGGAACGGCGAACCAGAATCTCTGAACCATCCTTGTAATATCGGGCAGAGAGTGTTCTTGCTGTATCCTCAGGGCCGACGAGTCCGAAGCCAAATCCATTTCCTTTTGCACGGTGATTCAAAGCGTATTGCTGCAGATAATTCCATAGTTTGTCGGACAAAACATATCTTGGATTCACTCCGCGCCCATTGACATAGCCCTTCGCGCGGTCGTGATCGGGCTCGAGTGCACCTCTGGCATGAAGTACATCTGCCATCGTTCGGCTGCCTTTTTCCGGAAGTTGGAGCACATCCCAATCCCAAGGCACGGGATCGCGAAATCCAACGATGAAGATGCGCTCACGATGCTGTGGAACCATATGTTTGGCGTCGATCACACATGCATACACGTCGTAGCCTAGCTCGTCGCGCAGGGTGCCCATGATGACCTCGAATGTTCGGCCACGGTCATGGGAGCGAAGGTTTTTGACATTTTCGAGCAGGAACGCCTTGGGTTGTTTCTCCTTGATGATCCGGGCGACATCAAAAAATAGGGTTCCCTGCGCTTTACACATAAAACCGTGCTGTCGTCCAAGTGATTTCTTTTTGGAGACGCCGGCGATCGAAAATGGCTGACACGGAAAGCCCGCTACAAGAACGTCGTGGTCCGGAATTTCGTTGGCAGGGACCTTGGTTATGTCTCCGGCGATCGGGTGGTCAACCTCAAAATTCTCATGATAGGTCTTCTGGCAAAATCGATCCCATTCGCTGGTGAATACACACTGTCCACCGGCTGCTTCAAACCCGATTCGGAAGCCCCCGATTCCGGCAAACAGATCGATGAATGTGAAATCTCCATCAGTTCCGGGATTCGTGCGAGAGAATAGCGGCAATTGTTTCAGGCGCTCAATTGCGTACGGTCTGGGTGTGCATTCGCCAATTTCCCAGCGGCGAACCTGGCGGATGTCGCAGCGCATGTGGCGCGCTATTTCCGTTTGTGTGTAGCACTCCCGAGCCTTGCGCAGATAGACTCCAAATTCCTCGCGTATTTCCATTTCTTTTTGCTCCATGCGGGGACATTTTGCGGACATTATGACAGGAATTAGTCCCTTTGCAAGAGGGTCCGCTGCAGATATCCGTATTTTCCGTTGGTGGTTTCTCAAATGGCGAGAATCTGCAGGTAGTGGGACTGGCTGTGGCTGTCCGTGTCGCGGGAGGTGATACCAATCGTGGTTTTCTGGACACAACCTATTGATTACGGGTGCTTTCCTGGCTGATTACCTAGCCACAGCAAGCCCTCGACCGCCATTCCATCGTCCATTTTTTCGCCGTGCCAGTCCGGGATGGTGGTTTCCGGGTCGATTTTCAGGCCGTTTTTGACGTTGTGCTGCCGGAGAACAAAAGCGTTCCCGCGGGAACGTTTTTTGAATCGGAATCATTCTCACCGCTGAAACTGCGCGCCCAATTCGTTCGGACAGCCGTTGAATAACCTCCAAAGAGCTGATGCGGCTGCGCCACTACGGATGACCGGCCAACCGGTGTCGCTGGGGCTTGCCACGGTCCAGCCCTGGCGGGATCGACCAACCGGGTACTGCTCAACCAGCTCTGGAATCCCGAGTTCGAATCAGGTACATTGTGCTCATGCAAGCCTTTCGATGAGAGGTGGTAGATGAATATCAAAGATCTGATTTACGAGGCAGAAGCACTTCCGGTAGAGGAGCGGGCGCTCGTTGTTGATTCGCTCCTTCGCAGCCTCAATCCGCCGGAATCCAGGATCGACAAGAAGTGGGCGGCGGTGGCAGCTAATCGTTTGAAGGAGGTTCGCTCTGGAGCGGTCGAAAGCGTTCCCGGTGAAGAGGTGTTTGCAAGGATTTGGAGGGACCGGGCTCAATGAGCTTTCGGCTTCATCCTGAGGCTGAGCGCGAGCTGCACGATGCGGTCGAATATTATGAAGATATCGAGCCCGGCCTCGGATACGATCTCTCGGTTGAGGTCTACTCAGCAATTCAGCGCGCTGTGGCGTATCCACGGGCGTGGCCGGTTCTCGATGACGAAATCCGGAGGGCGTTGGTTCGGAGATTCCCCTATGGGGTGCTCTACTCCGTGGAAGAGGACACGCTGCTAATCGTTGCCGTAATGAATCTGCGCAGGGAGCCGGGCTATTGGAAGGGTCGTCGTTGAGTGCCGAACAAGGCCTTCCAGCCGAAGCTCGTACCTCGCGCGGCTGCTGGCCCGCGTTCGGCCGGAGAAAGCCATGATTCGAGCCAGTTTACTTGCCCTGCCACTTTGCCTAGCCTTGATACTCAGCGACGCAAGTGCGGAGGACACCTCGGGCGTTCGAGTCCTTTTCGTCGGGAATAGCCTAACCTATTACAACGACGTGCCGGAATTGGTACATCAGATTTCCAGGATTGATGGGAACACCCAGCAGCTTGAAGTCGAGATGCTCGCGTCCGGCGGAGCCTCCCTTGCGCAGCATCTAGCGGATGGTCATATGCAGCGCCATCTTGTAGATGGCAACTACACATTTGTTGTTTTTCAGGATATTGGCGGATGGCCCATTTGCCCTCCGGAGTTTCCGGGCTGTTCGGAATCAGTTGCATCGATTGAGAAGATCTCAAAACTGGTATTAACCCAGGGCGCTGAGCCAGTCTGGTACTCCACTTATCAACCAATTCCTGCGATGCAAGAGGCACTAAGCGATGAAGCACGGCAGATCGCAAGCCGATTGGGAATTCGGCTAGCAGATGTGGGAGCTGCGTGGGCCCGCTATGAATCTATCGTCGGCGCAGGTGCTCCGTTTCTGGAAGATGGTCACCCAAATGAGGTTGGGTCTCTCATCGCAGCTGCCACCATTTTTCAGGTAATAACGGGGGAGATTGGCTTTTCTACCATTAGCATTCAGGAACTATGCTTCCGACAATGGCAGGGCACCGGCCTTAGCAAAGCAAGTCTTGCATCCAGGCAGGCGGCGCCCAACCAAAAATGTGAAAGTATCACGCCGGAGATGCAACAGCACGTGCTCGACGCGGCTAACAACAAAGGGTTCAACCGGACGCCAGAGAGCTCCGGGCCGGCGGAGCCGGGCGAGCCCAGTGGCGGCGCCGGTTAACCCAAACGCAAGCGATTCAAGACATGATGCTGATTGTGGTATAAAATTTGAGGTGCGAGGTGAAGTATGGCTGCTTCTTTTAATGAGATCGAACAACAGGCACAGGCTTTGGCGGCGGAGGATCGCGCCAAGCTTGCGGAGACTCTGCTCGAGTCACTACAGACGCCGCTTTCTGAGATCGAGGCGGCGTGGGCTCAAGAGATCGAAGAGCGGATTGCCGCATTTGACCGCGGCGAGACACAAGCCTACGGCGCAGAAGATGTATTTGCGGAAGCACGGCGTCTGACTCGGTGAAGCGTGCCAAATTCGTCGCGGCAGCACGGCGCGAGTTTTTGTTCGAGGTCGTCTACTACAACAAGGAAGAGCCCGGGCTTGGCGCGCGTTTCTCTGCGGCTGTCGAGGACGCAACGGCACGCGCCTTGGCCTTCCCGCTTGCTGGTGCGCCCACATCCAAAAACACTCGGCGAGTCTTTGTCAAGGACTTTCCTTTTTCTGTTGTGTATCGGCCAGATGCCGACGGAATTATTATCTTTGCGCTCGCGCATCATTCGCGTCGGCCGGACTATTGGCAATCGCGTGTTCAGGACCGCTAACAAATCACTCAAGCCAACCGGCTGCGCCGGCGGCTGAGTTCGCGCGTTATGCGGCATGTATGGACGCAGCCATTCGAGTCGAGCACGCCTTCCGTGGGGGCAATGGAACCGTCCTCGATGATCATCTCAATCCACTGTGTGTAGTTTGGCTGTCCGGCATTCTATCCTGCCCCAGGATAGCGCGGGTCATGGCAGGCTCAAGACTCGCGGAATCTGGCCTCGATGCGCGCGAAGTCGCCGCTGAGCGGGGCGTGGAGTTGCAACCATTCGCCGCTGAAGGGATGCTGCAGTTCGAGCTCGATCGCGTGCAGCAGCAGGCGGTGGCAGGCGAACTCGGTGCGGAACAGGCGATTGTGACGACCTTCGCCATAGGTGGTGTCGCCGATGAGCGGATGGAAAATGTGCTTGAAGTGGCGCCGGATCTGGTGGGTGCGTCCGGTGCGAGGCCAGACCGACAGCAGCGAGTAGCGCGCACAGGAATAGCGGCCGATCGGAATCGGTAGCTCCAGGGTGGCCAGACGTTCGTAATCCGTGCAGGCCGGCTGGTCATCGCGCCGGTCTCCGGTCGAGAGCGGATAGTCGATGCGGCCGGCCGACTCGGTGAAGCCCCGCACGACGGCCAGGTAGCGCTTGGTCACCGTGCGGTTCATGATCTGGCGGCCAACCGCCGCCGCGGTCCCGGCATCCAGCGCGAAAAGCAACACACCCGAGGTTGCCCGATCCAGGCGATGCACCGGCCACACCTTCTGACCCAGCTGGTCGCGCAGCATCTGCATGACGAACTGCTTGTCGCAGCCGCGCGAGCTCTTGTGCACCAGGAGACTGCACGGCTTGTCGATCGCGCACAGCCAGCGATCGCGATACACAATCCGGAACGGCCCGACGGCCGTGTTGGCGCCGTGTGGGTCGATGACGCTTACCGCTTCTTGCCGGTGGCCAGCAGGAACTGTCCTGTGCCAGGGGTGTCCAATCTATCCGCTCCCATGACTGAGAACCCGATGAGCAATCGAATCACGGAAAACCATACGTACATCAATGGGCAACGAATTGCATTTCGGGAACAGGGCGCCCGGTGATCCTGATTCACGGGATCCCCACTAACAGTCTCATGTGGCGGGATATTATTCCAAAGCTGGCAAGAACGCATCGCGTCATCGCTCCCGATCTGCTCAATTACGGCCAGTCCGCGAAACCAGAAAGCGCGGATGTATCAATCAATGCGCAAAGCCACATGCTCGTGAAACTTATGGATGCCCTGAGCGTTCCACGAGCCGATATCGTAGCGCATGATATCGGGGGAGGTGTCGCTCAGTTGATGGCTGTCAGGCATCCCGAGAAAGTTCGAAAGCTTGTTTTGATCGATAGTGTCTGCTTCGACTCCTGGCCGATACCCGAATTCGAGCCGTTACAGAAACCGAATGCTGAATCTGAAATGAGTCTGGCCGACTTCATTAGCATGATGAAGGGCTTCATCCCGAACGGCGTACATGACAAGAGCATCATGACCGATGAGCTTATCGGGCTTTATCTCGAGCCCTGGTCAAGCGAAGATGGCAAGCGCGCGTTTTTTCGCAATCTGAGACGGTTGAACAAGGAATATACCCAGGCGATTTCCGATGAGCTCAGTCATCTTCCACATCAAACGCTGGTGCTGTGGGGTGACAAGGATCCTTTCCAGAAGCCGGAATATGCCACGAAGCTGGCCGACGCGATTCCGAATGCAGAACTTGTCTGGATCAAGGACGCTGGCCATTGGCTGATCGATGAGAAGCCGGATGAAATCGGGGATCACATCAATCAGTTCCTCGGCTGAAGCGCGATCGTTTGGTGCCATCCAACACGTCGCTGCACCGGATGGCGATTGCGCTACGCTGTGCTGTTGGTGGTGAGACCCGGTCGTTGGTTGGCCATGATCGAACAGCCATCCACGCGGATGTCGCAGAAATCACTTCCCGAGATGCCGGAGCTGCCGGCCTCACGCCGGCCGGTGGGCGGAGAGTGCGGCGGCCTTGCGCGCCTGGTCGAGCATGCGCCTGAGGCTGCTGAGGCGGTCGAGTGCGCGCACGAGAGACGATGAGCGGATTTCGGCCCGGCTGCCGCGCTTGAGCAGGTCGGCCTTGCATTGCTGGTATTCGGCTTCGAATTCAGACGAGATTTCCGACGCGCTCAAGTCATCCAGCCGGTCGGCTGCCGCCAGCCGCGTGAGTGCCCGGCTGGTGGCCTGTGCGATTCGGGCCATGGTTTCGTCCGCTTCGGGGGAGAATTCCGGTGCGGGCAGGCGCGCCAGATCCAGCGCGGCTTCTCCGACACCGCGCAGATACTGGGCGGTGCGCAGCACGTTTGGCAAGGCCTCGTCGATGACCGGATCGCCGCCGCTGTTGATGCGCGATGTGAAATCGATGATGCGCCCGGCCAGCGCTTCAAGCTGGCCGAACTCCGCTTCCGTCGCCGATACATCCCTGGCCTCGCGACTGATTGCCGCGTGTGACATGGCCCGGGCCATTTCGCCCATTCGGTCGATTTCCATCCAGGCCGCGTCCAGCGCCAGGCGGGGCGTTGCGAGGACGTTGTCATCCAGGTGACGGGGCCGGGCGAGGTCTTCGCGTTCGGCCCCGGCGAAGCGCTTTTCCAGCCAGCGCACCAGTCGCGGCAACAGTGGCCAGACCGCAAGGATCCCGAGGATATTGACCTGGGTATGGACGATCGCCAGCAGCGTTGCCGGCAGATCTCCGGCGCCTAGCGCCCGGCCGATGGTGACCGCCACCGCGACGATCCACGGCAGCAGCAGCAGCGCGATTGCGCCGGCGACCAGGTTGAAGATCACATGCGCCGCAGCAGTTCGTTTTGCCGCCGCGGTCGCCCCCAGGGTTGCGAAAACCGCCGTGGAAGTCGTGCCGATATTGGCCCCGACCACCATTGCCGCGGCAGCTTCCAGGGGGATCACTTCCTGCGACGCGGCAGTCAGGGTCACCGCCAATGCCGCGCTGGAAGACTGCATGACAAGTGTCAGGACGATGCCGATCGCGGCAAACAGCAGCATGGCCAGCACGCCGTCACCGGCCAGCGTGGCCAGATCCAGTGTCTGATCGGCACCGACAAAAGCATCCTTGAGTACATCAAGGCCGAGAAAGAACACGCCGAAGCCGATCGCCGCCTGGTCAGCATGACCACCCAATCTGATGTTTTCAGGGCCGTTTCTGGTCAGATTCTTTGATGGAAGGCAGGTAATCCCCCTCGGAGAGCTTGACTAGAAGCC
>SR_TP_S13solDRAFT_1000246_pt1 | contig 25096 bp, 26 predicted proteins | sample SodReaTP_S13sol_FD_11159 | JGI IMG/M metagenome (IMG submission 11159)
TTTCGAAGGTCAGCCACTGGATTCCGCCGTGTTGCCTGCGGGACTTGCGCTGCACACGCCACTGGATGCGGACCCGGTTTCGGTGGTGCTGGTGCCACATCTGGACCGGATTTACGCTGAAATGGGCCGTCTGGTCGCTGGACGCGGCGAAGATCCGCACCGCTGGATAAACCCTGAACTGCATGGCTGGTGGGTCGGGCGCGAATTTCACATCGCCGTGGATATCACGACAGGCAAGCTGCACGCTTATGACCAGTTCATACGCGATTTTCACATCGCATATCACCCGCTTCACAACGGCAATGAACCTGTCATCCACCCGCAACCCGCAGGCATTGCCGTGACCGACAGTCAGGGCGTCTTTGTCGGCTGGCACGCGATTTCCATAATTCGGGTGGCCCTTGATCAATCAGGGGTCATGCGCGTCTATTTTTTCAACCCCAATAATGACAGCGGGCAGGATTGGGGCCACGGGATTGTGGTGTCAACCAGCGGCAATGGTGAACGGCTGGGCGAAGCCTCGCTGCCGTTCGCGGAGTTCGCATCGCGGCTGTATATCTTCCATGATGACGGGTTGAAAACGGCATCTGAAGTGCCTGTTGACGACGCAGAAATCTTGACAATCCGCGAGCTTGCCTTGCAAAGCTGGGCCAGCAACCGGCACTGACCCGGACACCGCGCGGGCGTATTCGGCCACAAACCAATCTTCAGGGCCAACGCCACTAGGCATGACCGCCTTTTACTGCCGTATTGCGGTTACGCGTTGATGCCTGCCCTGTTGTAGACCGCCTCCATCAGGCGCAAGGTTTCCAGATTATCCAGCCGGTCGGTGGCAAACGGGCGACCTGTGCGCAGGCCCGTGACAAACTCTGTCACCGCACCGGTGAAACACGCCTGATAATTCGCTGCCAGATCATGTATCGACACGTCATCCGGGCGCGACAGCAGCGTAATGCGGTCACGGTCATAGACCAGCGTATCCGCATCGCCCAGCAGTTCCAGCCGGTCGGTCGGCAAATCAGGGTATCCCAGCGCCGAGATATTGGCATCAATCGTGATAAGCGCGCCCTCATGCGATTGCAGGGTCACCAGCGCCACATCCTCGCCCTTCAAGGCGGGGTTTATTCGGTCCAGCCGCGCATCCAGCACGCGCATTTCACCAAGGATGGACCGCAGCGCGTCCAGATGGTGTATCAGCACCTCGAACACCAGAAGGCGGGGGAATTCGGCCAGATAGGGCTGGCGGTTCAGCAAGAACGCGGGCGCGTCGCCATAGCTGAACAAAGACGCGGACCGCACTGTTAGCCGCGCATGGCGCAACCGCCCGATCTGGCCGCCCCGCACCCGCTGCGCGATTTCGGCGTAATGGGGCCGGAACCGGTAGTTTTCATGCACCATGAAGCGGATATCCTCGCCCACATCGGCGATCAGGGCCTCTGCCTCGGCGACGGTGGGGGTCATGGGCTTCTGGCACATGACATGAATACCGCGTGCGGCGGCCATGCGCACCAGCGGCGCATGCGTGCCCACGGGTGTAATGATATCCACTGCATCGGGGCGCGCCTCATCCAGCATATGGGCTGTGTCGGTGTAGACATGCGCGATGGCGAATTCATCCGCGCGGGTGCGTGCCTTTTGCGCATCCGGGTCGCAAATGGCCACCAGTTCGACACCAGCCTGCGCCTGCCATCCCTTCAGGTGAAATTCGCTTATGGCCCCCGCACCTGCGATTGCGACTTTCAAGGGTGTGGTCATCGGGTCATCATCCTGTGTTTATCGGAAACCGTCACGCGCCCGCCTGTGCAGGGCGTGGTGATTGCCCTGCGACATGCCGGGCGGCTGCGGCATTGGCTGCGTGCACAGCCTGACGTTCCCCCTGCCCTGCCGCCAATGCCAGCGTAAACGCGCCGTGCCATGTGTCGCCCGCACCATTGGTGTTTTGCGCCACGACAGGGGGAACGGGTATTTCATAAGCGGTCTTGCCGTCATGGCATAAAACCGGGTCCGGCCCGCGTGTCACACACACCCATGCGTTCAGGTTTTGGGCAACCCGCGCCACGGCATCAGCATCCACCGCGCCCGCATAGTCCATCAGCCCCTGCACGGAAAATGCGACATGGGACGCATGACACAGCGCATCCTGCACCAGACGCACGGGTGCTTCGGCATCAATCACGGCGGGTTTTCCCGCAGCGCGCGCCGCTGCCAGAAGGGTTTTGGTTATCTGTGGAAAGCGCGTGTCCACAAGCGCCGCGTCATATCCGAAGGGCTGCGGCAGCGGCGGCAGATCAGCCGCCAGCATGTCATCGCGCGCATTGATGATGGTCCGGTCCCCGTCTGCTTCGATCAACACCGCCGAATGCGGCGTGACCCCGCCCGCGACGACATGCACCTGATCCAGCGGCACGCCCAGCGCGGATATGCGCGCGCGCATCACATCCGCCAGATCATCATCGCCGATCGCGCCATACAGCGTGACCTGCCCGCCCAGACGCGCAATCGCGCCCGCTGCATTCAGCGCACCGCCACCGCCCACCAGCCGCGATTCCTGCGCCTTGTGCTTCGCGCCAGCCACCGGAAAGCCGGACACCGACAATTCCAGATCCAGCGCGATCAGCCCCCCACAGATGATATGCGGCGCGTTTGTGTCCATGTTCCGCCTGCCTTAGCCCAGCATATCAAGGCAAGCGGCACGCGCTTCACGGGCTGCATTGGCCAACATGGCCACATCGCATGGCCCCACGATCAGGCGGTAGCCGGCTTGTTGCAAATCGCGGTAATTGCGGTTCGGCCACAGCACAGTGCCCAGCGACAACCCGCCCTGAAGGGTCAGTTCTTCGGCCTTGGTCACCACCTCCAGCACTTCGGGGGTGTCCATCCGTTCCAGATAGCCCATGGACGCAGCCAGATCATTCGGGCCCACAAACACCATGTCTATGCCGTCAATCGCTGCGATTGCAGGAATTTCGGCCACCGCATCCACATGTTCGATCTGCACCATAAGCAGCAGTTCTTCATGGGCACGTTCGCGCGCGAAATCGGGCAGCGCCCCGAAGCCCGACGCGCGCACGATGGGGGCTGCGTAGCCACGCTGGCCGCGCGGCGGATACAGGCAGCAATCGGCCACGCCCTGCGCCATTTTGGCCGAATGCACCATGGGCACCATCAGCGACCGCGCCCCCCGATCCAGCGCGCGTTTCAGCACAGCCTCGCTGGCGTCGGGCACGCGCAGGATGGCCTCGCCCCCTGCCGCTTCGACAGCGCGGATCAGGTTAATGCCATCCTCCAGCCCCGCCGCGCCATGCTCGCAATCCACGACAATGACATCCCAGCCCGCATGCACCAGCAGTTCCGCCACATCGGGTGACCCCAGATCAAGCCATGCCGCCGCGACAGTTTCGCCCGCCTTCAGACGCGCCTTCAGTTTGTTTCTTCCTGTCATCTTGTCATCTCTGTTATTTGGACGAAGTCCGGTTTCCAAAAAAGCTCCAGCCGGCGCGCAGCAGCAGCGCGGCCCAAACCAGTAATGTCAGTGTGCCCAGCACGGCGGCGGTATCGCGCGCGAAGAATTCGGTCAGATCACCGCGTGACTTCATCATCGACACCATGAAGTTATCTTCCACAATCCGGCCAAGGACGATGCCCAGAATGGCAGGGGCCAGCGGCATACCGGCCCAGATCATACCGCTGGCCAGAAGACCCAGCGCCAGAATTATCCAGATTGCAATAACGCTGCCGGTAATCGCATAGCCGCCAATCATGGACAGCACCAAAATCAGCGGCATCAGCACAGCGCGCGGCACGCGCAAAATCTGCGTGGCCAGCGCCACCACCAGCCCGCCGGTCAACAGCATCAGCACATTCGCCATGAAGAACGACCCGAAAATCGTGTAGACCAGCACTGTGTCATTGGTGAAGATATCCGGCCCCGGTGTCAGGCCCTTCATCATAAGCACACCAATGGCAATGGCGGTCACACTGTCGCCGGGAATGCCGAACACCAGCGCGGGCGTCCATGCACCCGCCACGGCGGCGTTATTGGCCGCGCCCCCGTCCACGACCCCTTCGACATGCCCGCGCCCATAGGCTTCGGGCGTTTTCGAAAACCGGCGCGACACGGCATAGGCGATCCATGCCGCCACATCCGCACCCGCGCCGGGCAACGCACCGATCACGGTGCCGCCACTGGCGGAACGGATGACATTCTTCCAACGCTTGCGGAATTCACGCCACGCGTCGCGGATGGCCGAGAACAGCGGTTCAACAACCAGTTTTCCCAAATGCGCCTGACGGCCCAGTGCGGCATTGCGCAGCAGTTCCGACAGCGCAAAAATACCGATCATGGCGGGGATGAAGTTGATGCCGTCATAAAGCTCCATCAAGCCGAATGTGTAGCGCGGGTGCCCCACCGCCACATCAATACCAATCGTAGCCACGGCCAGCCCGATGAACAGGCTTGCAAAATTGCGCGGCACCGATGGCCCGCCGACAAACACCGCACAGGACAGGCCCAATGTGGCCAGCCAAAACGCCTCGTCACTGGAAAAACTGCGGGACAGTTGCGCCAGTTGCGGTGTGGCATAGGCCAGAATGGCAACCCCGATCACGCCCCCGCAGACCGACGCGAACAGCGATGTGAACAGCGTTGTGCGCGGCTTGCCCGTCTGCGACAGGCGGAAGCTGTCCTCGACATAGGCGGCAGATGCGGGCGTGCCGGGGATTTTCAGCAAGGCCCCCGAAATATCGCCCGCGAAGATGGCTGTGGTCGTCGTGGCCACGATTGCGGCGGCGGCCTGAACGGGGTCCATGAACCATGTGAACGGCACCAGAAGTGCCACCGCCATGGTCGCTGTCAGCCCCGGCATTGCGCCCACAAACGCACCGTAAAGTGTGCATAGCAGGATCGTTCCCAGTATTTTGGGGTCAAGAACAATGGTGAATATGGCCAGCAGATCCATGCGCGCCTACCACGCATAGGGCGCAAGCACGCCCCAAGGCAGCACAACGCGCATCAGTGAATAAAAGATGTAATGCAACACCACCGGCGCTGTGATCGCCATGACGCCCGCCAGCACCCAGTTGCCGCCGAAAATGCGCACCGCGCCCAACAGCACCAGCGCCGCCGCAACATGAAAGCCCAGAACCGGCAACAGCAGCGCAAAGCCTGCAACCAATGCCACAATCCCCAGAAACGCCATTGCGGCAAGCGGGGTGACCTTACCCTGTGCGATCTCATCCTGATCCTGCCCGCTGCGCATGTTGCGAAGCCCTTCAAGAATGATACCAAGGGCCGACAGGATCAGCCCGCCCGCGATGATTTTGGGAAACAGATCAGGCCCGTAAGGCATGGCCCGAATGCGCGGGAACCCTTGCGCCCCCCAGATCATGGCAACGGCAAGGGCGATCAGGACCGCCCCCACCACAAAGTCGCGTCTAAGTATCATATCGGGGAACCGCGCTTAGTCGGCCAGACCGACAGCTTCAATCGTAGCGCCCAGCGCTTCGTCCTGCGCCTGCATATAGGCCACCAGATCGTCGCCACCTGTGAACACGACTTCCGCCCCGCGCGATTCCTTGAACTCGGCCCATTCCTGCGTCTGGGTGATTTCCTCGACCGCTTGTTGGTAGGCGCAAGAAATCTCCTCCGGCATGCCTTCGGGGCCGGAAATGGTGATATAGGCCGCAAGGGTCCAACCGCTTTCAAGGGCTTCAGCCGTTACAGGAACGTCCGGCAGGGCTGCCATAGGGGTGTCATGCATATAGGCCAGCGCGCGAACTTCGCCTGAATCCACCAGTGCCTTGCCTTCGGACAGGGCGGGGGTTGCCATATCGACACCGCCCGCAATCAGTTCCTGCAACGCAGGCGCCGCCCCTTGGGACGGAATCCAGCGAATACTTTCAGGGTCCATGCCTTCGGCATTCAGCATACCGGCCAGCGCCAGATGCCAGATGCCGCCCAGCGATGTGCCCGATGCGGTCAGATCACCGGGGTTTTCGCGCGCATGATCCAGCACATCACCAATGGTTTCAAACGGGCTGTCCTTGGACACCAGCACGCTTGCGGGCACGATATCAATCAGCCCGATCGGGGTAATGTTGCTATAGTTCAGGTCGGTCAGACCAACCCAATGCATGGTGTTGATTTCAACAGTCACCGCCCCCACGGTGTAGCCGTCAGGGTCCGCATTGGCGATGGCGCTGTGCCCGGTCACGCCATTGCCGCCCGTGCGGTTCACAACATTGAACGGCACGCCCCATTTCTGCTCCAGCATGGTGGCCAGCATGCGCGAATTGGCGTCCGTGCCACCACCTGCACCCCATGGGACAATATAGGTGACCGCGCGATCCGGCGTCCAGTCGCAGGATTGCGCAAGCGCGGCTGTGCTGGTTGATGCAGCGATGGCACCCAGAACGCCAAGGCGCAGGGCTGTTTTCATCATGGATGTCATGTAAATTCCTCCTCCTCCGTGAACGAGAGCATTTGCACCGCGAATCCGCACGCACCTCTCTGAGCAGGAGTAAACATGCCCAAAGCAATTCAGTCAATCGATTAAACAACTGGATATTGCAAGTTTCGCGCGCTAAAGTTTTTGAATCATGATCAAACGTGTCACCCTTCGGACAATCGCCGACGATCTGGGCATCACTGTCGCGACGGCATCGCTGGCGTTGCGGCGGCATCCGCGTATTTCACCGGAAACAACGCAGCGTGTCGAGCAGGCGGCCGCGCGGCTGGGCTATATTTACAACCGCGCCGCCGCCAATCTGCGCCAAACGCGCAGCAACCTTGTTGCGGTGTGCGTCAGTGATTTGTCCAACCCTGTTTTCAACGAATTCCTTGAGCATATAGAAGATGAATTGCGCGAACATCAGATGCAGGTTTTTCTGGGCATCGCCCGCGAGGATGCTGCCGTCCAGCGGCGGTTCTTGCAAACTGCACTGGAACAGGGTGTGGGCGGCATTATCCTGCTGCCCGTCAGGGGTACCACGCGCGCCGATCTTGCCGCCCTGTTGCCAGACGGGCAATCCGACCCGCTGGTGCCTGCCGTGGTCGTCTCGCGGGCGCTGACCGATGTGCCGTTGCCCCAGTTTGTGAATGATGACCTGCTGGCGGGACAGCTGGCCGCGCAGTGCCTGATCGCGCATGGCCACAAGCAGATTGTCTGGGTCGGTGGCGGGCAACAAACATCGACTGCGCAAAACCGGCTTCTGGGTGTGCAGCGCGCGCTGTCCGATGCGGGCCTGCCCGCTGCCGAAATTCTGCACGGGCCAACATCGCGCCAGTTTGGCCATCAGACGGCGCGTGCATTGCTTATGCGTGACACACCGCCCACGGGGGTGGTGTGCTTCAGTGACCTGATTGCCTTCGGCATGATCACGGGCTGTCAGGAATTGGGCAAACTGCCCGGCAAGGACATTTCCATCATCGGCTGCGACGATATGGAAGAAGCGCACCTGACCTTTCCGCCATTGACCACCATCGCGGTGGACAAGGGCGAAATCGGGCGGCGTGCGTCGCGCCGGTTGCTGGAGCCGCTGGCGGGGCAGCAGATTGTCGTTCTGCCCCCGCACCTTGTCATGCGCGAAACTGTGGGGCTGGCTGCGTCGCACAACTGACCCCCTGTTCCGGCGCGCGCCTTACTTGATGGCGGCACGCACTTTCTGGGTTTGAACGCCCAAGCCTTCGATGCCCACGCGCAGCACCTCGCCACCCTTCAGGTAAACGGGGGGCTTTTGCCCCATGCCCACCCCCGGCGGGGTACCGGTCGAGATGACGTCACCGGGCTGCAAGGACATGAACTGCGAACAATAGGCCACCAGATGCGGTATCTTGTAGACCATCGTGGCGGATGACCCGTCCTGATAGCGTTTGCCGTCAACCTCCAGCCACATGCGCAGATTGTCGATATCGCCCACCTCGTCCGGTGTGACCAGCCATGGACCTGTCGGGCCGAAGGTGTCGCAGCCCTTGCCCTTGTCCCATGTGCCCGCGCGGTGCAGCTGGAATTCACGTTCCGACACATCATTGACCACGCAATAGCCCGCAACATGATCCAGCGCGCGATCTTGCGCAATATAACTGCCGCCCTTGCCGATAATGACCGCCAGCTCCACCTCCCAATCGGTATGGGTGGACCCGCGCGGGATCTGGATATCATCATCAGGGCCAACAACCGCTGATGTCCATTTGTTGAAGATCACAGGTTCTGGCGGGATGTCGGCACCGGTTTCGGCAGCATGATCCGCGTAGTTCAACCCGATGCAGATGAATTTCCCGATATGCCCCACACATGGGCCAAGGCGCAGGTCCTGCTGCGGCGCGCCATCAACCACCGGCAGGGTGTCAATATCCAACCCCGCAAGCCGCGCCATTGTTTCGGGCAGCAATGTCTGACCCGCAATATCATCCACATGCGCCGAGAGGTCGCGCACGCGCCCCTGCGCATCCAGCAAACCCGGTTTTTCCTGCCCCGCGGGGCCATAACGTAGCAATTTCATAATTCATCCTGTCTTGTCGCGCCGTAACGCAGAGAGTGTTTTGGGGGGTCTATCAAGCATTCCCCGGCGAAGCTTCGTGCCCGGCCCCGTCAAGCCCGTAAAACCGCGCAGCCGTCTGGCCGCTGATCTTCGCGCGGTCCAGCGCAGGCAGATGCGCAAGCCAGTCGTGAAATAATGCGTGCCAGCCGTCATAGCTGCCCGCAAGCCGCAGCACAGGCCAGTCCGACCCCCACATCAGGCGATCTGCGCCGAACCAGTCCAGCAGGTCATCCATCACAGGGAACAGAATATCGCGCGCATGTGGCAGTTGTGCGGGGTCCATTTCGGTCAGTAGGCCGGATATTTTACAACACGCGGCAGTGTCCCGCGCCAATCGCTGCATTCCGCTGCGCCACAACTCATGGCGCGGATCATCCGGCGCGGCGGCCAAGGCGGGTTTGGCTGCATGGTCAATAACCACTGGTAAATCGGGGTGGCGGTTACAAAAGCGCAAAAGCATGTCCAGATGCCGCGGCAACACTAACGCGTCAAACCGCAAATCATGTTGCAGCATGGCGGGCACCCAGCCGTCCTGCGGGGCTGTCAGCAACCAGTCATCCTGCGCGATATCCTGCAACATCGGGCGAATGCCGCGCAATGCCCCATCCGCGGCCATGGCCCGCAACCTTGCGCCAATATCGGGCTGTGTCAGGTCCGCCCAGCCAACGATGCCCGCCACCGCATCGCGATGTCGCGCCTGTTCCAGCAGCCAGCGGGTTTCATCCTCGGTGGGGGCGGCCTGCACCACGATGGCGCGCGTGATCGCGGCCTGCGCCAAACGCGTGGACAGGTCGGACGTGCCGAAATCCTGCGCAATCGCGGCCAGGGCGGGGTTAGTGCGGTCTATCCAGCCATAATCCCCGCGATCCAGTGCCCAGATGTGGCAATGTGCATCAATCCCCGACATGCTAGATCGTGACCCCGCCATCAACCAGAACCGGCTGGCCCGTCATGAAGCGGCTTTCATCGGACAGAAGATAGATGATCATCGGCACCAGATCATCCACCGCCCCCAGCCGCCCCATGGGTTGGCGCGCAATGAAATCACGCGCCGCTTGCGCCGGATCGGCGGCTTGGGCAATGCGCCCGCGCAGGGACGGGGTTTCAATCGTGCCGGGGCACAGGGCATTGCACCGAACCCCCTTTTGCACGAAATCGGCTGCAATCGCCTTGGTCAACCCGATGACCGCAGCCTTGGTTGCGCCGTAGGCCGCGCGGTTTGGAAAGCCCTTCACCGATGACGCCATCGACGCCATGTTCAGTATGGCCGCCGTCCCAGTGGTGTCACAGCGCCGCAACATTCCGGGCAAAAAGGCACGGCACATGCGCACCATGGACGTGACATTGACATCAAGGCTAAGGGACCAGTCGGCGTCGGACAGGTCCAGAATGCTGCCCTGATGGACAATGCCCGCGCAGTTGAACAGACCATCCAGATCCGGCAGCCGGTCACGCAACGCGGCGATAGCCTGCGGGTCGCACACGTCCAGTTGGTGCACCTGCACATGTCCCGCACCAGCAGGCCCGGCATAATCCAGCAACGCGGCATTGATATCCGTTGCGATGACCTGCGCCCCTTCGGCCGCCAGCCCAATGGCAGCCGCACGCCCTATGCCCTGCCCGGCCGCTGTCACAAGGACAGTTTTCCCTTCCAGTCGCATTTGCCCCCTTCAACTGGCAGTTTTTTACCCGCCTTGCCCATCATGAAATTTATATTTGGACAGACTATTCATATTTGATACGCTTACAAGCATAAATTTTTGCTGCCAGTTTCGACACCCTTCAACTCGTTGTATCTGCGCGCAGATCGGGACACAGGAAAACCCATGACCGGCAAGAAAACGCCCCCCCCTGCAACTGCCAGCGATGCGCGCTACCGCGCGCCAGCACTGGACAAGGGGCTGGACATACTGGAACTACTGGCAACCGAACCCGGCGGCTTGACCCGCAGCGAGATTGTTCGCGCCATGAACCGCAGCCCTAGCGAGATTTACCGCATGATAGAACGGCTGGTCGCGCGAAATTATATCTGCCGATCCGCCGAGGGCGACCGCTACGCCCTTAGTATGAAGCTGTTTTTACTGGGGTCTGCCCACCCGCCAATGCGGCGACTGGTATCACAGGCGCAACCGCTTATGGACGAATTTTCGCGCCGCACATTCCAGTCGGTTCATCTGGTCATGCAAGAAGGTGGCTGTGCGGCAGTGGTTGCGCAGGCCAGCCATCAGGCAACATGGGAATTCCGCCTGCGTGTCGGGTCACAGCTGGACATCCTGACCACCGGATCGGGCCAGACACTTCTGGCGTTTCAGGACACAGCCGCGCGCGCCCGTATCTTGCAAGCTGTCCGCGCAGGTCAGGACGACAGGACGGACATTCCCCTTGACGGGCTGGACAAACTGCGCGCCGCTGGCTGCCGGATTGGACCAAGCCGCCAACTGGTCGGTGTGACAGATATTTCGGTTCCCATATTCGGCACCGACGGCAATGCCGTGGCCGTGCTGACCTGCCCCTATATTCAACGGATCGGGACAGATCATGCCCCCGATATTGCGGTATCACACACGCTGGAGTTATTGCGCGGCGTTGCTGCGCAGATTGCCCTGAATTAGGCGCGCGCCTTCACCCGGCAGGCCGCCCCATGGCGTGCCTATCCGGAATATCCGCCGGTTTGATGCCAGCGCCACGCATCCTCGATCATCTGCTTTAGCGAGGACCGCTTGGGAACCCAGCCCAGTTCCTCTATGGCGCGGCGGCTGCCGGACACCAGTGCTGCTGCATCGCCTTCGCGGCGCGGCCCGAAACTGTGCGGAACCCTGTGGCCGGTCCCCGCACGGCATTGGCGAATAACCTCGGCCACCGAAAACCCGACGCCTGTTCCCAGATTGAACACGCGACTTTGCTTGCCCGCACGCAACCATTCCAGCCCCAGCACATGCGCCTGCACCAGATCCAGCACATGCACATAATCGCGAATGCATGTGCCGTCATGGGTGGGATAGTCGTTGCCGTTGATCACCAGCGCCTCCCGCGTGCCAGCGGCGGCTTCAATCATGATCGGAATCAGATGGGTTTCAGGGCGGTGCCATTCGCCCACCTCTGCATCAGGATCGGCACCCGCGACATTGAAATACCGGAAGATGACAGAATTCAGCGCGTGGCTATTGCCGAAATCGCATAGCATATCCTCTATCGCGCGCTTTGATGCACCATAGGCGTTCAAGGGCCGTTGCGGTGTTTGCTCATCCAGCACAACCCCGTCATGGTCCCCGTAGGTTGCACAGGTCGATGAGAAGATCATGTCACGGCACCCCGCAGTCACCATCGCCTCGATCAAATTCAGCGACCCGCCCACGTTGTTGCGCCAATACAGGCCCGGATCGCGCGACGCCTCGCCGACCTGACTAAGGGCTGCAAAATGCATCACTGCGACAGGTTTATACTGCGCGAAGGCCGCATCGATCGCGGCACGGTCCAGCAGGTCTGCCTGCACAAGCGGGCCAAACTTCACCGCCCCCGCCCAGCCCGTGGACAGGTTGTCGAAAGTGACCGGCCTGTATCCGGCCTGCGACAAGACCTTGCAAGCATGCGAACCAATATAACCCGCCCCGCCCGTCACCAGCACATTGGGGGCATCCACAACAAAACTCATAAAAAAGAACTCCAGAATATACGCAGCGCCTGTCAACGGTTTTGCTGGAAAATGCGCCTTATTGAAAGGCTGATCTGCACTGCTTGCGCATCAAGGCAGGCACAAGGACCCTACAAGCTGCGATCCGGTTCTTTCCTGCGGGGCCGGAAGGGCTTATGTCATGCACGCAATCAAAAAGGGAAGAAAATGCAGACAGATCCGGCCGTGATGGCATTCTTGCAAACCCGCCGTTCCAGACCCGCCAAACTTCTGGGTCTGCCGGTGCCTGACAGGGACATGTTGATGACCCTGCTGACAGCCGCATCGCGCGTGCCGGATCATGGCAAACTGGAACCGTGGCGGTTTATCGTTCTGGACCATTCCGCCTGCGCCGGAATTGCCCGCAAGATTGCAGACTATGGCCACGACCACAACATCAACGCCGAGAAGATCACCAAGGCCAGCACCACATTTGCACAGGCGCATCTTGTCGTGGCAGTCGTGGCCAGCCCCAAACCCTCGGACAAGGTGCCGTTGATCGAGCAGACATTGACCGCAGGCGCCGTATGTCTGGGGCTGGTGAATGCCGCACTGGCCAGCGGGTTCGGGGCGAACTGGCTGACCGGTTGGGTGGCGCATGATCGCGCATTCATCACGCCCGCGCTGGGGCTGCAACCGGATGAATGGATTGCGGGGTTCATTCACCTTGGGACAGCATCATCGGCCCCGCCCGAACGTCCGCGCCCTGATGTCGCGGCAATGACGCAGTTTATGGACTGATATGCAGCGCGGTCCGGGTTGCGACACGCGCCGTGATCCGGGTGTTACGATCTGCGCGTGATCTGCTCGATCATGTCATAGGTGATGACCCCTGACAGGATTATTCCCGCGATCACCACGAATGCTGTCGTTGCAATGACTGTCACAATCTTGACCTTGCGCATCATCTGCGCGTCGGATGGTGCAGACGATGGCGTGCCCGGCACCACCTCGCCCGCTTCGCCTTGCGTTTTCATGCGAAAGGGCAGGACCAGAAACATGGTCATGAACCAGATAACGCCATACAACGCGATAGCAGACATGATCGACATCAGACTTGCTCCAGTTCAACCAGACAGCCGTTGAAATCCTTGGGGTGCAGGAACAAAACAGGCTTGCCATGCGCGCCGATCTTCGGCTCTCCCGTGCCCAGAACGCGCGCGCCACTGGCTTTTAGTTTGTCGCGTGCTGCCAAAATATCCTCGACCTCGTAACAGATATGGTGAATCCCACCAGTCGGGTTCTTGTCCAAGAAACCCTGAATGGGACTGTTTTCGCCCAACGGGTAAAGTAGTTCAATCTTGGTATTGGGCAAGGTGATGAAAACCACCGTGACACCATGATCGGGTTCATCCTGCGGCGCGCCGACATCCGCGCCCAGCGTGGTGCGGTATTGCGCAGCGGCGGCGTCCAGATCCGGCACGGCAATGGCGACATGGTTCAAGCGTCCGATCATGGCAATCCCCCAAGGTAACAATGTTGCGCAGGCTTATGCTGGGGATTAGCGCTTGATGCAAGTGCGGCGTGCCATAATGGTGCGGCACTTTAACGCGATATTAGGCAATATGCGGTGAACTGGCCTTCATCAATCGCGGATGGAGGATGTGATGAACACATATGGCGCAGCACTGGCCCACCAACGCAGCACGCGCGCAATGATGATGCGGCCCCGACAGGATACGCGCCACCATGCACATGGGGGAACGCTGCTGCTGGTGGAGGACAGCCATGTGGCCAGTGATGCCGTGCGCCTTATGTTTCGCGGCGCTGGTGCACGCTTGCGACGTGTTGACAGCCTGAAGGCCGCGCAGCGCCATCTTGACCTGTATACACCCGACGCGGTCATCATTGATATCGGACTTCCGGACGGGTCGGGGCTGGACCTGATTGCCGCGATGGACAGGCGCAGGCCACGCGTGGGGCTAATTGTCGCAACATCGGTCCAGCCGGACCTTGCCAGCGCCGCGCAGGATGCGGGCGCAGACCATTTCCTGCCCAAACCCATCACCAGTGTCGCGCAATTCAGGTCGATCCTTGCGCCGGTTTTCTTTCACCTGCGCCAGCACACGGCCATGACGGTTGCACCGCAACATGATCCCGCAGCGCTGCGCGATGATCTGTATCTGGCTTGTGATCTGCTGCAAGGATCGGGCGCAGGCCCGCAACGGGCCTATGCGTTCCAGTTCATCGAAGCGCTGGGGCGCAGCCTGAATGATACCGCGCTGACCATTGCCACGCGTGATGCGCGCGAAACAGGGCGCATCACGGATCTGGCACTGATGTTGCGCGACAGGTTGCGGGGGCAACCGCTGATCTGACGCGGGCTGTGTCCGCCATTGGCAAAAAGGGGGCGCCTACAAAGCGCCCCGCCTGCAATCAGGATTTCGGTGCCAGTCGCAGCCCCAGATCGCGCAGCTGTTCATTGCTGGGGTCTGATGGCGCGTGCAGCAACAGATCCTCGGCGCGCTGGTTCATCGGGAACATGATGACCTGCCGGATATTCGCTTCATCTGCCAGCAGCATGACAATCCGGTCAATGCCCGCCGCGCAGCCGCCATGGGGGGGCGCGCCGAACTTGAACGCCTTGACCATACCGCCGAATCGCTTGTCCACTTCGGAATTCGGATAGCCCGCAATTTCAAAGGCGCGATACATGATTTCCGGCTTGTGGTTGCGGATAGCACCCGACAGCAATTCATAGCCGTTGCAGGCCAGATCATATTGATAGCCCAGCACCTTCAGCGGATCACCGTCCAGCGCGTCCATTCCGCCCTGCGGCATGGAAAACGGGTTATGGCTGAAATCGATCTTGCCGGACTCGGCATCCGCCTCATACATCGGGAAATCGACGATCCACGCGAAAGCGAAGCGGTTTTCATCCAGCAGCTTCAATTCGCGGCCAATCTCGTCACGCGCTTTGGCGGCCACGCCTTCGAACTGCGCGGGCTTGCCGCCAAGGAAGAACGCGGCGTCGCCTTCGCCAAGGTTCAACTGCTGACGGATCGCCTCGGTGCGTTCGGGGCCGATGTTTTTGGCCAAGGGGCCGGCGGCTTCAAGCCCGTCATCGCCTGCACGCCAGAAAATATACCCCATCCCCGGCAGCCCTTGCGCCTGCGCGAAAGCGTTCATCCGGTCGCAGAACTTGCGCGACCCGCCGGTGGGCGCGGGAATGGCGCGAATTTCGGTCCCGTCATTTTCCAGAAGTTTCGCGAAAATCGCAAAACCGGAGTCGCGGAAATGGTCAGAAACCACCTGCATTTCAATCGGGTTGCGCAAATCGGGCTTGTCGGTGCCGTATTTCAACAGCGATTCGGCATAGGGAATGCGCGGCCAGTCCGCAGCAGGGTCAACCTTCTTGCCGCCCGCAAATTCCTCGAACACGCCTTGCAGAACGGGGCCAACGGTGGAGAACACGTCTTCCTGTTCAACAAAGCTCATTTCTACGTCAAGCTGGTAGAAATCCGTGGGCGAGCGGTCGGCGCGGGGGTCTTCATCGCGGAAACAGGGCGCGATCTGGAAGTATTTGTCGAACCCCGACACCATGATCAGCTGCTTGAACTGCTGCGGCGCTTGCGGCAGGGCATAAAACTTGCCGGGATGCAGGCGCGACGGCACCAGAAAATCGCGTGCCCCTTCGGGGCTGGACGCGGTGATGATGGGCGTCTGGAATTCGGTAAAGCCTGTGTTCCACATGCGTTGACGCATGGACCGCACCACGTTGGAGCGCAGCATCATATTGGCATGCAGGGTATCACGGCGCAGGTCCAGAAACCGGTAGGACAGGCGCGTTTCTTCCGGGTAGTCGGGTTCGCCGAACACGGGCAGCGGCAGGTCGTCAGCCGCCCCCAGAACATCCATCTTGCGGGCGTAGACTTCAATCTCGCCGGTTTTCAGCTTGGTGTTGACCAGCGATGCATCGCGCGCCTTGACCGTGCCTTCAATGCGAATGCAGAACTCCGCACGCAGTTTTTCGATATCGGCGAAGGCGGGGCTGTCGCTGTCGGCCAGAACCTGGGTTATGCCGAAATGGTCGCGCAAGTCGATAAACAGAACCCCGCCATGGTCGCGGATGCGATGCACCCAGCCGGACAGGCGCACGGTTTCACCCACATGGGCGGCGGTCAGGTCTGCGCAGGTATGGCTGCGATAGGCGTGCATGGGCTGTTCCCTTGATGTCAGAGGTGCAGGCTTGTCGCGCGATACACAATCTGGCGGGCCGGAAGTCAAGGGCAAGTCGGCGAATAAGGCTTATTCATGCGTCATGTCCAGTGCATTCCCGCAGCCCCCGCAAGAACCGCCTGCGCCTGTGCCAGCCGGTCATTTTGCAATTTCAGCGCCGCACAGCACGCGATGACCGTTTCGTCGCGCATCAAGATGAAATCCAGCGCCGCCCCCAAAAGTGCCGGGTCCGCGCCGTCTGACGTGGACAGCGCCGCGCGCAGATCATCCAGCGATGCGCCGCTGGCATTCAGGAAAACCGGCAGCAAATCCTCCTCGGCGCACAGCCACACGAAGGCATCAAGGGCAATGTTTTCTGCGGCATTTTGGTTCATGCAGGCAATCCCGTAGCAGCATGGGGTCAAGGGCTTAAAGGGTTTGTTAACGAATGCGGCGTAACATGTGATTAACCATGTATAAGGTATCACCTATGTCAGGACGCATACTTATTGTCGATGATCTTTCAATCAACCGGACCATCCTGCGCGCGAAATTGCAGGCGGCTTGCTATGATTGCCTGATGGCGGATTGCGGCGAAAAGGCACTTTCCCTGGCGCAGAATGAAATACCTGATCTTATCTTGCTGGACTACCGCCTGCCCGACATTGACGGCATCGACATATGCAAGGCGCTGCGCGCAAATCCGGTGACACGCAATATTCCGATACTGCTGTTTTCCGCCACGGCTGACCGGCAGCAACGGCTGACCGCGTTGCAGGTCGGCGCCGATGATTTCTTGTCCAAACCGTTGGACGAATCCTATCTTATGGGGCGTATCCGAAGCCTTCTGCGGGCACGCGACCAGCGCGCGCCCAACACCCTGCCATCCGCCTTACCTGCGGTTGCGGGCATGGCAGAACAGGCACCCTGTTTCACGCCACAGGGCAATATAATTGTTATTTGCGATTGCGGGGCGACACATACCGGCACCTGTGCCGACCTGCACGCGGTTATGCCGGACATGCGCTGCACCTGCCTTAGCCTGCAACAGGCGTTGCGGCTGAATGCAGAAACCATGCGACCTGACCTGTTTCTGGTGACACCCGATGTGATAACCCAACGCGGGCTGCAAATCATCCCCGACCTGCTGTCGCGCAACCAGGCGCGTGGGGCGGAACTGTGCATCATGCTTCCGGAAAAACAGGAATTGCTGGGCGCAATGGCCCTTGATCTGGGCGCGAGGGAGGTGCTGTATCTGCCGCTGGACGTGCAAGAGGCGCAGTTGCGTCTGACGAAAATACTGCATCAGAAGTTACAGCGTGACGCGATGCAGCACGCATTTGAAACGCAACTGGATCAGGCGGTCCGCGACCCGCTGACGGGTTTGTTCAACCGGCGCTACCTAGGCGCGCGTATGTCAGAGATTGCGGTGAACCTGAAATCAGGCAGCCTGTCACACTGCGCTGTTCTGGTGATCGATCTGGACCACTTCAAGGCGGTGAATGACCGGTTTGGCCATAACGTCGGCGATGACGTGCTGACAGAAGTGTCCCGCCGCCTGCGCGCAAGTCTGCGCAACACCGACATACTGGCGCGCTATGGCGGCGAGGAATTTGTCGTGGTTATGCCCGGCGCCGACCTTATGGCGGCGCGGCGTGTGGCATTGCGGCTATGCAAGGCGGTGCATACGAACAGCTATGCGATTGCGGGCAGCAGCGAAGCGTTGCACCTCTCTGTGTCGATTGGGGTTGCTGTGCAGCATGCGGCGTTTCAAGGGGGGATGTCGGATTTCGCGAAAACCATTGTCGGTCAGGCAGATGATGCGCTGCGCGCAGCGAAGGATGGCGGGCGCAATCGTGTCGTAACGGGTCAGATTGTTGCGGCCTGACGATGTGGGGTGCTCACTCCTGCGTGCGCCCGCGCCACCAATCCGACCTGCGCCTGTCCTGCAACCGCTGTTCCAACTCCGCGGCATAGGCCTGACGTTCCTGCGGGGTCATGGCAGCGACCCGCGCGACAAGGCGTGTCTGCATCCGTTCGCCCATGTTGATCAGATGTTGCTGCGCGTCATTCAGCGCGGCGCTAAACTGGTCGGCGTCAAAATCCTCGGCTTGCAGGCTTTCAATCATCTGTTGGGTGACCATGGGGCCGCGCGGCTGCTGGCGGTTTTCGCGCCAGGCCTGCCGCGTGTCACGGCGAAAGGCGCGCTGGTCATCAGACGGAAGCGCCGATACAGCCGCACGCAGGGGCGTTCCATTCAGACCGGCGCGCGCCGCGACCCCGCCAATCAACCCGACAAATGCCAGATTCAGGATTATCGACAGCGTCAGGACGATCTTGCCCCAGCGCGGCATAGGTTGCGTCTGATCAGACTGTGCCATCATAGCTTAAAACCCCCACAAAAGCGGATCGTCCAGCCCGACAAGCGGGGTGCTGATCACGTCAAAATAAAATAGCGCGTCTTGCAGCCACAGCGGCGCATCCAGTGCGGCCACAGGCAAAGGGGCCGCCACCCCGAACCAGAACCCCGCTGCGGCCGCAGTAATCCCGCCTGCAAGCGACGGGGCCGCCCAACCGCGCAGCCAATCGACGACCCTATGCCGGACGGCAAGCCCAGATGGCGCGGGGGAAGCTGCTTTATGCATGGCACCGGCTGCATCCGCCAGAATGCGCGCCCGCAAATCGGGGGACAAATCGGGGGCTTGATCGCGCGCGGCGTCAAAAAACGCGTCCAGCGGGTCCGCGTCAGTTTTAAGGTGCTTGTCAGTGCTCATCTTCATACCCCAGAATTTCCCGTTGCCCTGACAAAAGCGCGGTCAGGTTGCGCTTGCCGCGCGCAGTCAGGCTTTCGACAGCTTCGACACCGATCATCAGTATGGCCGCAATATCCGGATTTGACAGCCCTTCCAGATGGCGCAGGATAACAGCTTGGCGCTGCCGTTCGGGCAAGGCTGCAAGCGCGGCTTGCAAGGCTTCGGCCCGTCTGGTTTGCATCATCTGCGCATCCACACCCGGCGCATCATCCGGCAGGTCCGGCATTTCCGCAGGCCCGGACCGGCGGCGGCGCAACCGGTCCGTGCATAAATTCGCCGCAACCCGAAACAACCATGCGGCAGGCGGGATTCCCGTGTCCTGCCAGTCGGGCGCAATGCGCCACAGGCGCAGCATCGCGTCTTGTGTGACGTCCTCTGCCTCGGTCCGGTCATTCAGCATACGGGCGGCAAACCGCAGAATGCGCGGGGCCAGCCTGTCGGTCAGGGCCTGTGCGGCCAGCCTGTCCCCTTGCGCAAATTGCACAAGCAGATCGGCGTCTTGATTGGCCGCATCCATATCGCGTGGCACCATGCGTTTCCCTGTCCGGCCGTTCCGCCCCCGCTGTCACAAAGTCAGGACAGTATCAATCCTGTGCGCGATTTTTCGGGCGATCCCCCCAGCGACCACCTTGGCGGCGGTCTTCATGCCGTGTCATACGCGTTTGCATGCGTTCGGTGAATGCCTCGTATTCCTGCGCATCGACAACGCCGTCATCATTGGCGTCAATCCGATCAAACATGCGCTGCCCGAATTCTGCCCGCTCGCCGCGCGGGCCTGCGCCTTGTGACCTGCGATGGCCCGACATGGCCGCGCGGCGGTCTTCGGCCAGGGCCTCCAGACCGGCACGCAGCGCATCCGCGTCCAGCATGCCGTCGTCATTGGCCTGTTCCATCAGTTTTTCAACAATCTGGTCCTGCCGCCCGGTGCGCATGGTTTGCAGATGGGCCTGAAAATCCTCCAGCGTGATGGTGCCGCTTTGGTCGCGGTCCAGTTGCTCAAATCCCGGCATTGCAGGGCGTTCCGCAGTGCGCGCTTCGGCAGACAGGGTGCCAAACCCGAACGCAGAGATGCCGATTATCAACATAAGGGGTGTTTTCATGGGTCAGTCCTTTTGGTTCGCATGCGGCGGTTTTTGCCGCTTGATGTCCTGAAAACGCGGCACTGCGGAAGTTCCGTCGCGCAAGACGGTAATTTGTTGCGACATCGTGACGCAAAACTTTAATCCCTGATGCAATTTATGCGACGATCGCCTATGTGACGACTATAGACGCGAAAGGTCAGGACATGCACGCAACGCACACGGACGATATAGACGACAGGCCGCTGTCACCGGCAATTATGCGCGGCTTGCGGTGCAAATGTCCTGCGTGCGGGGCCGCGCCATTGCTGCGCGGATACCTGAAGGTGCGCGACACCTGCCCCGCCTGCGGCGAGGATTTGTCGCACCAGCGCGCAGATGACGGGCCCGCCTATCTGACCATGCTGGTCACATTGAAGGTTGTGACGCCTGCCATGGTCGCGGTCATGTTCCGCTGGGACCCGAACCCTGTACTTTTGTTCACGGCATTTTCACTGTTATTGATCCTGCTTTCGCTATTCCTTCTTCCCCGGTTCAAGGGCATGATCGTGGCCATTCAATGGTCGCGCCGTATGCACGGCTTCGGGGGAGTGGATGAACGAAACCGTTGACAAAACCGCAATCCGCCACGCATCGACGGTCCTGCTGGTGCGGTCTGGACCTGACGGGCCATATGTTCTGATGGGGCAGCGCGGTGCACAGGCCGCGTTCATGCCCGACAAGTTCGTCTTTCCCGGCGGGGCGGTTGACCCCGGTGATGCCGATATTCCGCTGTCCCGCCCTTTGGGTGCACAATGCGCGGCACGATTGTCCCATGACGCGCCCGGCCCGACCGCTTTGGCGGCCGCAGCAATCCGTGAATTATGGGAGGAAACAGGGCTTATGCTGGGCCGCGCCGGGCAATGGCCGGACCCGCCACCAGACTGGCTGCCCTTTGCGCAGCAGGGGCTTTTGCCAGATGCATCAGGCCTGCACTATATTTTTCGGGCCATCACGCCCCCCGGTCGCACGCGCCGTTTTGACGCGCGGTTTTTTCTGGCCGATGTAGAACATGTTACCGGTGATCCGGATGATTTTTCGCATGCCTGCGAAGAATTGGCCCATCTGCACTGGGTGCCCTTCGATCAGGCCCGCAAGCTGAACCTGCCCTTCATCACAGAAGTGGTTCTTGCCGAAGCGCATGCCCGTATCATGGGCGAGGATATGGCCAGTTCGGTCCCCTTTTTCGACAATTCAACCGGCACGTCCTGTTTTCGCCGGATCGCATAGGCCAGATCAAGTCAAACTGCACTCTGGACAAAATGGTTCTGGTATTGCTTCTTTGGGGGTGACAATGTTTCGAATCCGGCCCGGATTGCGGAACAAACCTTGAGGAACCGAATGCCATTTCAGCCTGATGTGTCGCTATCGCCCAAGCCTTCGGACGAGGTGCGCAAAACCACCTGTTACATGTGTGCGTGCCGATGCGGGATCAATGTGCATATGAAGGCAGGCAAGGTCAGCTATATCGAAGGGAACCGCGACCATCCTGTGAACAAGGGCGTGCTTTGCGCCAAGGGAAGCGCGGGGATCATGCAGCACCTGTCACCCGCCCGACTGCGTGCGCCCCTGAAACGTGTGGGGCCGCGCGGGTCTGGTGAATTTCAGGAAATTTCATGGGATGAAGCGCTGGCCTTGGCCACAAGCTGGCTGAAGCCCCTGCGCGAAAAGGCGCCCGAAAAGCTGGCGTTTTTCACTGGCCGCGACCAGTCGCAATCCTTCACCGGCTGGTGGGCGCAATCCTTCGGCACGCCCAACTGGGCCGCGCATGGCGGCTTTTGTTCGGTCAATATGGCGGCGGCAGGCATCTATACGATGGGCGGGTCGTTTTGGGAATTCGGGCAGCCCGACTGGGACCGCACCAAGCTGTTCTTGCTGTTCGGCGTCGCCGAAGATCATGACAGCAACCCGATCAAGATGGGTCTTGGCAAGCTGAAGGCGCGCGGGGCACGGGTGATCGGGGTGAACCCCATACGGTCGGGCTATAATGCCATCGCCGATGACTGGGTCGGGATCACGCCGGGGACAGATGGCTTGTTCATCCTGTCGCTGGTGCATGAATTACTGCGCGCGGGCAAAATCGACCTGAATTACCTGATCCGCTATACCAACGCGCCCTATCTGATAAACGCCCATGATGGCGCGCAAAAGGGCATGTTCCTGCGCGACGCGGACGGCAAGCCCATGGTGCGCGACCGCAAAACCGGACAGGCGCTGGCATGGGATACACCGGGCATTGCGCCTGATCTGGCCGCAGGCGTCAGCATGGACGGGGTGGAACACCTGCCTGTGTTCCGCCACTTGGCAGACCGCTATCTGTCACCTGATTATGCGCCCGACGCTGTGGCCGAACGCTGCGGCATTCCCGCCGCCCGCATCCGCGCCATCGCCGCTGAAATTGCACGCGTCGCGTTTGAAGAAGAAATCACCCTGCACCAGCCCTGGACCGATTTTCGCGGCCAGCGGCATGAAACAATGGTGGGCCGTCCGGTGGCCATGCATGCCATGCGCGGCGTGTCCGCCCATTCCAACGGGTTCCAGACGGCGCGCGCGCTGCATATGCTGCAAATCCTGATCGGCAGCGTGGAAACGCCGGGCGGGTTCCGCTTCAAGCCCCCCTACCCCAAACCGCCCGAAGCGCACCCAAGCCCCCATGCCCGCCACACCCCCGGCCAGCCGCTGGACGGCCCGCATCTGGGCTATCCCCTTGGGCCGGAACATCTGCTGATCCATGATGATGGCAGCGCCAGACGCATCGACAAGGCGTTCACATGGGACGCGCCGCTCTCAGTGCATGGACTGATGCATATGGTCATCAGCAATGCACATGCGGGCGATCCCTATGAAATTGATACGCTGTTCTTGTATATGGCGAATATGGCGTGGAATTCATCCATGAATACCAGCGCGGTCATGGACATGCTGACCGACAAGAACGCAGACGGCAGCTACCGTATTCCGCGCATCATCTATTCTGATGCCTACAGCTCCGAAATGGTGGCCTTTGCCGATCTGGTTTTGCCCGACACCACCTATCTGGAACGCCATGACTGCATCAGCCTGCTGGACCGCCCCATATGCGAGGCCGACGCGCTGGCCGATTCCATTCGCTGGCCTGTGGTTGCCCCTGACCGCGATGTGCGCCCGTTCCAGTCGGTGCTCCTGGATCTTGGCGCGCGGCTGGGGTTGCCCGGACTGGNGCAAGACGATGGCACGCCAAAATTCAAGGATTACGCCGATTATATCACCAATCACGAACGCCGCCCCGGTGTGGGGCCACTGGCGGGCTGGCGCAATGATGATGGCACCGGACAGGGGCGCGGCAGTCCAAACCCCGACCAGATCGCGCGTTATATCGAAAATGGCGGGTTCTGGTCGTCGCATATTCCTGCGCAGGCGCAGTTTTTCAAGCCGTGGAACGCGGCCTATCAGGACTGGGCGGTGGCCCATGGCCTTTATGACAGCCCGCAACCCTATGTGTTCAATCTGTATCTTGAACCGCTGCGCAAGTTCCAACTTGCCGCCGAAGGGTATGGCCACCGCCAGCCCCCCGATCATCTGCGCGCGCGTTTGATCCAGACCATGGACCCGCTGCCAATCTGGTACCCGACCTTTACCGATGCCGAAACCGATCCCGCCACCTACCCCCTGCATGCCCTGACCCAACGCCCTATGGCGCATTATCATTCATGGGGCAGTCAAAATGCATGGTTGCGGCAAATCCACGGGACCACACCGCTGTATGTGTCTGGCGAAATCTGGGCGCAGCACGCGTTCGCGGACGGGGACTGGGCCACGCTGACCTCGCCCCACGGGCAAATCACCCTGCCTGTGGTGCGCATGGACGCGCTGAACCCGCATACGGTCTGGACATGGAACGCGGTTGCAAAACGGCGCGGCGCATGGGCGCTGGACACTGCCGCGCCAGAGGCCACGAAATCCAGCCTTCTGAACCACCTGATCCATGAATTATTGCCGCCCAAAGGGGACGGGTTGCGCTGGGCCAATTCCGACCCCGTCACCGGACAGGCGGCGTGGTATGACCTGCGCGTGCGTATTGAAAAAGCCCCCGCAGGGCAGACGATCAGCGCCCCCGCCCATCCGGCGCAAACCTCCCCCGTGCCGCCCGCGCCGCGTGATATCGCGCAACAGGTGAAGACATGACCTGCATGGCGCATCATCTTGCCAAAAATACTCATGCAACGCAGCGGCGCCGCGCAACGCAGAAGGGACACGCCCTGTGACAACACTTCCCGCGCAAACTGGCCGCAAGCTGGGCCTTGTCATTGATCTGGACACCTGCGTGGGCTGTCATGCCTGCGTGATCTCGTGCAAGGGTTGGAATACCGAAACCTATGGTGCGCCGCTTTCAGACACGGACGCCTATGGCGAACAGCCCGAAGGCACATTCCTGAACCGCGTTCATACATTCGAGGTGGCGCGCGACGCGGCCCCGCCCATGGTGGTGCATTTCCCCAAATCCTGCCTGCATTGCGATGATGCGCCTTGTGTCACTGTCTGCCCCACAGGCGCCAGCTACAAGCGCGAGGAGGACGGGATCGTGCTGGTCAATGAAACCGATTGTATCGGCTGTGGGCTGTGTGCATGGGCCTGCCCTTACGGCGCGCGCGAAATGGATGCAGCGGCAAAGGTCATGAAAAAATGCACCCTGTGCGTGGACCGCATCTACAATGAAAACCTGCCGGTTGAGGATCGTGAACCCGCCTGCGTGCGCACCTGTCCCGCTGGCGCGCGTCATTTTGGCGATCTTGGCGACGTTGACAGCGATGTGTCGCGCC
>SR_TP_S13solDRAFT_1000247_pt1 | contig 25088 bp, 20 predicted proteins | sample SodReaTP_S13sol_FD_11159 | JGI IMG/M metagenome (IMG submission 11159)
ATACGAGCCGCGCCCGCGACAACCACACCCGTCGAGCGCGGCGTTGTTCGCCGAGTATCAGCGGCAGCGGCAGGCGGCCATTGCGGGCCGCAAGCAGGGCTTTGCCAGCCTCAAGACCGAGCGGGCGCGCGAGGCCGAGCGCATCCGTCAGTGGGCGGCGACACAGCGCCTAATCATCAAGGCCGGGCCACGCGGCCCGGTGCGGAAGGCGCTCTATGCCAACGTGCAGGCGCAGGCCGACGCCGCCCGCCGCGAACTGGCGGCCAACATGGACGCCAAGCGCAAGGCGCTGATCGGCGGGGCCGGGCTTCCGAACTGGAATGAATGGCTCATGCAGCGGGCCGAGGCGGGCGACGTGGACGCCCTTGCGGTGCTGCGTTCGCGCGCAGAGCGTGAGGAACGAATGCGCGGCGACCTGCTGACCGCCGAGCGCGCCGAGCGCGCCAAGGCGGCCATCATGGAATCTTTGAAGCCGCAGGCCCGCAAGGACGGCACGATGGCCTACCGCACGGCGGATGGCGGCCTTGTGCTGGATCGCGCCACGCACGTGCAGGCCCAGCACGCGACCGCAGGCGCGGCCCTAGTCGCGCTGTCGCTGGCCGCCGAACGGTTCGAGGGCCAGGCCCTCGACGTTCGCGGCACCGAGCAATTCCGGCGCGACGTGGCCCAGCTCGCCGCCATGCACAAAATCCGCGTCACCTTCGCCGATCCGGCGATGGAGGCGCTACGGCAGGCGGCCATGCCAGCGCCCGCAGCGCCGCAGGCCCCCGAGAAGCCGCAGGAGCGGCCACAGGAGCCGCGCGAAGGGCAGGGCGGGGCAGAACCCCCGGCAGGCGCGAAACCGCGCCCAGCGGCCCCGCAGCGGCCCGACGAGGCCGTTTCCCCGGCCATTCTCCGGTGGATTGACAAACGCAATTCCGACCGTAGCAAAATATCGTCTATAGACTATAATCGACTATGGACCAGCGCGGACGCGGGAGCAGCGACTTACCAAGGCCGCCGCCGGATGGAGGACGGTAGCGAAGTGCTGTTGCTCAAACGCGGGAATGAAACGCTGGTCAAACCGGCAGGGCCGCGAGTGGTGGCGAAAGCCTCCCGCTGGCGCGTCGGCCAGTCCGTCACGGTAGACGCCGGAGGCCGCTTCATTGACAACACCAAAGGAATTGAAAGGTGAGCGAGAAAAATACTTCGGTGGCGAGGGCGCGGATACTCGGCGGCGTGCTGCTAGTGCTGGCCCTCATCGCCATAAACAGCGTTTGCACACAGTTCATTGCGGCCCGGCTGCAATATCACCCCAGCTTAGGGCAACCGATCTTCGGGACGCTCTATCAGCCGTTCGCGTGGTGGCAATGGATGTTCCGTTTCTACCGCTACGCAGAGCATACCTATAACTATGCTTTCGTCATCTTCGCCGTCGGCGTCATGGTGGCGATGCTCGCCTATGTTCTCTATGTCGGTTTCGCCACCCGGAGCGTGCGCAAGAACGAGGGCATTCACGGCACGGCCCATTTTGCGACCCTTGAGGAAGTGCAGGCGAGCGGCCTTTTGCCGACCGGCAAGGAAGGCGGGCAGGGCGTCTATTGCGGCGGCTACGACGATCCGAAAACGGGCCGCCTGCACTACCTGCGCCACGATGGCCCCGAGCATGTTTGCGCGCTCGCGCCGACCCGTTCGGGCAAGGGCGTGGGCCTTGTCATCCCAACGCTTCTAAGCTGGCCGCATTCGGTTTTCGTGCTGGACCGCAAGGGCGAAAACTACGCCATGACCGCCGGATGGCGGCGCGAGAAGGCGGGCAATGTCGTGTTGCGCTTCGATCCGGCAGAGCCGGGCGCGGGCTGCTCTTGGAACGCGCTCGCGGAGATCCGATTCGGAACCCGCTACCAAGTCAGCGATGCGCAGAACATCGCCCTTATGGTGGTGGACGATGACGGGCGCGGCATCGCTGGCGACCACTTCCGCAGCGCCGCCTATGAATTGCTCGTCGGCCTGATCCTGCACGCGCTCTACAAGGCCGAGAAGGTCGGACGCCTGCCCGGCCTCTACGACTGCGCGCACATGCTTACCGGCGTCGGCGACTTCGCCGCGCCGGACACGGAAAACGACCTTGCCGACGACCCCGAGGGCGACCCCCGCGCCCTGTCCGGCCTGTTCACCGAAATGCGCGACGTGGAGCTTGACGCCCGCGATCCGGCGGCACGCGAGGCCAAGCTGGTTATCAGCGGCGTGGGCCGCCGTATGGCGAACACGCCCGCCCGCGAGCTTGGCAGCATCATTTCGACGGCTAACAACGCCTTGTCGCTCTACCGCGACCCCATCGTGGGCGAGAACACATCGCGCGTCGATTTCAAGGTGGCCGACCTCATGGACCACGACCGCCCGGTGTCGCTCTACTTCATCACGACGCCGCGCAACGCCGACCGTATGCGACCACTCGCGCGCCTGTTGCTCGCGCAGATCGTCCTAAGCCTCGCCGACCGGATGGAATACGACGAGGCGGGCCGCAGCAAGACGATGCACAAGCATCGCCTGTTGCTCATGCTCGACGAGTTTCCGACGCTCGGGAAACTTGAAGTGTTTGAATCGGCACTGGCCTACATCGCCGGTTACGGCATGAAAGCCTACCTGATTACGCAGGACGTGCAGCAGCTTTACAAGGCGTATACGAATTTCGAGAGCATCATTTCTAACTGCCACGTCCGCGTTGCCTACGCTCCCAACAAGGTGGAAACCGCCGAGTGGATGAGCAAGATGACGGGGCAAACCACCATCATCAAAGAGCAGATCACGACGAGCGGAAAACGCTTCGGCGCGGTGCTGGAACAGGTTTCCCGCAGCTATCAGGAAGTGCAGCGGCCTTTGATGACCGCCGACGAAATCATGCGCCTGCCGGGACCGAAGAAGGACGCCAAGGGCGACATTATCGACGCGGGCGAAATGCTTGTTTTCGTCGCCGGGCAACCCGTCATCCGGGGCCGTCAAATCCTCTATTTCCAAGACCCGACTTTTGCGGCGCGGTCGAAGATGCCGCCGCCCAAGAAATCAGATCGCGTGCGCGTGCAACCGGAGCCGCCCAAGGCCGCCACGTCAACCAGCGGCGGCAACGAGAAAGGGGGCTTTGTCATCCAATGAACGCACGTCGCTTTGCATTCACCGCTTGGGCGCTGGCTGGGGCCGTTGGCATCAGCGCCGCCGTGGCGACCGCCGCCGGGTTCCGGCTGAACACCACCGATTCCGCGCCGACAGGAGTATGGCGCATCGCGCCCGTGGACCCGGCGCAGATCGCGCGCGGCTCCCTTGTGTCGGTTTGCCCGCCGCCGCTTGGCATCGTCGTGGCGATGCGCGAGCGGGGCTATCTGCATCCCGGCGACTGCCCGGATACCAACACCACGCCGCTGCTAAAGCCCGTGGTGGCCGTCGCGGGCGACACTGTGACCGTTGCGCCCGGTGCGCCGCTGATCGTCAACGGCAAGGCCGTGCCGGACAGCGCGCCGGAGGCTGGAATGCCCGCATGGACCCCCGGCACCTACACCGTGCAGCCCGGCGAGCTTTGGGTGATTTCGAGCTACAGCGCCGGGAGCTTCGATAGCCGCTATTTCGGCCCCGTGGCCGTCAAGAACCTGCGCGGGCGCGCCGCGCCGGTCCTCGTAAGAGGCGATGTTGATTCCATGACCAAAGGAGTTGCCGAGAATGCGAGTTTTTAAGCCGTTTGCCGCCGTGATCGTGGCCGCGTCCGCGTTCGCCGGGACCGCGCACGCGGACATCATCAAGCCCGACTATTGGCCGTGGAGCATCAAGCCGGAGGCGCACAACAACGGCCCGTGCCCGGCGCAGAAGGCCAAGGCGTGCAAGGCCGACATGCCCCGCAACGGTGGCCCCAAGGAGCCTAATCGTGCTGGGGCTTGAACTGATCGCGGCTTGCGCGCCGAGTGTCGCACCGACGACCGTTCAGCAGATCATCCAAGTTGAGAGCAAGGGGAACCCCCTTGCTCTTAACGTCAACGGTGCATCCCTATCGCGGCAACCCCGCGATGCCGCCGACGCCGCCGCGCTCGCCCGCCAATACATTGCGGCGGGCTACACGGTGGACATGGGCTTGATGCAGGTGAACAGCACGAACCTGCCGAAGCTGGGCTATTCGGTCGAAGATATGTTTGACACGTGCAAGAACCTGCGCGCCGGGGCCGAAGTGCTAACCGCGTTCTACAAGATCGCGCGGCCCCGCTATGCCGATGACCAATCGGCGTTGCGGGCGGCTCTTTCGGCCTACAACACCGGCAGCTTTACGCTGGGTTTCGCCAACGGCTACGTCGCCAAATACTTCGGCAGCGCCGCCGCAGAACCCGTGCGCCTGACGCGCACCGCAGCACCAAACAGCAGCACCGGGACGGTGATCGAGCCGCCCAATCCGTTCACGGCCACGACCGTGGTTTTCATTCGACAACAGGAGGAATCGACCATGAAGCAAGAGACGACGCAGCCCGTCATCAGCCGCAACGAGGACGACGCGACAGTGCCCGGCGTGCAGGTGGAGCAGACCGCAGAGCAGGCCGAGCGCAACGGCGCTTTCGAGGAAACCGCCATGAGCGAGGCGGACGCATGGGAGGCGAACGCCGACCTTGCGACCGACCCGAACGCGACCGGCATTGTGGTGAGCGGCAAGCTGGTGGCCGCCGCCAAGGAGTGAAGCGGCCATGAACAAAGAATATGCCGAAGAAGTCGCGGGGCGGATCATCGAGCAGCTACGGCAGGGCACCGCCCCGTGGCAAAAGCCGTGGAAGCCCGGCGAATTGCGCCTGCCCTACAACGCCGCGACCGGGAAAGAGTATCGCGGCATGAATACCATCTGGCTCCACATGCAGGGCTACGATGATCCGCGATGGATGACCTACAAGCAGGCCGAGGCGGCGGGCGCGCAGGTCCGCAAAGGATCGCGCGGAACGCGGATCATCTATTGGAAATTCCACGACGAGCAGCCCATGACCGACGCGCAGGGGCGGCCCGTGCTGGACGACGAGGGCAAGCCCCGCAAAGTGCGCGTCGAGCTCGAACGCCCGCGCGTGTTCACCGCCGTGGTGTTCAACGCGCAGCAGATCGACGGCTTGCCACCGATGGAGGCCAAGCCGATAGGCCCGGAGCCGGAACGGCACGCCCGGGCCGAGGCCATCCTTTCCAATTCCGGCGCAAAGATCGCCCACGTCGAGGGCGACCGCGCCTTTTACCGGCCCAGCACCGACAGCATCACGCTACCGGCCCGGCATCAGTTCGGCAGCGCCGACGCCTACTATGCGACGGCCTTGCATGAGCTAGGCCACTGGACCGGGCACGAAAGCCGCCTCAACCGCGACCTTTCCCACCCGTTCGGCAGCGAGGGCTACGCCCGCGAGGAATTGCGGGCCGAGATCGCCAGCCTCATGCTTGGCGAGCGCCTAGAGATCGGCCACGACCCCGGCCAGCACGCGGCCTATGTCGCGTCGTGGATCAAGGTTCTTGAGGACGATCCGCGCGAGATTTTCCGGGCCGCCGCCGACGCCGAGAAGATCAACAGCTATGTGATGGCGTTCGAGCTTGAGCGCGCCCGCGAGCAGCAGCAGGGCACCGAGGCCGAGGCCCCGGCAGCGGTCGAGATCGGCCAGCGCGCGCGCTTCACTCCCAACGAGGAACGCGCCGCGCAGGGAGGTATGACGATAGAGGGCGTCGTAGTGGACGCGGCGCGCACACAGGCGGGCAATATCCGCTACCGCATCCGAACCGACGAGATCGCGCCGCAGGACGGCCAGCCACAGGAGTGGCTTGTCTATACCAACCACGGCAGCATCGAGCAGCTACCGGCGCGAGGCGTGGAAGCCGGGCCGACGCCGGAGGCCGCCGCCGCGCTTGAGGAAGCGCACCGCAACGCCGTGCCGACCTACAGCCCCTTGGAGACGTGGCAGAACCTTGAGGCTACGGCGCGCGAGCTTGGCCTTGTGGCCGCCGTGCGGCTGAACCCCGATCCTGACGCCCGCGAATATCGCGCAAACTTCCAAGTCAGCTACACGCATCAGGACGGCACGCCGAGCGGCATCACGACCGGCATTTTCATGGACGGCAAGGCGCTTACTGGCGTCAACGGCGAGCGCGTCAGTCCCTTCATCACCGAGGACCACGAATCGCAAAGCATCGACTTACGAACCGCGCTCACGCGCGAGCGCGAGCAGCGCCCGCCCGTGCTGCACGAACCGCCGGAGGTAGGCAGCATGACCCCACAACGAACCTATTTAATCGTGCCCTACCGGGAGAAGGACACCGCGAAGAAGGCCGCCCTTGACGCCGGTTTCCGGCTCCAATGGGACAAGGAGGCAAAGCAGTGGTTTGCCCCCGAAGGCATCGACGTGAAGCAGACCGCGCTTGCGCGTTGGCTTCCCGAAAACACCAAAGTGCAGGTCGAGCGCGCGCCGTCGCCGGAGGAATCTTTCGCCGATGCGATCCGGGCCGCTGGCCTCGAACTGGACGGCTTGCCCGTCATGGACGGGAAAATCCATCGCGTGGCCGTCGCGGGCGACAAGGGCGCGGAGCGCAGCGGTTCCTACGCCGGGCACATGGAGGGCCGCTTGCCCGGCGGCTTCATCCAGAACCACAAGACCGGCACGCGCATCAATTGGAAGTACGAGGGCAAGGTAGACGCCATCAGCCCGGAGGAACGCGAGCGCCTTAACCGCGAAGCGGTCGAGCGCGCCCAGCGCCGGGCCGCCGAGGTGGCCGCCCAGCACGACGCTATGGCGAAAGTCGCGCAGGCGGTTTGGAACGAGGCCGCGCCCGCTACCGCCGACCACCCCTATTGCGCGGCCAAGGGCATCACGCACCCCGGCGAGAACGGCTTGCGCGTCGTGCCCGCCGCGGTGTCCGACGAGGCGAAGGCCGCGGGCGTCCGCATTGCCAAGAACCCGCGCGAGGCCAAGGCCATGCGCGAGGCCGAGCCGGAGGCCCGCGTTTTCATCGCCGGGGATTTGCTTGTCCCGGCGCGTGACGCCGAGGGCAAGCTATGGTCCGTTCAGAGCGTCAACCCCCAATTCAAGGGGTTCATGAAGGACGGTCGCAAGGCGGGCCTCTACACTGTCGCCGGGGCCGATCCTTCCAGCTTCGCCGCCGTTCTCGAGAACGACCCGACCACCCCTTTGGTGCTGGCCGAAGGCTACGCCACGGCTGACACCGTGGCGCGCTTGCGCGGTCATCCCGTGGTGGCCGCGTTCGACTCCGGCAACCTCGACGCCGTTGCGCGCAGCCTGCGCGAACGCTGGCCGGATCGCCCGTTGCTGATCGCAGCCGATAACGACCACAGGGCCGAGAAAGAGCTTCGGCCCGATGGCAAGCCGGGCGTCAATGTCGGTTTGAAGAAGGCGCAGGAGGCCGCCGAGAACCACAAGGGCGCGGTGCTGGTGCCGAGCTTCGGCGAGCGGGACAAGGGTTCCGACTGGAACGACTACGCCCAGCAGCACGGCGACGAGGCCGCGCGCAAGGAGCTTGAGCGGCAGGTAGCGCAGGCCAAGACCGAAGCGGCCATGAATGCCGAGCGCATGATGATGCTTGCGCGCGAGCGCGAGGCCGAGGCCCGCGACGATCCGACGACGAGCGCCGACGACGCGCTTGTGGCGCGCGAGCGGGCCGCTGCCCATGACCTCATGGGCCGCGCGATTGCGGGCGGCACCGAGGCCCGCGCCGAAGCGACCGACGCCCTTGTGGCAAACGCCACGGGCGCGCCTCGCCCGGTCGCCGCCGTCGCCGCCACGATGGACCGGACCAATGCCGAGCAGGGCGACGAGATCAAGGAGCAGCGGCAGGCCGTCCTAGACGGCCACAACGTCAGCACCGAGAGCGGGCGCACCGCACCCGACCGGGAGGCCGCGAAGCCTGCCCGGCAGCGTGCGCGCGGTCGCGGGGCAGAGCTTTGAAGGAAGGGAGGGCGGCCCCTTGCCGCCCACTCGATTGCAGCACCAAACGTCAATTGCGAAGGAGGTAACACACGGCGGAGTCAATAATCAAGTGCAACACCCCTGATCTGCCTTGTACCCGACCCTGCCGCCGACCCATGGGAACCCGCTACCAGCACTTGAGCGCCGAAGAGCGCGCCACCATCATGATCATGCTGCAGCAGGGCTGCTCGGCACGCGGCATTGCCCGCACGCTGCAACGCTCGCCGTCGACGATCACGCGCGAGATCCGGCGAGCGCTGGACTGGCCGCAGCGCGCGGCCTTCGTGCCGGCAGGCAGCAGCACTTATGACGCGCGGGCAGCCGGGGCGCGTGCCCATGTGATGCGGCTCAAGCGCCGACGCAGCCGCAAGCTCTCCGAAGACGGTGTGCTCTTCGGCGTGGTGCACCACTTCCTGCTGGAGGGCTGGTCGCCGTCTCAGATTGCCGGCACACTCAGGCGCATGTGGCCCGACGATCTGGATCGCCGCGTCTCGCACGAGACCATCTACAACTGCATCTACGCGATGCCGCGCGGTGAGCTGCGCAAGGAACTCATCGCCTGTCTGAGGCGTGCGCAAGCCAAGCGCATGCCGCGCTCGCGAGGCCAGGACCGGCGTGGCCAGCTGCCCGAGGCGGTCAGCATCCACCTGCGTCCGCCCGAGGCCAACGAGCGGGCTTTCCCGGGGCACTGGGAAGGCGATCTGCTCAAGGGGGCGGCCAACCGCTCGGCCGTTGGGGTGTTGGTCGAGCGCAGCTCGCGTCTGGTGATGCTGGCCAAGCTCAAGGATGCCACGGCAGCCTCGGCCCTGGAGGGCTTCACCGCCAAGCTGCGCAGCATTGCTGAGCCGATGCGCAAGACCCTGACCTACGACCGCGGCAAGGAAATGGCGCGCCACCCGGAGCTGACTGAGGCCACCGGCATCCGGGTTTACTTCTGCGACCCGCGCAGTCCGTGGCAGCGGGGCAGTTGCGAGAACATCAACGGTCTGCTGCGCCAGTACCTGCCCAAGGGCACGGACCTGTCGGTCTACAGCCAGGAAGAGCTCGATGCGATCGCCGACCGGCTCAACAACCGCCCGCGCGCCATCCACGGCTTCTACCCTCCGATCGCCGTCTACCAGGCCATGCTGGAAAAGCTCACCCAAGCCAGCCACTCCCTTCAGTGATTCCGCTGTTGCACTTGGTGCTTGACACCGCCCTGTCCGCGACGCCAGCCATCCACAATAACGCGCGGCGGCCCTGGGCCGAACCGCGCCATCGGGAGACAGAAGCATGGCCGCATCCGCGCTGCCGGCAAGCCGGCGCGACGACTACCCTTCCCTTTATCGGGACTTCCATTGGCATGTGCCGGAGCATTTCAATCTGGCGCAGGCTTGCTGCGGACGCTGGGCACGCGACCCGGCGACACGCGAACGCATCGCCGTCTACACCGAGCATGAAAGCGGGCAGCGCGCCGCGCACCGCTATCTCGACATCCAGCAGCAGGCCGACCGCCTGTCGCACGCGCTGGCCGGGCTTGGCGTGCGGCGCGGCGACCGTGTCGCCATCGTGATGCCGCAGCGGATCGAGACCGTGGTCGCCCATATGGCCGTCTATCAGCTCGGCGCCATCGCGATGCCGCTGTCGATGCTGTTCGGCCCGGAGGCGCTGTCGTACCGGCTTCAGCACAGCGAGGCCTGCGTGGCCATCGCCGACGAAACGTCGATCGACAACCTTCGGGCCGCGCGCGCCGAATGTCCGGCGCTGCGCGCCGTGATCGCGGCCGGGCAGGCGGCGGGCCGCGGCGATCATGACTGGGACCCGCTGCTGGCCCAATACCCGCCACAGTTCGACGCGGTGCAGACCAAGGCCGAGGAGGCCGCGGTGCTGATCTACACCAGTGGCACCACCGGCCCGCCCAAGGGCGCCCTGCTGCCGCATTCGGCGCTGATCGGCAATCTTCCCGGCTTCGTCTGTTCGCAGAACTGGTATCCGCGCGACGACGATGTGTTCTGGAGCCCGGCCGACTGGGCCTGGACCGGCGGCCTGTGGGACGCGCTGATGCCGGCGCTGTACTTCGGCAAGCCGATCGTCGGCTACCAGGGCCGCTTCTCGCCCGAGGTCGCCTTCACGCTGATGGAGCGCTACAAGGTCACCAATACCTTCCTGTTTCCGACCGCGCTCAAGCAGATGATGAAGGCGTGCCCGGCGCCGCGCGAGCGCTACGACCTGCGCTTGCGCGCGCTGATGAGCGCGGGCGAGGCGGTGGGGCAAACGGTATTCGACTGGTGCCGCGACGCGTTCGGCGTGATCGTCAACGAGATGTTCGGCCAGACCGAGATCAACTACATCGTCGGCAACTGCACCGCGCAATACGACGACACGCAGCCCGGCTGGCCGGCGCGGCCGGGATCGATGGGCCGGCCCTATCCGGGCCATCGCGTCGCGGTCATCGACGAGGACGGACGTCCCTGCGCGCCGGGCGAGGAAGGCGAAGTCGCGGTGTGCGCCACCGACATCCATGGCCATGCCGATCCCGTCTTCTTTCTCGGCTACTGGAAGAACGAGGCCGCCACGGCCGCCAAATATGTCGAGCACGACGGCCTGCGCTGGTGCCGCACTGGTGACCTTGCACGCATCGATGCCGACGGCTACCTGTGGTACCAGGGCCGCGCCGACGATGTCTTCAAGTCGTCCGGCTACCGCATCGGACCCAGCGAGATCGAGAACTGCCTGCTGAAACATCCGGCGGTGTCGAACTGCGCGGTGGTGCCGTCGCCCGATCCGGAGCGCGGCGCGATCGTCAAGGCGTTTATCGTGCTGACACCCGGCACCGACCGCTCGCCCGCCGCCGAAGCGGCGCTGATCGAGGAACTGCAGCGGCATGTGCGCGGGCAATTGGCGCCTTACGAATATCCGAAGGCGATCGCGTTTATCGACCAGTTGCCGATGACCACCACCGGCAAGATCCAGCGGCGGGTGTTGAGGTTGCAGGAGGAGGCGGCGGCGAAGAACGGAAAGCGGGCGGCGGGATAGGGGTGCCGGGGGACGGGCTCCCCGATATGCGATGCGGCGCGCGTATGGGAATTGCATTCGCATATCGGTATGTCCGTAGAGAGCCAGGGAGTCCCTATTCCATGACGTTTTCCATCGTTGCCCGTTGCGAACGCACGGGCGAACTGGGTATCGCGGTCAGCACCGCGGTGCCTGCCGTCGGGGCCATCTGCCCGTACCTTTGCGCAAACGTCGGCGCGGTGTCCACGCAGTCCTGGGTCAATCCATACCTGGCGATACAAGCGCTGGATCAGCTCGGCAAAGGTCTCGACGCCGGCACCGCCATGGCGCAGGTGCTGGAAGGCGATTCGGGCAGGGATATGCGGCAGCTGGCCATCGTCGACCGACATGGCGGGACCGCCGTGTGGACGGGCCCTTCCTGCGTGGGCTGGGCCGGCGATCGTCGTGGGCCGGGTTATACGGTGCAGGGGAATATGCTGGTGGGCGCCGGGACGCTGGACGCCATGGCCGATGCCTATGAAGCCAGTGCCGGCCAGCCGCTGGCGGAGCGCTTGATGCGGTCACTGGAAGCGGGGCAGGCCGCGGGCGGCGACAAGCGGGGTCGTCAATCGGCCTCGCTGAAGGTGATGGAGCGCGAAGCCTATGCCGCGCTGGACCTTCGTGTCGATGACCATCCCGAGCCGGTTGCCGAATTGCGCCGCGTGTACCAGGTCGCGCAACAGCAGTTCGTGCCCTTCGTGCAAGGCATGCCGACGCTGGACGACCCCGGCCGCGCGCCGCCGTCCGAGGTCGCGGCCTTGCTGCTGAAATCGCCCGGCGAGCGGCCCGGTGCGCCGCCGCCGGGCAACGAGGTGCTGACGCAGTGGATGGGGACGCGATTCGCGCCCGACCGTCTCGAACACAATCTCAACGTCTACCGCGGCATCGTCGGCGAAATCGCCCGTTTGCGACAGCTCGATCTGGCGCAGCTGCATCCTGCCGTGGTGTTCGATCCCTTGCGTGCCCTCCATCCCGAACAGGCGAACGAAGCATGACGGACCTGCTGAACCATGACATTGTCGGCATCGCGTCCCGCATTGCCGCCAAAGAGGTGTCGCCGCTGGAGGTGACGGAGGCCGCCTTGGGCCGCATCGAAGCGATCGACGGCCAGATCCAGGCGTTCGCTCACATCAACGGGAACGCGCGCGAGCAGGCGCGCCAACTGACCGAGGAATTGGCGCGTGGCCACTATCGCGGGCCGCTGCACGGCGTGCCCATCGCGATCAAGGACAACTACCTGACGGCGGACATGCCGACCAAGGCGGGCAGCGTGGCGCCCGGTTACGCGTTCCCGATGCGGGATGCCGACGCCGTTGCGCGTTTGCGTGCCGCGGGCGCGGTGCTGATCGGCAAGACCCGCACGCATGAGTTTGCCTGGGGCACGGAAACGCCGCCGACCCGCAATCCCTGGGACCCCGGGCGAATCCCGGGCGGCTCCAGCGGCGGGTCTGGCGCGGCGCTGGCCAGCCGCATGGCGTTCGGCGCCCTGGGTTCCGATACCGGTGGCTCCATCCGGATTCCGGCCAGCCTGTGCGGAGTCGTCGGGCTGAAGCCGACCTTTGGGCGCGTCAGCCGGACAGGCGTCGTGCCGCATAGCTGGTCGCTCGATCACGCCGGGCCGCTGACCCGATCGACGCGCGACGCGGCGTTGATGCTGCAGGTGCTGGCCGGCCATGACAAGCTGGACCCGGCCACGGCAGCAGTACCGGTGGCGGACTATCGCGCCGGCCTCGACGCGGGCATCGCCGGCATGCGCATCGGCGTCTGCCGCAACCATTTCTTTGGTCGCAACGAAGTCGAAGTGGAGCGTCTGGTGGACGCGGCGATCGCCGATCTGCAGGCCTTGGGCGCGCGGACGGTCGACTTCGAAATCCCGAACCTGCAATATGGCCTGGGCGCGATCTTCGCCATCGAGCTTGCATCGTCCGCCGCCTGGCACGACAAGGGCCTGCAAAGCGGCGCCACCGCGGACATGGCCGATGACGTCCGTACCCTGGTGGAGATCGGCAGGCTGGTCACCGCGGCGGACTACCTGAAGGCCGAGCAACTGCGCGTGCAGCTGATCCGGGATTTCGCAAAGGTGTTGGAGCAGGTTGATGTCATCGTCACGCCCAGCTCCGCGGTCACAGCGTGGAAGCGCGGGCAACCGAGCGTGATCACCGGCGGTGTCGAGGAGAGTCCGCTGGCGGCGTCATGGCGCCTGACCTATCCGTACAACCTCACCGGCATGCCGGCGGTGTCGGTGCCTTGCGGCTTCGATTCGCGCGGCTTGCCGGCGGGGCTGCAGATCGCCGGGAAGATGTTCGACGAGGCCACCATCCTGCGCGTGGCGCATGCTTATGAAGGGGTGCATCGTTGGCATGAGGGGGTGCCCGGAGTGGCGGCTTGAGGCGGGCGGGGAGCGGTGGCGCGTCGGATGCCCTCTCCCCTGCCCCTCTCCCGCAGGCGGGAGAGCGGAATGGGGTGGGCGTTTCGCGGCGGCTTATTTGAGCCGTACGCGCCGGAAGTCCTGCCAGCACTGATTGACCACCGTCAGTCCCGTCACCCTGGGCGACCACGCGATCATGCCCCGCCGCGACGTGAACAAGGGCAGGATGGGCAGCGTTTCCATGACGCGCGCATCCGCGGCCCGGTACAGCGCGATGCGGTCGGCCAGCGACACGGTGGTCCGCGCCTGATCCAGCAAGGCATCCAGCCTGGCATCCTGGTTGTAGCCCGCGTTGAAGCCGCGCGGCGACATGTTATCGCCATGCAGTACCTGCGACAGCCACAGGTCGCACGACATGGCCCAGCTCATCTCGCTGAAGGCGATGCCCGGCGGCGCGCCTTCGCGCCACTGATTGCAATAGGCGACCCAGTCGGGATGCAGGGTCACCTCCAGCTGGATACCCACCTTCGCCAGATCCCGCGCCACGCTTTCGTAGATGGCGCCCGGGTCCAGTTGCGCCGAGCCGGCCCGCGCGGCGATGACGCGCAAGGTCAGGCCCTCGCCGACGCCCGCCTCGGCCAATAGCTGGCGCGCGCGTTGCGGATCGTAGGGATAGCGCTCGGGTGCGTGCCGGTCGTGGGCCGGCGCGCCGGGCGGAATCGCGCTGGTCGCGGGCAAGGCGGCGCCGGGAAACAAGCCATGGCACAAGCCTTGGCGGTCGATGGCGCAAGCGATGGCCTGACGCACGCGCACGTCCGCCATGTAGGGGTCGCGCAGATTGAAGACGAGATACCAGAGATACGGCGGCGAGAACTCGGGCACGGTAAAGCCGCGCTGCGCCAGGTCCGACAGGTCAGCACCCTCCACGCTGTACGCAACGTCCACCCTGCCCTCGCGCAAGGCGCGTACGCGGTCGTCGATATCGGGGAATGGCAGGAACTCGATGCCGTCGATCGACGGCGGCCCGTCCCAGTACGTGTCGTTGCGCGACAGCACCACCGCCGATCCTCCGGCCGTTGCGAAACGACGGTCAAAGCGGAACGCGCCGGTGCCCGGGGCACGGTCCGCGCAACCATCGGGGCCCCACTTGCGCAGGGCGGCCGGGCTGATCAGCGACTGCGCGCCGGGCGCGTCCTCCTGTGTCATATAGCGCAGGAATTCCGGAAACGGCTCGCTCAGGCGGAATTCGACCGTCATCGCATCCACGGCCCGCACCTGCTCGATCGATCCAGCGCCTGCGCGGTTGAAGTCGGCGACCACCGCCGAGTAATGCGGCGACTCGGCGCGGTACATGCGCTCATAGTTGACGACCACCGCCTCGGCATCGAGCGGCGCGCCGTCATGAAAGCGCACGCCCTGCCGCAGGCGGAACACGAAGCGGCGGGCGTCCGGCGCTTCCTCGACATGCTCGGCCAGGCGCGGCACGATGCGCGTGGGCGCGTCGGCCGGTGCGGGCGGTGTATCGAAGTCGTCCTCCACCAGGCTTTCATGCGTCTGCTGCACGACGCGGCCGGTGTTCCAGCCGCCGAACGAGCGCGGCGGGTCGATGTCGTCCACGGCCCAATCGAGGGCCACCCGCAGTATCCGATCCTCTTGCATCCCGGTTTCCTTACCTCATTCACGTTGCAAACAGCCGCCCGTCGTCGCGGGCGTGGCGCATGGCGGCAATCTCCAGCCCCGCCGCCGCGCTGCATTCCATGTCGTCGGGCCCGGTGCTCAGGGCAATATCCGTGGCGGCGATGATGTCGGGCGCCAGGGCCGCCAGCATTGCTTGCGATGCCGCGGCGGGCACCACGTCCAGCCGGACCGCGGCCGACAGGATCATGGTGGCCACGCCCCTCATTTCGGCGAGCACGGCGTCTTCGCGGCCGATGCCCGCCGCGGCGGCGAGCGCGCCCGAGACCACCGCGAGATGGCCCGGCGTCCGCCGGGCGCCCACCTCGGCGGCATACTCGGCCAGCGTCGCGTGGCTGCCGAGCAAGGGAGCCAGGGCGGCGAGCCGGCTGCCGCAGCGGCGCGAGGCCGCCTGTGCGGGCGCGGTGAGTTTCAGCAAGTCCAGCCGTGCATCGACGGCTTTCAGGGCGAGCACATCGCGGGCTTGAACGGCGTCGTGCGCCATCGCGGTGGCCGCGCCATCGGCGCGCGCCGCGCCGTGCCTCAGCGCGGCGACGATCATTTGCCGCAGGGACGCCGGCGTGGTCACGCGGCCATCGCGGAACAGGCGCTCCAATCCCATGGCGTGCGCATGCCGCCCGATTGGCAGGGCCGAGTCCGACAGCTGCATCAGCGCCAGCAATGGGCCGGCGCGAGCGGCGAGGCCCGCTACCTCGGCCTCAGCCATGATGTTCGTGGGCGTGGTCCCCGTGGTGGTGGTGGTGGTGGTGTCCGTGACCGTGGTGTTGGTGGTCCCGATGATGGTGCTCGTGCGCCGCGCCGGCGCAAGCCGGCGGCGCGTCGGCGGCGAATGGCCTCTCCTCGAAGCGCAGTACCAGGCCGGGGAGTCCCAGCGCCAGTACCGGGCGCGCGGTCAGCTCCGGGGTGTCGGTCACGGGGACGACGATTTCATTGCCGTGCCATTCCGAAGGACTATGCCGGTTGCCCAAGGCGTGGCCGACGCGGAACGCTGCCTCGGCTGTCATATTCGCCAGTACGATCACCATGACCGGCTCGGGTCGGCGGACCACGACCAGCACGCGTTCGCCGTCGTCATGCAGCACCGCGCCATCGAACAGCCAGCTCTGTCGCGGCAAGTCGATGCCGATCTCGGCGCCGCTTTCGCTATGCACGCGCATGCGGCGCCGGCCGGCGTCCGCGGCCGAGATACTGACGGGGTCGGTCTGGCGTCCAGCGAATCGAGGCGCATCGGCGCGGCCAATGATCCGGTTCACGATCAACATGGGTGTCCTGTCATTTTCTGAGTTTGGGCGCGGGCAGTCCCCGCAAGCCGCGCCTTGCGGCGTCCCACGCCGCGTGGGTCGCCTGGCGCAACGATGGCGCGTCGCTGGCAAGAAAGCGCGCCACCGCCCCATGACCCGAGGCCAATGCCGACGCTCCGCCATAGACTCCGGGGACGTCGGCCAGTGCGGCACCGATGCGCGCGGCCAGGTCTTCCGCCTGGCCGTCCCGCGTCAGGCCCGTCAGCGCGAAGAGGCTGCCCACGTAGCCCTCCCCACCCAGGCCCCCTTCCAGCGCCGGGTCTGCTTCCCGGGGCCGAAAACCGGACGCGTCGCGCAGCACCGGCGATCCGCGAAAGCTGGCCTGCAAGCGCAGGTCAATCGATTGATAGGCGTGCCGTTCGCCCCGCGCGGTACGCCCCGGCGCCAGCGATTCCACCACGATGGCGCTCGCACCCTCGGCCAGATCGATGTATGTCTGCTGCCGGTGCACAGCGTCCGGATGCGGAATGATCATGTCGGGGACGGATTCGAAGAACGCCCCCTCCCCGACCGAGACCCGCGTGGTCTGCATGGACAAGGCATCCCCCTGCAGACGCGTGGCCGACGGCGTGGACAGACAGAGCGCGGCCCCGGCCTCCAGGCAAACGTCGACGTCGAGACGATCGCCGCCGAACACCGAACCCGCCGCGTTCTGCACGTAGATCAAGGCACCCGGCCCCGTCTCCATCGGCAGTACCACCGTGGTGGTCAGGGGATAGCGCTGCCGTCGCGCCACCAGCCGGGTGCGTCCCTGGCTGTCGCGGGCGAAGCGCAGCGATAACAGCCCTTCCGTCATGCAGGCATGCGTCCGAACAAGGCGGAGCGCGCGATTTCGTCGAACACGGCGCGCACGCCGTTGCCCGTGCGCAGATCGGTGAACAGCGAGGGACGATCGGGCCGCGCCATGGCCACGTCAGCGCGGATGCGATCCAGATCGGCATCCACATGAGGCGCCAGATCGATCTTGTTGACGACCAGCAGGTCGGCGCGCAACACACCCAGTCCCCGCTTGCGCGGAATATCGTCGCCACCGGCCACGTCGATCACGAAGGCCCACCAGTCCACCAGTTCGCTGGAGAACGTGGCGGCCAGATTGTCGCCACCGCTTTCGATCACGATGACATCGGGTTGGAAGCGGCGCTCCAGCCAGTCGGCCGCGGCGATGTTGACGGACGGGTCTTCGCGAATCGCCGTATGGGGACACGCCCCGCTCTCGACGCCCAGTACCCGCTCCGGATCGATCGGGCCGGAACGCCGCACCCGTTCTGCATCCTCGCGCGTGACGAGGTCGTTGGTGATGACCGCCACCGAAACGCCTTCGGCGGCGAACACGGGCAGCAAACGTTCAACCAGCCGCGTCTTGCCGCTGCCTACCGGCCCGCCGATTCCCAGACGCACTGCGGCCATGCTGTATCTCCTACTTGAGCATATAAGACGCCCCCAGCGCCACGCGGGCGGTGGGCGCGCTGTCGATGGGCTGTCCATCGATGCAGACGCGAAAGCTTTCCGGATCGACCGTGATCGGGGCCACCGTATCGTTGAACAGCATGTCGCGCTTGGTCCGGCTTCGGGTATCGGCCACGGGCACCAGGGCCGCCTTCAGATCCAGTCGGCGCCCCACATCGGCGGCAATCGACGGCGGCGCGACGAAGCGCACGCCCAGCGCCTGCGGCGCGCGGCCGAAATAACCCCACATGGGCCGATAGCGCAGCGGCTCGCACGTCATCAGCGACGCATTCGCCTCGCCCAGCGGCGCCCACACCGGAAAGCCCGCCTTCATGATCATTTCCGGCTTGGCGCCAAAGCTGTCCGGACGCCAGAACACCAGGTCCGCAAGCTTGCCGGTCTCGATCGACCCGACCTCGCCATCGATGCCGAACATGCGCGCCGGGTTGATGGTGTACTTGGCGATGTAGCGCAGGATGCGGAAATTGTCCGCGCCCGTGCCCCGGTCCTCGGGCAGGCTGCCACGCAGGTCGCGCATATGTTCGGCCAGCTGCCAGCAGCGCGCGATGGTTTCGCCGATGCGGCCCATGCCCTGGCTGTCCGAGCCGATGGCGCTGATCGCGCCGAGGTCGTGCAGCACATCCTCCGCACCGATGGTTTCGCGCCGGATACGGCTTTCGGCGAAGGCCACATCCTCCGGCAAGCGCGGATTCAGATGATGGCTGGTCATCGCCATGTCGAAGTGTTCGTCGAAGGTATTGATCGTGAACGGATTGGTGGGGTTGGTCGACGAAGGCAGCACGTTGGCCCGGCTGCAAATGCGGATGATGTCCGGCGCATGTCCGCCGCCCGCGCCCTCCACGTGATACGCATGGATGCAGCGGTCGCCGATCACGCGCATGGTGTGCTCGACGAAGCCGGATTCGTTCAGCGTGTCGGTATGCAGCTGGATCTGTCCGCCACCGATGTCCGCGGCCTTCAGCGCGGCGTCGATCACGGCGGCGCTGGCGCCCCAGTCCTCGTGGATCTTGAGCCCGGCCGCGCCCGAGGCCAGTTGCTCGATCAGCGGCTCGACGGCATGCGATGCCGCCTTGGCAATGAAGCCGAAATTGACCGGGAACGCCTCGGCCGCCTGCAGCATGAGCCCAAGATTGCGCGTGCCGGTGGAAGCGATCGGCACGGTAGTCGGCCCCAGGCCGCCGCCCATCAAGGTGGTGATGCCTCCGCACAGGGCCTCGTCCACCTGTCCCGGGTCGATGAAATGCACGTGACAATCGATGCCGCCCGCTGTCACGATCAGTCCCTCGGCGGCACGGATGTCGGTATTGACGCCGACGGTGAGGCCCGGCGTCACACCGTCCATGATGTTGGGATCGCCGGCCTTGCCGATCCCGACGATGCGGCCATCCTTGATGCCGATGTCCGCCTTGATGATGCCGGCGACCGCATCGATGATCAGCGCATTGGTGATGACCAGGTCGAGGATGCCCTCGGCGGCGGTCAGCGCGCCGTCGCAGCCCGTGCCGGCGCGCAGGGTCTTGCCGGCGCCGAACACAAGCTCGTCGCCGCCCACGCATAGATCGCGCTCGACCCGTGCCCACAGGCCGGTATCGCCCAGCCGGACGCAATCGCCCGTGGTGGGGCCGTAGAGCTGGACATAGCGGGAACGCTCGATGCCGTGCGCCATCTTATTGCTCCAGGAAGGCGGCCAGCCGGTCCATCGCGGCCTGCCGTACGGCCGGATCGTCCAGCGGGCCGTTGACCAGCCCTGCCAGCCCATGCACCACGCGCGTGCCTCCAATGGCGACCAGGTCGACATCGCGTGTGTCTCCCGGCTCGAAGCGCAGCGTCGTGGCGGAAGGAATGTCGAGCCGGTAGCCGTAGGCGGCGGCCCGGTCGAACCGCAGCGCGGGATTGACTTCGAAGAAGTGGTAGTGCGACCCCACCTGGATCGGCCGGTCCGCCGTGCTCTCCACACGCAGGCGCAACGTGGGACGGCCCTGATTGACCACGATCGGGCCTTCCGCCAACCGCCAGCGCGGCGGCACCGGCGCCTGCGGCGTGGCGCCCTTGCCCGGCCCGATGGGCTCGTGCACGCAGACCAGCTTCTGCCCATCGGAGAAGAAGGCTTCCACCATGACAACGTCGATGCGCTCGGCCACACCCGGCATGACATCGTCGTCGGTCAGCAGCGCGGAAGCCAGCGCCACCATGTCGGCGATCGTGCCGCCCTGGCGCGCGCCTTCGCAAATGGCGTCCGCGATCAACGCACGGGCTTCGGGTTCGGAGAGCAACAGCCCCCTGCCCTGGCGCGCCCTGGCCAGTTGCGCGGCCTGGTGCAGCAGCAGCCGATCCACTTCACGAGGAAAAAGACGCATGGCGGGACTCCGTGCACCAGTTGGCGGGATCAGACCGCCAGATGGGCAGCCAGGTTGCGCGTCGCGTTTGGATCGTCCACGCGGCCCTGCTCGACGATCTCGCCGACCTTCAGCACCATGAAGCGATTGGCCACGGACAACGCGAAATCCAGATGCTGCTCGACCAGCAGCACCGAAATGCCCAGCTGGTGCCGCGCATGCACCAGCGCCTCGGCCATGCGGTCGACCATGGTCGGCTGCAGGCCTTCGCTGATTTCGTCGACCAGCATCAATTGCGGCCGGGCAATCAACGCCCGGCACATCAGCAGCATCTTCTGCTCGCCACCCGACAGGGTGCCCGCGCGCTGCTTCAGCCGTTCGATCATGCGCGGAAACACCGCCTCGACCGACGACAGGCGCTCGCGGAACACGCTGTCCGACAGCACGCCCAGGCGCAGGTTTTCCTCGACCGTCAGGTCCTGGAACAAGGTATGTTCCTGCGGGGCATGGGCCACGCCCGAGCGCGCCATCACATGCGGCGAGATGCCCGTGACATCCTTGCCGTGCAGCGCCACCTTGCCGCTGAACGGGCGCACAAAGCCCATCAGCGTCTTCAGCAGGGTCGACTTGCCCATGCCGTTCTTGCCCAGCACAACGACGATCTCGCCCTTGTCGATCTCCAGCGACACGTCGCGCAGCACGGCGGCAGAGCCGTAGCCGCTGCTCAGGTTCTGTACCGTCAGCAGTTTGCTCATGCTGCCTTCTCCTCGCTGTCGCCGGCGCTATCGCCAGCGTAGACGGCCTTCACCAGATCCGATGCGACCACCTCATCCACGGTGCCTTCCATCAGGATGGCGCCCTGGTGCAACACCACCACGCGGTTGCTGATCTCCCGCACGAAATCCAGGTCGTGCTCGATAATCACGATGCACAGGCCGAACTCGCGCGTCAGGCGCGTCAGCACCTTGCCGATCACCATGCGCTCGGGGCGCGTCAAACCGGCGGTGGGCTCGTCCAGCAGCAGCACCGAAGGCTCGGCCGCCAGCACCATGGCCAGTTCGAGCCCGCGCTTCATGCCGTGCGACAGATTGCGGGTCTCCTCGCCAAGCTTCTGGTCCAGTCCGGTGGCTTGCAGGATATCCATGGCCGGCTGCGGCAGCGCCACGGTGTCGCCGCGGTCGAACAGCCTGGCGCCGTCGAGCCGGTAACGGGCCAGCTTCAGGCATTCGCCCACCGTCAGCGTGTCGAACAGGTTGGTGTTCTGGAAGCTGCGGCCCACGCCCAGTCCCACTACGTGCTGCGGCGAGCCGCGACCGATTTCCACCCCGTTGACATGGATCTTGCCGTCCGTTCGCTCGTTGCCGTCGCTGATGCAGCGCATCAGCGTGGTCTTGCCCGCGCCGTTCGGCCCGATGATGCCGAGCAGCTCGGTGGCATTGCCGACCAGGTTCACGTCGCGCAGCACGTGCAGGCTGCCATATCTGCGGGACAGGTGTTCGATGCGCAGCGGCGGCGACGCGCTCTCGTTCGACTGCATCATCAGCTTGACCGGCGCCAGCGTCAGCTTGACCACCGGCGCGGCCACCGCGTGACGGGGCCGCAGTTTGCGCCACAGCGCGCCCACCAGCGGCGCGAAACCGCGCGGCAGCAGCACGATGACGACCACGAAGGCGATACCGGTCAGCAGCTTCCACAGGAATGGCATGGCGCCCGACAGCCACGACGACATGGTGTCGATGCCGATGGCCGCGATCACCGGCCCCAGCAAGGTGGCGCGTCCGCCCAGCGCGGTCCAGATGAGCAGCTCGGTACCGAGCTGGAAGCCCGCCAGTTCCGGCGCCACCACGTTGGAGAACGCGGCATAGCCGAAACCGGCAACCGACGCGATCATCGCCGAAAGAATCATCAGCATGATCTTGATGCGCGACACCGGAATCCCGAGGTAAGCACAGCGCTCTTCATTCTCGCGGATGGCGACCAGCACGCGGCCGAAGTCGCTGCGCACCAGCAGCCAGCCGCCCGTCGTGGTCAGCACCAGGAAGACCCCGGCCAGCCAGAACCACACCTCCAGATCCCAGTAATACGTCGGGAAACCCGACAGGCCGCTGGACGACCCCGTCCAGTTGCCGCCCGAAAAGATCAGCTGGGTCAGCACGATCGGCAGCGCCAGCGTAATGATGGAGGCGTACAGCGGCGAGGCGCCATGGAAGAAGGCCAGCCAGCCCGTTCCCGCCGCCACGATGGCCGCCGCGCCCAGCGCGAGCGCCAGCGCCGCCAGGGCCCAGCCCGGGCCAAAGCCGTAGTGGGTGAAGACCAGGCCGCAGGCATAGGCGCCAATCCCGAAGAAGGCCGACTGGCCGAACGTCAGGATGCCGACATAGCCCCACAGAATGTCGACCGTCATCACGACCGCTGCCAGGAACAGCGTGCGAATCAGGATATTGGTCAGGTATGTGTCCAGCACGAAGGGCGCCACCGCGACCACGACCAGGCCGACCAGGCAGCCGGTCAGGGCGGTGCGATGCGTGATGGACATCGATGGGCGAATGTCAGGCACGGCTGAAACCTCTGGGATTGAAGCGGAGAACCAACGCAGCCAGGGCCACGATCGTCATGCCACCGAGGATGGGACTGACATAGGTACTGACCAGAACCTGCGCGCCGCCCAGCACGATCGACGCGATCAGCAGGCTGGGGAACGACACGCCGGAGATCATCACGAGCATGAAGCTGTTCACCAGCCAGGGCAGCCCCATGTTCGGATCGACCGACAGCAGCGGCGTGATCAAGGCGCCGGCCGCGCAGGCCAGGCCCGCGCCCATGCCGAACGTGATGGCCCGCACCTTTGCGCTGTCGATGCCCAGGCCCCGCGCCAGCGTTTCGTTCATGATCACGGCGCGCGCGTTCAGGCCGAAGCGGGTGAAGCTGAGCAACGCGCTCAGCGCGCCCGCGATCAGCACCGCAATCAGCGCCACGGCCAGGCGGTAAGCGGAATAGTCGACGCCGAACAGCGCGGTGGTGCCGCTCAGCGGCGACGGCGCGAACTGCACGCCCCGCCCGAAGGTCAGCGTGATCACCTGCCCGATCACGATGCCCAGGCCCCAGGTGGCCAGGATGGCGTCCAATGGCCGGGCATACAGCGGCCGCACGATCACGCGCTCGATGACCAGGCCCGCCGCCATGCCCAGCACGCCGGCCAATGGAATCGACAGCCACGGGCTGATACCCGCGGCGCCAGTGAGATACGCGACGTAGCCGCCGGTGGTCAGAAACGCCCCGTGCGCAAAGTTGATGAGCTTCATCACCCCGAGGATGATCATCAGCCCGGCGGCAACCGCGAACAGGATGGCCGCAGTCGTCAGGATGTCGAGGGTCAGAACGCCCACTGTGAACCTCTTGTTAGTCTATGAAGGATGCACGGAGCCTGCCGGCTCCGCGCCGCTTGACATCAGTCGGCCAGATGCGGGCATTGCTCGCCCGGGTCGACGTTGGGAAAGGATTTGATGACCTCGACGGAACCGTCGCGCTTGACGCGGCCCAGGTACATCGTCAGCGGCGCATGATGCTGCTTGTTCATGGTGATGGTGCCGCGCGGGCCCTGCACCGACACCTTGGCCAGCTCCTTGACGACCTTGGCGGCGTCCGTGCTGCCCGCCTTCTGCACCGCGGCGGCGTAGGCATGGATGCCTTCGTACTGCGGCACGGAGAGCTCGTTCGGCGTCTCCAGCTTGCTGCCGAACTTCGCCTTGGCGGCCTCCAGGAACTTCTTGTTCGCCGGGTTATCGAGGCTCGACAGGTACGACGCCGAAATGTAGATGCCCTCCGCATCGCCCCCCATGGTCTTGGCCGTGCCTTCGTCCAAGGCCAGATTGCCGTACGGAATCTTGATGCCGGCCGCGCGCAGCTGCTTGGTCAACGTCACGTTGGGGGCACCGCCGGCCGTCGAAGTAATCAGCGCGTCGGGGTTGGCCGAGCGCAGCTTCGAGATCACCGCGGTCCAGTCGGAACCATCCATCGGCAGGTATTCCTCGCCAACCACGGTACCGCCCTTGCTCTGGATGTACTTGCGCGTGAATTCCAGCATGCCGCGGCCAAAGGCGTAGTCGCTGCCGATCAGGAAGAATTTCTTCGCGCCCTCCTTGCCCATGAACTGGTCGACCACCGGCGCCACCTGTTGCTCGGGCACCCAGGCGTTGACGAACATCCACGGCGAACACGAACGGCCCTCGTAGAAGGAGGTGTAGATCATCGGCACCTTGCCGCGATTGATGATCGGCAGGCCGGCGTTGCGCGCCGCGCTGGTCTCCATCGCAACGATCGCGTCGACCTTCTTCTGGAACACCAGGCTGTCGTAGGCGCGCTGGGCACCCTGCGCGCCCGAACCGTCGTCGGCGATCTCCAGCGCCAGCTTGCGGCCGAGCACGCCACCCTTGGCGTTGATTTCCTCCACCGCCAGCTCGGCGGCCTGCACCACCGAGGGCGCGACGACGCTGTTCGCGCCGCTCAGGCCCACCGGCATGCCGATCTTGATCGGGTCCGCCGCATGGGCGGTGGCGCCGAAAGCCAGGCTCAGGCTGGCGCTGAGCACGAGGTTGCGCATCTTCATCATGTTCGAGATTTCCCCCTGGGTTTTCAGCGCTACCCGTCAGCGCTGGTCGTTGAGTTCAACGCCGAGCGACTCGGCGCGGAAGTACCTAAAGCAATATGTGTGCCAATTGCGGTGTACGACGATTGGGGGACTGGCGTCGTGCCGGGGGTTTGTGCATGGGTGGCGATGCACGAAGATGAGGCGGATGGGGGCCGCGGTGCACGGAAACGATGCATTTGCCGTGGTGGCGGATGGCGGAGTCAATAATCAAGTGCAACACCCCTGATCTGCCTTGTACCCGACCCTGCCGCCGACCCATGGGAACCCGCTACCAGCACTTGAGCGCCGAAGAGC
>SR_TP_S13solDRAFT_1000248_pt1 | contig 25059 bp, 19 predicted proteins | sample SodReaTP_S13sol_FD_11159 | JGI IMG/M metagenome (IMG submission 11159)
CCCCGCACTGCGGGGGAGGGTTGGGGAGGGGGCCGGGGCCGGGGCCGGGGCCCGTCCTTAATCTTCGACGCCGTTGTGCTGCTGCAATACCCGCTTGACCCGGGAAAATCCCCGGTGCATGGATTTCTCCAGGGCCTGCACCCGACTTTCCAGGGCTGCGACCCGCAACTCCAGGTTTCCCCAGGAATACATGGCCGGCATGGCGTAGTCCGTGGCCGCCTCGGGTATGCCGATGGGGCCTGAGTCATCTTCCATGGGGGTCAGCTCGTCTTCCAGTTCCCGGGCCACGGTTCGGACCGTGTCGGCATCCACGTCGTGGCGTTCTTCCAGGAAGGTGAACAGCAGCAGACGGTCGGCAAGATTGTTGATGCGCCGGGGGATCCCCTGGGTGTAGCGATGGATCTCGCTGAAGGCCTCGTCACTGAAGGCAGGATCATTCTTCCAGCCAGCGGTGGTCAGTCGGTATTCGATGTATTCCCGCGTCTCCTGCTCGCTCAGGGGCGTGAGGTGACAGGCGGCGATGAAACGCTGGCGCAGCTGTTCCAGGTCGTCATGCTGCAGGGTGCGGCGAAACTGGGCCTGGCCCAGCAGGAAGCTTTGCAGCAGAGGCTTGTCGCCCACCTGGAAGTTGGACAGCATGCGCAACTCCTCCAGGGCATGGGGCGGCAGATTCTGGGCCTCGTCCACCACCAACAGGACGCGTTTGCCCTCCCGGGCGCGGTTCATCAGGAACTTCTCCAGGCGAGCCAGCAGGGTGGACTTGCTGTCGCCGCTCACCTCCAGCCCGAAGGCCTGGGCCACCATGCGCAGCAGGTCGTCGGCCTGTAGCTGGGTTGTTACGATCTGGGCGGCCACCACCTCGTTTTCAGGCAGTTCCCGGAACAGGGTGCGAACCAGGGTGGTCTTGCCCGTGCCCACCTCGCCGGTGATGGCGATGAAGCCCTCCGCCTGACTCAGGCCATAGCGCAGGTAGGCCAGCGCCCGTTTGTGGATGCTGCTGCCGAAGAAGAACCGGGGGTCCGGACTCAGCTGGAAGGGTTTGCGGTCGAGTTTGAAGAATTCTTTATACATGGGCGGGGCTCAGAAGCTTGCCCGGAACGAGGCGGTGATCCGGTTTTCCTGGTAATCGTTGCCGGCGATATTGGACTCGCGTTCCACGAAACGATAGTTCAGGGAAGCGGTGGTGCGCGGCGTCATCTCGCGCACAAGGCCTGCGCCAGTGATGTAGTAGGTGTCTTCCCGATCATCCAGGCTGTAGCTGCTTTCCTGGACGCTGCCATTCACTACCAGCCGCGTACGGGGCGCCACACGCCAGGCGACATTGGCCGCCACACCCGTGACTCGCTCTTCCCTGTTCGTGACCTCGTATTCACGCCGCTCATCGAAATAGCGAATACTCCAGGTGGTCTTGGGCCGATTGCCGGAAAACCCGGCCGTGAAACGACGGCTGAGGTAGACACCCGCGCGCAGGTCAGGGAACTCCACATCAATGAACACCGGCTCCCCGTCGATGATTAGCGGGATCCCGGCTTCATCCACGATGGGCAACACAACGCGTTGCAGTTCAAACTCGTTCACCGTGGTGGGTGCCTCGGTGTAGTCCATGAAAAAGCGGCTGTTGCGGAATCGATGTTGCAGACTGCCACCGTAGGTTTCACCGAAATACCGTTCGCCGTAGAAGCCTTCCATGGTGGTTCGGTTGCCCGGTTGCCAGGTGGCGCCCGCCCGCCAGAATGTGTCATCCGGGCGTGCGCGGCTGGCATCCTGCACAAAGTCGTTGTCCTCTTCGCCGCCGGCGGCGAACACGCTCAGACGGTCCGTGATATTGAGGCGCACCAGGGCCTCCGCGATCTGAAAGGTGACCGAGGAACCATCGTCGTACTCGGTTTCAGTGCGGTTAAAGCTCAAGCCCCAGCCGATGCGCGAGAACATGGCGGCGCTGTCCAGGCGGGCCAGCACCCGGTTGCTCTCGCTGCCTAGACCGCTCGCCGAGGAGTCCACGTAATCGACCCGGTCATAGGTGTAGCCCAGCTGGCCGGTGGCAAAATCACCCACGGGCTGGATATAGGTCGGGCTCAGTCTGAACGTGGCCACATCACTGCGATTACCCAGGATGTTCAGGTTGTCGCCGCCACCCCCGTCCCGGGCTGAAAGCAAGCGCTGGCTGTAGGTTGCGGAGCTCTCGACGAAAAACCGCTCGGGCATCAGCTCCACCCGGCCATCGCCGGCAAACTGGTGGTAGGTTCTGTCGCGACTATCATCCCGCCAGTAGGCCAGGCTCTGCAGATTATAGGCGAGGCGTGCCCTGGCCTGCGCACCTTCACGGACCATGGTGAAGCCGGTGTCCGCCTGTGTGATGAGGTCGGATTTCTGGCGATCACTAGGCGTAAGGCGGACGTTGTCGGTATAGATCTGGCTGATGCCTACGTGAGGAGTGAAACTCCAGCGACTGTCCTCTTCACCCAAGGCCACCGGCGCCGTGAACATCAAGCCCAAGGCTGCGCCCAGCGCCACGCCGGTTGTCGCGCCGGGCCGATTCATTTGCTGGCTGTCCCGTGATAGCCGTAGGCCCCATAGCCGTAGTAATCCGAGCCCAGACGGCGGCGGGTCTTGTTGAGCACCAGGCCGATGGGCTTGGAGCTGTCCAGCAGGCCCAGGGCATCCTTGACCCGGTTCTGGGAGGTTCGCTCGGATTCAACCACGAACACGATCTGCCCCATGAGACCGGCCAGCACCACGGATTCACTGGTCATGAGCAATGGTGGGGAATCGAAGATCACCACCCGGTCGTTGTAGCGGGTGGCCAGGTCCTGGGTCAGGCGCTGCATGTCGGCGCTTGCCAGCAATTCGTTGGAATGGGCGTGATAACGACCCATGGGGATGACCCGCAGCTTGGGCAGACTGGTGCGCAGGATCACATCGCTCACGTCCAGGCTGTCGTCGGTGAGCAGATCGATCAGGCCCGGCCCCATGGGAGTACCAAGCACTTCATGGACCCGGGCACGACCCACGTCGGCGTCCACAAGCAGTACGGTCTTGTCCATCTCCATGGCGATGCTGATGGCCAGGTTGATGGCAGTCCAGGTCTTGCCCTCACCCGCATGGGCGCTGGTGACCATAATCATGTTGCCATGATCAACCAGGGGTGCGCCGCGTCCGAAGGCGTTTTCCAGCAGGGGCCGCTTGATGATGCGGAACTCCTCCGCCAGTCGGCTACGTTCACCATCGGGTGTGATGAAGCCACGGGCCTTGAGGGCCGAAAGGTTGATCTCCACCCGGGTACTGCTGTCGGGCTTGCGCGCCGGATGCCTGGCCTGGGCGGCGTCATCGCCCTGATGAGGCTCCGGCGCGGGGGTCATCGGCTCCAGCCGGAGCAGGGACTCATCGGAGGCGGGCTGCTCCACCGGAGCGGCGGACATCGACTCGGTCGCGCGGGCAGGTTCCTGGCCCAGTCGTGCAGCCGCCTTTTCGATGAGACTCATACCCTGCTTACCTCCGTCCATAGTCATCCCAGCAGTCGCTCAATCAGATGCATCTGCAAACCGCCCAGCATGACCATCAGACCAAAGGCCACCAGCAGCGCGCCCGTCACCGAGGCGAAGGACAATAACTCCACCCGCTCACGCATACGGGTACGTAGATCCGCCACCCGGGTCACCGTACCCAACACCGGGAAACCGGTCAGGGCATTGAGCAGGCGACGATCGTCGAAGACAGGTCGCAACTGGGCGACCACGAAGGCGAGGCCCGCACCTGCGCCCAGACCCAGGAACAGCACGGCAGCGAACAGCATGGGCCGGTTGGGCCCCGAAGGAGAAAGCGGCACGCGGGCCGGTTCCACCACCCGGAACTGCACCTGCTCGCCCCGGTCTTCCACGCTCTGGGACATGCTCGCGGACTCACGTCGGCGCAGCAGCTGTTCGTAGTTCTCGCGATTGACGGCGTAGTCCCGGTCCAGGCGCTTGAGTTCAGCCTCGATGTTGGGGATCGTGTCCACCATGCGCTGCAATGCCTCGACCTGTGCCTGGTACTCCTGCACCCGTACGCGCAGGGAGGAGACTTCCACCTCGGCGTTGGACAGGGTCATGCGCATCTGCTGATAGACGGGGTTGGTGTCCAGCTGCGGATCCGCCATGCCCGAACGGCTTTCGGCCAGCAGGGCCAGCTCTTCCTTTTTCTGGCGCTCTAGATTGCGCAGGGTGCGCCGCAGGGAGATGACATCCGGATGCTGTTCGGTATAACTGAGCAGCATCTCATCCAGGCGTTGCTCCATGTTTTGGATACGCCCATCGAGGGCCGAGGTCGCGGCCTGGGGCAGACCGCCGCCGACGATACCGAAGGTGGGCTCCTCACCCGCCAGTTGGCGTTGCACTTCGTCGCGCCGGTTCTCCGCCTCACGCAGACGCAGCCGGGCATCTTCCAGCTGACTCTGGGCCTGCTGCATGCGCTGGTAATAATCACCACGTTCGCCCGGGAGCATGCCCACATTATCCCGGCGGAAATCCGCCAGACGCTGTTCGGCCGCCTCCAGGCGCTGTTCGTATTCGGAGATCTGCTGCTCGATGAAGCGCTGGGCCATATCGCTGTCCACTCTCGTATCGCCCAGGGCGCTCTCCACGAAGATGGTCAGCAAGGCCTGGACCACGGCGTGGGCACGCTCAGGGTTGCCGTCGGTATAGGAGAGAGTGTAGAGGTTGTGCTGCTCAGAGCCCTGGATGCTGATGCCGCTGCGCAGACGCCCGACCACACCATCCATCTGGGCATCAGTACGGGCATCCAGATGCATGTCGGTCATGCGTGCCACCTTTTCCAGGTTGGGACGCGTGAGCAGCGTGCGGGTCATGAAGTTGACCCGCTCCCGGATGTTGGTGTCCACCGCAAGGCCGCGTAGCAGGGGGCGCAGCATGGAATCGGTATCCACATGCACCCGCGCCGAGGCCTGATACTGATCCGGCATCTGGGAGACATGCAGCCAGCCCGCGATGCATATCGCCCAGGCCAGGCCCAGGGCCAACCAGCGGTAACGCCACATCCCGCGCACATAGGCGAGGATCTGGCCAAAGATCTCATGCATACAACATTGCCTCTCGCTTCACGCCCGATCCATCCACGGCCCGCTTCGTCCCTGTAACGACCCGGTTCAGAACCAGGTCTCGGGGATAATCAGCGTGTCACCAGGCAGCATGCTCACGTTGGCCTCGATATCGCCCCGTTTGATCAGGTCATTGAGGCGAACACCGTACTGGCGGGGCTGTCCGTCGATCACCCGCACGATGCTGGCACGATTGCCAGCGGCAAAGTCGGTGAGGCCGCCTACGGCGACCATCACGTCCAGCGCAGTCATGTGTTCGCGATAGGGAATGGCCTGGGGGTTGACTGCCTGACCCACCACGCGCACCTGCTGGCTGTAGGGGCCGACGAAACCGGTGACGATCACGGTGACCACCGGGTCACGGATGTAGGTGGAAAGGACCTTCTCCATCTCCCGGGCCAGCTGGGTGGGTGTCATGCCACTGGCAGGCAGGTCTTCCACCAGCGGGGTGGTGATCTTGCCATCGGGCCGTACGGGGACGGTGGAGGAGAGTTCCGGCTGGCGCCAGACGAAGATATTGACGTTGTCCCCCGGGCCGATCAGGTAGTCGGGACCCTGGTCGATTGCCATGGATGGCAAGGGGGGGTGTTGAATGGCACCGCCACCACAGCCAGCAAGCAGAATAAGAGCCAGTAGTAGCACGCCGATCGCAGACACATGTCCACGCAGAGCAGAGATCGCTTTCACAGCCGTTCCTCCATGTCACAAGCTATCGATCCGACCGATCATGATCATAGATCACGTCGATAAAAACCCGCCGGGGCAGTCCCGCCGGATCCATCAAATCTGGTTGGGGGCGGCTACCATGGCCACTCACCCCGTTTCCACGCCCACCGCAAATAAGGTGACGTAGTTCACATTTTAGACCTAGCACAGCCAAGGTCAAGCATGACGTTAAGGTGTCACACATTGATGACACCGGGCTCACCCCCCGCTGCAGGCGCATATAGTGCGTCAAGTGGCGCCCACTGCGCCAGTAGTTTGACGCCGCCTGGCCAGTACCATCAGCAGGGCGGGCAGGAACAACAGGTCGAACAACAGGGCGGCGAACAGGGCCACGGCGGTCAATACCCCGAATTCCACTGTGGGTACGAATTGCGACGTGGACAGTAGCAGGAACTGGCCGCACAGGACCAGTGTCGTTGCCGTCACCGCCCTGCCCGCCTGGTGATAGGTGCGTGCCAACGCCCAGACCGGCGACAGGCCTCGCTGCCGGCGGCATCGGTAACCATGATAGACATGGATGGTGTCATCCACGGCGATGCCCACCGCCACGCTGGCGATCATGGCCGTGGCCATGTCCAGCCAGATGCCGAAGATACCCATGAGGCTGAAGATCACGGCAATCGGGGCCAGGTTGGGGATCATGCATACCAGGGAGGCGGACACGGAGCGCCACAGGAAGGCCATGAGCAGGAAGATCAACAACACCGCGCCGGCCAGGCCCCGCACCTGCCCCTGAATAAGCAGGGATTCCTGATCGCCGAACAGCCGGCCGAAACCGCCCACGGTTACGGACATGCCCTGCAGGTCGCGGCTGGCCGCCTCATCCTCCAGCAGGCCGATCACCCGGTTGATCTCCCGGGCACCGTTGATATTGAGATTGAGCATCATGCGGGTGCGGTCGAACTCCCGATTGACCACCTCGTAGAGATCCACACCGTCGTAGATAAACAGGTACTGGGCGATGAGCGCCGCATCCTCGGGCAAGGTGCGATGGGCCGGGTCCTCTTCATGAAAGCCCCAGTGCATCTCCTCCAGCAATTCCACCATGGAGGTACTGCGGTCCACTTCAGGCAGCTCATTCGCCCACTGCTGGTAATCCCTGATGACCCGCAAACGCTCCGGCGCCTGGAGACTGTCGCGCCCGGGACCATCGAACACCACTTCCAGGGCGGTCACGCCACTGAGTCGATCGCGGATCAGCCCGTTGGACAGGGTGATGGGGTGATCGGCCTTGAAGAAACGAAACAGGTCGGTCTCGGTCTGCACCCGGGCGATCTGCGGCACAGCCAGGGCCATGAGGACGCCGGTCACCACCAGTACCCACACCGGCCTGCGAATACCCAGGTTGCGCAACACGCGCACCACCCCGTCCAGCCGACGGATGCCACCGTTGCGCACCGCCCAGTCACCCTTGTCCCAGCGGGCGAACACCGGCGGCAGCAACACCAGTACCACGAAGGCCAGCAACAGGGCACCCGCGGCAGCGGTCAGGCCAAAGGCCTCGATGGGCCGGATGGGACTCAGGCTCAGGGATGCCAGACCCGCGCTGGTAGTCAGCGCCGTGAACAGGGCGGGACGGCGCACCTCGGCCAGGGCCCAGGCGACCCGCTGCGCCCCCTTGAGGCCACGATGGGCCGCCAGGGTCAGGGCATTGAACCAGTGGATAAGCAAGGCCACCGACAGGGCCGCCATGAGGGGCGGCAACAGTGCCGAGATCAGGGTGAAGGGACGACCCGCCAGGATCAGCAGGCCCACCGTGCTGCTCACCACGGCACCAATCACAAGCCCCGCCGCCAGCACCGCCATCCAGCGACGGAACATCCAGCCAATAATCGCCAGACCCAGGCCCGTGGTCATGGGAATGAACATGGCGCTATCGCGAATCATGGCGCGCAATTGCGCAACGTCGAGGGCCACCTGCCCGCCGACGCCCACCACGTGGTCGTCGAGAACCGTCCCGGCAATCGCGCCCAGTGTGGCCTGCTCCAGTTCCAGTCGCTGCAGACTGTCTTCCAACCGCACCGGGCGCACCACCAGGGCCACGGCCCCGCCATCCCGGGACACCAGCAGCCCGGGCGCGAATCGATCGCCCAGCACACGCGCCCGGCGCGCCTGTTCATCCAGCTCCGCCGCCACGGTCCGATCCAGCAGGGGTTGCACGGCGAAACCATCGGCCGTGCCACGGATATGATCCAGGGTGGACAGGGCCAGTACCCGATCCACCCGAGGATGGGACTGAAGCTCACCCACCACCTGCTCCATGGCGGCGAGGGCCTCATCGCTGAACAGGCCCTCACCTTCCAGCAGGACCACCAGCACCTGATCCAGGGGAAAATCCTCGCGCAGTTCGTTTTCGAACTGAACCGATGGCGAGGCCGAGGGGAAATAGATCTCGGGGGCGTTATTGAGCTCGATCTTGAGCAACAGCCCACCCGGCAGAGTGGCCAGCGCCAGCAACAGGATCAGGGCCAGTGGCGCCGGCAACGAAAAGCGCATCAGTAGCGCGCCCTCCAGCCCAGGGTGAGCAGGTCATGGTTGCGGTGAAAACCGCCCAGGGTGTTCTCGGCGCCATCGAAGTGGTGATACCCCAGATAGATCTCGTGGGGCTCCCAGGAGATGAAGGCCACTTCGGGATTGATGTAGGTATCGCGCTTGTCCAGGCCCAGAGAGAAACGCAGGCGTGCGCGCCAGCGATTCTGGACGAAGGTGTTTTCCGCATCGCCGAACAGGGTGTAGATGTCCTCGCGATCCAGCAGCGGTTCTTCAGTATCCAGCAGGTGCAGGCCACCCAGTTGCAGGTTGACGCGAAAATCCGCATCACCAGGGAAGAATTCCACGCCGGCCACCCAGTCGAAGGCCTCCACAGTGGTAAAACGCAGATCCTCGGTGGTGACCGGCTGGTCACTGAGCCAGGCCCCCTCGAAACGCCAGGTGGAGCGGCCCAGGCTGAAGCCCAGGTCGCCCCCCACCACCCAGGTCCGTGGGTGGCGGGCCGTGAAGGTATCCGGGGCGGCGGCCAGGGCGCCCGGTATATCCATGGGGTTGGTGAGCAGGGCTGCGCGCACCTGGGGATTGAGTTCGTAGTAAGGCAATGAATGGCGCGCGTCCTGAACGGTGAAGGCGTAGTCCATGCCGCGCCCGGCATGGCTCAAACGAATACCCCAGCCTCCCGAGCCACCATCGTCCTCGGTGAAACGCCCCTGACTCACCAGCGGGGCCATCAGCGGATTGGCAGGCATGCCGATGATGCGCCCGCGGGAACGATCCACCGGGGACCAGATACTGTCCTCGTGGGGCATCTCCGCTGCCCGGAACAGCGGCACGTACAGGAGATCCACCTTGTAGTCGCCGACAAACTCCTCCCAGCGGGCAGCCAGCACCGCACGGCGCCGATCCTGGAGATCATCCAGCATGAAACGGCTGGCGTCCTGCACACTCAGGCGATCGGTGGGGGGCAGTTCATCCACCTTGCCCCAGAGCACGGACTGGGCGCCCAGGGTCACGCGTCGGCCGGGCTCCCGGTAACGCAGGTAGCTTTCACCGTAGTCCAGTTCCGTGCGATCAAAGTCGCTTTCGCCGGTCTGCAGATAGCTGTCCACCCGGGCCGCCAGTCGAGCACTCCAGCGATCACTGAGTGGCCACTCGGCCAGCACGCTGGCATGAAGATAATGACTGCCGTCCGCCCGGGCCCCATCGTCGGGCAACCAGCCCGTCTCCGCCCGCAGCTGATCTAGGCCGACCCGCATGCCGCCCGTGTCGGCATCCATTGCCGGCATGGCAAAGGTGGGGGCCGATTGCGCAGAACCCAGTACCAGCACGCCCCCCTCGGCAGAAGGCGCCGAAGGAGTCAGGCCGATTGAGCTTGGGGCAGGACGGGGCGGGGCGTCACGGGTCACGGTGACCAGCCGGTAAGACTCAACGCTACCGCGCAGCGGCACGAGACGGGTGTTGCTGAAACCGCGTGCCAGCAATTGACGCGCCAGCTCCCGGGCATTGTCCTCGCCACGAAACACCCCGGCACTGACGCTAAAACCCCGTTCGTAGGTCGAGGACAGAATCTGGCTTTCGATACCCGCCTGGTTAAGGGCGCGGACATCACGCTGGGCATCGGCGCGCCGGGTGTAGCCGATGAGCTGAACACTGGTCAGGCCCACGTCCCGATGCACCGGCTCCACATCCGCCAGTTCCCCCCGCCCTCGAACCGCCATGGCCTCCTGGCGGGCCACCTCCAGGTCATTGAAATCCCGGGTACGACCATGGCCCGCCGGCAGCATCACCAGGGGGCCATCCGCCAGCACCACCTGCAAGCCACGCAGGCCCGCCTGCTGGGCGGTGCGCTGGGCGGCGAGGATCTCCGTGGGGTCTGCGGACTCGGCCAGCAGCAGGCGATAACCCTCCGCCTCCCGATCGCGCACGATACCCACACCCTCGATGCGCCCCTGCACCCCCTGTGCCGCGGCCAGGGCCTCCGACAAGCCGGGATACAGACCGGAAAACAGTCTCGACGGGGAATCGGCCAGGGAAAGACCGGGGATCAACACAAAGCAGAGCAACAGGAGTGCCAGCCCAGCGCGCAGGCCACGGGGGGCGCGCTGGGTGCTCAGTGCTTTGTGAAAGTAAATGTTTGTATGCATCACGGCCGATGGGCGCTCTCGCGGGCGGGATCTTCCAGGGCCTGGCTGCTGAACAGGGATTCCGGCAAGCGCTGATCGTAGACCACCGCCTCCATGACGATGCGGGTGCGGTGGCCGGTACCCAGGTCCGTGACAGAACTGTCCATCACGGTCCAGATGCCCTGCACCTGTTCGAGTCGATGCACCTCCATGCGCTTGGCGGGACTGTCGTCACGGCCCGGGGCGTAGAAATCGATGCGCAAGGGCAGGAGGCTTTCCTGGTGAACCCAGCTCACACGCCGCCCATAGGTGGAGTTGGAGGCATCCACCGGAATGCTTTCAAGCATCAGGGCCGGCACACCCGAGACCGTCTCCTGGCCCAGCAGGCGGTGACGATCCATCTCCACCTTACGGTCCTGCAGGTCCTCGAACACCAGGTCAGAGCCCACGAAGCGCCCACCCTTGCGGGCGGCGGGGATGCGCCGGGAACGATCCAGGGCGGGGAGATAGACCCACTGATCCGAGGTGCCGTCTGCATGATCCAGGGTCAGCAAGCCGGTCCCGGCAATATCGGAAGGTGCGGTGAAGCGGATCAGGGACCAGACCTCGCCGTAGCCCTTGTCCAGGCGGTAGGTGAACATCTGGCGCGTGCGGGGGGCACGGCCCTGCTCTTCCAGCACCATGACGCCGCGGGTACTCATGTCGTCGCCGTCGGGACGATCATAGACCTGCTGGGCCAGGCGCTTGCCGGCAACCTCGCCTGCGATCACAGGCGAAACCGTCAGCATGGACAGGCCGCATATCAGAAAGCCCAGCAGCAGCGAGCGGGTGGACACCTTGCACATGCGCGGTTCACTCCTTACAGACAGGACACGGATCCATGGCCACAGGAACCCACACGGTAATAAACCCGGTGAACAATGTGCGGCAACCCTTATGATTGTGGACGCTATTTGGACCCGCGTCCAGCCAGACCGAGCACTCAGCTCACGGCCTTCGGGCCCCTAAAGGCCACGGTGGGAAAGGATCGATGTGAGCGGCGCTAACGCCGAACCAGGGATCAGACAGACAATGGCAGCGGGCGCGCTTCATCCACAGTCCCATCTCCACGGACCTTGCGCGAAGTGCCGAAGGTCTCGGCCACCAGGTCCGAGTGACGCCGGTAAGCGGGTCGTCGACTGAGCTTGCGCCTGACGAGCTTGGGAGCGACGCGCAGGGAATCATCCAGATCGGCGACGTAAGGGATGCGCGTCCCGCGCATCTGGCAGGGCTCGCCAGCCGGTTCAAGGCTGATGCACAGCTTGCGGACCATGCGTGCAAGCCCGGGGGAAATAAGGAAATACCAGTAGCGCAGTTCCTGCTCCCGGCTGTAGGCCAGAGCCGCACGCAGCAAACCCATCAGCAACTCACCGCCCCCGGTCTGCAGGGAGGCTGCCAGACGGCGGCCCGCAGGCCAGATGCACAGCCTGGAGATTTCGGCCGCCTGCTCAATAGGCGCGACGCAACGCACCTGCTCCCGTAACTCGCACACCCGGTTCACGGGCAGGCTGCCCGCATCGGGCAGGACCAGCCGCAAGGTGGCCAGCCATTCGCCGCTTTCCCGGTGGCGAACCATGAAATGGGCGGCAGAGGCATCCCATTCATCCTGTTCCTCACCCTCGGGATAGGCATCTGGATCTTCGTAGCCGCGCTCCAGGCAGTAAACGTGATAGCGCATTTGATAATGGATACGGCGTGCTGACTCCGTGTCGGCGAACACCACTTCAAAGCGTTCGTCAAACATTGGCGGCCCTTCCCCCAAGGTGTGTGTCTAAACCCACACACGGATTAAACCAGCCCGAAGAGATCCCGGCAGGGCAGCAGGTCACATTAACCGACCTGAAGCGCCCATAAAACCGAAAAAAGCACGGGATAACGGCCGCTCGATGACGCAGACGCTTGTGTCCACTGATTGGCTGCCGTATACCTGACACTGATTGGAAACGTGCGGGCCCGCACCCGCAGGACATATTAACGTGCTCAAGGGAACTGACAGCCTGGCGAAGCATTTTCGTCAATATTTCCAGGTGGTGTCGGCAGACACGGCCGCGTTGCGCCGTTGCGTGTACGCCATACGCTACCGGGTCTACTGCGAGGAACTGGGCCTGGAGGATCCGGCCCAATTCCCCGATGGCCTGGAGCACGATGCCTATGACGAACATGCACGTCATGCCTTGCTCCTGCATCGCCCCAGTGGCGAACACGTAGGCTGCGTTCGTCTGATCCTGGCCGATGGCCAGAACCCCGACGCGCCCCTTCCCTTTGAACAATTCTGCAGGCCCGGCCTGCGCCGCACACTGAGTGGCGCCGGCCCCTTGCAACGCAGCGAGGTGGGTGAGATATCCCGTCTGGCGGTCCAGGCTAAATACCGTCGTCGCAGTGGCGAACTGGAATCCCCCAATGGCATGGATACCCCCACTCAGAGTAAGACAGGCTTGCTAGGGGCCATGGTCACCGACACTGCGCGCACAATCAGTTCGCTACCGAACATAGCCTGGACCCCAGAGTCACAGCGACGCATCTTCCCCCACATCGCGCCGATCCTGTATTTCACCGGCGCCTCCATGGCCTTGCGCGAGGGCCTGTCCATGGCATTCGTCATGATGGAACCCCGGCTGGCGCGCCACCTGCGCCGCTATGGCATCCTCTTTCACCAGGTGGGCGACATCGTGGAATATCACGGTCAACGTGGTCCGTTTCGTATCAGCCGGGAGGATCTGCTTGATCACCTGAGGCCGCAGATGCACGAGTTTTTGGCCGTGATCGAGGAAGACCTGAGCCAGCAGAGGCCCTCCTAACCCCTCCCCGCCCGCAAGGCCTCATTCATCACACAAGCCCAGACTCAGGCCGGATCGACGGAAGGACACACCGGGCAGTACCAACGGACTTGTGCAGCCGCCGGCTTACCCCTATATGATGTGTATATCGGTAAGTCCGTACAGGACGGGGGAATTCAGGATGGCACAACCCAGCATGAGCACACCCCGGCACGGGCTGTCGGACCAGTTCCGTCATTATTTCGAACTGATCCCGGCCAACACCCCGGAACTCAAGCGCATCGTGTTCCAGATCCGCTACCAGGTTTATTGCGAGGAACTGGCCTACGAGCCGCCGGAAAACTTTCCCGACGGCCTGGAACAGGACAACTACGACCCCCGTTCCCTGCATGTGCTGCTGCGTCACCGTCCATCAGGTGAATACGCCGGTTGCGTGCGCCTGATCCTGCAGGACACCACAGAACCCAAGGCCGAGTTTCCCTTCGAGCACTACTGCGGCCACAGCCTGAAACGTAATCTCATCGACCCATCCCGGCTTCCCCGGGATGCCTTCGGGGAGATCTCCCGTCTCGCTGTACGAGGCCAGTTCCGTCGCCGTCTCGGCGAACAGGGCAGCCCCCATGGCGTACCCAACGACCAGGACGAAGACGATATCAACGCCCAGCGCCGGATATTCCCCCACATTGCTTTGGGTCTCTACCTGGCGGGCGCCGCTCTGGGGCTGATGCAGGGCCTGTCAGGTGTCTTCGTCATGATGGAGCCACGCCTGGCGCGGCACATGCGCCGTTACGGTATCGTCTTTCGGGAGGCCGGCGACGTGGTGGATTACCACGGCCAGCGCGGTCCCTTCTACATCAGCCGCCAGGACCTGTTCGAATACCTCAAGCCCGAGATCCGCGACCTGCTGGATGCCATCACCGAGGACCTGGACGGCGTCAATCGCCAGGCCCGCAACGCAGCATCCTGACCGAAAAGCGGCCAGACACAGGGATGACCCAGGCATTCGACTACACCGAGGCGTTCTCCAGGAACATCGGCTGGGTTACCCGCGAGGAGCAAATCGAACTCAGGCACAAACGCATCGCCATTGCCGGGCTGGGCGGCGTGGGCGGCAGCCACCTTCTGACCCTCACCCGCCTGGGCATCGGCGGCTTCAACCTGGCCGAATACGACCGCTTCGAACAACCCAACTTCAATCGCCAGGCCGGGGCCACCCTGTCATCGGTGGGCCAGCCCAAACTGGACACCCTGGTCAACATGGCCCTGGACATCAATCCTGAACTGGACATCCGGACATTCCCCAGCGGTGTACAGGACGACAACCTCTCGCGCTTTCTACAGGACGCTGATATCTACGTGGACGGGCTGGACTTCTTCGCCCTGCATGCCCGCAAGACCGTTTTCGACGCCTGCCATCGACACCGCATCCCTGCCGTCACCGCCGCCCCCCTGGGTATGGGCGTTGCCCTGCTCTGCTTCCTGCCGGGACACATGAGCTTCGAGGCCTATTTCGGCATGCACGGGCAAAGCGAAGGCGAACAACTGGTGCGTTTTCTGGTGGGCCTGTCACCGGCCATGCTGCAACGGGCCTATCTCGTAGACCCCAGTGCCGTGGACTTCGTTAACCAGAAAGGCCCCTCCACCCCCATGGCCTGCGAACTGTGCGCCGGGGTGGCGGCCACCCAGGTACTCAAGATCCTGCTGGGACGCGGACGTGTACTCGCCGCCCCCCGTGGGCTGCACTTCGACGCCTACCGCAACCGCCTGGCCCACACCTGGCGCCCCGGCGGACACCGCAACCCCATTCAGCGCATCGCCATGGCCATCGCCCGGCAACAACTGCGGCGCATGGGCGCCATCTGAATTTGACACCCAGATCAAGTCCGCACCCAGAGCTTGTCTGGGATCGCGAACGATAGTGCCTCCTCGGCCCGTCTCGCCCCGTCGCCTTCCGTAAAAAACCTGACATAGGGCGGCCCATGGCCGCCTCGAAGCCGCCGGACCATCGGTGGCAAGCCAGACCATGGGCGGCGGGCATGGCCCGCCCTATGGATCCCTTGAGCGCACAAAAAAGGGCCGATGTCAAGCACTCCATAAACGGCAGCGCATCGGCTGAAGTCTAAGTGTGACAAGGGCTTGGGCGTTTGTGCCAGCTCCCTGGCCAGTCCGGCTCTTGTAGGCCAGGAGCCACATAGGAGCAACGCGGTTGCGGGCCTGAGCGTACCCAAGCGGGCCTCTGATGAGGCTTGCTTGAATGATATGACAAGGCGCCCGCAAACCATAGCCCTCCCCCAAGACGCGAAAGCGCAGGCCACCGACCTGCGCTTTCGCGGATGCGGCGCAGCGTAACGGTCAAGGCCCGCTTATCCCACCCCACCAATCCGTCACCAGATCAGTGGGACCATGCTGCTTTCAAGATGTCAGAAACTGATGTATCATTTCTCACCTTAAGAGGTGTCCTATGAACACGCTGCCCGAGACCATCCTGCAACAAGCGCGATCCCTCCCCGAGGGAGGCGTCCTGTCGCCCAAGGAGTTCCTGCACTTGGGAAGCCGATCGGCGGTAGATCAGGCGTTCTCTCGATTGGCCAAGGCCGGCAAGCTGCTGCGCGTAGCGCGCGGCGCCTACGCTGCCCCGATTTCCGGTCGCTTCGGTTCTCGCGCTCCCACTCCCGAGAAGGTCGTCAGGGCGCTGGCCGAGCAGAGCGGCGAGATCGTCGTGCCGCACGGCGCCAGTGCCGCCAATGTCCTGGGCCTGACGCAGCAGGTTCCCATCCGTGAGGTCTACCTGACCTCCGGCCGGACCCGGAAGTTGAAGCTCGGGCGCTCGGAAGTGCTGGTGAAGCACGCGCCGCGCTGGATGTTGGCGCTAGGCACGCGGCCGGCAGGCTCGGCCGTGCGCGCACTGGCCTGGATCGGGCCGACGCACGCCGATGAGTCGCTGGCGTCGCTTCGTCGCACCTTGCCTCGTTCCGAATGGAAGGCACTGACCTTGGCGCGCGCGACGCTACCCGGCTGGATGGCGCAAGCCATCGGCAAGGAAGCCGCTCGTGGCTGAATCTTTCTTTGCTCTGAGCAAGAAGGATCAACACGAAGCGCTGGAACACGGGCGCGCTGAAACCGGCCGTCCGGCCCATCTGCTCGAAAAGGACGTGTGGGTGGTGTGGACGTTGCGCGCCCTGTTCGAGTCGCCGCTGTCAGCCGACCTGACCTTCAAGGGTGGCACGTCACTGTCGAAGGTCTACAAGGTCATCGACCGCTTCTCCGAAGACATCGACCTGACCTACGACATCCGCAAGCTGATCCCGGACCTGATCGGCCACGACGGAGAGTTGCCGGCCAGTCGCAGCCAAGCCGGCAAATGGACGCAGGCCGTGCGGCGTCGGCTACCTGAGTGGATCACGCAGAACGTGCAGCCGGTGATTCAGGCGGCCCTGACGCGCGAGCGTCTGGACGCCCGACTCGAACTCGGCGGCCAAGAGAACGACAAGCTGTTCCTACACTACCCAGCCCTAGCGCAAGGTACCGGGTATGTGGCACCCGTTGTCACGCTGGAATTCGGTGGCCGCGCCACCGGCGAACCGCACGAGGTATTTCAGGTGGCCTGTGATATAGCCGAGCATTTTCCTGGAGTGTCCTTTCCCACTGCCTCGCCTCTGGTCATGAGCGTCGCGCGCACCTTCTGGGAGAAGGCTACCGCAGCGCATGTGTTCTGCGCGCAGGGCCGCGTCCGCAATGAACGTTACGCGCGGCACTGGCATGACCTGGTCGCGATCGCACGAAGCGCCCACTTCGCTGCTGTCATGACCGATCGCATGGTGGCAACGGCCGTCGCCCATCACAAGTCGCACTTCTTCATTGAGAAGGACACCAACGGCCAAGTCATCGACTATGCAGCAGCGACTACGGGACATCTGAAAATCGTTCCCGAAGGCGAAGCCAAGGCCGCACTCGCAAAGGACTATGCGGCCATGCTGGCCGACGAAGTGATGGTTGGCAATGCCTTACCTTTTGACGAGTTGCTGAAGATATGCGCCGAACTCGAAGCGAAGATCAACAACTCTGTCGTAGACATCGACAATGATGACCAGAACCTAGGTCGTCAACCTTCTCCGCGATAGTACGTATGAGCAACATCCGATCTATCGACATGATGTTTCTTGACGATGTGTTCGAGATGGGGGGCGGCTATGTCCTCAATTTCTCGGATCGCACCTTCGCGCAGTTCTTCGCCGAAGAACTCAATATCGACATCGACGACCCGATCTATGCGCGCAATGGTGGGTCAAAAGCCAAGCGCCTACGCTGCTTCCTTCAAACAGTCGATAAGGCAACTGTCGCCCGAACGCTAAACGCCCTATGGGTATACCGGGAAGCATTGCGACAACGCTCTGAGCAAGCCGACAAGATTCCGAACGCCCACGGCCGTCTCCTGTCCTTGCTCAATCGGCTTGAAGGCCGGCCGGAAAATTCCCAAGCGCCCAGTCAAGATCCCGTCCCGGCATTTGATCGCCAGAAGTTGGCCCAGATCAAGAGCAATCTCCTCGCGATGACGTCGCTGGAGGCTCATGCGCGTGGTTATGCCTTCGAGAAATTCTTGTGTGATTTGTTTGACACCTACGGGTTGGCGGCGCAAGAACCATTTCGTCTGAAGGGTGAGCAGATCGACGGCAGCTTTCAGTTTGGCAACGAGACCTATCTCGTCGAAGCCAAGTGGCACGGCAAGCCCATCGGTGTCGCCGAGCTTCACACTTTTCACGGCAAGATCGAACAGAAGGCCGCCTGGACTAGGGGTCTATTCGTCAGCAACAGCGGTTTCACCGAAGACGGCCTCGCCGCATTCGGTCGTGGCAAGCGCGTCACCTGCATGGACGGCTATGATCTCTACGAGACCCTGAATCGGGAAATCCCCCTCAACCACGTCCTCGAACGCAAGGTGCGTCGGGCGGCCGAAACCGGCTCACCCTTTGTACGTGTTCGCGACCTCTTTCCACATTGATCCGCAAGGGGGGCGAAGATGGCGCAGTTCAATACTTGGTGTAGCTTGACCAATTCGGCCGTTGGCAACCATGGTCTTTGCGTCCTGACCAGTAATCCAGCAAATCTGGCGAGTGGAATTCAGGCGACGGCGGCGGTCATACCAAACCACTATGCTGCTGAGGAACAGGTTGCGCGGGCTCTCGCCCGCCTCGGTAAACCGGCCGCAGCCGCGCTGATCCAGGGCAAGTTGCCAACCACCAAGACGATCCGCTCCGGCGATCTTGGTGAGATCTATGCGACCGAATGGATCGACACGCATAGCGGTGGCTACCGCGCGCCCATCAAACGTCTGCGCTGGAAGGATCATCGCAACATGGCGATGCGCGGCGACGATGTAATTGGACTTCTCCAAGACCCACAGACCCAACGCCTGTACTTTCTAAAGACTGAGGCTAAGAGCCGTGTCACGCTGACGGCGCAAGTCCTCGCCGCTGCTCGGGCTGGGCTGGACAAGGATGGCGGGCTCCCCTCCGCTCATGCGCTCTCCTTCATTTCCGCCCGGCTTCTCGAACTGGACAACGCTCCACTAGCCGATGCCATCGACGCTGCCCTTCTGAAACATGGCATTCCCGTCGAAAGTGTCCGCCATCTGCTGTTCACCTTTTCTGGCAACACCCCGGACGCTCTTCTCACCGCATCGTTGCAATCCTATCCGGGAACGATCACACAATGGGGCGTCGGACTGCGCGTCGAGGGACACGCAGCGTTCGTCGGCGCCGTCTATGATCAGGTGATCGCCAATGCCAACAACGCCTGAGACCATCGTTGCGGGTATCAACGAGGCGGCAGCGGCAGGTTTTCGCGGCCGCCTCATCGCCCGCGGCCAAGCACGCGCCATGATCTGGCGCGATGGCGCCCTACCACCGGATGCACCTGCCTTCTCTCCTCAGCTCAGCTACGACCTGCATTCCTATGGTTATGCCATGCTTGGGCTCGGTCTGCGTCTCCGTGAGCTAGGTGGTGACGCTGCGCAGGCCCGTGTCGCTTTCGAGCAAGCCGCAACTGCTCTGGAGGCAGTTATGGCCAGAGGAAACCCTGGGGAAGCTGATCGAGACTTCCACTTCATCATGACCGCAGCGAGCTATCACCTGGCTCGGCTGTCTGCACGGGCCTACTCGCTCCTCACTATCGTTGAAACCGAGGAAAATTTCTCGCCGATAGAGCGGGCCTTGGCCCTCCTGATGCTCCGCAATATCGACGGCCTCCGAACCATGTCGCTGGACTACAGGGTTTTGGGGACCGGAAGTGACGAGCAGATCACTGCCACAATCCAGGGGCATCTGGATCAGATCGAAGCAGCCGTAGGCCAGGCAGGCGACGAAAACGCCTTTCTTTTCGACAGCCTGGATACGGCGCTTACCGACTCTTTTCTCGCCGCCATGTCTCTGTTCTTGCTGGCGCTGGAGCGTGGCGAACGGCAGATTCTCGACCAAGCTTTAGCCCGCCTCCAAGAAAGCCTGAGCGTCTGCAGCGAAATGAACTTGCTGCCCCAATGGTGGGCGCATCGCGTGGCGATCCATATCTTGCCCGATCTCTGGTCCAATACCTTCCACGAAAAGGTGCCGATGCTGCCGATTGGTGGAGCCGCCGCCGATTGGCCTCGCCTCCGTGATTTATTCATTGCCTCTCTGCTGAATCGGCCAAGAGCTGAAGTTGATCTATGGCCCTCGCAGATCGAAGCCGCAACGCGCGCTGTCGATCAGTCCGACGACCTAGTGGTTTCGCTGCCCACCAGCGCCGGCAAAACCAGAATTGCCGAGCTGTGCATCTTGCGCTGCCTCGCCGCAGGCAAGCGCGTCGTCTTCGTAACACCGCTCAGGGCGCTGTCCGCCCAGACTGAAGTGACGCTACAGCGAACCTTCGGGCCACTCGGTAAAACCATCTCCGCCCTCTACGGCAGCATTGGAGTGAGTGGCTTCGATGAGGATTCGATTCGCGAGCGCGATATCGTCGTCGCTACCCCTGAAAAGCTCGATTTCGCGCTGCGTAACGATCCTTCACTGCTCGATGATGTCGGCCTTCTTGTCTTCGACGAAGGCCACATGATTGGCATGAACGAGCGCGAGATCCGCTACGAGGTGCAAATCCAGCGACTCCTTCGGCGTGCCGATGCACACGATCGCCGTATCGTCTGCCTGTCGGCGATCCTTCCCGATGGGGATCAACTGGATGATTTCGCGGCGTGGCTCCGCCGCGACCATCCCGGCGGCCTAATCAAGAACGATTGGAGGCCGACGCGACTGCGGTTCGGCGAGGTCGTCTGGAACTCGCCCTTTGCTCGACTCAACCTTCGCGTCGGCGACGAGCGTCCATGGGTACAGCGATTCCTCACCGGATTTGCCCCTCCGGACTTCGTACCACCAAAGCGACGTCGCACGCGCCTCTTCCCGAAAGATCAGCGCGAGCTTAGCCTGGCGACAGCCTGGCGACTCGTTGATGATGGCCAGACGGCCCTTATCTTCTGCCCAGAACGCCGGAGCGTTGAGCCCTTCGCCGACGTTATTGTCGATCTCCACGAGCGCGGCGCACTTCGCTCGCTTCTTGAAGTCGATCCGAATGTGCTGAACGCAGCGGTCACGCTCGGAGAGGAATGGCTTGGGCCAAACAGTGCGCTCCTAAAGTGCCTGAGGTTGGGCGTTGCCCTACATCATGGCGCCCTACCGACGGCTTATCGCAAGGAGATCGAGCGCCTTCTTCGGGAAGGTATTCTGAAAGTCACGATTTCCTCACCGACCCTTGCCCAAGGGCTGAATCTCTCGGCCACGGCTGTTGTCATGCACTCGCTTCACCGCAACGGCGCGCTCATCGAGGTTTCCGAATTCAAGAACGTCATCGGCCGAGCGGGTCGAGCCTACGTTGATGTGGAAGGCATCGTACTCTTTCCGATGTTCGATGAGGTCGCGAGAAAGCGGCTCAATTGGGAGAGCCTCATCAGCAACGTGGGCGCTCGGGAGATGGAGAGCGGACTTGTTCGGCTCGTCGCAGCGCTACTGAGTCGGATGCACGTCAGCATCGGTGACGACCTCGCCCAGCTTGTCGAATACGTGGCGAACAATGCTCAAGCGTGGACGTTCCCTGAGATAGCCAATGAGTCTCCCGAAGATCGCGAACGCGCGCTTGCCGAGTGGGAACGGCGCGTCGCTACGCTTGATACCGCCATCCTGAGCCTGATCGGCGAGAACGACATCCCAGATGACGGCATTGAAACTGCGCTTGATGACATTCTCCAGTCTTCCCTGTGGCAACGCCGCCTACTGCGCCAGAATGAACAGGTGCAGCAGACTCTAAAGGCGGGGCTACTCGCGCGCAGCCGATTGATCTGGGCGCAGTCCACGGCTCCCCAGCGGAGAGGGTACTTCCTCGCCGGCGTTGGATTGGCAACTGGCCACGCTCTTGACGCGATTGCAGAGGGGGCCAACCTACTGCTGGTTCAGGCCAATGCAGCGCTTCTTACCAACAACGCAGAAGAAGCGATCGCGGCGATCACCAACCTCGCTGAGCAGGTGTTCGCCTTCTATCCGTTCATGCCAGACTCCTTGCCTGACAACTGGCACGACATCCTGCGCTGCTGGTTGCTCGGCCAGCCGCTAGCGGGCATTGTCGCTGGCCAGGAGTCGGAGACCCTTCAGTTTATCGAAGGCGGTCTCGTCTATCGTCTGCCGTGGGCCATGGAGGCCATACGAGTGCGGGCCGCCGCCAACGGCGATACTGTCGCTGACCTGGAACTTGAGGATTTTGAACTTGGCTTAGCTGTCCCCGCTGTCGAAACAGGCACGATGAATCGTTCAGCCTCGATTCTGATCCAAGCCGGCTTCAGTTCCAGACTCGCCGCTATAAAGGCCGTCGCCGATACGGCGGCAACTTTCACTACCAGCCAGGCATTGAAGCTCTGGCTCAATTCCGAAGCTATCGCCATGTGGAGTGCACTGCCGGATTGGCCCACTGCAGAGACCAAGGCGATGTGGATCGAATTCGCGCAAAGCTTCACGCCAGCCGACAGGCGAACTTGGACTGAACGCCGCTATTGGGCCGGCGTCGCTTGGTATGGCGTCCCGGTCCCACCTGGTGCGCCTGTCAGGCTCCATCACTGGAACGGTCAGCCGATCGTCCTATCAGGAGAGGGGCTTCCCATGGGCACCCTTCAGGCTGCGCTCAACCCAGTTCGGAGCGGCCTAATGCGGGCCACAGTGTCTCAAGAGCCCGGCAGAATCGACCTGAGTTATTTAGGCCCCGACGATTTGTGGCAGGTGTAACTCCCAATCTCCAAACTATGGATGAAGAAAGCAGGTAGCGTCGTATCGTCGGGAGACCTTCATGCGCCGACTTTGGAGGCAATCACCTTCCTGAATCCCCGATCCCGCGCAATGAACGCCTCCAGCATGTGCGGGATCAGCGTCACCGCATCGACCGCTTCGCCGTAGGTCTGCCCATGCAACGTGGCGTAACGGTCGAGGTCGGCCTTCAGGCTGGCCGGACATGCAAAGGTCAGCTTGACGGTTTCGCTCTTGGGCAGCGGGCCGAGCCGCAGCTTGTTCGTGTTCATTGCGAGGCTCCCCTGTTGAAGAACAGCGGTTGGTACGGACGCAGCACCAGGTCGCGGTTGACGATGATGCGCACCGGCAGGCCGGGGCGAGCCGTCAGCGTGGGCTGGATGTTCATGTTGCGCCGGGTCATCTCCTGGCCGATCTGGTTCACGCTGTCCTGCACGCTGTCGCGGCCGGCAATGACGACGCGATCCCCGCCCTGGCGATTCTCCGGGGCGGCCAGTTCGGCGCCGACGCCCAGCAGCGTGGTCAGCACCGCGCCGGCGAAGATGCGATCCCAATGCCAATCGACACCATCCTCCAGGCCCGCGTAACCGGCCGGGTCCGTGCCCACGAGGTTGTCGAGCTGGCTTGATGAGGTGTCCGGCAGGATCAGCCGGTGCCACACCATCTGGAGTCGGGTCTGCCCGTAGCTGACCTGGCTGTTGTAGCGGCCCAGGATGCGCGAGCCCTGCGGGATCAGCAGATGGCGGCCGGTGGCCGTGTCGTAGATCGGCTCCGTCACCGTGGCGATCACGTCGCCCGGTAGGTCGGACTTGATGCCCGTCACCAGTGCGCCCGCGATCACCGTGCCGGCCATCACCTGATACGGCGAGGCAGGTAGTTGCAGGTTGCCAGAATTGCGGGTTTGCACAGGACCGGCATTGCTCAGAAACGCTTCCTTCTGGTCCTGCCGGTTCTGCACGGCGGTGGGATCGCCCGGCTGCGCGGCCGTCGAAGCCGGTCCGGCGGCCAGCGGATCGAAACCCGCCAGTCCGGTCAGCGGTGGGGTTCCTGCCATGCTCTGAGTGGGAGGGGCTACGGCGGCGCGCTGTCCGCCCGTGCTGAAGAACACGGACGAAGCCGCCGCTTCCTCGGCCTCCTTGAGCCGCGCTAGGCGCTCGGCTTCGGCCGGGTCATAGCCCGGTTGCGAGTAACCCTGCGCTCGCTGTTCGGCGCGCAGGATCGGTGCTCCGAGGTCGCCGGGTAGCGGTTCGCCCAGCTCCGGCGGCAGCGGTGGCAAGGTCGGCGGTAGTTGCGAATAGTCGATGGGCAACTGCGCCAGCCCTTCGGAGCGCGACACGCGATCGACGTTGTACAACTCGGTCGGCTCGCCTGCGCCACGGCGCTGCGGTGCTTGCAGCGACCAGAGCGTTGCGCCCAATACGGCGGCGGCCACGCTGCCGACCAGAACTGCCAGCATGCGCCGGTTCAACCGCGTGACGGGACGCGGCTGCGCCCGCAGGGCGACTTGTTCCGGCGCCAGCTTCGGGGCGGCGCCAAGCATGTCCGGAGAATCGTCCTGGCTCATGGTCAGTTCCTCCGCGCGCCCGTCGTGCCGTCCGTGCGCTCGATGCGCACCACGTCGCCCTTGTCGCCACCCAGGCGCAATTCGGCCGCGCCGAACAGCCGGTCCACGATGTAGTACGGCGACCGGAAGCGGTAGTTCACGAGTTGGCCATCGCCCTGTGCGCCGATCACGAACAGTGGCGGCAACTCGCCCTGTGCGATGCCGCCGGGAAACTGGATGTAGACTTTCTCGCCGTCGTCGAAGGCGCGCAGCGGCTTCCACGGTGTATTGCTACCGCTGATCGCGTAGCGGAAGCGGATGTTCTCCAGCGACAGGCCCGTATCGAGCGGCGCCGCCGTCTGCGCCGCCCGCGCCTGGCGCTGCAAGGCCAGCATGCGGTCGCGCGGATAGTCCCAGGACACCGACGCCATCCACGCCTTTTCGGTCGAAGTCAGTTCGATCAGATAGGTGCGGCGGCTGGTGGTGATGACCAGATTGGTCTTGAGGCCGGTGCGGATCGGCTTGACCAGCACGTTGACGCGCAGTTCGCCGCCGGCGCCGCTCGACGTATCGCCGACGATCCAGCGCACCGTGTCGCCGGCGGCGACCGTCACCAGTTCCTCGCCGGGCTGGAGTGTAATCACCGTGACCCGCTCGGGACTCGTATAGACCTGGTACAGCGCGCCGTCGGTAAACGGCCAGACCTGAATCGCATTGATGTAGCCTTCGCGCGTGGGCGCCATGCGCGCTTCCTCGTTGGCGCGGGATACGCGCACGCGCTCGTCCTCCGGCTCGGGTGTCACCTCCGTTTCCGCGAGTTCGGGCAGCGGCATCAACTGCCCCGGTAGCGGCAAAGGCTCCGGCACCGCAACCACTTCCATCGGCAGAGGTGGTTCGGGCAAGGGCTGCGCCTGCACCGGCTCGTCGAGCGTGATGCTCGGTGGCTTGCGTGGCGTGG
>SR_TP_S13solDRAFT_1000249_pt1 | contig 24994 bp, 26 predicted proteins | sample SodReaTP_S13sol_FD_11159 | JGI IMG/M metagenome (IMG submission 11159)
CGCGTGTTAAATGACCAAAAAACATAAGAAGACCCCCGCAGACCCCCAATTTGAACGTGAGGCCGCCAAGTACGAGCGCCCCATCCCCAGTCGAGAACTGATCCTCGAGGTCATCCGCGAAGCCGATGGCCCGGTCCCCTTCGAACCCCTTGCCGAACGCCTTGAGCTGGTCGAGGACGTGGATCTCGAAGCCCTGACCCGCCGCCTGCGCGCCATGGAGCGCGACGGCCAGCTGGTGTGCAATCGCCGCGGTGCCTACCTCCCGGTGAATCAGGAAGACCTGGTGCGCGGGCGCATCATCGGCCATCCCGATGGCTTCGGTTTCCTGGTGCCCGACGAGGGCGGCGACGATCTGTTTCTCTCTCCCCGCCACATGCGCACCCTGCTACACGGCGACCGGGCCGTGGCCCGGGTCACCGGCGTGGACCGCCGTGGCCGGCGCGAAGGTGCCGTGGTGGAAGTGCTGGAGCGCAACACCCAGCAGGTGGTGGGACGGCTGTTCTCCGAGGGTGGTATCGGTTTTGTCACCCCGGACAACAAGCGCATCACCCAGGACATCCTCATCCCCCCCGAGTCCATGGGGGCCGCCAAGGAAGGCCAGATCGTCATCGCCGCCATCCGCGAGCAGCCCAGCAAGCACACCCGCCCCATCGGCGAGATCATCGAGGTGCTGGGCGAGCATATGGCGCCGGGCATGGAGATCGACGTGGCCATCCGCGCCCACGGCCTGCCCTTCGAGTGGCCCGATGATGTCACCGATGTCGCCGACAAGCTCGGCGCCCAGGTGACCGACGCCGCTAAGAAGGGGCGCCTGGACCTGCGCGAGATGCCGCTGGTGACCATCGATGGCGAGGACTCCAAGGACTTCGATGACGCGATCTATTGCGAGCGCCAGGAGAAGGGCGGTTGGCGCCTGTGGGTGGCTATCGCCGATGTTTCCCATTACGTGACCCCGGGCGATGCCCTGGATCGTGAGGCGCGCCTGCGGGCCACCTCGGTGTACTTCCCCGAGCGGGTCATCCCCATGTTGCCGGAAGTCCTCTCCAACGGTCTGTGTTCCCTCAATCCCCAGGTGGATCGCCTGTGCCTGGTGTGCGAGATGCAGATCACCAGCCGAGGACGCATCAAGTCCTTTGACTTCCACGAGGCCCTGATGCGTTCCCATGCCAGGCTCACCTACACCAAGGTGGCCGGCATCGTGATCGAAAAGCAGGCCGCGCTGCGCGCGGAGTACGAGGCCCTGGTGCCGCACCTTGAAGAGCTGTACGCCCTGTTCAAGGTCCTGCGCAAGGCCCGTGACAAGCGCGGCGCCATCGACTTTGACAGCACCGAGACCAAGATCGTGTTCGGTGCCGATCGCAAGATCGAGCGCATCGTGCCCTACGAGCGCAACGATGCCCACAAGATCATCGAGGAATGCATGATTGCCGCCAACGTGGCGGCGGCCAGCTTCCTGAAAAAGCACAAGATGCCCGGACTGTACCGGGTACATCCGGGCCCCAAGGCCGAGAAGGTCGAGGCCCTGCGGGCCTTCCTGGGCGAACTGGGTCTGAGCCTGGGGGGCGGCGATGAACCCCACCCCAAGGACTACACCCTGCTGCTTGAGCAGGTGCGCGAACGTTCCGATGCCCATCTCATCCAGACGGTGCTGCTGCGCTCCCTGAAGCAGGCGGTGTACACCCCTGATAACGTGGGCCACTTCGGCCTGGCCCACGATGACTACGCCCATTACACCTCGCCCATCCGCCGCTATCCCGACCTGCTGGTGCACCGGGCGATTCGCCACGTGCTGCGCGGCGGCAAGCCCGCCAGCTTCAGCTACAGTCACGAGGACATGGTGAGCCTCGGGGAGCACTGCTCCATGGCCGAGCGCCGGGCCGACGAGGCCTCCTGGGACGTGGAGGGCTGGCTCAAGTGCGAGTTCATGCAGGACAAGGTGGGTGAGACTTACGAGGGCGTGATCACCTCCGTGACCTCCTTCGGCCTGTTCGTGGAATTGAAGGACATCTACGTCGAGGGCCTGGTGCATGTGACCAGCCTCTCCAACGACTTCTATCGCTTCGACCCTGTGGGACACCGCATGACCGGCGAGCGTGGCGGCCGCGTATATCGCATGGGCGACAGCCTGCGGGTGCAGGTGGCCCGGGTGAACCTGGACGAGCGCAAGGTGGACTTCGTACCCGCCGACGACGGCGTCGAGGGCGAGCCTGGCGAAACTGCCGGCCGTGGCCGACGCCGTGGAGGCAAGGATCGCGGCGCGGCGCCCGCCGCCCAGGAAGCGGGCGGCGAGAAGAAAAAGTCCAAACGCCGTCGCCGCAAGGGCAAGGCCAGCGACAAAGGTGACGAGTCCGCCCCGGTGGAGGTCCAGCCTGAACCCCGGACCGAGGGCGATGAGGCCCCCAAGCCGGCCAGGAAGCGTCGTTCCCGGCGTAAGAAGCCGGCCGTCGCGGACGACTCGGCCCCTGTGCCCGAGTCGGCCAAGGAGGATGTGGCGCCCGCTGATTCGGTCTCGACCGAGGCCGGCGAGGGCGGAGAGGGCGATGCACCGAAGAAGCGCCGCCGTCGGCGCGGCGGTCGTCGCTCCAGCCGCTGAGGTCAGCCGTGGCAGAGTCACAACAGTTGTTCGGTCTGCACGCCGTGCTGGCCGCCCTGCAGCGCAAGCCGACCCCGGTGCAGACCCTGTGGGTGGATGCCGGACGCAAGGATGCCCGCATGCGGGAGATCCTGGACGCCGCCCGCAAGGCCGGTGTGCCCATCGAGCGGACGGATGCCGCCACGCTGGATCAGATGTGTCCCGGTGAACGCCACCAGGGTGTGGTCGCCGCAAGAGAGGCCGCCCCCACGATCACCGAGGCCGATCTGCCGGACCTGGTAGGTCAGGTGCAAAACCCGCTGCTACTGGTCCTGGACGGGGTCACCGATCCCCACAACCTGGGCGCCTGCCTGCGCACGGCGGATGCCGCCGGTGTCACCGCCGTGATCGTCCCCCGTGACCGGGCGGCGGGCTTGACCCCCGTGGCCCGCAAGGTGGCCAGCGGTGCCGCCGAGAGCGTGCCCTTTGTGCAGGTGACCAACCTGGCCCGCACCCTGGACCAGCTCAAGCAGGCCGGGGTCTGGGTGGTGGGCACCAGCGGTGACGCCCCCCAGACCGTCTACCAGGTGGACCTCAAGGGTCCCATGGCCCTGATCATGGGCGCCGAGGGTCAGGGCATGCGCCGGCTCACCCGCGAGCGCTGCGACCTGCTCATCCACATCCCCATGCAGGGCGCCGTGGAAAGCCTCAATGTATCCGTGGCCACCGGGGTGTGCCTGTTCGAGGCGCTGCGCCAGCGGGCTACTTGAAGTCAAATGCAGGCCACGGAAGGGCGGAAAAGGATGCAGTTGACGGCTTCGGGTAGAGGTGGCTGAATGACTATGGGTTGTTAACACGCAGCGATTTCACTTCTTGTATGTGCCATAAGAGCGCTTAAGAAACAGGGAGTTCTTCCCATCGACGGGGCATATTCGCCACCCCGGGTGTATACACCCCCGTTCACTCGCACGAGTCAACGCTCGGTGGTGAACAGGTACTCCCCGATATACAGTCCCGCCAGAAGCGCCAGCACCAGCGCGATGCCAAGTTCCAGGGTGCGCTGCGGAACGTGCTTCTGCATTCTGGCACCGGCATACATACCTGCAATCCCTCCTAGCCCGAACAGGATGCCTAAGGCCCAATCGGGGCGCGTGTCTATACCGGGGGGAGCAGGCAGGAACTGATAGAGGGCCACGCCAATTACCGAGGTCAAAAACGTACCAAAAAGGGCCGCACCCGCGACCCTGTTCACTGGAAGACCAAACATGGCCACCAGAACCGGCGCCATGATGGCTCCGCCACCGATGCCATAGGTGCCGCCGATGATGCCGATCAAGACGGCGATCAGGAAGATGGGCATTCGATTCCGGCCACCGGTCGTTATCTCAGCTGCCGGAAGCAGGGCCCCACGAGGTCGCTTCAGCATGAGGCGCATCGCCAGTCCCATCAGAACCAGGCCGACAAACACCTTGAAGACACCCGGATCTGGAAGCCAGTGTACGCGCAACCACCAACCCGCAAGCAGCCCGGGAAGTGTGCCGGCTGCGATGGTATAGGCTAGCGGCCAGTCCATGCGCCCCTCCCGCGCATATCGCCAAACGCCGGATGGCACGGCCACCAGGTTGAAGACGAGATTCGTTGCGGACACCGATGGGGTCACGTACCCCAGGACGCTCATCTGGAAAGGTAGTAACAGGAAGGCTCCGGAGACTCCTCCCATCGATGTAAAGAACGAGATAACGAATGCCACCAGCGGCGGCACCCAGAGGGAAACGGTGATGCCGGAGACTTCGAAGAACATACTCAGACGTTCGCCAACGGAGTTGTTGTTTTGTCAGGCTCGAATTGTGGAGTCTTCCTGGCAGTGGTGTCTTCGTTGTCGCGCCACATGTGGTCTGTATTTGTCATCCATGACGAACGATGAGTACTCCTGCGAGGCAGCCCCGGCATGGCCCTTGTCTGGTGTCTCAAGGGGACGCCGGACAGCACACCCTCCGGCGCCCTGGGATCCATCTCGATCAGCGCATGCGGCGGGCATGAGATGTCTCTCATGGGGGAGACCGGGAAGGACCGATTACAGGAGGTCGCCACTGAACGTCGGAATGACCCGCCCCCCCACGCGCACTACACGGGTCCCCGCCGCGGATCGAGCGCGCAGTCTCACCAGGGATGGGCGATTCACCCAGTGTCCCTGTTCGATACGCAGGTCCAGGCTCGCTGTGGGGAATATGCTGTGTTCCAGCAGATAGGTGCCCAGGAATGCCGCGCCGTTCCCTGTGGCGGGATCCTCGCGCACCCCGTGCGCCTCGAAGAAAAATCTCACGCTGAGGTCATTAGCCGCCTCTCTGGTCTCTCTGCAGAACAGATACACGAGGGGCGGGAATCCCGACTTGGTCAGAGGTGTGTACGCTGCCAGATCCAATCGACTGCGTCGTAATGCGTCGAGGTTCCTGATGGGAACGATCATGGCGGAGGTCCCTGCGGAGACCTGCTGGACCGGTGCGAAGGTGTCGATATCTTCAGGTTGAAGTCCGAGCCCCAGGGCCATGGGTTGGCGCCCACATTGTTGTCCGAGTGTCATCGGCGGTGCATCGAACCACAATATTTCCTCTTCCCGCCCGGTGGTCTCGAAGGCGACTGAGATACCGCCTACGGAAAGGTTAAGTTTTATCTGGCCGGGGTTGTCCGGCACCAGATGGCGTCGGATGACCCAAGCGGTGCCAAGTATGGGGTGTCCTGCGAAATCAATCTCGCGCGCGGGCGTGAAGATTCGTACGTTGTAGCCCCCATCACGCATGGGCTCAGACGTGACGAAGGTGGTTTCCGAATAGTTGGTTTCCACCGCGATTCGCTGCATTGTTTGATCGTCGAGGGGATCCTTGCCGATTACTACCGCCAGCTGGTTCCCCTCATAACGATGCTCCGCAAACACATCAACAATGTGCAGTGTATGTGTCATGGGTTCTGTCTCACGGTGATACAGGATCGAACACGTATGTCGATGGGACTGTCGAAAACTGGGCGGCCCATTACGAGCCTATGTCGGTTCGGCTTGCGGTTGCTCGATCTGGCGGATCCTCGCGTCAAGGAGTTCGATCCAGTGGTGGACCGGTACCGGGGAGACTGGCGATAGATGCGTGAGACAACCTATGTTGGCGGTTGCGATCGCCTGCGGGCGAGTGGCGAGCAGTGTGTCGAGTTTTCGGGCTCGAAGGGACCGGGCGAGTGTTGGCTGCAATATGGAGTATGTCCCCGCTGACCCGCAACACATGAAGGGATAGCTAACCGGTAACAGCTTGAAGCCGGCGCGTTTCAGCAACTTCTCGACCACTCCGTTAAGTTTCTCGCCATGTTGCAGGCTGCAGGAGGACTGGAATGCGACACGCTGTACAGCTTGCGTGGTGGTTAGATCGGGAAAGGAGTCTTCCCCCCATTCTTCGGCGACGACCTCTGCGATATCCCTGGACATTTCGGAGATTCGCTTTGCCTTGTCGCGATACTCGGCGTCGTCCTGCAGCAGCTGGCCGTAGTCGCGGAAGTGAGCACCACAGCCACTGGCGGTGATCACTATGGCTTCGGCGCCTGACTCGACGTGCGGCCATAAGTTATCGATGCTCTTTCGCATGAATGCGCGCGCCTCTGCTGTTTCGGCCATGTGATGGCTCAGGACCCCGCAGCATCCGTCTCGGGCTGCGACGAGCTGGATTCCGAGCCGGTCCAGAACCCGCGCGGCAGCGGCATTGATGTCCGGTGCAAGCGCTGGTTGCACGCATCCTTGCCAAACCACCATGCGCCGTGAATGTCTGCGGGCAGGCCATGTGCCGGCATAGCGCCGCTCCGGAACCCTGCTGCGCAGGCGGCTCGGGAGAAACGGCCGCAGGGCCTGTCCGAGGCGCAGTAACGCGGTGAAACGTATGTTGTGTGGAACCACTGCTCGTAGTGCCCTGCGGACAAGCTGTTCTCTGACAGGACGGCGAACCTGTTTTTCGACCAGTACACGTGCGACATCGAGCAGCCGACCATAGCGCACGCCCTGAGGGCAGCTGGTTTCGCACGAGCGGCAGGTCAGGCAGCGATCAAGATGTCGTTGGAGGTTGGCACCCAGGGTTCGTCCTTCAAGGGTTTTGAGGGAGTAGGCGGGAGGCAGGGAGGCCATGCTGGGCTCCTGTCCCTCAAACATTTGTTTGATCAGATAGATTCGTCCACGTGGCCCGTCCCACTCATCGTCGAGCAGCCGGAATGTTGGGCAGGTGAAGGTGCATTGGCCACACTGCACACAGGGGCGAAGGAGTTCCTCCGCCTCACGGCCAAGTTCGGTATCCCGGTAGGTTTCGTCCAGTTCGATTTGCATATTGAATTCCAGGCACAAGCGCGGTGATTGCTTCAGGTCTTCTCAAAAGGCTTGGATTAAAGAGTCGCTGCTCCAACTATGAATATCTGAAAGACTATTGTCCAAGTCCTTATTCCGATTCAATCTATAGATATCAGTTATGAAGTCTTGCCGTCTGCACACCGGCTGTGTCGCCGATCATTGTCTGTCGACTTGGAGGGCAGTCGACCCGTTAGAGCCCGTTTCGAGGCCACTGCATGTTGCCTTGAAAAGCCGTATTGGCTGGGCTAGTCTGTACCGTACGGTACAATCCTTGGAGAGCCGACCATGTCCGAACGCCCGCCCGTCCCGCCTTTCACCCCGGAAACCGCAGCGAAGAAGGTCCGTATGGCCGAGAATGCATGGAACACGCGCGATCCTGAGAAGATCGCTCTCGCCTATACAGAGGATAGCCGCTGGCGCAACCGCGCCGAAATCTTTCAGGGACGCGAGGCCATTGTGGTGTTTCTCAAGCGCAAGTGGGCGCGTGAATTGGATTACCGACTGATCAAAGAGCTGTGGGCGTTCCATGAGAACCGCATCGCGGTAAGGTTCAAATACGAGTGGCGCGATGATTCAGGGAACTGGTTTCGCGCTCACGGCAACGAGCTCTGGGAATTCGACGATCGTGGGTTGATGCGTCGGCGCGAGGCCAGTATCAATGATGCACCCATCCAGGAATCCGAGAGAAAATTTCTCTGGGAACAGGGGCCACGGCCGGAAGACCATCCTGGTCTGACGGAGTTGGGCCTCTAGTTCGTGGCACGAAAGGTTTCCGAACGGAGCGACCTGATCCCGGTATTGGGGGAGATCTTCCGCGAGTACGGATTTAAGGGCGCCACCCTCTCAGTGATCACGGAGAGGACCGGGATCGGCAAAGGCAGTCTGTACCACTTCTTTCCCAACGGCAAAGAGGAAATGGCGCAGGCGGTGCTGGATGACGTGGCTAGCTGGTTCGACGAGAACGTCTTCATGCCACTTCGCGAAAGTGAGGATCCGGCTCGGGGGATCGACCATATGTTCAACGCGGTCGGACGCTTTTTCCACTCCGGCCGGCGTGTATGCTTGGTGGGCACCTTTGCCTTGGATGACACCCGCGACCGATTCGCCTCAGCAGTGCTGCCCTATTTCGCCGCATGGACAGACGCGCTCGCCGGTGCTCTTGGACGTAACGGTGTTCCCACGAACATTGCGCGAGAAATGGCGGAAGATGTAGTCGCGGGTATACAAGGGGCGCTGGTGCTCGCCCGGGCGCAGGATGACCCCAGTGTTTTCATGCGCGTCATGAAGCGCTTGCAGCAGCGAACCAAGGTCTCACGTAGTGGTTGAAGATGCGTTGATACGATACCGGGAGCCCCGTTCGCGCATGATTGATCCCCCGCTCGATGAATCATCCAACAACATCGACGTACTTCGCGTGTATATGCAACACCCGGTCTATGTTGTCCGGGGTCTCATGTCGCTGTGCAAGGCACTGCAGGCAGTGCATCTGCTCTGAGGAACTCTGAAGGCTTGGTACATTGGAGCGGCGACGGGATATGACGCCGCCGTTGAGGCGCTCCGTTTCTGGGGCGGCATTTACCATTGGGTTACCGCATGCCGAAACGGACCTGCGCTTTGTTCATCACTTTCTAAAGCGGTCATGACTGAACCGTCAAGTTGCCTCTTTGCGGCGGCTGGACTTGGCAACCGGCTCGCTGAAGGTTGTGTCCGTATTTTCTGCCGGTCCCTCGGAGCCGGTAGCATGTTCCTGTGCCGATGTCTCGTCTAAATCCTGGGCACAGAAACCTCTCCCATACTGATTGCACATGCTGGCCAATGGGCAGGGCCTGAATGTGGGGCAGGCCTTCAGTGTGCCTCTGACAGTGGACCATTCCACCGCCAATTCCGCAAAGGCTCGGCAGGCCGGGCTCTTATATGCCCCTCTTCTGCAGATCAGAGAGATTGTGTGGCGGGGTAACTCTGGTAGCAGGGGAATTGAGTGTAGCCCAGGTTGTCCGCGCGCAATGGTATCTGGAAGTATGGTAGCGAGCCGCCCGAAGCGGGCAACCTCGATAATCACGCTGAGTGATGTGGCCTCCATCGCGAGGGGTGGCGTGATGCCATGTTCGAGACAGTACAGGTCAATATTGCGTCTAAGGGCATATTCGGTGTTGAACAACACCAGTGGCTCCTGTTCCAGCGCATGTTTGCTCAATGGCCCTGGATGTCCTGCAAGGGGATGATCGTTGCCGACCACCAGGCTGAGAGTCTCGCTGAATAGTATATGACTGTCAGTTTCCTCTGTGGTGCCTTCGGTCGACAGGGTGCTGCTAAACGCTATGCCAATGTCAACGAGGTCGTTAGCCAAGGCGGGCACGATGTTGTGCTGTGGCATTTCCACCGTATTCATCGTGATGCCGGGGTAGCGGGCGTTGAATGATTCCAGCAATGGCGTCGTTAGATAGTCGGTAATCGGCGTCATGGCTATACGAAGAACGCCGCGGCTCAGATCATGCAAGTCATTGATGGCCTGCTTTCCCGCGTTGATTTCACTCAGGGCACGGCGAGCATGGTGCAAATAGACTTCACCGGCAGCGGTCAATCGCACGCTTCTCCCTGACCTGTCTAGCAACTGTGCATCAAGCAAATCTTCGAGTTGCTTGATCTGTTGCGACAGGGTGGGCTGCGTGACGCACAGCACCTCTGCCGCGCGCGTGAAGCTACCGCACTCCGCTACTGCGAGCAGGTAGCGGATCGAACGCGGGAAGATGATGTTTCGATCCATAACGAATCCCTATAGAGCGTATCGGAATTTAGTCTTGGAAAACGTTAGTCCCATGACCCATAGTTTCTTACGACGATCAGGTGCCCATATCGATCAGCACATGGTCAATGTCAATTATGCCGGGTGCGGCAGTTTGGTTCATCAATCGTGTAAGTGATGAGGCATATAAGCGCTTTTGATGGCTGGCCATAGAGAGAAGATCATGGCCGGTGACTTGAAGTCAATGAGCGTGACTGGTGGTTCTGCCAACCAGGGTCTCGCATAGAGTTTTGGGGTCGTGTGTGGTGTGTTCTTGCCGCATGGGCTTCAGTGAAGCTGGCAATAAAATACCTAACAGATGAGGACAGTGACGATGCACTTCGCAAATTACATGCCAAAAACCAATCTGCAGGGGGCGGTCGCGGTAACCGCAGGCCTGTTACTGATCGCGTCCTCCCCGGTGCTCGCGCATCACCCCATGGGGAGTATGACGCCCGAGACAATGGGACAAGGACTGCTGTCGGGCCTGGGTCACCCGGTCATAGGCCTGGATCACCTGGCATTCCTCGTGGTGGCCTTTTTGCTGGCGAGTTTACTTAAGGGCGCTTCCCGTTTTGTTGTGCCGCTGGCATTCATCGGGGCAACTGTCGCCGGTACGGTGCTCTTTCTCGGCGCCACAACGGTCCCCATGGTGGAAACCCTCGTAGCTTTAACCGTGGTGGTGGGCGGTGTGCTGGCGCTCATGCGGCGCAACATCGGCGCTCTCGTCTTGGGTGCTCTGTTTGCAGTAAGCGGAGTATTTCATGGCTATGCCTATGGTGAGGCCATCATTGGTGCCGAGACCACGCCCTTGCTCGCCTACCTTGCCGGGTTCGCCGTGATCCAGTACGCCTTGATTGTTGGCGGTGTGCTTGGAATGGCAAAGCTTGCGAGCCGCTCGGAGAGCGTGCGTTTGATCTCCGCGCGTATCGGAAGCAGTGTGGCCGTCCTCACGGGCGCTGTGTTCGTCGCCCTGAGCTTTGCCTAATTCAGACGGAGCGTAACCGGGGGAAATACCCCGGTTCGTTTCTTTCTTACACATCTGGCCGGAACGGCCTGTGCGCTAGGGTTCCACGATGGCCTGATTCACACGAATGGAGCAATGCCAGAGTGAACAAAACAGAAATGCGAGAAGTCATCCTCCAGGCCAAGCTCCACAAGGACCTGAAGTGGGCCGACATCGCCAAGACCGCGGGGCTCTCCCCGGAATATACATGCTCAGCATGCCTAGGAATGAACCATCTGGAAAAGGAGAGCGCCGATGCGGTGGTGGAGTTGCTCGGGGTGGACGCAGAGGTGTCGACTGCACTGCAGAGCTTCCCACACAAATCCTGGGATCGTGTCATACCGACTGATCCTGTGATTTATCGCTGGTACGAGATGGTGAATGTCTATGGCGACACCATCAAGGAGCTGATCCACGAGAAGTTCGGTGATGGCATTATGAGTGCAATCGACTTCACCATGAATATCGATAAGCAGGAAGACCCGAAGGGTGATCGCGTACTGGTCACCATCAGCGGTAAGTTCCTGCCTTACAAATCCTGGTGATGCGCACGTTTACTCTCGATGACATCGAGAAAGATCCGCGATTACAGATGAGCTGATTGAGCGTCCGAAGAAGCGACTTCTGAATGTGCGATGCATGTCGCCTTGCTTATGCCTGTCCCAATGCACTGACTATTCGATGCTCTTCCAAGAGATGATATCCCTTTTTCTCTGAGTGACTACGGTGGAATCTAATTGGAAAACGAACTTCAAAGGCAAGCGATTGACGCTGGATACGGTGCCTTCATTGAAGAGCCCTTTGTGATGTCTAGGCGCTGCAGTTCAGATGGCAGGCCGGAACCGCAGGCGTATGCAATGAAAGGGTATCGACGCGTCTGTTCTCAACAACCGGTAACGGCCATGCGCCAGGTGCGACATGTCGGCGCGTGACCCTCACCGTTTCGCTAATGAGCTGGAGGAGACCGACGTTGAACGTCTGATTTCGCGTCTCGAAAGCCGCTCACAGGATGCAGTTTTTTCACGATTGTTTGATAACTACATTTCCCGCCTCAATCTTTCAGCGGATTCCAGACTCCTGGAAGTGGGTTGTGGCACAGGAGCCATTTTGCGCTACCTGGGAAAAAGAGATGATTTCAGGGCCAGCGCGGTGGGTGTTGATCATTGTAGCCATTTCATCGAGGCGGCCCAGCGTTTCGCGCAGCGCGAGAACGTCAGCGACAAACTCGCGTTTCAAGTGGGGAACGCCCACAAGCTCGATTTTCCCCCGTCGTCATTCGATGTGGTCATAGCTCATACACTCATTAGTCATGTGACCGATCCAACGGTGGTTCTGGGGGAGATGGCAAAAGTTGTCCGTCCCGGAGGGGTGGTTGTCATCTTTGATGGTGACTATGCCTCGTTGACTTATGCCTATCCGGATCACGGCTTTGGTCACAAAATGGATGTCGCACTGGCGACAACCACCTTCAACAATCCGAGGATCATGCGCGACATCCCGAATCTTTTACCAAGGCTTGGCCTGAGTCTGAACGAGGCCTGGGGTGACGCCGTGGTGGAAATCGGAAGCGGAAGCTACTTCAAGACCTTTGCAGAGACTTATGTGCCCCACATCAAGCGGGCTGGCATGTTACCTCGCCAGGCAGTAGACGTCTGGCTCGATGGGCAACGGGAGGCAATGAAGAATGGAACATTCTTCGCGGCCTGTAATTACTACACGTACGTGGTCTCTCTGGCGTGATCTGTTTCGAGCGCGTCCATCAATTGATTGGATTTCGCGGATCAATATTACTAATAAAGTACGCGCATCCTCGACGTACGGTCGCCCCGCTGCTGAAGCGAAGGGCCTCGGGAACCGCACGATTGGATTGTAACTGGCCGTAATAAATTCAATCACATTCAAGCAGGCACAAGACCTCTGGTTATGCGTGGTCGAACGACCTTGGCGCGCCGGGAAGCGCTTCGGAACACAGGATTCGGACCCATAATGAACACCTATAGTTTCCATCGGAATTTAGTCTTGGGAATATTAATTCTTATGAGCCATAGTCATGCACAAGAACACAACGATGGGACGGGCATTGCCCATAAACAGGAAGGGCCAGTCACATTGGGTCGTGGTGAACCGACCACAGGCGGAGTTTGCAAGTCGTAAACAAGTTGTAACCATGTCTAGGATTTTGGGAAATCGGAACTGTTCGTAATTCACAGCAAGGAGTCCAACACCATGTCATCGTCAACGAGAGAAGAGGTGCTCCGGCATATTCAGACCGTCGGAAACCTGCAGCCGGCGCTGCACAAGCAGACGCATGCGCCCGCCCCGACTGAAATCACGCACACGCTCTTCAGGGCATACACCCGGCCGGTACATGATGTCGGCGGTGAATACGACGTGCCCATCCAGTGGACAGAAAAAGAAGAAGAGGTATGGGAGCTGAATACCTTCGCAACCTGTGAATGCCTGGCATGGCGCGGGGTGTGGAGTGCCGAAGAGCGCCGTCGCCGGCAGAACGTTGACGTTGGCCAAACGGCCTACTTGGGGCTCCCATACTATGGCCGCTGGTTGATGACGGCCGCCCTGATCCTTGTCGACAAGCAGTACGTCACCCTCACCGAGCTGCACGATAAAATTGAAGAGGTGAAAAAGCGCCATGAGCAAAGTTGAGCACGATAGAACACATCACGCGAAGATCGCCACGGGAATCGGTGACCCCCAGTGTTTCATGGGAAAGGCCGGCGAAGCCAAGTTCAAGGTTGGCGATCGGGTGCTGGTCAAGGATCGTTCGGATCTCTTTTATTCCCGGACGATGACTTACACGCGTGGTGCCGTGGGCACGGTTGTTCGGCTTGTGTATGAGAGCCCGGCTGCTGAAGACGAGGCATGGGATAACACTGACAATCCGGTGTGGTTCTATAGCGTTGTGTTCTCTCAGAAGGATCTCTGGCCTGAGTACCACGATGCTTATGGGAAAGACACATTGGAAACAGAGATCCCTGAGATGTATCTCGAAAAGGCGTGAGACGTAACGCCGATATTCAAGATCAAGAGGAAATGCATATGTCAGATCATGATCATAAACCTGCGCCGATGGTGGACGAGGTCAGCGATTTCGAGATCCTCGAAATGGCTGTTCGGGAGTTGGCTATCGAGAAAGGACTCTTTTCCGCAGAGGACCATCGTGTGTGGACAGAGTACGTTCACACACTGGGCCCGACACCGGCGGCGCGTCTCGTCGCCAAGGCATGGCTGGACCCGGAGTACAAGAAATTGTGCGAAGAGGACGGTGTCGAAGCCAGCAAGGCCGTGGGCGTGAACTGGGTCACAAGTCCGCCGACTCAGTTTGGTACCCCCAGTGATTACTGCAATCTCCGTGTACTTGTGGACACCCCAAAACTCAAGCATGTGGTGGTGTGTACGCTTTGCTCCTGTTACCCCCGCCCGATTCTCGGCCAGTCGCCAGAGTGGTATCGGACCCCCAACTACCGTCGCCGCTTGGTCCGCTGGCCGCGCCAGGTGCTTTCCGAGTTCGGCATGCAGCTACCTGAAGAAGTCGAGGTCAGAGTGGCGGACTCGAACCAGAAGACCCGCTACATCGTGATGCCGACCCGCCCAGAGGGTACCGAGGGTTGGACTGAGGATCAGCTGACAGAGATCGTAACTCGCGATTGTCTGATCGGTGTCGCCTTGCCGAAGCCTGGTATTACCTCGAATGCCAAGCGCCCGATCCTGAAGGCCAAGAACCCGGTTCATCACGACCACTGATTTGGTCCAAACCCCTTAAGGAGTCGGCCATGACTGCGACGAACGGAAATGCCTCAGACGATCAAGTTCAAAGGATGATCGATACGTCACCAATACCTCTGCTGGAGGAAGTGCAGAGCAAAGGTAGGGTGTGGTCGGATCTATCGGCCCAGTATGGGGTGACCAATCCTGATCCGCCTTGGAAAATTACACTCGAAGCGACCTGCGATCTGCTGGCTGGCGATTCCTGTGTGAAGCTGCATGAAGAGGTCGTTCCGGGCTCCTGCGCCCTGCCTGCCCTCGAGCGTCGGACGGAAGAGGATGATTTGTCCGAAACGATCTATGAGGAAGTCCCTTTTCCGGAGCGACAGCTTCTGTCCTTGGCCCACTCCATGATCAGGCGGGGTCTGCTGAATGAGGAAGAACTCGCAATCCGAATGAGGGAAGTTGAAAAACGTCTCAACAGCGCGTGAACGGAACGGCTCAAGACGGGTGGTTTGCCGGGGTGCGTGTCCGGCCCCGGTTCTTCTTCAGAGGCATGATTGTATCGGGCTTGAGGAAACTTTCCGCTTACTGACCTAGCCGGCTTACTTCGTGGTACGAGCCTTCCATGGCAACCACAATGGCAAATGACAGAGGAAATTCGTAGATGACTATACGTGGTACCGAAATCAAGATGGAAGGCCTGACTCATCGATACACGCCGAAGAGCCCGATTACCTTCAATCGTGTTGACTTGATTTCTCCGCCCGGAGAGTCGCTGGCGATCATTGGGCGCTCCGGATGCGGGAAGTCCACACTCCTACATATCCTGGCCGGTATCCTGAAGCCCACAGAAGGCCGTGTCCTCCTTGACGGTACCGCAGTGGAGAAGCCCTCACCGCGTTGGGTCATGATGTTTCAGGCGCCGCATCTCTTTCCGTGGATGACAGTCAGGCAGAACGTGGGTGTCGGTTTGACGTTCGGGCGCTGGGGGAAGAAGGAGATCGAGGGTCGCGTCAAGGAAGCAGTCGCGATGGTCGAACTCGAGGACTTTGTGGAATCCAATGTGCAGGACCTCTCCGGCGGTCAGCAACAGCGCGTGGCCTTGGCCCGTTCCTTGGTGATGGAGCCGGAACTTCTCCTTCTGGACGAGCCTTTTTCAGCGCTCGACGCATTCACTCGGGCCTCCCTGCAGGTGGATGTGCGGTCGATTGCGAAGGAGAAGGGGATCAATATCGTGTTTGTTACGCACGATATCGACGAGGCTGTGATCATGGGGGACCGCGCAGTGATTATGGCGGGTTCACCCGGCAACATCGTCCATGAACTCGAGGTGGATCTTCCCGATCCCCGTGAACGTCAGGATCCCAAGGTACAAAACCTTCGGGGACGCCTGATGCAACTATTCGAGGAGGCCGCTAATAAAGCTGCGAGAGCGCAACCTCAGGAAGTAGTTTAGTAGGCCGCGGACCTAGAGAGGGATCTTGCAGATCTGCACGCAAGTCTAGTACCACCCGCATAGGTGCAAGCACCTTTAGGAGTCAAGTCATGACAAACAAGCGAAATGATCGGAAAGGTAACAAGATCCTTGGAGTTCCGCTGGATTATAAAAAACACGGAGACGGAATTGACGATCCGGAATTGAAGCTGGATTACGACAGTCGCTTCAGCAGTGTCCTTGGCACCAGTATCAGTCGACGCAAGCTTCTGCAGGTGGGTGCGGCTATGTCGGCCCTCGGTGGCTTGGGCTCGTTGTCCTCCGCTTTTGCGCAGGGAGCGAAGAAGCCATTCGATCCCGTGGTTCGGATGGGATATATCCCGATCACCGACGCAGCGGCACTCCTGGTGGCGCACGAGTTGGGATACTTCAAGGATGAGGGTATCGATTCAGAACAGCCCACACTTATTCGCGGTTGGTCGCCACTGGTCGAGGCCTTTGCATCCCACCGGTTCAATCTAACCCATCTGCTGGCGCCGATTCCCGTCTGGATGCGCTACAACAACAATTATCCGGTCAAGATCACGGCCTGGGACCATACGAATGGCTCAGCCATGGTCGTCCACAAGGATGCTGGTATCAACAGCCCAGCGGACATGGGTGGTAAGCAGTTCGCGATGCCGCATTGGTACTCGATGCACAATATTGTTTCACAGATGCTCCTAAAGGCTCATGGGATCAAGCCGGTGATCCGCCCTCAGAACGCGGCGCTAGCACCAGACGAGTGCAATTTCCTTCTCCTTAATCCGCCGGATATGCCCCCCGCCCTCGCGTCGCGGCAGATCGACGGCTATTGCGTGGCCGAACCGTTCTGTGCCATGGGTGAGATGCGTGCGAACGGCAAGGTTATGCGCTTCAACGGCGATATCTGGAAGGGTCATCCCTGCTGCGTCGTAGTCATGCATGAAGAAGACGCGATGGATCCGGACAGGGCGGCATGGGCGCAAGGTGTGCACAATGCCATCATTCGTGCCCAGCTTTACCTGGGTGACAACCGCAAGGAGATGGCGCATATGCTTTCCACGGATGGCAAGCGCTACATGCCCTTCCCCGCTCCCGTGATCGAGCGCGCCATGACGTTTTACGATCCTGCCTACTATGACAATCCCGCTGCGATTCAGAACCTGGATTGGGAGCAGGACCGCATCAATTTCCAGGCATGGCCGTATCCATCGGCAACGAGGCGTATCATTACAGAGTTGCAGCAGACCGTGGTTACCGGTGATGCGTCGTTCCTAGCGAATCTCGACCCGGAGGACGTGGTTAACAATCTCGTCAAGTACGACTATGTTAAGGCGGCGCTTGACAAGTACCCTGACTGGAAAAACGATCGCAGTGTGCCGCAGAGTGGTGACCCCTTCACACGTGAAGAGGTTATTCGCACATGAGTGGAGCCACCGCTAACGCCGGTGGAGCAGTCGCCACCGGATTCCTCAGGAATCCGGTGGTTCAGCGGCTCGGCTGGGGAGTTGCAGGTCTGGGTATTCTAGCCCTGATCTGGTTCATTTTCGGGTTGTATATCGAAAGGGATCCGGAGACGGCAAGTTTTGCCGGATTCGGGCTCATCCCGACACTTGAAGCCTTCCCTCGAATGTGGGACGAGGGGCGGATCCAGAATGCTGTGATGATCAGTAGCTACCGCCTCGGGGTAGGGCTGTTGATCGCAATCATCATCGGGATCCCGGTGGGCATCCTCATGGGCCTCAGTAAGCGGTTCAGTGATCTCAGCAACTCGCCCTTTCAGTTCACCCGGATGGTCAGTCCGCTGGCCTGGATGCCGATTGCAGTGTTCGTCTTTGCGACTTGGGACGGGGCAATCATCTTCCTGATTACCATGGCGGCAGTATGGCCAGTGATGTACGCGACCGCGGCGGGCTTGGCAAAGGTGGATCCGGCATGGTTCAAGGTGTCCCGCAACCTGGGCGCAAGTCCCATGCAGATGGTCAAGACAGTCATCATGCCGGCCATCGCGTTCGATGTACTTGCGGGAATTCGACTCGCGTTGGGCGTCGCATGGGTTGTGCTGGTTCCCGCTGAGATGCTTGGTGTTACCTCCGGTCTGGGATATGCCATCAACGATGCACGTGGCACCCTGACGTACGAATACCTTACCGCGATGGTGGTGACGATTGGCGTGCTTGGTTACACCCTTGATACCTCTCTCGCCGTGCTGGTGAAACGTTACAGCTGGCATAAGGGAAGCGCCTAAACCCGAGCAGTAATCTCGATTTGATACGCGTACACCACATGCTCTGTCCGAAGCATGAGGGCAGCTGCGGGCGACCGAAACCAGATCAACGGGGAACTTTAAGAGATGAAACAGCAGAAACTCCACATTGAATCGAGGCTGTGCCGTCAGGGGTTGGACATGGCCGTTTCCAGAGTGCAGGTAACTGAACGATGAATAATAACGTCGCAAGTACCGCCGTCGGACCAGGCGTGCCCGCAAACTACGGGAATCAGTTTTCTTATGTCCTCACCTGCACAGCGTGCAGTTTCGGCAAGTTCTTTGGGGGCCTTGCAATACTGTTGTTCCTGTGGTGGTTTGCAATTTTCCTGATTTCGTTGGATGAATCGAGACAATACTTTGTAGAATTCGGACCGTTTGATGCCTTTGCGGCGCTTCCAGACCTTTGGCGAATCGGTATCATTCCCGATGCTTTGGAAAACAGTGGCCATCGCCTTGGCATGGGTATGCTTATTGCCATCGCCATAGGAGCTCCGGTCGGTATTATTGTAGGCCGTGTCGCCTGGTTCCAGAAGTTAACCAATGTGCCATTCCAGTTTCTGCGGATGGTCAGTCCGCTATCCTGGGAACCGATTGCGGTGATCGTTTTCATGACCTGGGATGATGTCATCATCTTCCTCATTGCCATCGCGGCGGTGTGGCCCGTGGTCTTTTCCACCGCGGCGGGTTTGGCCAAGGTCGACCCTGCATGGTTCAAGGTCGCAAAAAACCTGGGCGCGAATCACTGGCAGATGCTGACCAGGATCATCATTCCGGCCATTACCTTTGACGTCCTCACGGGCATTCGGCTTGCCTTGGGCATTGCATGGATCGTATTGATTCCTGCCGAGTTCCTAGGCGTGACGTCCGGATTTGGCCATGCCGTTCAGGACGCGCGTGAGGGCATGCGCTACCAGGATCTAATGGGAATCATCGTCGTGATCGGTGCAGTCGGCTACGTGCTTGATGGCATATGTGTCGCCCTGATCCGAAAGTTCGCCTGGAGGAAATCCTCCTGAGCGCATTGAAGAGGGCCGGGATGAGTGTTCAGGAAGTGATTGGGTAGTTCCAAGCGCCTGTCTCTTGCTGATGTTAAGAAAGACTGGGCGGAGTCGAATCGCTGGACGCGGTGAGGCTTCGATCGTACTAACAGGGCTTGCGTGACCTATAACGCAACCGACGGCGCCAAGGCGCACTAGCATTAGGTTGAGAGGGAAAGGTGATATGCCTCAGAAGATAAATATTGTCTGCGTGACAGGGTCGCGTGAGAAGCTGCAGATGGCGGCGATGATCGCGTCGGTTGCGGCAGCAACGGGCGAGGAGGTATCGGTCTTCTTGTCTATGAATGCCCTAACTTACTTCGTTAAAGGCCATACGGACGACGCCCCCGTGGAGGGCGAAATGGGCGAGCTCATGGGGCAGAAGGGCGTGCCACCCTTCAAGCAGTTGTTTCAACAGGCGGTCGATTTGGGCGATGCCAAGTTGTTGCCCTGTTCGATGGCATTGGATCTGATGAAGATCACGAAAGAGGACCTTGATCCAGAGGTCGGTCCGCCGACAGGCCTGACGCGTTTTTTGAGTGATGCAGAGGGTGGACAGATGTTCACTTTTTGAGCGCGCCACCAAATCAAGTCAGAGTCAACTGGAGAAAAGTATATGAGTGATACCAAGATTGTCGATGCACGAGATACATTTTGCCCAGGCCCCCTTATGGAGCTTATTACGCACATGAAGCAGAGCAATGTGGGAGATACGTTGGAGCTTTTGTCTACCGACGAAGGTTCTGGTGCGGATGTCCCGGAGTGGGTAAACAAGGTGGGTCACGAGATTATCAGCAACGAAAAGATCGACGGGGTTTGGCACATCAAAATCCGCAAGGTTAAATGAGTAACGCGAGATCTGTTCTGTCAAAAGAGCTCGCTCCCAGGGAACCGGGCGTTTCTTGTGGTTAATTACGGATAGGAGAAGACAATGAGAATCTTAGTCGTCGGTGGTGGCACAGGCGGTACGATTGTGGCGAACAACCTCGCGCGACGACTGTCCGCTGAGATTCGCGCCCGAAAGGTCCGGATTACAATGCTTTCGGCGTCTGACAAACACATGTATCAACCCGGTCTGCTGTATGTCGCATTTGGGCAAATGACGCCCGATCAGTTGTACCGTGATCAGGCTAGCCTGCTGGAAAGTTGCATCGATTTCCATGTAGATCCGGTAGAGAAATTCGAACTGGATAACCAGAAGGTCATCACCAGGTCGGGCAAAACCCATGAGTATGACATTCTGGTGATCGCAACGGGGTCACGTATTGTTCCCGAGCAGATACCGGGTTTGGCGGAGGGGGCCGAAACGTTCTACACGGAGGAAACCGCGGTCAAGATGTTCAAGGGTCTTCGTGCGCTTGAGGAAGGAACCATCGCCGTGGTCGTCGGTGTCCCGCACAAGTGCCCCATCGCGCCGGTTGAGCTCATATTCTCCTTGCACGATTACTTCAAGGCGCGCGGCATTCGCGACAAGATCAAGATCAAGTACCACTATCCGATTGGCCGGATTCACACAATCCAGAATGTGGCCACCTGGGCGAAGCCAGAGTTCGAGCGCATGGGTATCGAGTACGAGACCTTGTTCAACGTCAAGGAAGTGGACGTGGACAGCAAAGTGGTTCGAAGTGAGGAAGGGACAGAGACCGAATACGATATGCTTATCGCAATCCCGCCGCACCGTGGCATGGAGGTGATTGAAAAGAGCAATCTGGGCGACGACGGCTGGATTCCGACGGATCGCCACCAGTTGACCATGAATGGTCACGATAACGTATATGTGCTTGGTGACACGACCAATCTGCCGGTGAGCAAAACCGGGTCGGCCGCACACTTTGAGGCTGAAGTGGTTTCCGAGAACATCGCGTCGATCATCAAGATCGGAACACCCGTCCGAGACTATGACGGTAAGGTGTACTGCTTCATTGAGGCGGGCCATGATCAAGCGACGTACGCGATGTTTAACTATCAAAATCCACCCGACCTGAAGCCACCGTCGAAGCCCATGCACTGGTTCAAGATGGCCTACAACCAGATGTACTGGACCAGCGTGCGCGGATTGCTCTGAGGACTGACTATGACAACACAACCTGAAACCTCCACTGACACAATGGCCAGCGCAGATCTGCAGCGTCTCATCGAGTTCGCGCAGCTTGTGACGGCTGGCCGAGATGCCATGTCGGACGAGATCGTAACTCGCTTGGCGGGTGCGTTGAGCGAGGGATTGACCCTTCTCGATCGGCTGACGCGCAACGAGGGACTGATGCGTCTGCTTCAGGTGCTTGATCGACAGGATACGCAGTATCTGCTCATCGCATTGTCCGACGCCATACATGCAGCGAGCAAAGAAGTCCCTGCGACTGCGCCCGCAACGGGTGGGCTCGGATGTATGCTGCGTGTGGCACGGGATCCCGGAACACAAGAAGGATTGCGTCTACTTTCAGTTCTCGGCAAGCATTTGAGTCACAGTATGCGTGAGCAGCATCGTCACCCGGAGGACTCGCATCGTTAGTATTCTAATTCGCTGGGCATGTCGAGGTTAGATATTCAGGGGAGTATGTTGAAATGGCTGGCAAGTTCAACGTCACAGGCTGTTCCCGCCGATGTCCTATCGCTGTTCATGCTCGTCTTCGAGCCCGTACGCTTAACCCATAGCTCGGCTATGGGTTGAGTGAAGAGCGGCGCCTACGAACGCAAACCCTTCGCCTGTACCGGCGATCCCGGTGAAACAGGCAGGCTCGTCCAGCAGCTACCATGCCCCCCGATTGTCCACTGCATCCCAGAGGCCGCGGTCCTTGCAGGTGGGGTCTACATGGGGCGCCGGCCGTTGCTATGCCTGCACAGGCCTGACGTGACACGAACTCAATACACAGCCAGAGAGGGTATTCATAATGCGAGATAACATATTGGGACTCGACCGGGCGCTGTCCGTGGACGCAGGTATCGTGCCGGCACTGTTGGGTGCGCTGGGCATGTTTGCGGCCCCCGTCATGGCAAAGGATCGCACCAGCCAACAGAAAATTGACACGCTTGAGAAACGGGTGGACGCACTGGCAGCGCAGTCCCCGCCAGATCCGCTACATAGCTTGTCTGGGCTGATAGAGATCGAAGCTGGATGGGCGGAAGACTACGACGGGCAGTCCGACAGTGACCTCACGCTGTCGACCGTGGAGTTGGGGCTTGAGGCCGAACTCAGCGAATCGCTATCCGCCCGTCTGCTGCTGCTTTATGAGGAAGGTGAAGAATCCGAGCTCGAAGTGGACGAGGCCGTGGTCTCCCTGGCTTTACCTGGATGGGGGGGGACTTATATGGACCTGGGCCGTCAGTACGTGCCGTTCGGTCGCTACGATACAGCGTTGGTATCCGATCCCTTGGCATTGGAGCTTGCGGAAACCCGGGAAACTGCGGGTTTGCTGGGTTGGCAAGGCAATGACATCTATGCCTCCGCTTGGGTGTTCAGAGGCGAGACCCGGCACGACGTGTCCAATCTGGGTTTGAACCTGGGTACAACGTTTGTCGCCGGGTCAATGGAATGGGGCTTGGGTGGGGCCTATACCACCAGCCTAGGGGACGCGGACGCCTTGCAGGGAGAGGTTGCAGGTGGCAAACGCGTGGGTGGTTATAATGCCTACCTCACCGTCGGCCATGGCCAGTTTACCCTGGCTGCTGAGTACGTGACCGCTGCGAATCGGTTCCATGTCGATCAGCTGGAATTCGCTGGTCAGGGCGCACGTCCCGATGCCTGGGGTGTTGAACTGACCTACGAACCGAAGGGCCTGCGCCGTCCGGTGACCCTGGCGATGGCCGCCCAGGGCACGAACGAGGCTCTGGCGTTAGAACTCCCCCGTAATCGCTGGCTGGTCGGTGTGTCCGTTGAGATAATGGATCAATTGTCCGTGTCAGCTGAGTACAGTCATGACCGGGATTATGGGGAGTCCAGTGGTGGATCCGGTCAGTCTGCCAACGCCTTTGTGGTCCAGGTCGCTGCTACGTTCTAAAGGCGGCGCTAAGCCAGATGGGCCTATGCGTTGGAGTCACCAGGACTTTGCTCACGGGGCCCTTGCTCGGGTAGGTCCAGTAAGACCTGGAGCTTGGGTCGGCGTGGCGGCAGTGGGTGCCCTCCCGCTGGGGGCGGGCGGACCTGTGCTCCAACAATCATGGTCCCTAATGCCCGCAACCCTTCCATAAGAGGTATGGACAATACATCTTATTATATTTAAGGTCCTGCAATCCTTGTCAGCCAATAGACCATCCCGTGGTTAAACGCAGTCGGTATGACGAGATCAGGCTTGGCATACGAGCTGACCCGTTACACAGGTAATTGCGCCTGCCCGTCACGGGCTTGCCGCTGGCTGCGAGGCTATACGGCGAGCCACCTCAAGCGTTTCCGGCTGCTCAGACGTTCGAGTCGCTTTTGAACCCTCCGGTGAGTCGGTGGGAACTCGCAGGACTGGTTGAGCTGGGGCGTACCCTGGCGGTCCGTGCGGCCTGAGCTTCTGTCATCGGAGTAGGGAGTCGCTAGTGAAACAGTTCATCGATGCACTGGGGGTGGAGCATGTCCCGGCGGGGCATGCCGAAAAGCTTGTTGCCGGGCTCGGCGGGTTCGTCTCGCTGGCCTTGCTCGCGGTGTTCAATGATTTCTGGAACGGTTCGGCCCACGCGGTCCTGTTGTTGAGTTCAATGGGTTCGTCGATCGTGCTGTTGTTCGCGGCCCCGCATGCCGCTGCGTCACAGCCCTGGCCTGTGGTGGGCGGGCACGTGGTCTCGGCCTTGGCGGCTGTTGCCTGCATGACACTGCTGGGTGATGTGGTGATCGCAGCTCCGGTTGCCATAGCCGTTGCGATCAGTGGGATGTACTACCTGCGTTGCATGCATGCTCCCGGGGGCGCTACGGCAGTTGTGGCGGTCGCAGCCGTGGGACAGGGCGCGGGATTCGGCTTCGTGCTCGACCCGGTGTTGGTCAGCGTATCTGTGCTGTTGGTGGTGACGATGATTTTCAATTATCCATTCCCCTGGCGCCGTTACCCCTCCTCGCTGGTGCGTCGTCCATCAGAGGTGCCCGCAAGCACAGGGCTTTCTCAAGGCGACATCCGCTATGCACTGGAGAATGCGGAAACCTTCGTGGACGTAACGGAAGAGGATGTTGCGGAACTCTACCGCCTTGCCCAGGACCATGCGCGACTGGAACAGGATTGTCCCGGTGGAGTCTGTTGCGTGGAGCGTGGCACGGGTGTGGCGCGTCTGGTCGAGGGGCTTGAGCAAAGCGCCGAGGGGCCGGTGTTCTACAAGGTGATGTCGGTCAGGCGCGTGGGTGGCAAACCGCTGCTGTTGTGGAGCAAATACGAAGAGGCGAATGCAGAGACCGATGTGCGCGCCTGAGTGGGTGCGATTCCCATCTATCCAGCTCTGACTCCTGAGTGAGCAGACTCTGCATGGTGAAAAGGAGATTTCCGGGCCGGACCATACGGGGTATATCCGCGTTAAGCCAAATAAAATCAGTGAGTTGCCTAAGGGCCCGGCAGGGGGTGGACAGCCGCGATCCACAGGATCACCTTGTGTGCCCCCAGCCCCTCCCCTCGACTCGTGTGCTTATCCCCCGCCGTAATCGATCCCATGGATTGCACGTCGCCGCCCCAGCCGCTATGATTGTCGGCTTTTCCGGGCCTGGCCCGGGAGTTCTCCTTGCCTCACCGGATGGTCCGGGAGGCTTTAACCCGTAAGGAGCAGTCAATGCGTCATTACGAAATCGTGTTCATGGTCCACCCGGACCAGACCGA
>SR_TP_S13solDRAFT_1000250_pt1 | contig 24651 bp, 20 predicted proteins | sample SodReaTP_S13sol_FD_11159 | JGI IMG/M metagenome (IMG submission 11159)
ATTTGCCCGGCATCCGGCCGGGTCAGACCGATCAGGCAGCGCATCAGCGTGGACTTGCCGCAGCCATTGGCCCCGAGCAGGATCGCCCCTTCGCCGGCGGGTACGTTGAAATCCAGCCCGCGGAGCACATGCACCTTGCCGAAGTGTTTCTGCAGCCCCCGGACCTCAATCGGATTCATCGTTGAATACCTCCAGGCCCCTCGACCGTTGTCCTCGGGGCGCAATGGAAAAGGCCCGGGGACAGTGCCCGGGCCCGGGTTCTCACCAATGCGGTATCAGTCGAGGGGCAGACCCACCAGGTCGTAGGCCTCGGTGATCATGTCGAACTCGGCCTCGGTCAGGTCGTTGACGAAGCGGGCCTCGGTGTACTTGTCCCGCTCGCCCGGCCCGAGGATCGCGTCCATCAGCGATTCCGCGTCAGCCATGATCTGCTCGTTGACGTGTGCCACGCAGGCTTCGTCCAGACCGCCGCGGGCGACGAAGATGTCCCGGGGCATGGTGTCGCTCTCGGCGATCACGCGGTAAGCACCCTCCGGGTCGCGCTCTTTGAGTCGGGCCACGTCCCGCACGCCACTGCCCATGGCGTCCACGTCCCGGTTGATCAGGGCCTCGAAGCGGGCGCCGTCCAGCAGGTGCGTGTTCAGATCACGGTCCAGATCCAACCCGGCCTCCACCAGCATCCAGGAGGGCACGATGTGACCGGTGGTGGAGCCCGGATCCTTCAGGGCCACCTCCTTGCCGCGCAGGTCATCCAGGCTGTGGATGTCGCTATCGGCGTGGACGACGAACGCGGTGCCGTACTCGGCCCGCTCGATGCCCACCATCATCTGGACGTCCTGCCGGGCACGCATCACCGCGTACTCCGACGGGCCGGCCAGGATGATGTCCACCTGGTCGAATTGCAGGGCGTTCACGGCGGCCGTGCGGTCGCTCACCGGAAAGAATTCAATCTCCGATCCAACCGCCTCGCCCAACGCATCACCAAAGGGGCCGAAGGCGCGGACCATCTCTTCCATGCCCTCGATGCCGGTGTCCGCGAAGCGCAGGGTGTCCGGGCAGGGGCCCGCCCAGGTGGCCGTGGTGGTGAAGCCGGCCGTCAGGGCCAGTGCAGTGCTCAGGATGGTCTTTTTCATTTCAGTCCTACCGGTAACTTGGGGTTTCGGTTTGCGTGCCCGGCCTGTCTGCTCAGGCGGGGCAAACCCTCGCAAGCCCGGGTGACCATTCCGTGTCCCTTCGATGACGGAACCATGACGGGGCGCGGTTATGTGGTCTGCTTGGTGTCCCGATGCAACAGGGCGTCGCGGGAAGGCAACGAGTCATGGAATAGCCNCCGCTTCGTCACGGATCCGTAATGCCCCTTCCTTATCGTCCCGGCCTGTCGACGGCACGGCTCTCCCGAGCNCTCTGCCGTTGGCTCGATGCCACAAGATGATCAATTGAGGAGGGGTTCATGAAACCCGTGACCTACACCAGTCGTATCGCCGTGGCCCTGGGGCTGGGCCTGGCGGTCAGCCTGCCCGCCGCCGCTGATGTCACCTTTGACCCGCGCGGCCGCCTGCATCTGGACGCAGCCGCACACAACACGGATAACGTGGAAGATGAGTTCCAGGACGGGTTTCTCGTCCGTCGTGCCCGGCTGGGTGGTAGCGGCTCTCTGGGGAGTGGCTGGGACTATCAGCTGGAGTTCGACTTTGGCGGTGACGGCGACAGCTTCAGCTACAACGACCTGAAGATCAGCCGCGCCCTGGGTGCCGGCACCCTGCAGATCGGCCAGTTCAAGGTGCCCCAGGGGATGGAGACCCTGACCAGCTCCAACCGGATGACCTTCATCGAGCGGGCCTCTTCCCAGGCGTTCACCGACTCCCGCCGCATTGGTGTGGGGTACGATCAGTCCGGCGACAACTACCATTTCGCCCTGATGGGTTACAGCCACGCAATCGGTGATGACCCCGACGGCGATGCGCCGCTGGGGGCTGCCGGCCGCGCCACCTTCAACCCGATCACCGGCAACCAGACCCTGCACCTGGGCGCTTCCCTGTCCCATGAGCGGCTGGACAGTGATACCCGTGAGGGTGCGGTGCGCTTCCGCGACCGGCCGGAATCCCGCCCCACCGAGGGCACTCGTCTGATCGACACCGGGGGCATCGATGCCAAGTCCACCACCAAGGGTGGCCTGGAGCTGGGCTTCCTGAGCGGTCCCTTCCACATGAGCGCCGAATACCTTCGGGCCGACATCAATGGTGACGGCGATCAGCGCGATCTCACTTTCGATGGCTGGCACGTGCAGGCCGGTTATGTTCTGACCGGCGAGACGCGGGGCTACCGACCCACCGGCTTCCGTACCATCAGTCCGGCGAGCTCCGCCGGCGCCTGGGAGATTGCGGCACGCTACAGCTCCGTCGACCTCAATGACCGGGACGTTCGGGGCGGCGAGCAGAAGAACGTGACCCTGGCGCTGAACTACTACGTCAACGACAACCTGCGCTTCATGGCCAACTACATCATGGTGGATGTGGACGACAGCGCGGCAGTGGAGGGTTTCACCGACGGTGAAACTGACGAGGACAGCCCCAACATCTTCCTGGCACGGATGCAGTACAACTTCTGATCGGCCTGGTTGACCTCAGAACCAGCGGCACCATTCCGCCGGCGGGGCTTAGCCCTGCCGGCGGTTTTCTATGTGGGCCTCGCATTCACGGTACGCCCGCCGGGGTGTTTCCCGTTGCCACGCTATAGGGTGATCAACACCCCGCCGCCGGCGAGCAGGATCACGACTCCCCAGGCCGGTAGCTTCCAGACGGTGAGCAGCAGAAACCCCGCCAGGGCCAGCGCGAACTCGTGGGGCCCGAGGATGGCGCCGGTCCAGACCGGGTCGTAAAGCGCTGCCCCCAGGATGCCCACCACCGCGGCATTGGCCCCCCGCATCAGGGATCGGGCGTGGTGCCATTGGCGAAACCGGTCCCAGTGGGGCAGCACCGCCACCAGGAGCAGCAGCCCCGGAATGAAGATCACGACCAACGCCAGGAGGGCGCCGAGCCATGCCGAGGGCACCGGCGAGATCAGCGCGCCCAGGTAGGCGGCGAAGGTGAACAGCGGGCCCGGCACGGCCTGCGCCGCACCATAACCGGCGAGGAATTCATCCGCCGTCACCCAGCCGGACTGGACCACCTCGGCCTCCAGCAAGGGCAGCACCACGTGGCCGCCGCCGAACACCAGTGCGCCGGCGCGGTAAAAGGCATCGATGACCGCCAGGGTCGGTACGGGCAGGGCCCAGACCAGCAACGGCAGGCCGACCAGCAGCGCGACGAAGACCAGCCCGGCGAGGTTGCCGGCGCGTGGGGATACCGGTACCGACAACCGGCCGCCGTCACCCCCGGCCTGATCGCGACACAGCAGCAGACCGGCCAGGCCGCCCAGGGCGATCGCCGAGACCTGTCCCAGCGGCCCGCTCACCACCACCACGGTGAAAACGGCGGCAAGGGCGATGCCCGCCCGGCGGCCGTCCGGACAGAGGTTGCGCGCCATGCCCCAGACCGCATGGGCCACGATCGCCACGGCGGTGACCTTCAGTCCGTGGATGATGCCGAGACTGACCGGGCCCTCCAGGGTCGAGGCGCCCAGCGCGAACAGGACCAGTACGATAGCCGAGGGGAGTGTGAAGGCGGTCCAGGCAGCCACGGCACCCCACGCCCCGCCCCGCATCAGCCCCAATGCGAAGCCGACCTGGCTGCTGGCCGGTCCTGGCAGGAATTGGCAGAGCGCCACCAGATCGGCGTAGGCCTGCTCCGAGAGCCAGCGCCTGCGGAGCACGAACTCCGTGCGGAAGTAGCCCAGGTGGGCTATTGGGCCGCCGAAGGAGGTGAGCCCGAGTAACAGGAACGCGGTGAAGACTTCTCTTACGCGTCCGACCGGTCCGGCGGCGTGCGGCATATCATGAGTGCTCTACCCAGTCGCGGAAAACGGTGCGGAGCCTCGCCACCCCTTTGCGGCGCTGCTCGCGGATCACTCGCAGTTTAGCGTGTATTTCGTCCTGCTCCGAGGGCGTGATATCGGTCCGCAGCTTGCTCTCCAGCTTCCGCTGCTTGCCACGCAGGTCGCGCAGGACCTTGCGGAGCGCCTGCATCTCATCCCACGTCTTGCTGCGCCCGTTCTGACGGAGAAGATCGTCCAGGCGGTTGAGGAGAGTATGGGTCTTCATCAGGGCTGACTCCCCGCCTGTGTCGCGGTACCAGGCGAATTCCGTTGGGTTGCCCCGCCAAGATAAAGCGTGATCGTGACGTCAAGATGAACCTTTTGTTGCTGCTCCGCTGTCACGGTGGGTTCATTAAATGGTCACAGGCAGTCGTTAGGCTCCGCCTCTCGTTTCTCCGGAGGCAAACGGAATGACGGCTGCGATCTCGAGCGACTCGTTGCGTAAATCCTTCGATGGCCGGGCTGTACTGCGCGATATTTCCTTCGAGTTGCCCGCCGGCCAGTGTCTGGTACTGCTGGGCCCCAGCGGTTGCGGCAAGAGCACATTGCTGAACATCGTCACCGGCATGCTGCAGGCGGATGGCGGCGAGTTGTGGTGTGACGGCCAACTTCTGGACTCGTCGGCTCGCGCCGTCCACCGCCCCATGAAGAAGCGCGGCTTCGCGATGGTTTTCCAGGACTTCAGTCTCTGGCCGCACATGACCGTGGCCGACAATGTGGCCTTCGGGCTCAGGGTCCAGGGCGTTCGCGGGGCCGAGCGGCGCAAGCGGGTGGCCGACGCGCTTGAGCAGGTGCAGATGGACGAGCTGGCAGACCGCAAGCCCAACACCCTGTCCGGTGGTCAGGCACAGCGGGTGGCGATTGCCCGGGCCATCGCCGTCCGGCCCCGCCTGCTCCTGCTCGACGAGCCGCTATCTGCCCTGGATGCCAAGCTGCGGGACGAGCTGAAAGTGGAGATCAGTGCGCTTATCCGGAAGACCGGGGTGACGGCGCTCTACGTCACCCACGACCAGGCGGAGGCCTTCACCCTGGCCGCCCGAGCCTCGTTCGCGCCGGTCCTGGACAGCCAGCGGGGTGTCTGGAGCCACCTGGGCGCGTCCTTCAACTACCGCGAGAACGCCTACGAATACGAGAAATCCCGGGGCAGGGAGCGTGAGTACGAGGACGTCCGCATGCGCACCCGCCTGGGTACCCGCGCAGTGGATGGTCGGATGATCGGCGAGAATGACATGGAGGCGGTCAGCGACTGGACGACCTACGCCCTGGAGGGCGCTTTCGGCGTCGGCCCGTTCTCTTTGCAGGGTGAGTATATCCGACAGGAACTCAACAGGGACGAGGATTCCCGCGGCTTTGATGACCCGGATGTCACCAAGATGGAGCATGATGGGTTCTACATTCAGGCCAGCTACTTCCTGACCGGGGAGCAGCGGAACTATCGTGCGTTCAGCGGGGACTTCGGTGCGACCGAGATCCTGCGGCCACTCAGCGCCGGGGGGCGCGGCGGCGTTGAACTGCTCGCACGCTTTGCCCGGGCTGATTCCTACGAGCATCACGAGCCGGACGATCGCCAGAAGCTGGATCACTGGACCATCGGGCTGAACTGGTATCCCGAGAACGACATTGTTCTTAAGCTCAACGCCATGTATGTCGACGCGGAGCGGGGAGAGCGGGGCATTGGGGAGGGACGCAAGACCTGGGACAGCATGGTTTATGCTGCGCGGTTCCAGTACGAGTTCTGATCAAGCTTCGGGCCTGTGACCCATAGTAATAAAAAGCGGTAATTAAAGCGGCCCCACCCGGGGCCGCTCTTCGTTTGGGAGGCAAGGAGGGTTTGGGAGGCAAGGAGGCGACTGAGTGCCTGGTGTGGCTATCAGGCCGTCAACGGATACACCCGGACATGATCGGCCGGCACCTGAATCGCGGTCTCACTCCCCACAGGTAGAGGCGCATCGCCGTGCAGCAGGATCGGCCGCTCGTTCCATTCACAGCAGATGCGCCAGCCCACGCCTTCGTAGTGGCAGTGACTCACCCGGGCCCTCAATAGCTCCTCGGGCGGGGTGGTGCTGTCGCCGTTGGCGACCTTCAGGGCGTGGGGCTGGGCCATGAGCACCACCTGCTCTCCGGGGCGGCCACCACCGTTCCCCCAGCGGCCGCGCAGGCGCAGGTCGCCGTTGCGGACCACCACGTGCTCCCCGTCCACCTGTTCCAGTTCTCCCTCCAGCCGGTTGGTGAACCCCAGCAGGCCCGCCACCCAGGTGCTGGCCGGGCGCCGGAACAGCTCGCCACTGGGGCCGGCCTGTTCCACCTGGCCATCGCGCATGATCATCAGCCGGTCGCCCAGGGTCAGGGCCTCCTGTAGATCGTGGGTCACGTAGATGGCCGTGGTGCCGATGCGGCGGAGCAGGGCGGCCAGCTCATCACGCATCTGCAGGCGCAGGCGGGCATCCAGGTTGGACAGGGGCTCGTCCAGCAGCAACAGCCGTGGCGCGGTGGCCAGGGCGCGGGCGATGGCCACCCGCTGCTGCTGGCCGCCGGAGAGCTGGCGGGGGTAGCGATCCCCCAGCCCATCCAGTTCCAGCAAGGCCAGCAGCTCCCGGGTCTTTTCCGCCCACTGCGCCCTGGGCAGTCGCCGGTGGCGCATGCCGAACTGGATGATGCGGGCCACACTCATGTGAGGCCAGAGGGCAAAATCCTGGAACACCATGTTCACCGGCCGTTTCTCCGGCGGCAGGGCGTGTCGGTCATCGGCCATCCGGGCACCGCCGATGTGGATGGTACCGCCGTCGGGCTGGTCCAGCCCGGCGATCTGGCGCAGCAGGGTGGACTTGCCGCACCCGGAGGGCCCCAGCACGGCGATGATCTCGCCCGGCTGCATGGTCAGGGAGACGTTGTCGAGAATGGTGTTGTCGCCGATCCGGCGGCACAGGTCGCGGACCTGCACCTCCGGTTGAGTCTTCTGAGTTTGCTGCTGTGTCATTTGTGGCTGACCTCGGCGTCAAAGTAGCTGCGGAAGGCCCAACGCACCGACCAGCGCGTGGCCACGATGATGGCGGCGGTGATCAGACAGACCACCACGGTGGCGGCCGTCGCCCAGCCGTACTCCACGGTGCGGAAGCGCTCGTCGATCACCACCGGGATGGTCGGGAACCCGGGGGGCTGGAGCATGGTGGTGATGGCCAGGTCGAAGACGCTGGTGGCGAACACCGCCAGGGTGGCCGACAACAGACCGGCCAGCACCATGGGGATGAGGATGACCCGCATGCGGGTGAACAGCCCCGCGCCCTGCAGGGCCGCGCTGGCCAGGAAGGAGCGGGGGGTCTGGGTGATGGCACCGAGCATGACGCGGACCGCGATGGGTACCGAGGCCGCCGCCGAGCAGAGCACGATCACCCAGCCGCTGCCGTAAACCTGGATGCCGATATCGGCCAGCCAGCGCTGGTTCCACCAGAAGATGTAGCCCACCGCCAGCACGATCCCGGGCACGGCCAGGGTCACCATGGAGGCCACATCAATGAAGCGGCGCATCCGGTGCTGGCTGTAGGCGAGCAGGTAGGCCGCGAAGAAGCCCACGACCATGGCAATGGCCGCCGCCCCGAAGGCGATACTGAAGGAGTTGCGCAACGCCGGCAGCAGGGCGGATCCCTCGCCGAGCACGGCCCGGTAGTTGTCCAGGGTCAGGTTGCTCCAGGTCAGGCCCAGGCTGTACCGGTCCATGAAGGAGACCGACAGGCTGGTGCCCAGCGGGGCGAAGATGGCCAGGCTCAGGAAGGTGACATTGAGCACCATCAACACCGGCCAGAAGCGCGGGCGCGGCCGCTCGCGGGGCGCGGCCGCCGCCGTCAGGAAGTCCGACCCCCGGCCGCGCAGGGCCCAGAGCTGCAGCGCAATGGCCAGCGCCACCAGCGAGCAGAGCACGAAGGCGAGCACCGCCGCCCCCTCGAAGGAGACCGGTACGGTCTGCACCTCCGCCCGGATGGTGTAGGGGATCAACGGGAAGCGGAACACCGACAGGAAGGCGGCGGGCAGGCCGAAGTCCCCGATGCTGTCTACGAACACGAGCAGGGACGCGGCCAGCAGCGCGGGCAGCAGGAGCGGCAGACGAATCGCCAGGAAGGTGCGCCAGGCGGAAGCGCCGCACAGCCGCGCGGCCTCACCATAGCGCCGGACATCCCACTGCAGGGCGGCGCTCATGGCCAGGTAGGCCAGCGGAAAGTTGGTCAGGCTCATTACCAGGATCAGCCCCGGCAGGGAGAAGATCATATCGCCCAGCCACGGCATGCCCAATTGCGCGGCGGTGCCGCCGCTGCGGGAGAACAGCACCCAGCCCTGGGCGATGATGAACGAGGGCATCACCAGCACGAACCAGGCCGAGAAGTCGATCAGGCCTGCGGTGGGGAACCGGTAGTTGTGGCGCACCCAGGCCAGTCCGGCGCCAATCAGCGTCCCCAGCACCATGGTGCCGCCGGCCAGCATCACCGAGTTGGTGACGGCGGTACGCCAGAGCCGGCGCTCCCACAGGTCGCGGAAGAGCTGGAACTCGCCCAGGCTGAAGTCCCCGAGGTAAAGCCGGGGGAAGGCCAGGTGCAGCAGCATGGCCGTCAGGGGCAGGGCTACCAGAACGATCATGGCCAGCGTCACCAGCCAGCCCAGCACTCCCTCGGAACCGGGCAGAAAACGCCGCCAGCCAAACGAAGAAGCCCCGGGGTGCGCTGGGCGCGCCCCGGGGGTTGCGGTTGTGGTCATATCAGCAGTCTGATCGGACATCACATGCTCTGGTCGCTGAACCAGCGCTTGATCTCGTGCTCCTTCTCACCGGCCCAGACGTAGTCGGAGAAGATGTAGGGGGTCACTTCACCCAGGAAGTCGTTGGGCGGCAGCAGGTCGTTGGGGCTGACACCCTCGATGACCGGCACGAAGTACTTGTTGCGGTGCTCGATCTGCGTCAGGTACGCCTGGGTTTCGGCGCTGAGCAGCCATTCGATGAAGGCCTTGGCGTCCTCGGGCACGGAGGTGTCGGCGGAGATGCCGACGCCGCGGGCGGAGCCGGGGGTGCCTTCCTCGGGGTAGACGATGCCGATGTCCTCGCCCTTTTCCACCTCACCGTAGGTGTTGGGCTCTTCCAGGCCGGCCACGCAGATCTCGCCCGCCGCCAGGGCCTCGGCCACCGGGCTGTTGGAGCGGTACATGCGCACCCCGTTGTCGAACACGTCCTGCCAGAAGGCGTAGCCGTCCTCCATGTTTTCCTCGAAGAACCAGGAGACGTAGGGGTAGGCCGGGCCGGAGATGGCCGGATCAGGCATGCCCACGCGGCCCTCGAACTGCGGGTCGCGCAGGGCGTCCCAGCCGGTGATGTCCTCGGTGCCCTCGCAGGAGGGGTTGTAGACCAGCAGGGCCGGGGCGCTGATGGTGACCGGCCACCAGGCAGCTTCCGGGTGGCTGCTGGTAGATCTCGTTGGCCATGTCGGTGTAGTTCTGGGCTGCTCGGTGTAGTTCTGGGCTGCTTCCGGCTGCCAGCCGTCGTCCAGCAACTGGCCTTCGCTGTACAGCCGGTGCACGCTGCCATGGCCCATCACGTACACCACGTCCCACTGCGGGTTGGCACGCTCGGCCTCGATGCGGGCCAGGATCTCGCCGCCACTCATGTCGACGATCTGAACCTCGATGCCGGTGTCCTCGGTGAAACGCTCGGCGATAGCACTGCCGTGGTCGTGCAGGTAGACGGTGAGCACGTCATCGGACAGTTGCACCTGGCCGGCATCCACATCGTCGGCATCGATGGTCTGGCCGGCGTGGGCGGTGGCGTGGATCAGCAGGCCGGTGGCGGCTGCCGCTGCCAGGCTGGCGAGAGTCGTGCGCTGCTTTTTCATCATTCAAAGCTCCTGCGGGATGGGCCCCGAAAACGTCTGCTGCGGGTGAGTGGTAACGGGTGCGAACTATGCCCGCGGCGTATGACGTTCTTTTGAAGCCGTTGTTACAGGAGCGGGGAATGCTGCCATTTGTGACGCAGGCGACAGTTGATCGATCAGGGATACGGGGCCATGCTTTAGGCTCACGGGTGACGCGCCCGGGTGACTTGCCGTTGGAGCAGGGGGTGCCGTGTTCGGAAGCCAGGCTGTTGTCGGTGAGTGTGATATTCGTATCCGCCGGCCCGTGGAGTCGGTTTTCAGCTTTATCGCCGATGACTTCGAGCGGAATTACCCCCGGTGGTCGCCGGAGGTCCAGCAGCTCCAGGTGCTAAGCGCGGGCGCCATGGACGAGGACTGGTTTGCCCGGCAGACACGCATAGACCAGGGGCACAAGACGGTCTCCACCTTCCGCGTGTCGCGCTTCCAGCGCCCGCTGGAGCTTGTGTTCGTTGGCGTCTCCTCCGATTTCATATGCACCTACCGTCTCGATCGCACGGGTTCGGGGCAGGATGAATCGCTGCTCCTCTTTCGCTTTGAATTCCCGCGCCTTGAGTTGCGCCTTCGGCCCTTCCGAAAGCTGGTCCAGGTCTCTGTTCAAGAGGGTGCGGAGCGCACCGTTCACAATCTCAAGGGTCTAATCGAAGAGGGTGGCCACGCGCCCGACCCCTGACCCCTGCATGAGGGCACTGCCATGACCTTCGTCGTAGAGAAAGACCCGGGCGTCATCCCGGCGGTGTTGACCGAAATGCTCGACAACTGCGTCACGGGGATCACGCTTGCGGACCCGGACGAGCCGGACATGCCGCTGGTTTACGCCAATGCGGTGTTCGAGCGGATGACCGGCTATGGCCAGGACGAGACCATCGGCCATAACTGCCGGTTTCTGCAGGGGGAGGATACGGATCAGCCGGAGGTGGCGGCCTTGCGCGACGCGATTGCGGCCGAGCAGTCGATCACGGTGACGTTACGGAATTACCGCAAGGACGGGACGCTGTTCTACAACCGCTTGTCGTTGACGCCCCTGCGGGACCCCCGTGGCCGGCTCATCTATTACCTGGGGGTGCAGTACGACATCACGGCCCAGGTCGAGGCGGAGGCAGAGAACGAGAGATTGCGCGCGCTTCTGGACCAGGGGGGTAGCGAGGCCTGACCGCCACCGCCACTCACAGTCACCCGATCGACCCCGGGGTGCGGGTCACTCGGGGGGGCATCAGGTCGCCGAGGGATGGCCTTTTCGGGCCAGCACCATGTAATTGACACTCATTGAGGGTGACAACCACATCTTCCGGTTCAGCGGGTTCACCTTGACCCCCGTCCGCTCAATCACGGTCAGGTCGTCCTCGGCCAGCAGATCCCGGGTCTCGGTCGGGGTGACAAACCGTTTCCACTGGTGGGTGCCCTTCGGCAGGATATTGAAGACGTACTCCGCACCCAGAATGGCCACGATGAACGAGATCGGGTTGCGGCTTATGGTCGAGACAAAGGTGTGCCCGCCCGGGCGAACCATGCGGTTGACGCTCCGCATGAATGCCGGCAGGTCCGCCACGTGCTCCACCACCTCCATGTTGAGCACCACGTCGAACTGCTCGCCCCGGTCGGCCAAGGCCTCGGCGCTGTTCAGCTCGTAGTCGATCGCTAGCCCCTGTTCGCGGGCGTGCAGGCGGGCCACGGCGATATTGCTGTCCACCACGTCCACACCGAGTACGTCGGCCCCGAGTCGGGCCATGGCTTCGCTCAAGAGCCCGCCGCCACAGCCGATATCCAGCATCCGCAGGCCAGCGAGCGGTTCATCAGCGGTCGCGTCACGGCCCAGTGAGCGGCAGAGCTGGTCGCGGATGTAGTCGGTACGCAGGGTGTTGAGCACGTGCAGGGGCCACAGTTTGCCATCCGGTTGCCACCACATCTCGGCCAGCGCGCGGTAGCGGGCCACCTCTTCCGGGTCGACCGTCCGATCCTGCTCGGCGTGATTGCTCGACATATTGCTGTGCTCCGGCCTGGGTCGCGATGAACCGGCGGTCAGTCTAGTGTGCCGCCTGCAATGTGTCGAAGCCGTCGGGCACGGCGTCGCGGCGGAGTCAGGACCTGACAAGCCCGTTCTGGCGGAGCAACTCCGGTATCCGCCGCCGGAAGCGGAAAAACCCGTGGGTGGCGTGTGGCCAGGCGAGGTGGTCCCATGCCCTGCGCAGTTGGATCACTTCAACCCCCTCGGTGGACAACACATCAGTGACCCGGCGCAGGCCCTCCGCAATGGGCCCTGCCGGGGCCTCCGGCGTGATAACGGTTCGCACGCCGGCCTGCTGGCATTGCGACCGCAATGCCTCAGCGGAGAGTGCCTGCATCCGTGCTACCGCCGGTTGGCCCTCGCGCTTCAGCCGCTGCACGGCATCCGCGACCAGATCGTTGACGAAGGCCCTGGCCCTTTCGCCGAAGGGCCAGGGGGTGTCCGGGTGCCCGGCGGCGGCAACCGCCACGGCGCGGATCTCCGTGCCGGGAGGGATCAGCTCATCGCCCCGCAGGTCATCTCCGTGCAATAACAGCAGGGCAGGGCCGGCGACGGGTGGTTGGGCCGGTGCCTTCAGCGGCGTCGGCTTGGGCGGTGTTTTCTGCCGAATGGGCTCGGCGGTCTCCGCAAGCCCGACCGGCCGGTACCGCCCGCTAGTGAACCGCGCGATATTGTCGGGTTTCGCCCGGTAGGTTTTGCCCGGGGTCTGGATGCCGGCCACCCATCGCCAGCCCAGCGTGTTGGAGGCGGGGTCGGCATCTAACAGGTGGCGCAGGAAGAAGTCCGCCCCCAGTGTCCAGGGCAGTCTGACGGTGAAGACCCAGATGGAAGCGAACCACATGCGGGCGTGATTGTGAAGGTAGCCGGTCTGCACCAGCTCCTGGGCCCAGTCGTCGAAGCCATCGATGCCTGTCTGCCCTGACTCGGCGCGATTCACGCCATTGGACAGAGCGTTTTCGGTCGCCAGGCGCGAACGGTCGACTGCGAGTTCCTCGAGATAGCTGTCCCAGACCTGGGGACGCATCTGCAGCCAGCCCTTCCAGTAGGTGCGCCAGAACACCTCCTGAATGAACTTCTCGGCGGCATCGGCAGAGTGGTGTTGCAGGGTGGTTGCCACGACCTCCCGCTCGGTGATCACGCGGTGGCGGATGTAGGGCGAGACCATGGAGACGTTCTCCCGAAGGCCTGGCCCCGCATCGTGGTTTCGGTTGGCGGCATAAGCTGGGCCGGCATGGGAGATAAAGCCCTGCAGCCTCCGAAGAGCCTCCGCCCGGCGGGGCGGGAACAGCGTATCCGCCGGTGGGGCCACGGTCCCGCCCCCGGGTCGGGTCATGACTCGCCCGACCCGGTTTCGCCCGTTTTCCCTTCGGGTTTCTTGTCGCCCTGGTGGCCCAGAGCGTCTGCCTCGTCCAGCCGGGGGTGGTTGTCGAGGAACTCCCGGTGCGGGTCGTCCAGGGCATCCAGCGCCTGCAGGCTGTCGGTGATGACGTGAATGGCCGCTACCACGTCGCGGGTGTTGGCGGTCTCCGAGATGGTGTGCATGTTGCGGATCGGAAAGCCGACAGAGGTGGCCACACAGTCTACGGAGGCCAGCACGCCGGCCATGCCATCGGTGCCGGTGTCATTGCCCACCACATCCCGCTGTACCGGGATCCCTTTCTCGCTGGCGGTGTGCTCGATGACCCGGTTGAGCTGCTCGCTGGCCACGGAACCCACCGAGAGGGTAAAGCCCTTGCCCATCTCCAGCGGCTGCATGCGGCGGTCGCCGATGCCGGGTGCGGCCACGTAGTCGTGGTTCACGTCCAAGGCGATGATCGCATCCGGCTTGAGCTCGCCGGCCAGTACGCGGCTGCCGAAGCGGCCGATCTCCTCGTAGCTGGCGATGGCGAACATCACCCGGACCTTCTCCGTCCCCCCCGCCTCGGCGATCAGGCGGGCGACCTCGGCGGTGACGAAGCAGCCGAGGCCGTTGTCCAGGTAGGCGCCGTAGAAGGTATCCGGGCTGAAGCCGTGGCGAATGGGCCGGTTGAAGAGGATCGCATCCCCCGGCCGTACGCCCAGGTTTTCCACCTGCTGCTTCTTGTTCTCGCCGTGGATCTGGAGATCCAGGTAGATCTGCTCCTTCTTGATGCCTTTCTCGCCGGTGCGCTGGGCGGGCTCGGAGAAATGAATGGCGCCCAGCGCCTCCACCGTGCCGCCCTCGATACGCCGGTAACGGCCCGGCTTCTCCGGGTCCTCGCTGAAGAGCGTGACCTCGTGTCCCACCAGCACATTGGGCAGGAAGGCGTCGGTGTTGATCCAGATCTTGCCGTCATCGCCGATGGAGCGGACCTGCATGCGGATCTTGTCCGCGTGGCCGATCACCATGACCTTGAAGAGGTCATCCCGGCCCGGATGGGTATCCAGCACCACGCCGGCATGCCCCTTGAACTGGTGCAGGGTCCAGTCCGCCGGCGCAAACTGCTCAAAGTAGGGCTTGAGTACGCCGTAGGTCATGGCGCCTTCCAGCCCCACAGGGCTGGGCGCGGCAAGGATGCGCTGCATCAGGTCGAACTGCTCGTCGGGCATGGGGCGGGTCCAGGGGGTCTCGCTCATGGCACTCTCTCTGTTTGTGGGGGCTCTGTTTGTGGGGAGCGGGTGGCGCGCTCAGGCGTGGCCCGGCGGGTGGCTGATGGTGCGGCCGGATAGCTCCTCCATGGCCACCTCGGTGGCCAGGCTCTCGGCCACCGGATCGCTTTCTCCGCCAAGCGCGCGGTGTTTGTAGTACCAGCCCATGAGCAGATTGGCCACGTTCTCCTCCGGTGCGTCCATGAAGGTCTCCGGGGCGATGTCGTTGGCCTCGCAAATCTGCTCGATCACGTTCCAGTCGAAGCTCACCGACCCGTCCGGTTCCCGGGTCAGGTGCAGGTCCGAGAACGCCAGGTCGCTGGGGATTTCAATCTGCATGGTCTGCTGTCCCATAGGGGTACTTCACTCGTCGACTCGACGCCTACCAGTTTCCCGGGAGCGATCGGTTCTGTAAATGGGGGTGGGGCGCGGGCGTTGCCGTTACTCCTCGCCGATCGGTTCGATGCGGTGGCGGTCCGTGGCGTGGACCACGTCCACGCAGTGTCCGTCGCGGAAGCGGAACAGGGAGATTCGGTGTGGTTCGCCATGCAGGCAGATGCCGGTGTCGCCGGCCACCCAGATGCTCTCTGCCTCGGCAAGCGCCTCGGCGGTCACGCCCGGCTCCTCACTCAGCCGTGAGCGTGCGCTCATGGCCTCCGCGGTCCCGGCCTCGCGCAACGGGCCGGTCGGAGCCGGGTTGATGCGCTGGTCGTGGGGCAGCCGGCAGATCAGGGCAAGGGCGTCGCGTTCGCGCTCCGGGCTGATGTTGATCAGCACGGTGGCGTCGTCCGGTGTCAGCAGGAGGTATAACGGCCCACGGTAGCTGTAACTGGCCGCACAAAAGTCATCCACCGCCGCCCCGAAGGTCCAGTTCGGGACCAGCAGACTGAAATCGGGGCCGATGAAGCGATTGATCGTGTAGAGACGGGCCAAGGTGATGCGCCTTCTGGTTCTGTTGTGAGGTGCTTAGGATGGCACGGGTTGCGGTGGAAGGCATCCTGCGCTGAAGGTATGCCTTGGCGTATGGACTTTCCCGCGTTCCATTGCAGAACACCTCGATGCAGTCGAAGACCCCGGTTCGGGCGAGATCAGCGCAGGGAATCGCCCGGCCCCTCAGGGCACGAGCAGGGTTAGAGAAACCTAAGGACCACATGTGTGTGGTCAGGTCGCCATCCGGCGGCGTCGGGGAATGGGAATCTGCTGCTCGCGGATGCGGCAGTAAAGGGTGGAGCGCGCAATGCCCAGTTGGCTCGCGGCTTTGGAGACGTTGCCGTTGCAGGCTCTCAGTGCTTGTTCGATGGCACAGCGCTGAAGCGAGGCCAGGTCCTTGCAGCCGTTTGGGGTTGACGCCTCCGTCCTCACCTCTCTGCTGTGGATTGGGCTCAATACCTCATCCGGCAAGTCGTCAACGTCAATCCAAAGTGCATCACTGAGCGCTGCCGTGGTAGTGATGACATTCTTTAGCTGACGGACATTGCCAGGCCAGTGGTAAGCCAGTAACGCGTCCATCGCGGCACTCGTGAGGCGTGGCGTGGGGCCCCCGCTCTGCTGGGCCTGCTGGTGCAGGTAATACTCCGCAAGCAGGGCGATATCATCGCCACGTTCCCTCAGGGGAGGAATCTTCAGGCGGAGCGCGGCGATGCGGTAGAACAGGTCCTGGCGGAAGCGACCGGCCTCGATTTCTTCCGGCAGATTCCGGTTGGTCATCGAGACCAGGCGGGCCTGCACCCTTCGCGGCTGGTGGCTTCCGATGCGGTACACCACGCCATCTTCCAGGATGCGCAGCAGCGTGGGTTGCAGGTCCAGCGGCATTTCGCTGACTTCATCCAAGCAGAGGGTGCCGCCGTCTGCCGCCTCCAGTTTGCCCGGACGCCCCTCCTGACTCGCACCTGTGAATGCCCCGCCGACATAACCGAACATCTCCCCACCAATGAGATCCTTCGGCAAGGCCCCGCAGTTGACTGGAATAAAAGGTCCCGACTGGGTGCTCAGGGCATGCACACCGCGGGCGAACAACTCTTTTCCAACCCCGTCTCGCCCTCGATCAGGATTGGTGCGTCAGTCGTCGCCAGGCGATGAGCTCGCTCGCAAGCCGCCCGCATGGCGGGGCTGTCGCCGATAAGGCTGTCCAGGGAGATGGAACCGCTTTCGTCCGCTTTGCTGGATTTGGTAACGGCCGGCCGGATGCCTGGTGTGTGGCGATTCTGGCGCGGTGCAATGATAACCCCAAGGTATTCATCGCCCTCCTTGATCGGCTCCGTGCTGGCAGTGGGCAACTCTGTGTGCAGCTTGTCGCACCATTCTTCCGGGGGCGTGTCACGTATCAGCGGGATATCGCCCTCGTAAAAAAGGTTCCGAGAGGCCCGGGTAAGCTGGTTCTGTACCACCTCATTGCCGTGGACCACCACGCCGTTCCGGCTGACGACCATTACATCTCGCTGGTTCCAGCGCTGGCTTTTGGCGAGAAAGCGCTCCATCAGTCGGCGATGGTCTGCTTCGGCGCTTTGCATCAACTCGCCCTCGATCTGGCGCGCTACTGCAACCACGTAAGCCAAACTTTGGGGGTTGAAGGTCTCTGCGGGGCCAGACAAATCCACAACCCCCAGAATACGGCGTGTGGTCGGGCTGAATACTGGTGCCGCAGCACATGTCCAACGTTGAACACGACAGCAATAGTGCTCATGGCCGTGGATTTGCACGGGTTGCTGACTCGCCAGAGCCGTGCCGATCGCGTTGGTCCCGATGTGGCCCTCATCCCAGAGCCCCCCACGACGCAGCCCGATATCGTACCCAAGCTCGATGACGCGGCGGTCCCCCACGGTTTCCAGCACGGTGCCGTGAGCATTGCTGAGCATCACCATGGCCCGCGCATCATGGAGAAATTGTCGACCCTGCTCCAGCGCCGGTCGGGCGGCCGCGAGGAAGCCTCCGCTCTGTTGTCGGATCCGCAGCAATTCCCCCTCGCTCAGCGCAAGGGTGTGGGGTCGATCAATGGGTACATTGTTGTCGAGAGAACGCTTCCAGGATGCCAATACCTCACGACGGACATCCTCCGGAGCCTCTCCTCGGCTGAGAAAGGTCTCCCAAGCGCGGTGGATCTTTCGATCCTTCATTCTGTCTCCTCCCACGCAGGCTTTGCGTCTGCCGGGTGCATTGAATTATTTTTTTATACTCTTATTTATAGCACTCGCCTCCGGAGACTGCAGCCGCGGCAATACAGTGCCCGCGAGGGTACCCTCTCGACGGTGATCGGTTTTTCGGGTTTCCATGCCTCATTTGCGGAAACGCGGGGAGAGTACCTGCGGCGGTACCCTCCCGGCGTTTTAATTACCTCTATTAGCTATCTGCTCGTTCAGGTACTTCGAGGCCTAACCAGTCCTTGTAGAAGGTCTCGATATCCGGCTCGAAATCATGGATGACCGGGTACCAGGCAGTGGGTGCCTCAACATCCAGAAGGTCGCCGCTCAGTGGGCAGTAGTACTCCCGGATGGTCTGCCAGCCTGAGGATGGCGCCATCAGTTCCGGGTAGATCTCATTCAGCGCCTCCTGGCTTTCGCGCACGTAAACCATGGCGTGCAGCTTCCAGTTCTCCCGGTAGTCGCAGAAGACGTGGCCGGCCTCCGACTTCACTACCCAGCGATGGGTGTCCTTTTCCTGAACGATGTAGAGTTTGGGGCCCAACGGCAGGATGATGCGGTCATCCCATGGCACCCGCTCTTGAAGGATGCTGAGGTAGGTTTCAAAGCGCCCCTCATCCTTCGGTGTGGAGAGCATCTTGTGAAGGGTGTCCGGATCGATTGTGCCGTCAATAAGGTCGGCGATCTTGTTGCGTTCGTAAGCCATCTTGCATGCTCCTGTTCTGAGTCGGGCAGGGCTGGCCCGGTGCCCGCGGTCGGCTACCGGGCCACGGCCTCTATTCCTCTTCCACCAGCTTGACGGTGCGGACGTCGGGCAGCTCGGACAGATCCATGTGGTAGTGCGAGCCGTAGTGCGGGATACCGAGTTCCTCCTCGCGCAGCTCCCAGCTTTCGGGCAGGTCCCAGAAGGCCTTGAACTCGGCAAGGAACCGGGGGCTGAGCTTGAAGGAGGAGGCGAACATCTGCTGCACTTGGGTGCTGGCGTCCTTCTTCAGGATTCGCTCGCGCTCCTGTTTCATCCACTCACGGGTAGGCATGGCTCGGGCCAAGCGCGCCTTGCGCAGGGCCTGGCGGCGCTCGCTGGTGGCCTTGCTGTCGACCTGGTAACCAGTATCCGTTTCGCGGACCACCACGCCGTAAATCCTCTCGGCGAAGCGTGGCAGGGTGTGTCCGTTTTCCAGGTCGTTCGCCACCATCGCCGGGTCGCGCTCCAGCGGGTCACCGAAACCAGGGCCACCCTTCATGGTGTTGAGATAGAGGTCGTAGTCCTTGAACATCTCCTCCGTGGTGATGGCCTGCTTGTCCCGCTTGACCTGAGCATTGGGAATCAGTTTTTCGTAGCTGCGCTCGCCGGGGTCGACATCGCCTCCCAACGGGATGGGTTTGCCGGCCTCGATAAGCTCCTTGATCCCGGTGTCGTGTGCGGCGAAGCGGTAGCCGGATGCGGCGGGGAAGCCACCCATCAGGCCCCAGTCAGAACTGATGTGCCCGTTGCCCATGAAGAACATGGTCCAGTCTTTGGCGTTCCAGACCATGCGCAGGCTTTCCCAGCCGCTGCCGCCACGGTACTTGCCAGAGCCACCGGAACTGGCCTTGATCTGCCTACCCAGGTAGACGAGCGGCTCCGCCAGCTCCCAGATCTCCATATCGCCCATGTCGCCTTCCGGGTTCCAGATGGCGGCGGCATGGCTGATGCCATCGCCGAAGGCTGAGGCACCGACACCGTTGGCGGCGCACTCGAAGCTGTTGACCGCATGGATCTCGTCGTACTGGTTGAAGCCCCCGCCCTGCAGCCAGTTGGAGGTGTTGGCGTTGCCGGCGTTGACCTCCTCCAGGTAGCCGCGGCCGAAGTAGGACCGGCTAAGCCCCCGCCACAAGGCGGTCCAACTGGAGACCAGGAAGTGCCAGGAGTAGGAGAAGGCCACCCGCCGATCATCGGGGTTCATCCAGGTCCCTTTCGGCAGCCGGAACTCGGTGCCGTAGGCGGCCCCGTCGTTGATCATCTCTGTGGGGATCAGGGTCTGGGTCATCATCACCCAGATGCCGGAGGTAAAGCTCACCTGGTGGGCGTTGTAGGTATGCCAGCCCCAGCGGGTGGACCCATCAAAGTCCAGCTTCCAGGTGCCGTCCCCCCGGATCTCGATCTCCGACGGGGTGTGCATGATGGTGTCCACCTTCGCGAAGTCGGAGGGCACCCGCACGTCCTCGTGCTTGTAGGGGACATCCACGAACCCGACCTGGCGGTACTTCCCGGGGATCGTCATGGCCTTGATGCGGTTCTGCAGGCCCCGCCGGCCGTGCTCTACCGACTCGTAGCAGAAGCGCCAGTAGGCATCGATGCCTTCATCGCGGATCAGCTCCTCCACCATGTCCCGGATCATGTGACAGCCGGCGACGCGGGTGCGCTCGTCCAGCATCCAGTAGCGGGTGGTGCGCACCATGCGCTGGCTTTCGTGCAGCCAGTCCCGGAAGAGGGTGTCGTTGGCGCCGATCTTCCGGCAGGTGACCGAGTAACCGTCGCCGAAGCGCTGGATCTGGCCGGTGGCCATGGAGCCCGGGCCCACCGCGCCGGTGTCGATTACGTGGGTGACGCCGCCTACCCAGCCCACCAACCGACCTTCCCAGAAGATGGGTACGATGGTGTGGATGTCGCATGGGTGCACGTTGCCGATTAACGAATCGTTGTTGCAGAAGATGTCTTTGTCCTGAACGCCAGGGTTATGCTCCCAGTCGTTCTCGATCATGTACTTGATCGCAGCGCCCATGGTGCCCACGTGGATGATAATGCCCGTGGACGTGACAATGGCGTCGCCGGCGGCGTTATAGAGGGTGAAACAGAGCTCCCCCTCTTGCTCTACGATCGGCGAGGCGGCAATGCGTTTGGCAGTTTCGCGGGCATCCACCACACCCGCGCGGAGTCGGGAAAACATCTTGTTGTAGCGGATGGGCTCTTCATCCCGCAGGCTGAGCTCGGTCAGGCCTGCGTAGCTGCCCGTGTTGCGGGTAGCGTCCAGTACGCCGTCGCGGTGCTGCTTAAGCGTCTGGCCTCCGCGCACGATGCCAGTGGTCGGTATAGTGGCCCCTGCGGACTGGGGCTCAATGCGCTCGTATGACATGGTCGTCTCTCCAGGTTCTCATTCGGTCTGGCTCAAAGGCGTAATTAGGGCGCTTTTGGCCTACAGCTCTTTCAGGTGGAACAGCCGGTGCTCGTCCAACCAGGTGCGGAAGCCGTCCGGCACCACGAATGTGGCGTCGGATTCGATGATGGCCGGGCCCTCGATCTCGTTTCCGGGTAGCAGCGCTTCCATGTGATAAAGCTCTGCCTGAACCCAACGGCGCTGGTGGTAGAACTGGCGTGTGCCCAGTCGCGCCTCTGCGATCGGTTCCTTGTCGGCGAGGGGTTCTTTTGGAATGCGCGGTTTGGGGATGGGCACGGAGCCGCGCATGATTGCGCCGGTGACCGAGTAACCGAGTTCCGGGGAGCGAGCTGACTCGGCATAGACGCGGCCGTAAGTCTCGTTGAAGGCCTCCTCCAGCTTCACCCAGTCGTCCTCAGACGCCACTTCCGGCAGCGGTGAATCGATCTCCAGGTCATTCAGTTGGCCGCGGTACTGCATGCGGTAAGCCGGCTGCAGCCGGACCTGGTCGGCGCTGTAGCCGTTGACCCGGAATTCCTCCAGAACATTCTGTGTCAGTTCGCTCCAGGCCTCCTGCAGGGTCTTCGCGGCCGCCTGGCGCTGGTCGCCCGGTGCGTACTGATCGAGGTTGATATCCAGGCTCTTGTCGTAGCGGTACTCGAAGTCGGCAGCCGCACAGCCGAAGGCGGAAAAGCCCGCCGCCCAGGCCGGTACGATCACATCCTCAAAACCCAGCCCGCGGGTGTAGCCGTAGGTATGCACTGGTCCAGCACCCCCATAGGAGAAGCAGACGAAGCTTCGGGGGTCGTAACCTTTGGCGGAGATCATGGAACGGATGTAATCGTGCAACTCCGAGTCGAGCAGTTCGATCACGCCGGCCGCTGCTTCCTCGACCGACAGGCCCAGCGGGTCAGCGAGCTGTTCCTTGATGGCGTCATGTGCCCGTTGCGGGTCCAGCTTGATAGCGCCACCCAGGAAGTTATCGGGGTTGAGATAGCCCAGCACCATGTGGCAATCGGTGATGGAGACCGTCTCGATACCGCTCTCGGCCCAGCAGACGCCAACGCGGTAACCCGCAGAGTCCGGTCCCAGCTTGATGGCGTGGGTGTAAGGGTCCAGCCGGACAAAGCTGCCGGCACCCGCGCCCACCGAGTCCATGGCCACCAGCGGAAGCGAGAGCACCAAGCGAGCCATATCCGGGTCGGTGCGAATGGTCAGCTCGTTCTGGGTGATGAGTGCCACGTCGAATGACGTGCCCCCGATATCGGAGCAGGCAATGTTTTTGTAGCCCAGCGTTTCACCCAGGTACTTGGCGCCAATCACGCCCCCGATAGGACCAGATGAGATGGTCCGAGCCAGCTCCTTCGCCTGCCAGCTAATGGTGCCGCCATGCGTGGCCATGACGCGGAAGTCGAACTTCGTCCCTTTCTCTTGAAAGGACTGGGAGATCTTTTTCAGTGTCTCCCTGGAGGGCTCTGCCGCGTAGGCCTCGAGAATGGTGGTGTTGGTACGGTGAGACTCTTTGCGCACGGGGTAATAATCCACCGAGGCGAAAACGGGAATGTTTTTCCCCGACTTCTTGACCTCCTCACGCACGATATCCCGCACCCGCCGCTCGTGGTCCGGGTTCTTGTAGGAGTGCAGCAGGCTGATGACGATGCTGTCCACGTTGGTGGAGATCACCTCGCGTGCCGCCTGGCGTGCTGTCTCCTCCCGGAGTGGGATAACCACATTGCCGAACATGTCAACGCGTTCTACTACGCCGCGTGTGCGCTGGCGCGGGACCAGTGGCTCGTCGTAGTAGTGGGTGTTGATGTGAATCCGATCCTCATAGGCAAAGCCGAGGTACGCCTGGATGGCTCGGCCCATGCGGGGGAAGTCCTCCATGCCCTGGTTGACGATCAGCCCGCAGCGCAAGCCCTTCCGCTGCACTACGCGGTTGAGCAGGGCTGTGCCGGAATACACCCCGGTCTGGAGTTGGGGCAGGGCCTCCTCCAAGGGGATATCCCACAGTGCCAGGGCATCTTCGCTTGAGTAGAGCAGGCCGACAGACTCGTCGTCGGGAGTGCTTTGAGCTTTACCGACCACGAACTCACCCTGGCCGTCCACGAAGAACGTGTCGGTCATAGTGCCGCCGGCATCAATGCCCAGGACCTGAACATCTCTTGATACGGGTTGGACTGCGCTCACGATGGTCTCCTCCTAGCTGTCTTTTTTTGGCGCCTTTTTTTGGGGCGCAGCCTGAAGAGCGCAAGCGGTGTGCCATATTCTGGTGCGCAGAGGTATTTACGCAAAAACAAGAAGATATGAAGGTCTGTTGCCTAATGCAGGACTGCTGATGCGGTTGTAGTGACCGTATTTCGGACAGTTAGAGGTGTTCGGATGACGGACAGTGATGCTTCCGGGAGGCCTGCGACGACGCAACCGATGTGACGTCGCGCACGACCTTGCTATTCTGCATATATCAACATCGCTCACCCCCGGAGGGCAGTTTGGCCGGCCCGGAACAGCTGAAGGGGCAGATCTTCAAACGGCTGGTCGACCTAAGCGCCGTGTCGCCGGGTGCGGGTCAAGGTGCAGGACATGAGGGCTCGATGGGACTCAGGCAGCAAGGGCGAGTGGGTGTGATGGAGCGGGCGCTGATTGGCTGTGGTGGGGGGTCGGGTCCGGTGTCTGTATAGCACTGGGTGGAGTTGACGTTGATTTGAGGTTTGCTGGGGCACAAGTGACTGACGGTGTACGTGTTTTTGTTGGTATGGATTTGCCCGCGACGAAAACCCCTCTGGTGATATGCGGCTGCAGCATATTATGACTTATACAGACGCAGTAGAATCAACTGTTAGGCGATAAGAAATGACGTATCGAGCAAATTTTCCGCCATCTTTTTTACTCCTTGAGCAGGAAGGGTTTCTTATTAGCTCATGCCTAGGGAGTGGATTAACCGATCTGCGATCTGCGCACGTTCACAACAAGGGCGCATTCTATTCGTCGTTGTTCAACCTCTCGATAGGAGTAGAAAGGCTGCTGAAGGCCCTTGTGATAATTGAGCACATAGCAACTAATAATCTTTCTGTGCCAACAAAAAAGCAACTCAAAAGCTATGGTCATAACATTGAAGAGCTGTATGACCAATGCGTGACGATTGCTGACGCGAGAGGCGTCGCAGTTCCTGATCGAAACTCTTTAAATCCAATTCAAAAAGAAATTATAAGCTTGTTAAGTGACTTCGCTCAGACTACCCGGTACCACAATCTAGATGCGCTCAACCCTTCTCACGTCGGTAGGGATCCGCTCGATCACTGGGGTCAAATAGTAACGGCAATCTTGGAGAAGGATGTTCCCAAATCTCAGAAAGAGAAAATACTTAGCCAATCAAACTTGGTTGCGTCTGCTATTGATGACATCACTATTACGATAATGCATGGCTTGGATAAGACGCCTCTTTCTACGGAGGAGGCGTTGGCCTTGCCGGGGTTGCACGATCAGGCGGCTAAATATGCTGTTTTGCATGTCGTGAAGATGCTCGCTCCGCTGCGAGAACTAACGTCAGAGTTAAGTCATCTCGCGTACGCACTCAATACTCCAGAGCCTGTGTTTCCACAAATGCAAGAGTTTATCCAATGGCTGTGGGATGATCGTCAATACGTCCTGAGGAAGAAGCGGTGGCCGTAATATCGCCTAACAAGGCCGTGAACTCGGACGCATTTTTCGTTCGCTGCGCTCACTACAAATGCGCCGGTTACGGCTGGCGTTAAGGATCAGCATGAAGCTGCAACGGATCGAATATTCTGAGCTGACCGCCAAGCAAAAGGAGATCTACAACTTCCAGAAGGTGGCAGCTGAGTTGGCAGATTTCGGCTTTAACTGCATAAAGCTTGCAGACGACTGGC
>SR_TP_S13solDRAFT_1000251_pt1 | contig 24602 bp, 28 predicted proteins | sample SodReaTP_S13sol_FD_11159 | JGI IMG/M metagenome (IMG submission 11159)
CGATGTATCTGGCCGCCTCCAAACGGAGGCGGCCAGTTTGTGTTTGGGCTCCGAGCCGCCAGGGGCCTGGAGACCTGTTTGACCCGCGCGCAAACCCCTTGCTATAAGTCCCTCCATCGTGGCCTCACCACTGTCCTTCTACCGTTCCCTGACCATCCTGCAGCTGATCCTGCTGGGGTTTTCCCTGGTGACACTGCCGCTCGCCTATGCGCTGACCACGGCGCTGCTGTCGGTGGAACGGCTCACGGACCAGAGTCAGCAGGCGGTGCTGGATGCGGTGCAGGCCATTCAGGCAAGCCGGACCCTGGTGGAGGATGTCACCGCCCTGGAGCGTCACGCCCGGCAGTACCAGGTGCTGGGCGACCCGGCCCTGATGGAGGCCTACGAGGCGCGCCGCGAGACCCTGGGGGCCGCCCTGGAGCGCCTCTACCGGCTGGACCTGGGGCCTAGGGTGTGGGAGCAGCTGAGGCTGCTGGAGCGCCGCGAGACCGGCGCCTTCGAGGTGCTCCAGGGGCAGGCCCACGACAGTGAGGCGGTACGCGAGGCGCTCTCTGTCTATCCCGTCCTGGGTGAACTGGCCCGAGGGGTGTTCCAGGACAGTACCCGCGCCGTGTCCCGCGAGGTCGAGGCCATGCAGGCCCACTCCGCCGAGGTGAGTCAGACCCTGCTCTGGCAGGCCTCCGCCCTGATCCCCGCGGTGCTGGCCCTGGCCGCGGTGTTCACCGTGCTCATCGCTAGGCCCCTGCGTCAGCTCAAGTTCTCCATCCGCGCCCTGGGTGCCGGGCGTTTTGACCGTCCCATCCGGGTGACTGGTCCCTATGATCTGGCGGACCTGGGCGCGCGCCTGGACTGGCTGCGGCGGCGTCTGGTGGAACTGGAGCAGCAGAAGGTGACCTTCCTGCGCCACATCTCCCACGAGCTCAAGACCCCGCTCACCAACATCCGCGAGGGCGCAGACCTGCTCTCGGACCAGGTGGTGGGCCGGCTCAACGATCAGCAGGCGGAGATTGCCCGCATCGTGCACGACAACAGCCTGCAGCTGCAGAAGCTGATCGAGGACCTGATCCGTTTCAGCGTCGCCAACACCGCCATGCCGGTGATCGAATCCCGACCCATCCGTCTGGATGCTCTCATCGCTGAACTGGTGGAGCAGCACAAGCTGGCCGCCCGCAGCCGTGGCGTGGAGATCGAGCTGGCACTCAGTGGCGAGACGGTGAATTCGGACCGGGAAAAGATCCGGGTCATTCTGGATAATCTCCTGTCCAATGCCATCAAGTTCACCCGGGAACACAGCAGCGTGCAGATACATACGGGCCATTACGGCGAGCATGTCTTCGTGGAGATCCTTGACCAGGGTCCGGGCATCCCCCCGGCCGACCGGGAGCGGGTGTTCGAGGTCTTCTACCAGGGCGATGTGCGTCCCAGGGGGCATGTGCGCGGCAGCGGCATGGGGCTTTCCATCGCGCGGGAATATGCCAAGGCCCTGGACGGCAGGCTCATGGTCATGGACGCGGACAACGGTGCCCGATTGCGTCTGGAACTGCCCAGGCTGGGGATGGCGCCGCCGGACCAGGCCGGTACGCAGGCGCAGGCATCGGGGCGCGCGGCATGAATCCGGGTCGCTGCACACGCGCCGCCGCGGCCCTGCTGTTGCCCTGGTTCCTGGCCGCCTGCGTGCTCGGCCCCGAGGGGCCGTCCGCGCCGGAACCCTGCGCGCTCAAGGCCTCCGAGCCCCGGGCCACACCGGTGCAACTGTGTCCGCCCCGGGCCGGCGAGACCCTGGGGCTACTCATGGAGGAGGTTGCGGCCCTCGGCGCCGGGGGCGAGGCCGCCCTGCGCGGCGCCCTGGCCGAGGCACACAACGGCGAGGCCCCCCTGCTGCGGGAGGCCCTGCTGCGCCTGGCCCTGGCAGACCCTGCCGAGGAGGGCCGGGCGCTGGAGTTGCTGGAGCGGCACCAGGCACGGAGCGACACGCCGCCCGGCGAGGCCCTGCTGGCGGGCCTGTTGCGGGACCAGTTGCGCGCCCGTCAGGGACTGCGCACCAGCCTGGCAGGGGCGCGCGGCGAGCGTGATGCCCTGCAGCGCCAGCTGGATGAGCTCAGGGCCATCGAGCAGCAGATCCGCGACCGCACCCGCACCCCCGAGATGGAGTTGAGGCAGTAGCCATGGCCGAGGCCGCACGCATCCTGCTGGTGGACGATGACGAGGGTCTGCTGCGCCTGCTTTCCCTGCGCCTGAGCGCGGCGGGCTACCAGGTGAAGACCGTGACCAGCGCAGAGCAGGCGCTCGCGACGCTGCCCCATTACCAGCCCCGCCTGGTGATCACCGACCTGCGCATGGGCGGCATGGACGGCATGACCCTGTTCGAGACCGTGCACAAGGATCAGCCGGCCCTGCCCATCATCATCCTCACCGCCCACGGCACCATCCCCGATGCCGTGGAGGCCACCCGGCGCGGCGTGTTCGGTTTTCTCACCAAGCCCTTCGACAGCCAGGCCCTGCTGGACTACGTGTCCCAGGCCCTGCGGCTGGCGGGCCCGGGCCAGGAGGCGGGCGGCGACGAGGCCGTGGCCGGCGACTGGCGAGAGGGCATCATCAGCCGCAGCGCGGTGATGGAGGAGGCCCTGCGCCAGGCGCGCCTGGTGGCCGACAGCGAAACCAACGTGCTCATCCAGAGCGAGAGCGGTACCGGCAAGGAGCTGCTGGCCCGTGCCCTGCACCGGGCCAGCCGGCGAGCCGGGAGGCCCTTCGTGGCGGTCAACTGCAGCGCCATCCCCGAGGCCCTGCTGGAGTCGGAGCTGTTCGGCCACAGCAAGGGGGCCTTCACCGGCGCCACCCAGAACCGCAAGGGGCTGTTCGAGGCCGCCAACGGCGGCACCCTGTTCATGGACGAGGTGGGTGACATGCCGCTGCCCTTCCAGGCCAAGCTGCTGCGCGTGCTGCAGGAGGGCGAGGTGCGGCCGGTGGGGGCCAACAGTTCGGTGCCCGTGGACGTGCGCGTGATCTCCGCCACCCACCGGGACCTGGAGCAGGCGGTGGCCGACGGGGATTTCCGCGCCGACCTCTACTACAGGCTCAACGTGGTGCGCCTGGACCTGCCGCCGCTGCGCGAGCGCCGGGACGACATCCCGCTGCTGGTGCGCTTCTTCCTGGACCGGGTCAACGAGCGCAACGGCCGGCGCGTCGAGGGCTTCGCCCCCGAGGCCATGGAGGCGCTCATGGCCGCCTCCTGGCCCGGCAACGTGCGCCAGCTGCAGAACGTGGTGGAGCAGTCCGCGGCCCTGTGCACCACGGAGATCGTGCCCCTGAGCCTGGTACAGCGCGCCCTGCGCAGCGACCCCAGCGAGATCCCGCCCCTGGCCGAGGCCCGGGACCGCTTCGAGCGGGAGTACCTGGAGGAACTGCTGCGCATCACCGGCGGCAACGTCAGCAGCGCCGCGCGGCTCGCCGGCCGCAACCGCACCGAGTTCTACAAGCTGCTCAAGCGCCATCACCTGGAGCCGGAGATGTTCCGCGCCTCCTGAGGCCGACGCGGCCGGGCGGTGGAGAAGAATCTGCCGTGCTCAGGGAAACCGATGCAGAGTTCTGCTGGACTAAACTTCAGGTCGGTATCAGATCGGTTTGACTGGAGGCGTTCCATGCTGCGATTCACAGCTCCTCGTGTCCTGGGCATCGGCCTGCTGGCACTCGCGGCCGCGTTGCTCATTTCCCCTGTGCAGGCCCAGACCTCGGGTCCCGTGGAGGTCAAGCACCCCACCTGGTTCAAGGACAGCCTGCTGGACATGCCCGCCGACCTGCGGGAGGCCCGGGAGGCCGGCAAGACCGGCCTGATGCTGTTCTTCGGCACGCGCACCTGCAGCTACTGCCATGCCTTCCTGGAAAACACCTTCGGCCGGCCCGAGATCGTCGATCGGGTGCAGGCCAGCTTCGATGTCATTGGCTTCGAGGTGATGAGCGACGACGAGGTGGTGGACTTCCAGGGCAAGACCCTCTGGGCCAAGGACTTCGCGGTGCAGGAGCGGGCCCAGTTCACCCCCACGCTGGCCTTCTACGGCGAGGACGGGCGGCTGCTGCTGCGCATGGTGGGTTATGTGGGGCCTGAGCGCTTCACCGCAGCGCTCGACTATCTGCAGGATGGCGCCTACGAACACCAGAGCCTGCGCGCCTACCTGGATGCACGGGAGGCGGCCCGGGCCGAACCCGCCCGCCCCGTGATCCGCGACCAGGCCCTGTTCGGCACCGCCCCGGTGAACCTGGACCGGCGCGGCGGCGACGCGCAGCGTCCGCTGCTGGTGGTGTTCGAGCGCCCCGACTGCGACACCTGCGAGCGTCTGCACCGCACCGTATTGACGGTGCCCTCGGTGCGCGAAGGCATCGGCCAGTTCGAGGCGGTGCAGCTGGACATGAGCGACGCGGACGCCCGGGTGATCACGCCCGACGGCGAGACCCTGAGTCCCAGGGACTGGGCAGCGCGGCTGGGGCTCACCCACGCGCCGGCGCTGGTGTTCTTCGACGTGCAGGGCGACGAGGTGCTGCGCACCGACACCGACCTGCTGGTGGATGCCCACGGCCGGCCGGTGGACGAGGTCAATCCGCGCATCACCGCCAACGTGCAGGCCCGGCTGGACTATGTGCTCGAACAGGGCTACCTGGAACAACCCCAGTTCCAGCGCTGGCGTGCCGCCCGGGCGCGGGATGGCGCCGGATTGTGATGAAACATTGAGTTCGCCCGTCTCGCAACGATCAAAAGCCCAGGCCCCGGACATCGGGGCCTGGGCTTTTTGATGGGCCTCAGGCCGAGGCCAGGCGGGAGGTGGCGATGGGCTGCCGGGGCTTTGAGGACAGCTGAGCGGGCGCCCCGTCCAGGCTGAACCGGGCGGCGGCGTCGCGCAGTTCCGCCGCCAGGCGATCCAGTTCCGCGCTGGCGTCGAACATGTCCTCGGCGCCCCGGGTGGTGAGGTTGGCCAGCTTGCTGATCTCGGTGATGTTGCGGTTGATCTCCTCGGCGGTGGCGCCCTGCTGCTCGGAGGCGCTGGCGATCTGGGTGTTCATGTCCGCGATGGTGGACACGGAGCCCGTGATCGCCTCCAGGGCCTGGCCGGCGCTGCTGGCCTGACCGACGCTCTCGTCGGTGCGCTTGAGTCCCCCCTCCATGGCCTGGGCGGCGTTGCGCGCCCCCTGCTGCAGACGCTCGATCATCTCCTGGATCTCGCGGGTGGAATCCTGGGTACGGGAGGCCAGGGTGCGCACCTCGTCGGCCACCACTGCGAAGCCCCGACCCTGTTCGCCGGCCCGGGCCGCCTCGATGGCGGCGTTCAGGGCCAGCAGGTTGGTCTGCTCGGCGATGCCCCGGATCACGTCCAGCACGCTGCCGATCTGCTGGCTGTCGGCGCCCAGCTGGTCGATGGCCTGGCTCACCCGGCGCACCTCGTCGGCCAGGCTGCCGATGGTGGTGACGGTGCCATTGACCACCTTGCGGCCGTTGTCCGCGTGGCCGCTGGCCTGGCGGGTGGCCTCGGCGGCCTGGGCGGCACTGCGGGCCACGTCCTGGACCGTGGCGGTCATCTCGTTCATGGCGGTGGCCACCTGGGCGGTCTCGGCTTCCTGCTGTGAGACTGCCTGGCGGGTCTGCTGGCAGATGCTGCCCACCCGCTGGGCGTTCTGCAGCAGGGCGTCGGTGGCCGTGATCACCCGGGAGACGATCTCGCGCACCCCGTCGACCATGGCGTTGAAGTCTTTCGCCGCCGCGCCGAACTCGTCGTGGCCCCGGTCATCGGCCCGGGCGGAGAGATCGCCCTCGGCGAGCCGGTGACTGGCCTGACGCAGGTCTGCGACCGATGCGGTGATGCGCCGGGTGATCACCAGGGTGAGCCCCAGGGACAGCAGGATGGCGAGGATCAGCGCCACCAGGGTGGCGTTGCGCACCCAGGCGCTGTTCTCCACCATGCGCTGGAAGTCCGTCTCGGCCAGCTCCCGCTGGTTACGGGTCACGTAGCGGATGTCGTCGCGCAGCAGGCCGAAGGCCTTGTAGAGTTCGTTGCCCATGCGCTGGTTGGCCTCGGTGACCCGGCGCGCGCGCAGTTCCGCCACGGTGTCCAGCAGGCCGTCCCGGGTGTATTGCTGCAGGTGGGTCTCGAACTGGGCGAGGCGTTCCGGGTCGGTGCCGCCGGAGGCCAGGGTGGGCCGGATGGCCTGGAAGCTGGCCTCCATGTCCCGGGCCATGTCCTCCACCCGGCCCACGCGCCGGTCGATGCCCTCGGGGGAGCCGTCGCGGATGGCGTTCATGAGCTGGATGCGGCTGTTCATGGCCATGAACATCATGTCCGCCAGTTCCGTGAGCGGCACCAGGCGGTAATCGTAGGTGTCCTGCATGCCCTGTTCGGCCTGGCCGAGCCCGCGGATGCCCAGCAGGCCCACGATCAGTACCAGGATGCAGGTGGAGAAACCGAGCAGGGTGAGACGTGCCCGGGTGGTGGAAAGCAGTTGAAGCACGCGGTTGGAACTGGCCATGGGTGGAACTCCCTGTCGATGTCCGAATGTGTTGAGTTCTCTTCCTGTAAACCCCGGAGTCTTGTCCGCATGCTCCGTTCAACACAGTCTAGCGGCAGCCAGCGCCAATGTTTGAGGCCGAAATGGGTCTCCTGAATCGCTAAAATTCAATGGAATAGGGTGGTTTTTGATCGAACGTATCCGCAAACCCGATTGAATCGGGAAAGCCGATCAAAATGGGCCGATTAAGCCCGGATTACCCGATGAATGTTGGGCTCGGGAGGCGTGGAAATGGGGGTCAGCGCCCGGACTTGGGTCCCAGCAGCAGCCAGAGAATGAAGCCGATCAGCGGCAGGATCAGGATGAGCACGATCCACAGCACCTTGCTGCCCACGCCCGCGCGGCTCGACAGGGTGCTGACGATGGCCCAGATGTTCAGGATCAGGAGGATCAGGCCCAGCAGGCCGCCGACTTCGATACCCATAGTTGTTATTCCCTGGAGTTGGTGGAGGGCTGGAGATCGTTGCTCACCAGTATAGCGGTGCGCGGGCCGGGTTGCCCCTGCCTGGGAATATCCTGTAACTGCCCTGCATCTTTTTGATTTGCACGTGACTGACCGCGAGGCAGTCGAGGAAGACGAAACCATGTCCATGAATTTCCGGCTCGCGCTCATGGCGGGCGTGATGCTGATTCCGGCCACCTGCCTGGCGCAGGCACTGCCGGCACCCTGGGGCGTCGCCACCGAGGTGCATCAGTCCTATGACGGCCAGAAGGTGGTCTATGACGCCGACTCGCCCACACCGGACAAGCTGCGCAGCGTGATCGACCGGGCCAGCTATTTGAGCCGCATGAACGGCGCCAATCCTTTCGACACCCGGGTTGTCGTGGTGGTCCACGGCGAGGCCCTGCATGCCTTCGCGCGCCAGAACTACGCCGAGCACGCGGAGCTCATGGCCCGCGCCCAGAGCCTGTCGGTGGGCGACGTGGTGGAGTTTCGTATCTGTGCCGCCGGTGCCCGCCGCCGCGGCTACGCACCCGAGGATTTCCACGGTTTCGCCACCGTGGTCCCCATGGCCGATGCGGAGATCGTGCGCCTGCAGCAGGAAGAGGGCTTCGCCTTCATGCGTTAGAGCAACATCCGTTCTCTCGCGGAGACGCTGGGGCGCGGGAAAAAACAGAGTCAAAGGAAGTTCTATTGCCCGGGCGCCAGGAAAAGCCCAGTCATCCCGACGAGCCTGTCAACTGATGTGTTCTCTGAAATACATAGCGGCCCAGCTTGCACTCTTTGGCATCGCTGTGTCCGCATTCCTGTGGAGCGACGCGCTGGGGGTTGCGGCCTGGACGAGTCTGATCGTTGCGGGTGCTGTGATCGGCTTCTTTGTCGTGTTTCTGTTGTATCGCCGGGATGTCCTGAGGCGCGGCTNAGATGAGAAACATGGTCTGAAGCGCAGCAGGCAGCCTTGGGAGTAGGTGCCAGGAGAAGTGTGACGGCGAGTCCCGCTGATCGCGGCCGCGCACGGACTCAGCGCCGCGCGCCGAACAGCACCAGCGCGAGCCCCGCAGCCACGGCCACGCCGCCGGCCACCAGGTAGCCGGTGGTGGTGTCGGAGTAGCGGCCGGTGATGGCCTCGTGGGCCTGTTCGGTGAAGGTCTCGGTGGCGCCAAAGCCCATCCAGAGCAGGAGGCCTCCACCGACCAGCAGGGCGATGCCGAGAACACGTGTCCAGTGCATGGGTTCCCCCAGACGGTGCATGAGCGTGGAGAGTAGGTCAGGGGGCCTGGGTCTGCAAGCAGTTACCCGGCGCCCGGGCGTCAGTCCCGGCGTCCCAGTGCAGGGCGAGCCAGAGACTGTTCTCCTCCGGGGTGGTCCAGCTGACACGGTGCGCGGTGCCGGCGGGGATGAACAGCCAGTCCCCGGGTGCCAGGCGTCGTCGAGCGGGCGGATCCCGGTATTCGAGTTCGGCTTTGCCCTGGATCAGCAGCACCCACTCGTCCCAGTCCTGCTGGTACCAGTGGCCCGGCGGCGAGGCGTGTCCCCGGGAGACGATGCGTTCAATGCGCAGGCCCCGGTGCACCAGCAGGTCCTGCAGCCACTCGGCGGGCAGGTGTTCGGGGATCTCCGTGAACAGGTTGTCCATGGCCCTATCGGCGGCCTACTGGCTGGCCGCCTCCAGCTCCAGGATCTCGATCAGGCGCTCGGCGGTGACGTGGCCGTACAGCACCCGGCCCCTGGGGGTGACGATGGCGGGCGTGCCCAGGAACCGGTTGCTCAGGGCGATGTCCAGCTGGTCATCCACGGCCCGGCTCTGGCATCCCTCCACCTTGACGATCTCGTTGCGCTTGGCCTTGCTCATGGCTGACTTGCGGTCCTCGCTGCACCAGACGCCGTGCATCTGCTCCAGGGCGTTGTTGATGTTGGGAAATGCCGCGTAGCGAATCTCGATGTCGAACAGCAGGTAGTCGTCCATCTGGGTGTGCAGGCGCCGGCAGAAGGGGCAGTTCACATCGGTGAACACCGTGACCCGGTGCTTGACCTCGGCCGGGCTGTAGATGATCAGGTCCGCTTCGGGCAGTGCCTCCACCTGCTCGGCCAGGGCTGGGTTGGCGGGGGGCAGTCCGCTGGCGCCTGCGGTGGCGCCGAGCAGGGCCGCGCACAGGGCGAGGAGCCAGAAAGCGGGTTTTTTGACCATGATGCACTCCTGTGTTTGGATGGGGTGGATTATCCCGGGCCCAGTGCATGAGTCCGTCATTCCGGCACGAGGTTCCCGGTAACCCGGATCATTAGACGCGCGGTAGCCGGGATTTCATCCCGGCAGGGTTGTCACACAGGATATCAGGAGGGTTTATGAAACAGCGTCGCACGGACACCGGCCTGGTGCTGGTGGGGCTGGGTCTGCTGGGGGTCGGCGGTTACGTGTTGCTCAGCGGCGAGATCTTCCTGAGCCGGCTCACGGTGAGCGAGGGGCAGTCCATGTCCGGGACCGGTGCCCTGGTGGTGGGGGTGATCTTCGTGGCTCTGGGGCTGTATTTCCTGAAGGAGTCCCGGCGCTGACCCGCACGTCGCGCCGAAGTCTTCCGGAAGAATCATCGCCATAGGACGGGCCCTGCCCGCCGTCTGCCGCAGGTTCGAGGTCAGCAGAGGCGGCCACGGGCCGCCCTATGAATTGCTGCCCACGGGCTAGTGGCGCGCCTGGGCCCATTCCACGGCCCTGCGGCGACCCTCGCCGACGGTCGCGTCGTCCAGGGTCGCTTCCAGTTCCAGCCGGGTCCGGTTGCCGAAGGTGTCCCCGCCGGCGGCCGCCAGGCTCGCCCACTTGAGGGCCTCCGCCGGGTCGGGCTCCACGCCGTCCCCGTCCGCGTACATGCGGCCCAGCCAGCCCTGCATCTGGGCGTGCCCCAGTTCCGCGGCCATGCGGGTGTAGGCAAAACCCCGGGTCATGTCCCGTTCCACGTCCCCGATGCCTTCCACGTACAATCGGGCCAGGAAGTAGCTGACCAGCATGGGCTCATCTTCCAGCGCCGGCTGCAGCAGGGCCTCTGCCTCCAGGGCGCGTTCAGGGTGCTGGCCGCCGAAGGCATCGGCGATCAACACCGAGGCCAGGGCCACCCTGGCCTGGGGATAATCCGCGTCGATGCCCTTGTGGAACCAGGCCTCCGAAAGCGCCCGGTCCCGGGGTACCAGATCGCCGCGCAGGTAGGCCCAGCCCAGGCTCAGGGTGTGCTGGATCTCGCCCGCGTCCACGGCCTGTTCATACCAGTACACAGCCTGCTCGCCGTCCTTCTTCACGCCCAGGCCTTCGGCATGCAGCCAGGCCAGGTGGGCCATGGCCGTGCCGGAACCGGCCTTCGCGGCCGATTCCAGCCACAGGGCGGCCTGGGCCGGGTCCGGGTCTTCCTTGTCCAGGTGGGCATGCGCCATGGACTCCAGGGCTTTCGCGTCCCGTCCCGCCGTGGCCTGCTCGCTCCAGGGCAAGGCCTCGCCGTGGGCGTTCAGGGCGAGCCCGAGGGTCAGCAGGAGGATGAGAATCAGGGTGTTTTTCATGGGAGTGTCATGGTAGGTGCGGTTTGTGACGGCGTGATGACAGTGGGCTGCGCCCAGTGGCAAGTCTCAAGTGGCTAGTGGCAAGGTGTGAAAAAGGATAGGCAGGAGTATTCTGGGTTTACTTGCCACTTGCCGCTTGCCACTTGCCACTTGCCACTTTAATGCCCGAAGCATCCACAGCCTCCAATCCACCCCCGGCCCCCCGTCGCTTCGGCTGTCTGCAGGTCGCCATCCTCATGCTGGAGGGGGTCAGCGTCATGGGCGTGCCGCTACCGTCCGCCTGGTGCGTCCCCGGGTGAAGACCCTGTCCCTGGGCATGCGCAATTTCCGCATGGCGCTTCAGGATGAAGAGGGGCAGGTCTCGATGCTGGGGTGTGGCTCCGAGCGCATCACCGTGAGCATCGGTGCGGGCACCGCCTCCAGCTTGGATGAAGAAAGCCCGGATGCCCTGCTGCACCGGGTGGACGAGGCCCTCTACCGGGCCAAGGCCGAGGGCCGCAATCGGGTGGTCCTGGCTGCTGGGGAGTCCATGTCGTCGTGAACCTGTCGAGAGATCTGTCCATGCCTTACCTGCCCCTGGCCTTGTGCCTTCTGTTGCTGACGCTGCTGCCGGGCCGCGCGCTCGCCCAGGCCGAACTGACGGTGCTCAACTGGCCCGACTACCTGGATGCCGAACTGGTCGAGGCATTCGAGCGCGAGCACGGCGTGGGCCTCAACCTGATCTATTTCGAAACCGACGACGACCGCGACGCCCTGCTGGTGGAGACCCAGGGCCGCGGCTACGACGTGGTACTGGTGAACGGCTCGAACCTGGCGAGCTATGTGCGCCGAGGCTGGCTCGAGCCCCTGGATCCGGTGGCGCTGACCCAGCTGGAACACCTCGATCCCCGCTGGCGCGCCGCCTACGAGGCAGCGCAAAGCCATGGCGTGCTCTACCTGTGGGGCACCCTGGGTGAGGGGAGACAGTTAGAAGGCGAAAGAACCGGGATTGGCCGGGATTTGGCGACGGATAGCGGGAGAGCTAGGCGTGGCGCGGGCTTCGGCGGGGCTCGCCGTAATCGGCTGATTTGGACGCTAGAAAAGCGAAAGCGGCGCATCTGTTTACCAACCCTTTCAAGATCGTTTAAACGGCCGTCACATGCGGCGGCCGGACCACACCACCCGGCCGATGATAGCCAGGTCTTCGCCTGGGGTGTCCAGCGCCAGCTCGAAGGGCTCGTAGGCTGGGTTGTCGCTGGTCACCTTCACCTTGCGGCCCGGTAGGCGCTGGAGGCGCTTCACCAGCAGGCTGCCGTCCATCCTGAGCACGTAGATGCCGTCACGGGGTACGGCCTGGGCGCTGCGGCGGTCCACCAGGATGACATCACCGGGGCGGAGCGTGGGCTCCATCGACTCGCCATCCACATATATAAGGTACAGGTCCGCCGGGTTGGCGTGAAGCTCCTGGTGTATCCATTGGCGCTTAAAGGCCAGCGAATCAGTGACTTGCTCCTCCTCCACCACGGCGCCGTGGCCTGCGGCGGCGCGCACGTCGTAGAGCGGCACCAGGGCGTACTCCTCGCCCACCTCCTGGATCATGTGCTCCGGCGCGGCCTGTGGCGCCGCAGGCTCGGGCTCGCCTAGTCGCATCGGGCCTTCACCCGTAATCACCCAGTTGGCGTTGTAGCCAGCGTCCATGAGCTTGCGAAGAAAGTCCGCGTCCGGCGTTCTCTCGCCACGTTCGTAGTTCCCGATGGAGTTTTTATGGACGCCAAGCTGTTGGGCTAGCGCGGCCTGGCTCCGCGAGCCACGTATGTGGGCTATTCGCTCTCCAATCGTGGTTGTCACTTCCAATCCTTAAAGCATCAACCTGCCGGTTGTTAGTTCTTGCGGGGTTGATGCTTTCTGTTTTCGTTAATTAATTCAGTGTCTTAGGTGCTATAGCCCCGCTTGTGTGGGGCGAGCGGAAGCATCAACCCACAACCGGGGTTGACGTAGTCCGCAAACGTGGGCATCATGTCCACCCATGAGCACACGACAGCACCCAAAAAAACCGCCTCGCGGCGACTGGCATCCGGCGGATATCAAGGCGGCCCTGGAGAAGGCCGGCTGGAGTCTGCGCCGGCTATCGCTGCACCACGGTTACAAGTCGGCAACGACCCTCAAGGAGGCGCTGCACCGGCCCTACCCGAAGGCGCAGCGGTTGATCGCGGAGGCGATAGGTGTGGACCCGGCCAATATCTGGCCGGGCCGGTATCCGCAGGATACCGCGACGGGTGGCGCGCAGTCACTAGAAAAGCGAAAGCATCAGAAGGCGGCATAGCGATGTTTTCCCTGTGTTTTCGTTCGACGTGTACAGCCTAACCAGGGCCAGGAGCCGCCGGGTGCAGGACATCCACCAGCGCGTGCTGCGTGAGCCCGGTGCCTGACATGGGGACATCCGTGCATCGTCAGGACACGGGCCAGCCATGAGCGATCGCCACCCCGATCGCCGCCGGCCCCTGCGCGGCGGACTCAGGCTGCAGACGCGTGTGACGCTCTGGCTCCTGCCCATGATCGTGGCGCCCCTGCTGCTGCTCGGCTGGCTGGCCTACGTGCAGTTGCACGACCAGCTGAGGGAGCAGCACCTGGCGCGCATGGACACCCTGCTGGAGCAGATGGATCTGCACATGCAGTCCAAGATCCGCACCGCCGAGGCCAATGCGCGCCTCATGATGAGCAATCCCCTGTTCCAGAATTACATGCGTGCGGATGATGAGTTCGAGCGCTATGAGCTGCTCTACGGGCCGCTGCTGCGCCTGCTGGACAGTTATCAGCAGGCCCACCCCGACCTGCGCGAGGTCCGCCTGGCCCTGTCCGACGGCACCGAGGACGTGCGCTGGGTGCGCGCCGGCCGTGCTTCCAGCGAGGGTCTGCCGACCGCCTCGCTGCTGGGGCTCGAGGCTGATGGTGTGCAACTGGTGCATGATGCGCAGCTGGGGCAGAGCCTGCTGATGGTGAGCCGGCCGGTGATGCTTCGCGACGTGCGCACCGATCCGGTGGCGACCCCCTTGCAGCATTACGGCTACCTGCTGCTGCTCATGGACCTGAGCCTAGTACAGGAGCAGATGTTCGCCTACCAGCGGGCAGGCCAGGGCAATCTGCTGGCGGTCAATCACGGCGGTGAGGTGCTGCTGGCCGCCTGCGGCGTGGACGCGGGTGCCGAGGCCCTGCTCGCGGACCTGCCGAAGATCGCGGCCGAAGGTCTTGCCGACCTGCGCACCGGCGACGCGGATCCGGTGATCCGGCAGGGTCGTGACTACATCCGTGTGCGCGCCCTGTACCCGGACCATCTCTGGCTCGGCCACGTGCCGGGAGAACAGATCGCCCAGGCCACCCGGGGCCTTGGCTGGCTGGTCCTGCTGGTGGTGTTTGTGGCCACCGCCGGCACCTTCCTGATGGTGCTGCTCGCCCTGCGCGTCCTGGTGCTCAAGCCACTGGCCACGCTTGAGCGCGCGGCCTTGCGGATCGGGGAGGGCAGCTGGGATTTTCCGGCCCTGCACCGTCGCGGGGACGAGATCGGCGGTCTCATGCAGGCCTTTGAGCAGATGGTCGACAGGCTTCAGGACAGTCATCAGCAGATTCACCACATGGCCTACCACGACGAACTCACCGGCCTGGCCAACCGCAAGCAGTTCAACGATCACCTGAGCCGGGCGGTGGATCTGGCACGCCGGCAGGGTGAACGCTTCGCGGTGCTGTTCCTGGACCTGGATCGATTTAAGGACATCAACGACACCCATGGCCATGACATGGGTGACCGGGTGCTCAGGCACTTCGCGGAGCTGGTCAGTGCCTGCGTGCGCGACCAGGACTACGTGGCCCGCGGACAGCCCGTGCCGTCACCCGGCTCCCGGGAGGCCGACGGGGAGATGGTGGCGCGCCTGGGGGGCGATGAGTTCATCGTCCTGCTGCGCGGCCTGCATGCACCCGCCGACGTACTCAGGGTGACGGGGCGGATCCTCCAGGGACTGGAGCAGCCCTTCGTCCACGAAGGGGTCACGCTGATGCTGCGCACCAGTATCGGCGTGGCCTTCTATCCCCAGGACGGCGACAACGCCGAGCAGCTCATGCAACGCGCCGATTTCGCCATGTACCGCGCCAAGCAGGACGGCACCCACCGCGTGTGGTTCTACCGGGATGCCCTGGTGGAAGAGCACCGGGATCTCATGGATCTGCAGTGAAGGTATCGTGAGGGGTGAGGGGATCGGTGACAGGCGCGTGAGCCGTAGGTCGGCCTTCAGGCCGATGCCGTTGCCCATCGAAGCCGCGCTGTCGGCCTGAAGGCCGACCTACGGCGGGACGCTCGTCCCTTGAGTCGAACGTCTAACGCCCTCGTTCGTCCAGCCGCAGGCGTCGTAGATCACCATCCGTCAGGTTGCCCAGATGCCGGAATCCCTCCGCGCCCAGGGGCTGGAACACGGCGAGGTCCCCTTCCTCGATGTGCACCCTGGCCGCCTGCTGGAGGTTGAGGTTGTGGCCCACCAGCACGGTGTTGCTGGCGGAGTCGATCGGCGGGGTGGCGAGCATCTCCTGCAAGGCAGCGACCAGCTGGGGCTTGCGCTCGGCGGAGGCCGGGGGCCAGTTGTACAGACCCTCGTCGAGGCTGTGCCGGCCAAAGCCCAGCCGGGCGGTCTCCACGTTGCGGCAGAACGGGCTCGAGATCACCTCGCCCACCGGGATGCCGAGGGTGTGGATGTCCTCGCCCATGGTGCGCGCCTGTTCACGTCCCGCCTCGGAGAGGTTGCGCTGACGCTCGCAGCGCGCCATGTCACTCAGGTCCTGGTCACGGCGGCTGCGGTCGGTGATGGCGTGGCGCCAGTAGATCACCAGTCCGCCGGCACGCAGCTGTTCGAGCAGTGCCCGGTGGGGGTCGTCGGTACCTGCATGCACGGTGCCCAGCAGCCAGGGCAGCAGGGCGCCGGCCAGCAACAGCCTGCGTCGCAGGTGTTTCATGCCACGTGCTCCCTCAGCGCAGCGCTTCGGCCTTCACGCCCAGGGCCAGGGCGGTGCCGCTCACCTGCACCCGCAGGCGCGAGGTGCCGGCCTCCACCGCCGGGGCGGACTCCATGGCCGCATCCATGGCGCGTGCCATCAGGGGACGTATCGGCGGGCCGTCCAGCTCATCCTGCAAGTGCAGTTCCGCGGGCCGCCAGTGACTGGCCTGCACCCGTGCCGCCGCGGCGGCGGCCTTGGCGCGCCACAGGTCGATGGCCTGTTCACTGAGCACCTTGCGCACCCGTTCGCGGGTCTCGTCGGAGACCGCAAATCCCATCTGGATGACCCGCAGCTCACCCTCCTGCAGCTTGCCCACCAGGGTGGTGGCCGATTCCAGGTCGGTGCTTTCCAGCTCCAGGGTCTGGATGATGCGCCAGCCGGTCTGACGGGTCTGGTTGTCCCGGTGCTCGTAGACCGGCTGGGTGGTGTAGGCGGGGGTACGCAGCTTCACCGTGGGGTGGTCCCGGCCGGTGCGCAGGGCCCGGTCCATGATCTCGCGCACCTCCCGGGCCAGGCGGGCAGTGTCCCTGCCGCTGCGCTCCACCTGCAGGGTCACGCGCATCAGGTCGTTGTCCACCTCCTGTTCGCTGAAGGCGGACAGGTGCAGGCGCACGGCGTCGTCGTCATCGGCCAGTGCGGTCAGGGGCAGCAGGAGCAGGCAGAGCAGGAGACTGGTCAGCAGGGGGTGTGGACGCATGGCGGGACTCCGGGTGGTTTAGTGCTTTGTGCTTTGTGCCGGGCACTTGGTTCCCGAAGCATAGGGCGGGCCGCGCCCGCCGTCATCCATCACTCGCCCGGATCGAGATCCAGCCGGTGATTCTGCGGCGGCGTGCGCGGATCCTCGATCACCGTGCCATCCAGCAGTCCCTGGTCCAGCATGTAGCCGGTCACCGCGTCGCTGACGCCATTGATGATGAACTGGATGGCCAGCACGGCCAGGATCAGGCCGAAGATCTTGGTGAGGATCTGCTTTCCGGTCTCCCCCAGGAATCGCACGATGTGCCGTGAGTGGACCATGGCGAAGTAGCAGGCCACGGTGGTGGCCAGTACCGCCAGGTACACCAGGCCGGTGTGATAGATGGTGGGCGCCTCGCTGGTAAGGATCATCACCGTGGCGATGGAGCCGGGTCCGCTGATGAAGGGGATGGCCAGCGGGATCACCGAGATGTCGTCGGAGAGCCGGCTCTGCTCCGCACGCGCCTCCTCGGCCTTTTCCTCGTCCTCGTCGCCTCGCTTGCGGATCATGTTCATGGCGATGCCGAACAGGATCACGCCGCCGGCGATGCGAAACGCCGCCAGGGTGATGCCGAACAGCTGGAAGATGATGCCGCCGATGGTGGCGAACACGAAGAACAGCGCCGTGGCGATCTTGGTGGAACGCAGCGCGATCATGCGCCGGCGCTCTTCGGAGGCCCGCGGCAGCAGCGCCATGAACACGAAGGCCGTGGTCAGCGGATTGACGATGACGAACACCGCCAGGAAGGTGATGACGAGGTATTCGAGGAGGGTGAGCATGGCCCCAGCCTAACAAGGCGGGGGGTAGGAATTCAAAATTCAAAATTCAAGATTCAAAGGTGAGGCCATGGGTTTCCCTTTGAATTTTGAATTTTGAATTTTGAATTTTGAATCTTGGATTTTCCTACCAGGCCAGTCTGAGCCCCGCAAACACGTGGCGTTTTTCCGGTGTGTAGAAGTTGCGAAAGCTGCAGCGGCGGATGTCGCGGCGGGTGTGGCGACTTGCGCCGCGCAGGGTGTAGTGCTGTCCGTCGAACCAGGGGAGAGAGTATTCGTCGTATGGGAAGGGCTTGAAGCCTGGATAGGGAAAGAAGCTGTTGGCGCACCATTCCCACACGTGGCCGCTGTCATACATGAGCCCCAGTCGGCAGGCGACCTCCCACTCATGTTCGTGGGGCAGGCGTGCGCCGGCAAAGCGGGCGAAGGCACGGGCCTCGTGGTGGGAAAGACCGTGCACCGGCATGTCTGGGTCAAGGTCGTGGGGACCGTCCTGGTCGATGCCGTACCACCAGCCACGATCATCCTGGCGCCAGTGATCCGGTGCCCGTGCCGGATGTTCGGAAAGCCAGGCCCGGCCGGCCTCGTCCCAGTGCCCGGGATCTTGATAGCCGCCTGCCTCGATGAAGCACAGGTACTGGGCGTTACTGACCGGTTTGGCGCCCAGGTAGAAGGCGTCCTGGGAAAAGGTATGCACAGGCAACTCGTTGTCGAAGGCCTTGGGGGCCTCGCCTCCCACCGGGAAGTCGCCGGCCGGAACCCTCAGGCGTACCAGGGAGGCATCATCCGACTCCAGCCGACGCTGGGGATGAAAATCCCCAGGATGCTGCTTGATGGCCCGCTGGTTCAGCACCATGAGCATGGTTTCGTAATGCTGGCAGTGGTGCTGGATCAGGAACAGGGGCAGGTATTCGTGTTCCAGCAGGGGATGAGCCGGCAACGGCTCGGCCAACCCGGAGAGCAGCAGGATGTTGTCATCCTGCTGCTGCATGACCTGGTCCAGCAGGCGCTGTTTGTCGGGCAGCTGCGGACCGCGTCGTGGTTTGGGACTGGTTTCCGGGGTGTAATAGTCCCGTAGCTTGCGGGTCAGCCGGTCATCGCCCAGCACCACGGCACGCAGCCAATGGTTTTCCACGTACACGCAGTGGCCCAGATGCCAGCCGAGGGGGCTCAGGTCCCCATGGAACTGCTGGCGGCAGGTGGCGTCGTCCAGGGGGGCGATCAGCGCCCGCAGCCGATGCTGGACCGCGCGAAGGCGGGTGAGAGTGGCGAGAGAGGTGGTCACAGGGCGAGCAGCTCGGGTGGTGCCTGGGGGTCAAGGATCAGCACGTGGTGCTCGGGCACCGCCTGCCAGAGGCCGCCTTCGGTGAGGCGCTCGGAGGCCACCAGCTGGGCGTCCTCCGGAAAGGCGTCGTCGTCGGTGGTGTAATAGAGGCTGGGACACTCGTGATTGATGGCGTGGCGTGTGGCGTAGATGCGCTTACCGTCGCTCATCAGTACGTTGAGCAGAGCCGTGCCTTCATCAAGCCATTCGCCCACCAGGTTGAAGGCCTCTCCCAGGGCCGCCTCCACGGGCAGGTCGTCCTCTGCGATCAACTGGCGGATCACCGCGAACAGGTATTCAGAGTCGGTGCTGCCCTGGATGCCGGATTCCGTTTCCGGTGTGAGCCAGGACTGGATGGCGGGGCGCACCTGCTGCACAAAGTGCTCCAGGTAACCGTTGTGTGAGAACAGCAACCCATCCACGGCAAAGGGCTGGGTGTTGGCGGGGCCACTGGCAAAGCCCGAGGTGGCGCTGCGCACCGCCGCCAGCCACAGGGGGCTGGTGAGGGTCTCACCCAGTGTGGGCAGATTGACGTCGGACCAGATGGGCATGGGGTTAACGTAGCGCCGCGCCACGCCGTCGGGTGCGTGCCAGCCGAAGCCGAAGCCGTCGGCATTGAGCCTTGCGTAGCGCAGCTCCCGGGGCGCCCAGGATTGCACTTCGAGGCTGTGGGCGGGCGTCAGCAGGAACTGGCCCAGGCAGATGTTCGTGCCCAGATAGGCGGCGTGTCGGCACATGATGTATCCCGATCAAAACGGCAGGACTTGTGGGGTGATGAAACCCGCCGGCAATGGAGGCATGTTAGCCTCTTGGGCTTGCAAGCGCATCCAGGGGACTGTCCATGGACAGACTGCAACAGACTTCGCTTGCCCTCGGGCCAGCTTCAGGACGATTCGATTGTCACGTGGTTGAGCCGGGCCGTGCAGTGCCCAGTCTGGAAGAGGACGTGCGTGAGGGCCTGCTCTTCGCCCCGCGCAGCCTGCCGCCCAAGTATTTCTACGACGCCCGGGGCTCAGTCCTGTTCGACCGCATCTGCGAGACTCCCGAGTACTACCCCACCCGCACCGAGGATGCCCTGCTGGCCCGATGCGCTGACGCGGTCATCGCCGAGGCCAGGCCCGATCACGTCATCGAACTGGGCAGCGGTGCCTCGCGCAAGACCCGTCACCTGCTGGATGCCGTCGAGCGTGCCGGCCTGAGGCACTGCCGTTACTGGCCCTTTGATGTCTGCGAGCCCATGCTCAGGGAAGCGGGGGAGCGCCTGCTGGCGCGTCACCCCTGGTTGCGCATCGATGCCCTGGTGGGTGATTACCTGGCGGGGCTGGACGGCCTGCCGAGGCCGGAGGGCCGGCGTCTGTTCGTGTTCCTGGGCAGCACCATCGGTAACTTCGAGCCGCAGCAGGCGCGGGACTTCCTGGCGGGGCTGGCCGCCTGCATGGGGGGGCGGGACAGCCTGTTGCTGGGTGCGGACCGGGTCAAGGATCCAAGTGTGCTGGAGGCGGCCTACAACGATGCCGCCGGGATCACCGCGGACTTCAACCTCAACCTGCTACGGGTGTTGAATCGGGAGCTGGCGGCGGACTTTGAGCTGGGGGCCTTCCGGCACCGAGCCGTCTATGACCCGTCGCTGCAGCGTATTGAGATGCACCTGGTCTCCACCTGTGACCAGGTGGTGAAATTCGGGCATCTGGGGGAGAGCCTGAGGCTTGAGGCGGAGGAACCCATCCTCACCGAGATCAGCCGCAAGTTCACGCGGGGATCAGTAGATCAGCTGCTCCATGACGCTGGTTTGACGGCCTTTGCCCACCACGAACCGGAGAATGGCTACTTTTCCCTGATTCACGCACAATTGTCACGGGTCTGTCACAAACATCCGTTGTAATACCGCTGTCTCAAACATGGACAGATGCCCACAGTGATGAATGCCAAGACCGTACTGATCGTGGAAGATGAGCCGGCCATCCGTGAGATGGTGAGCTTTGCCCTGGCCCGCGCAGGATTCGAGGTGGATGAGGCGGTGGACGGGGGCGAGGCCCAGGAGCGCATCGCCAGTCGCCTGCCGGACATGATCCTGCTGGACTGGATGCTGCCCGGCACCAGCGGCATCGATCTCGCCCGGCGCCTGAAGCGTGATGAATACACCCGGGACGTGCCCATCATCATGCTCACCGCCCGGGGCGAGGAGGATGACCGTGTGGGCGGCCTGGAGGCCGGTGTCGACGACTACGTCACCAAGCCCTTCTCCCCCCGCGAGCTGGTGGCGCGCATCAAGGCGGTCATGCGCCGCACCGTGCCCGAGAATGAGGACAAGCCCCTCGAGGTGGATGGTCTGACCCTGGATCCCGGCAGTCACCGGGCCAGCGTGGATGGCAACGCACTGGAAATGGGGCCGACGGAATTCCGCCTGCTGCAGTTCTTCATGACCCACCCGGAGCGTGTGTATTCCCGCTCCCAGCTGCTGGACCGGGTATGGGGTCGCAACACCTACGTGGAGGAACGCACCGTGGACGTACACATCCTGAGGCTGCGCAAGGCCCTCGGCCCGTCCGGCTATGACCGCTACGTGCAGACCGTGCGCGGCGCCGGGTACCGGTTCTCGTCCCGGAGTTGAGGCTTGTCGACACCCTGGTCGGTGGAGGTCTGGCGCCTGGCGGGATTCGTGCTCGCCGGCCTGCTGGTGGACTGGCTGTTCGGACTCTGGCCCTGGGGCACGCTGCTGGTCCTGGCCGCCTACATCGGCTGGCAGTTCCGGCAGCTGTACCGTTTCATCACCTGGATCCGCTACGGCAAGCGCGATGAGCCGCCCGAGGCCAGCGGGGTCTGGGGCGACCTGGTCAGCGAACACTATCGGCTCTACCAGCGCAACCGGCGCCGCAAGAAGAAGATCGCCAAATTGCTGAACCGTTTCAACGAAACCAGCGCCGCCATGCCGGACGCCACGGTGATCCTGGGCCCCCGGCTCGAGATCGAGTGGTTCAACGACGCCGCCGTGCGTCTGCTGGAGCTCAAGTCCCCGGACGACGTGGGCCGGCGCATCACCAACCTGCTGCGCCACCCGGCCTTCCTGGGCTACCTGGAGAAGGGGGATTTCACCGAGCCGGTGGAATTCCCCGCCGGTCCCGATACCGACCGCCAGCTCAGTGCCCGCATGGTGCCCTATGGCAACCGCCAGTTCCTGCTCTCGGTGCGCGACGTGACCCGAATCCATCGTCTTGAACAGATGCGCCGCGATTTCGTGGCCAACGTCTCCCACGAACTGCGCACGCCGCTGACGGTGATCGCCGGCTACCTGGAGGCGCTTGCCGAGGACGCCCAGGACGATCCGGCCCTGCTGCGGACCTACCGCTCCATGGAGGGGCAGGCCACGCGCATGCGCCAGATCATCGAGGACCTGCTCACCCTGTCGCGCCTGGAGGCCGCCGAGACACGGCCCGGGGACGGCGAGCCGGTGTCGGTGCCGGCCATGCTGGCGAGCCTGGTGGAGGATGCCCGAATCCTGGCCAGCGAGGCCAGGCTGGACATCAACCTGGAGTCCGACACCGGCCTGTGGCTCAACGGGGTGGAGCAGGAACTGCAGAGTGCCTTCTCCAACCTGGTGAGCAACGCGGTGCGCTATACCCCCGCCGGGGGCAGCATCAGCGTGCGCTGGTACGAGGACCGCAACGGCGCCCATTTCGAGGTCCAGGACACGGGCATCGGCATCGCGGCCCACCACATCCCGCGCATCACCGAGCGCTTCTACCGGGTGGAATCCGACCGTTCCCGGGCCACCGGCGGCACCGGTCTGGGCCTGGCCATCGTCAAGCACGTGCTGCAGCACCACGACGCCCGCCTGCGGGTGGAAAGCCGCCTGGGCGAGGGCAGCCGCTTCATCTGCGACTTCCCCGCCGAACGCATCATCCGCCGCGCCAACCCGGCGACCGCCCTGGCCGCCGGGGCCGAAACCGCCTCCTGATCCTGCCCGCCCATCCCGGGGCCTTCCCACGTCCATAATGTGACAGTTTTGTTACAATGCGCGCCTGATCCGCCATGCCCAGGTGCGTCCCATGCCGCCCAAGAATTTCGTCTATGACCTGTTCGGCCGCTCCCCGGTCCGTCCGCTGCAGACCCACATGGACAAGGTGCAGGCCTGCGTGGCCGAACTGCCCGTCTTCCTGGAAGCCGTGTGTGTCGCAGACTGGGCGCTGGCCGAGCGCCAGCAGCAGCTGATCGTCCGGCTGGAGAATGAGGCGGACGACCTTAAGAAGGCCCTGCGCCTGCAGCTGCCCAAGGGCATGATGCTCGCCATGTCGCGCCGCGATATGCTGGAGGTGCTCACCGTCCAGGACCACATCGCCAACATCACCAAGGACATCGCCGGGCTGATCCTCGGCCGGCGCATGCGTTTCCCCGAGAACATGCGCGAGGACCTCAAGCACTACCTGGCGCGTAGCCTGGACGCCGTACGCCAGGCCGGGCGCATCGTCCACGAGCTGGACGAACTGGTGGAGGCCGGTTTCCGCGGCCACGAGGTGGACCTGGTCAACGACATGCTGCGGGAGCTGGACAGCATCGAGCAGGACACCGATGACGTGCAGCGGCGGGTACGGGAGACCCTGTTCGCGCAGGAGTCGCAGCTTCCGCCGGTGGACGTGATGTTCTTCTACCGGGTGATCGACGATATCGGTGATCTGGCCGACGAGGCCCAGCGGGTGGGCAGCCGCCTGCAACTGATGCTGGCCCGCTAGACCGGCAGCCTGGTCGAGGAGATCCCCATGCTGCTGGAATACGGCACCGTCTTCATCATCCTTGCCTGCGTCTTCGGCTTCTTCATGGCCTGGGGCGTGGGCGCCAACGACGTGGCCAATGCCATGGGCACCTCGGTGGGATCCCGGGCGCTGACGATCCGCCAGGCGGTGATCATCGCCGCCGTGTTCGAGTTCGCCGGCGCGTGGCTGGCGGGCGGGCAGGTCACCCAGACCATCCGCAGCGGGATGGTGGACCCCAACCTCATGGCGGGCACACCCGAACTGCTGGTGTTCGGCATGCTTGCCTCGCTGCTGGCCGCGGGCACCTGGCTGCTGATCGCCTCCCATTTCGGCTGGCCGGTCTCCACCACCCATTCCATCGTCGGCGCCATCGTTGGGTTTGCCGCCGTGGGCATCGGCGTGGAGGTGGTGGAATGGGGCAAGGTGGGGCGCATCGCCATGTCCTGGGTGGTCTCGCCCCTGCTGGCCGGCGTGATCGCCTTCGCCCTGTTCCGCAGCGTGCAGGTCCTGATCCTGGACACCCGCGAACCCCTGGCCAACGCCAAGCGCTTCGTGCCCGGCTACATCTTCCTGGCGGCCTTTGTCACCGCCCTGGTGACCCTGTTCAAGGGACTCACCCACCTGGGTCTGGAATTCACCATCCTGGAGGCCTACGTCATTGCCGCCGCCATCGGCATCGTGGTCAGCGCCTTCGGCGTGACCGCGATCCGGCGCATGCGCTTCGATCCCAGCGAGGACCGGGACTTCCATTTCACCAGCGTGGAGAAGGTGTTCGGCGTGCTGATGCTGGTCACCGCCTGCGCCATGGCCTTCGCCCACGGCTCCAACGACGTGGCCAATGCCGTGGGCCCGCTTGCCGCCGTGGTGAGCGTGGTGCAGAGCGGCGGAGTGGTGACCACCCAGGCCGCCATGCCCATCTGGATCCTGCTGCTCGGCGGACTGGGCATCGTGGTGGGCCTGGTGACCTATGGCCACAAGGTGATCGCCACCATCGGTACCGGCATCACCCAGCTCACCCCCAGCCGCGGTTTCGCCGCGACCCTGGCCGCCGCGATCACCGTGGTGATGGCCTCCGGCACCGGCTTACCCATCTCCACCACCCACACCCTGGTGGGCGGTGTGCTCGGGGTCGGTATGGCGCGGGGCATCGCGGCCATCAACCTGGGCGTGGTGCGCACCATCTTTCTGTCCTGGATCGTGACGCTGCCGGCGGGGGCGATTCTGGCGATTGTGTTCTTCTTTGGGTTGAAGGGGGCGTTTGGGTTGGCGGCGGGGTAAGCCGTTGGTTTTTTGCTGAAGGCAAAATCAAAGGCTTCCGATCCCCGTTGCACGGGGCTCGGGTTACTTTCTTTACTTGTCTAAAGAAAGTAACCAAAGAAAGGACACCCGAATTTCTCGCCCCTGCGGGGTGCCCTGCGCGCGGGGGTGTTCCGGGGAGGTCGGCTGACAGGCCGTCCCTGGCCTGGCAGCC
>SR_TP_S13solDRAFT_1000252_pt1 | contig 24455 bp, 23 predicted proteins | sample SodReaTP_S13sol_FD_11159 | JGI IMG/M metagenome (IMG submission 11159)
CAGCCCGACAGCCGTAGCTTCGGGAGACCGCGCTGTCGGGCTGAAGCCCGACCTACAAGGAAAGACACCGAATCGCCTTGACGGGTTATGTAAAAGCGCCTCCTCCGGACTGCTGCTGGGTCGGCGGGCAGGGCACATCGCCGTAGGAGCAGAACACGCAGCAGTCGCCCGGTTTCGGGCGCAGCAGGGCATGGCACTGCGCGCACTCGTAGTGCCACTGGCAGGCGTCCGTGGGCATGGTCTCGGTCGTGGCATGACCGCAGTGGGGACAGGTGAGGGTGGATTGCAGGACCGGCTCGCTCATGGGGCGAGGGCCTGGGTGGGCAGCGGGCAGTGCAGGGGTGCGCAGGTGCGCGTCACTTCCGCGCCATCCATGGTGACCAGGGTCTGCCGGTACTGGGCGTTGTCGGGCGCGAGCGCCACGGCGCAGCGGGCGGCCTGGCGGGCCTGCTCTCCGCAACCCTGGGCCTTGAGCACGTGGGCCAGGTTGTTCCAGCCGGCGTGGGCCTCGGGCTGATGTTCGATGAGGGCGCGGAAGGCGGACTCGGAGGCCGCAAGCTCGCCCTGTGCATAGCGCAGGTTGCCCAGGGCGATCCAGCTGATGGGCTGCTCCGGCCACTGCCGGGTGGCGGTCTCATAGGCCACGGCGGCCGCCTCGGTGCGGCCGATCTGCTCCAGGTTGTTGGCGGCGCGCAGCCAGGGCAGGGCCTCGCCCGTGGCGGGCACTTGGTCGGGAGGCAGGGTGATGAAGGCCCAGCGCTCGCCCCGGCGCCAGGTGCGCTCGAAGCGGCTGAAGCTGTTCACGTGGCGCTCGATGGTGCCGGAGCGCAGCACGATCTCCCGGGCGGGCAGGTCGTAGCCGATCACCACCGCGTAGTGCCAGTAGGGTGCAAAGTTCACGCCGAGGTTCTGGAATACCAGCACCGGATGGCCGGCGGCCACCTCCCGCAGCACGTCTTCCAGGCGGGGATTCAGCGGATAGGCCACCAGCCCGCGGGCGCGGGCGGCGGCGAGCATCTCCGTCTGCAGGCTGCCCTGGCGCTCGGGGATGTAGACCTCGGAGACCAGGGCGTCGGGATGGGTGTCGACACCGAGGTCCACCAGCACGGTGGCCAGCGCCGCCGGGCCGCACTGGTAGTCCTCCTGGGGGAAGAAGGGCACGTGCGTGAGTTCCACCTGCTCGGGCAGGTCGGGCGGTGCGCCCCGGGCGAGCTGCTTGCTCTGGGGGGCGGTGGCGCAGCCGGCGCCCAGCAGGGCGACCAGCAGCAGGGAAAAGAAGACGCCCGCCACCTGGCGGGCGTCGCGGGCACTGCGGGGCATCAGCGGACGGGGCGGATGAACGAGAAGATGTCCGTCACGCCCAGGGCATCCAGCAGCACCAGGATCAGGAAGATGATGAGCACCGTCTCCACCACGCCGGCGCCGGCGGGCAGTTCGGCCAGGCGCTGGTTGAGCTCGGCCACTTCCGCGTCGGTCATGCGCGAGACCCGCTCCTGGGCCGCTTCGGGGGAGACGCCCATGCGCTCCATCTGTTCGCGGATGTCTTCCCGGGAGAGGGTCTGCATCAGGGTGGCGCGGTCCACATGGGCCTGTTCGCTGGCCAGCAGTTCCCCGGTGCCCACCATGGAGGCGTGCAGCGGGGAGGTCACGATGGCGAACAGCAGCAGCGTGGCGGCCAGGGTGACGAGGGTGCGAAGTCCGGATTTCATCATGATCGTGACTCCTTATCCGGCCGCGCCTCAGCGCGCCGGACGGATGAACGGGAAGATGTCCGTGGCGCCGATCACGTCGGTGATCACGAACACGATGAACAGCAGCAGCACCACGCCCAGCACGCTGGCGCTGCCCACCGGCAGTTCGTCGAGGCGCTCGTTGAGGGCGACCACTTCCGCGTCGGTCATGCGCGCCACACGCTCGGCGGCCTGGGCGGGATCCACACCCATGGTGGCGAGCTGCTCGCGCACGTCGTCGCGGGACAGGGTGGCCATGAGGCGCTCACGATCGGCCAGGGACTGTTCGGTGGCGAGCAGTTCGCCGGTGCCGATCATGCTGGCAAACGCGGGGCTCAGGGTGCCGCCCAGCAGGGCGAAGATGCAGAGCAGGACGAGTACACGTCGAATGTAGTTGTTCTTGATCATGACGCACGACCTCCGGGGATCCATGGGTGGCTAAACCGGATACATTCTGTGCGGGTGTTTGTACGGGCGTCAATCGCTGACGCCGGGCGGCTCCCGATTTTGTGGCCTCTGTCAGGCTTGATCCGCGTGTTACGCTAGCCCGGTTCGTCTTCTCCACCGGCTCCCGATCGGAACCCCTGCATGCAGCGCGCGTCGCGGAAAGAGATCTTCGGCTGGGCGATGTTCGACTTCGCCAATCAGGCCTACACCCTGCTCATCATCACCGTGGTGTTCGGCGATCTGTTCACCCGGGTGATCGTGGGCGACGCGGATCAGGGCTACCGGCTGGGCAATCTGTTGTGGAGCGTGGCGCTGGCGATCAGTTATCTCGCGGTGGTGATCGCCGGCCCGGTGTGCGGCGCCATCATGGACTTCTCCGCCGCCCGCAAGCGCTTCCTGTTCGCCAGCTACCTGATGACTGTGGTCACCACGGCGCTGCTGTATTTCGTCGCCCCGGGCTACATCTGGCTGGGCATGCTGCTCATCATCCTGTCCAACTTCGCCTACGCCATCGGCGAATCCTTCATCGCCAGTTTTCTGCCCGACCTGGGCCCGCCGGAGAGCCTGGGCTGGATCTCCGGCTTCGGCTGGGCCCTGGGCTACGTGGGCGGTCTGGTGTCCACCGCCTTCGCGCTGCTGTTCCTGGGCGAGGTCAGCCTGGAGAACTTCGACAACGTGCGCTGGGTGGGGCCCTTCGCCGCAGGCTTCTTCCTGGTGACCGCCATCCCCACCTTCCTCTGGCTCCAGGAACGGGGTCGCCGTCGGCGCCTGGCGCGGGGTGCAAGTTATCTCTGGCTGGGGCTGCGCCGGGTACAGGCCACCCTGGCCACCGTGGGCAGTCACCGGGATCTGGCCTGGCTGCTGGTGTCGGTGTTCTTCGCCATGGCGGGCATCTACATCATCATCTCCTTCACCTTCATCTACGGCGCCCAGGTGGTGGGTTGGGACGAGCAGACCCGGGTGATCATGTTCGTGGTGGTGCAGCTCACCGCTGCCGCCGGCGCCCTGGGCTTCGGCTATCTGCAGGACCACATCGGCGCCAAGCTCACCTACGGGATCAGCCTCACGCTCTGGCTGCTGGCGGTGCTGCTGATCTTCGGCACACCGCAGATCGCCCACTGGCTCACGGCCGTGACCGGCAGCAGCGTCGAGCCCCAGCAGGTGTTCCTGGTGGTCGGTTCGGTGGCGGGCCTGTGCCTGGGCTCCGTGCAGTCCGCCGGACGCGCCCTGGTGGGCCAGTTCGCGCCCCGGCTCAAGGCGGCGGAGTTCTTCGGTTTCTGGGGGCTGTCCAGCAAGCTGGCGGCCATCGTCGGACTGCTGGGCATCGGCGTGCTGCAGGCCTGGGTGGGTCTGCAGGCGGCGATCCTGCTGTGTCTGCTACTCTTTGCCCTGGCCCTGGTGGCCATTCTGCCCATCAACGAGGCTCGCGGGCGGGCCGCCGCCCTCGCCAGGCCGCGGCCGGCCTGAGGCAATACACGGGGAGTCCTGTCATGCAAGTCATCGCCGTCTATCCCGGGACCTTCGATCCCATCACCAACGGACACACGGACATCGTGCGCCGGGCGACCCGCCTGTTCGACCGGGTGGTGGTGGCGGTGGCGGCCAGCCCCGCCAAGCAGCCCTTCTTCAACCTGGACGAGCGGGTGGGGCTGGCCCGGGATGCCCTGTCCGGCCTGGGCAACGTGGAGGTGACGGGCTTCAGCGGCCTGCTGGCGAAGTTCATGCGCGAGCAGCAGGCCCAGGTGATCCTGCGCGGCCTGCGCGCGGTCTCCGACTTCGAGCACGAGTTCCAGCTGGCCGGCATGAACCGCCACCTGGCCCCGGAGCTGGAGACCCTGTTCCTCACCCCCGCCGAGGAGTTCGCCTATGTCTCCTCAAGCCTGGTGCGGGAAATTGCCGCGCTGGGCGGCGATGTCTCACACTTCGTCTCAGGACCGGTCGTGGCTGCGCTCAAGGCGCGCATGGGATAAAATACGCCCCTTTGCGCCTGCGCCGAGACGCTGGCATGTGACGGAATTGCAAGAGGAAATCCCCATGGCCCTGATGATCACCGACGAATGCATCAACTGCGATGTGTGCGAGCCCGAGTGCCCCAACGGCGCCATTTCTCCCGGTGACGAGATCTACGTCATCGACCCGGCCCTGTGCACCGAGTGCGTGGGCCACTACGACACCCCCCAGTGCGTGGAGGTCTGCCCCGTGGACTGCATCCCCAAGGATCCGGACATGGTGGAGAGCAAGGAGGCACTGATGGCCAAGTACGAACAGCTGATGGCCCTGAAGGCCTGATGTTCAGGGTGACGGAATCGATACATGCAAGGGGCCCCATGGGCCCCTTGTCACGTCTGGCGCGCAGCGTCGCGCTCACCGCAGGTCGGCCTTCAGGCCAACAACACGCTGCGGGTCGGACACTGCGCCGTCGGCCTGAAGGCCGACCCACGATCCTGCTCGCACTCATCCTGCTGCTGTTCGCGGGTGTCGCGTCGGCCACCGAGCGCCCCGGCGTCCACGCTATCGCCTCGGCCCACCCGCTGGCCACGGCGGCGGGCCACGAGGTGCTGGAACGGGGCGGCAACGCCTTCGACGCCGCCATCGCGGTGACCGCCGCCCTGGGTGTGGTGGAACCCTACGGCTCCGGCATCGGCGGCGGCGGGTTCTTCCTGCTGCACCGCGCCAAAGACGGTTTCCAGACCATGCTGGACGGCCGGGAGACCGCCCCCGGCGCCGCCCACCGGGACATGTACCTGGATGCGCAGGGTGATGTGATCCCGAACCTCTCCGTGGACGGCCCCCTGTCCGCCGGTATCCCCGGCACGCCCGCGGCCCTGGTGCACCTGGCCGAGCGCTACGGCGCCCTGCCGCTCGCGGATTCCCTGGCCCCCGCCGTGCGCCTGGCCCGGGACGGCTTCCCCGTGGACGCCGTGTACCGGCGCATGGCCAACTTCCGCCTGCCGGCCCTGAACGCCCATCCCGAGGCGGCCCGGGTGCTGCTGTACAACGGGCGCGTGCCCGCGGAAGGCACGATCATCCGCCAGCCGGACCTGGCCGATACCCTGGAGCGTCTGGGCCGGGAAGGCTTCGAGGGATTCTATGGTGGTGAACTGGCCGAGCGCCTGGTGCAGGGCGTGCGCGAGGCCGGCGGCATCTGGACCCTGGAGGACCTGGCGAACTACCGCGTGGTGGAGCGCGAACCGGTGCGCGGCGAGTACCGGGGCTACCGCATCACCGCCGCCTCTCCGCCGTCCTCCGGCGGCGTGGCCCTGATCAGCATCCTCAACCAGCTGTCCCACTACGACCTGACCGCGCTGGACCGCGTCACCCGCACCCACCTGATGGTGGAGGCCATGCGCCGTGCCTACCGGGACCGGGCCGAGTACCTGGGCGATCCCGACTTCGTGGACATGCCCCTGGCCCGTCTGCTGAGCCCCGACTACGCGGCCGGCCTGCGCGCCACCATCCACCCGGAGCGCGCCACCCCCAGCGAGCTGCTGCCCGTGGTGCTGGAGCCGGCGCCGGAGAGCGAGCAGACCAGCCACTTCTCCGTGCTGGATGCCGAGGGCAACCGGGTGGCGGCCACCATCACTATCAACTACCCCTTCGGCTCCGGCTTCATGCCGCCCGGCACCGGCGTGCTGCTCAACGACGAAATGGACGACTTCTCCGCCAAGCCCGGCGTACCCAACGTCTACGGCCTGGTGGGCGCCGAGGCCAACGCCATCGCGCCGAACAAGCGCATGCTCTCCAGCATGACGCCGGCCTTCGTGGAAAACGACGCGCGCCTCGCCATCCTGGGCACCCCCGGCGGAAGCCGCATCATCACCATGGTGCTGCTGGGCGCGATGGAGTTCATGGAAGGCGGAGAGGCTCAGGCCATCGTGTCGCTGCCCCGTTTCCATCACCAGTACCTGCCGGACGAGATCCAGTTCGAGGTGGATGCCTTCGACGCCGCAACCCTGCAAGGTCTCCAGTCCCGAGGCCACAGCCTCGCCCCCCAGGCGCGGCGCTTCGGCAACATGCAGGCCATCGTGTGGGATCGGCGCTCCGGTGATGTGAGCGCCGCCTCGGATCCGCGGGGGATCGGCGAGGCGCGGAAACGGGAAATTAATGGGCAGGATTAGCAGGACTTATGGGCGGATTTGCAGGATTGAATGATCAGGCGGGGTGCCGCGATAAGCATTCATTGAATCCTGTCAGTCCCGAGGAGTCCTGTTAGTCCTGTCCATTTCCTTTTTCACCGACGAGGCCTTGTAAAGAGGAAGCTTCGGCATCTATGATACAAGCAAGCAAGTAATCACTTACATTAGTGGAGATGCATGCGCAAATCCGGCGAGGAACGGCGGGAAGAGATCGTCCAGGCGGTGCTGGATCTTGCTGCCGAGCGGGGCGTGGGGCAGGTGACCGCCCAGGCTATCGCGGACCGGGTGGGCATCGCCCAGCCCACGGTCTTCCGCCACTTCAAGACCCGCGACGCCATCCTCCGGGCCGCCCTGGAGTGGATCGGCAAGGGGGTGCTCACCGTGCTGACGCCCATCTTCGCCGGATCCGGTCCGGCCGACGAGCGCCTGCGCCAGCTCCTCTCGCGGCAGTTGCAGTTCATCAGCCAGCGCAGGGGGCTGCCGCGCCTGCTGTTTTCGGAACGCCTGCACATGGAGGACCCGGAACTCAAGGCCGTCGTGCGGCGGATCATGGAGACCTACACGGGGCGGGTCAGGTCACTGCTGGATGAGGGCGTGGACGAAGGCAAGTTCCGCCCCGACCTGGATACGGAAGAGACGGCCCGGCTCATCACCGCCCTGGTGCAGGGACTGGTGATGCGCTGGTCCATCAGCGACTTCGAGTTCCCCCTGGAGGCCCAGGGCGACACCCTGTGGCGGCTGTTGGAGCCGGCGCTCGAGGCGCGCTGGACACCCTGAGGCATTCAGGCCGTCGTTCCCGTTCGCCCCGTTGCGCACTGAAACATGTACCAAATATCCATCAATAAAGGAGACACACCGATGAGTCTGTCGAACACCGTACGCCGTGCCGCGCTCGCCCTTGTCGCCGTCTCGTGGATCGCCGGCGCCGCTGCCCAGGAGGGGCCGACCTTCAAGGTGATCATGCAGGGGCTCGCCGAGGACATGAACCACCTCAACACCGCCATCTTCGCCGAGGACTTCGAGGCCATCGAGCGTTACGCGTCCGCCATCGCCCATCATCCCCGGCCGTCCCCCGCGGAGCGCCAGCGGCTCATGGACGCCGTGGGTCCCCGTATGGAGTTGTTCCAGTCCATCGACCGTTCCGTGCATGGCGGTGCCGGTGAGATGGCGGACGCGGCCCGGGTGGGGGACATGGACGGCGTGCTGCGCTATCACGCCAAAGTAATGCAGGGGTGCGTGACCTGCCACTCGGCCTTCCGCGACCAGTTAACCCGCGCACCGAACCCCTGAGGTCCTGCAGCGATGTCCGCCCCCGAGATACCCCGCCTGTCCTGGCCCCAGCGCCTGATCGTCACGGTCGTGCTCGTGCTGCTGGCCGTATGGATCGGGTTGGCAGGCGCCGAGCGCCTCTCGGCCCGATTCGACCCGGAACCCGCGCGTGCCGTGCCGCCGCCGGCCGTGGAGACGCTTGTCGTCTCGGAGGAGACGGCGGTTGTGGAGCGGGTCTATCGCGGTAGCGTGGAGTCCGAGGGGCGGGCGCGCATCTCGGCCCGGCTCACGGCCCAGATACTTCAGATCCCCCATCGTGAAGGCGCCCTCGTGCGCCGGGGGGACGTGCTTGCCCGTCTGGATGACGAGGAAATCAGGCGCGACGCGGCCCGTCTCGAGGCCGTGGCCGACCGCCTGGAAGGCGAACGGGCCACCGCCCGGCGTGAAGCCGCCCGCCAGGAGGATCTCTTCCGGCGCAACCTGACACCGGAGCGAAGCCTCGACGACGCCCGCCAGCGGGTAAGCACCCTGGAGGCCCAGATCCGCGAGAACGCGGCGGCGCTGGGCCTGGTGCAAAGGCGCCTGACCTACGCGGAGGAACGCGCCCCGTTCGACGCGCAGGTGCAGCGCGTCCACGCCAGCGAGGGCGAACTGGCCGCCGCGGGTCAGCCCCTGGTGGAACTGGTGGCACTCAGCAGCCTCAAGGCGGTGGTGCAGGTGCCGCAGGTGGATGCCCGCCGTCTGCGCCCGGGGATGACCGTGCGCCTGGAGGTCCCGGCCCTGAGCCGGATCTGGCCCGCCCGGGTGGACCGCGTCTACCCGGCCCTGGACGCCGGCAGCCGCAACGCGACTTTTGCCGCGTTCTTTCCCGAAGACGCGGATGGGGTGCGCCCCGGCATGGCCGTGCAGGCCCATATCGCGCTGGATCACATCGAGGGGGCCGTGCGCCTCCCGGCCCAGGCGGTGCTCGGTGAGGGGCCGGAGCGCCGGGTGTATGTGCTGGAGGACGGCCGCGCGCGGGAGCGCCTCGTGCAGGTGGCCGTGGCCCGCGCCGGCGAGTACCTGATCACCGCCGGGCTCGAGGCGGGTGAGCAGGTCATCGTCACCGCCGACCCGCGCCTTGGCGACGGCCTGCCCGTGCAGGCCGGCGAGCATCCCCACCGATGAACTGGCCCGAGTGGGTCCTGCACCAGCGCCACACGGTGATCGCGCTGCTGGTCGGCGCCCTGGTGCTGGGCGTGCAGGCCCGTTTCCAGTTGCCCGTGCAGCTCTTCCCGGACACGGACCCGCCCACGGTCACGGTGATCACCGAGTATCCGGGCATGGCGGCGACGGACGTGGACGCGGACCTCACCCGCCTGCTGGAGGAGGAGTTCGCGAGCCTAGACGGTGTCACGCGCATCTCCGGCACCAGCCAGGCGGGGCTTTCGGTGGTGCGGGTGGAGTTCGACTACGGCATGCTGGCGACGCTGGCGGCCGTGGATGTGCAGAACGCCGTGGGGCGCGTGCGCCGGGACCTGCCCGGGACCATCGGCGAGCCGCGGGTGCTGGAATTCTCCACCGCCGACAAGCCCATCGTCACCGTCGCCCTGCGAAGCGACACGCTAGATCTCGCGGACGTGCGCGAGGTGGCGGACAACGCCGTGCGCGAGCGCCTGGAGCGGGTGCCCGGCGTGGCGGCGGTGGATATCATCGGCGCCCACAGGCGCGAACTGCACGTGGCCCTGGAGCCGGACCGTGCCGAGTCCCTGGGTGTGGACCTGGAGCAGGTGGTGGCCGCGCTCGATGCCTGGAACCTGGTCGCCCCCGGCGGGCGTGTGCGTCACGGGGCGCTGGAGAGCGTGATCCGTTTCGACGCCCCCATTGATTCGGCCGAGACCGCCGAGCGCATCGTGCTGCGCTCCGATGCCGCCGGGCAGGTGCGCCTGGGCGACGTGGCTACGGTCAGCCTCGCGCCGGGCGAGATCCGCAACGCCTATCGCTTCGACGGCCTTCCTGCCATCGCTGTGCAGGTGCTGCGCCGGGACGACGCCAACACGGTGGAGGTGGCCGCGCGGGTGCGCGAGGTGCTGGAGGCGCTGCGGGCCGAGCATCCGGCGCTGGAGATCGTCGTCGCCGATGATGACTCCGTGTTCACCGAACGGGTCATCACCGACATGACCCGCACCGTGCTCGTGGCCGTGGCGCTCACCATGGCCGTGGTGCTGGTCTTTCTCGCGGATCTTCGCCAGGCAGCGATCATCGCCCTGTCCATCCCCGCCGCCTTTCTCGCCACCTTCGCTCTCATGCAGGCGGCGGGGCTCGACCTCAACATGGTCACCATGTCAGCGCTCATCCTCGCCATCGGCCTGCTGGTGGACGACGGCATCGTGGTGCTGGAGAACATCCACCGGCATCTCGAACTGCCCGACACCAGCGCGCGCAGCGCCGTGGTCAACGGCGTCGGCGAGATCCTCTCCGCCAAGCTCGGCGGTTCGCTCACGACCCTGGGCGTGCTGGTGCCGCTGATGTTCATGGGCAGTTTCATCGGCGAACTGTTCCGGCCGCTCGCCATGACGCTTGCCTTCGCGCTCGCCTCGTCGTTCGTCATGGCCGTGACCCTGGTGCCGCTGCTCGGCGTGTGGTGGCTCAGGCCCGGCCGCCCGCAGGCGCCCAACCGGCTCGTGGTGTGGCTTGGCCGCGCGGGCGGCGCAGTGCGCGTCAACTACCTGGCCGGCCTGGGGCTCGCCCTGCGCCGGCCGGTGACGATCCTGGTGACGTCGGTGCTTCTGCTCGCGGCAAGCCTCGGCATGCTGCGCATGGTGGGCAGCGAGATGATGCCGCGCTTCGACTCGGGCAGCTTCCGGGTGGTGGTGGATCTGGTGCCGGGCGCAACGCTGGAGGAGACCGTGCGTGCCGTCGCCCGCGCTGAGGACGTGCTGGTGGGTCGCGAGCATACGCTCACGGTGAGCACCCGCGCGGGCCACGAGGCCGGTGCGCGCGCGATGGGGGATCGCGGCGCCATGTCGGTCAACCAGGCCGAGATCACCGTCAACCTGGTCCCGCGCACCGAGCGCGAGGCCGACCAGTGGCAGATCATGGACCAGGTGCGCCAGGTCCTGGAGCAAACCCCCGGCGTGATGCTGGGCGTGCCGCGAGAGATGGGTGGCACGGCGCGCGCCAGCACCTCGGCCCCCATCGTTGTGCGCGTCTCGGGCGAGTCTCCGACCATGCTCGATCGCACCGCCCAGGCCCTGCTGGATCACCTGCGCGGCGTTCCCGGCATGACCGACCTTTACAAGGACTGGGCCCTGGACACCCCGGAACTGCGCGTGCGCCTGGATCACGAGCGTGTCGCCGAACTGGGCCTGACCGGCGCCCAGGTAGCCCGGGCCGTGCACCGGGCCATGGACGGCGCCGTGGCCACCCGCTTCCGCCAGCCACCGCTCAGGGACCTGGACGTGGTGGTGCGTTATGCCGAGCCTCACCGCCTGCACCTGGAGGACCTGGAGAACGTCACCCTCGTCACGCCCGCGGGCCCGGTCCCCCTGCGCGAAGTGGCCACACTCGAACACGATCTCGGCCCGCGGGTGCTCACCCGGGAGGACGGCCAGCGCACGCTGGACGTGCTCGGCTATCACCTGGGCCGGCCGCTCTCCGAGGTGGTGGCCGACGTGGAGGCGCGCCTCGCCACCTTCGAGGCCCACGACGGCTACCGGGTGTTCCTGGTGGGCGAGCAGGCCGACTTCGACGAGGCCCGCGCCCACATGCTCCGCGCCCTGGTGCTGGCCGCACTGGCGGTCTACCTGCTGCTGGTGGTGCAGTTCGGCAGTTTCGCGCATCCGCTCACGGTGATGAGCGCCATCCCGCTGCAGTTTATCGGCGTCACGGCCGCGCTGCTGGTGGCGGGCAAGTACATCTCCATGCCCGCGCTGCTTGGCATCATCCTGCTCATCGGCATCGTGGTGAACAACAGCATCATCCTGCTCGACCTCACCCGCCGCCGCATGGCCGAGGGCCTGGAGATCCATGCCGCCGTCACCGAGGCCGTGGACACCCGCATGCGTCCCATCATGATGACCGCGCTGTCGACGGTCGCCGGCATGTTCCCGCTCGCGTTGGAGATGGCCGTGGGTGCCGAGCGATTCTCACCGATTGCCACGGTGATCATTGGCGGCATCCTCGCTGCCACGGTGCTCACCCTGGTGGTGATCCCGGCGTTGTTCGTGGTGATGGAGCGCGGAGGCAGGCGCCGTAGGTTGGCGGGCTGATTGACAGCCTGTTGGCTTTGCTTCCCTCGCCTAAGCCTGCGCCTGCTTATCCCTGAGTGTCCTCCCCGAGTTGCTTGATGAACTCCACCACGTGGGGCAGCGCCATGTTTTCTTCTGGTGTGGCCGCAAGCAACGTGGCTTCCATGCCCTTCGGGTCCAGAGGAACCATGGCCACGTCACCCGCCTCCACCACGTGCTTCACCGCCCACAGGGGCAACGCCGTCACGCCTTGCCCGAGGGCCGCCAGCTCCACCAGCATGGCGGTGGTCTCCGCGGTGCGCACCCGGGCGGGCTCAACCCCCGCCGGCCAGAGGAAACGGGTGAACACATCCAGTCGTTCCCGCGCCACCGGATACGTGAGCAGGGTCTCGTTCGCCAGGTCCGTGGCCCGCACATGTGGTTTGCCCGCCAGCGGATGATCCGGCGCCGATATCAGCACCACGGCAAAGCTGAACAGTGGTGTCCAGGCGATGCCCGGCAGCTCCCGGCGGTCCGGCGTCAGGACCAGGTCCAGGCGTCCGTCCAGCAGTCCGGGCAGGGGATCGAGGCTCGCCGAGAGGGCCACGTCCACGTCGATGCCCGGGTAGCGGCTGCGCCACCCGCGCAGCTTGGGCAGCAGCCAGTCCAGGCAGCTGTGGCATTCGCTGGCGATGTGCAGTCGCCCCCCGTCGCCCTGGGTCAGCCTGCGCAGGTCCGCGAGGGCTTCATCCAGTGCGGGCAGGACTTCTCCGGCCAGTCCCAGCAGCCTGAGCCCGGCCCGGGTGAAGCGCAGGGGACGCTGTCCGCGTGCCACCAGGGTCACCTCCAGCCGGCTCTCCAGTTCCTTGATCTGGTGGGACACGGCGGACTGGGTCAGGTGCATGCGGCGGGCGGCACCGGTGAGGCTGCCCGCTTCGTGCAGGGTCTGGAGCATGCGAAGGTGCCGTACTTCTATCATGAATTCTTCTCATGCTATTGTGAATTAATATCGTTTGTGCTCATTAAGAATCCGGGAGAAGGTATGCGTCAGTCAACGCAATGGATGGAGATCGATCATGACCACGCTGCATATCCCCGGATACCCGCGCATGGGCGCCCGCCGTGAACTGAAGTTCGCCCTGGAACGACATTGGCGCGGTGACCTGACTGAACAGGGCCTGGAGCAGGTGGCGCGGGAGCTCCGGTTCCGGCACTGGCAGCAGCAGCGCGACGCCGGCCTGACCTGGGTGACCGTGGGCGACTTTGCGTTCTACGACCATGTGCTGGACCACGTGGAGTTGCTGGGGTGTGCGCCGGGGCGCTTCGCGTTCAGGGGCGATGAAGGGTCTCTGGAACGCCAGTTCGCCATGGCCCGGGGTACAGAGCGCGAGCCGGCACTGGAGATGACCAAGTGGTTCGACACCAATTACCACTACCTGGTCCCGGAACTGAGACCCGATACGGTCTTTACGGAGAACCCCGCCCGGCTTCTGGGCCAGGTCCGCGAAGCCCGGGAGGCCGGTCATCCGGTCAAGGTGGTACTGGTGGGGCCGCTCACCTTCCTGTGGTTGTCCAAGTCCCAGACCTCCGGGTTTGCGTGCCTGGACCTGTGCGACGCCCTGGCGGCGACCTATGCCCGGATACTGGGCCGGCTGTCGGCGGCCGGGGTGGCGTGGGTCCAGCTGGACGAACCCGTGCTGGCCCTGGAACTGCCGGACGAATGGCGCTCCCGTTTCCAGGCGGTCTATGAGGCCCTGGCCACGGGCGGGCCGAATATCCTGCTGGCCAGTTGTTTCGGTGGGCTCGGCGGCAATCTGGAGATCGTGCGTCAGCTGCCGGTACAGGGTCTGCACGTGGATGCGACACGGGCGCCGGATGAACTGCTCGAAGTGGCGCGGGCCCTGCCGCCCGGCGCGGTGCTGTCAGCCGGTGTGGTGGACGGGCGCAACGTCTGGCGTACAGACCCCGACCGGGTGCTGGCGCAGATCCTGCCTCTGCGCCAGCGGCTGGGGGCGCGTCTTTGGCTGTCCACATCGTGTTCACTTCTGCATGTGCCCCTGGACCTGGAGCTGGAGACCGACCTGGACCCTGAGCTTTACGGCTGGCTCGCATTCGCCCGGCAGAAGCTCGACGAACTGCGCGTACTCGGCAGGGTGCTGGAACATGGCGAGGACTGCGAGGCGCGGGCCCTGGAGGCAGCCCGGCGTGCGGCGCAGGCGCGGCGCGAGAGCGCACGGGTGCGCGACGCGGCGGTGCGATCCCGGGTCGCGGCGCTGGATGCCCTGGCCGATCGCCGCTGCGCCCCCTATGTACAGCGTCATGCAGCGCAACGAGCGCGCCTGGATCTGCCTTGCTTGCCCACCACCACCATCGGCAGCTTCCCCCAGACACACGAGATCCGCTCCACCCGGGCGGCCCATCGCGCCGGGCGTCTGACGGATGTCCAGTACCGGGCCTATCTGCAGACGGAGATCACCCGCGTGATCCGCCAGCAGGAATCGCTGGGGCTGGATGTGCTGGTGCACGGCGAACCCGAGCGCAACGACATGGTGCAGTATTTCGGCGAGCAGCTGAGCGGCGTGCTGATCACCCGGAACGGCTGGGTGCAGCAAATCCGGGGACAGTATACCTATTGTGCTTCTCGCTTGATTTGCCATACCTGTGGGCGCCTGAGCAATGGTTACACTGTCCCCAGGATCCAACGCGAAACCGTAAACCGGGTCAGAGAGCAATATCCGCTAATATTAGCAGCCATTGTTCTCTGACCCCCGAAGGCGGTTTGGGACACCCATAATCCATAATTCCGGACTGTGGATGTCCCAAAGTGCTAATACGCTTGATCTGACACGCCTGTGGGCGCCTGAGTAATGGGTACACTGTTCTCTGGATTCACACGTCCTGTTGGAATTGCTCATGTCCTTAGTCACGCTTGACGTACTGTATCCGTGCGGATACGATTCTGCGTATGTACACATTCCTTCGTACGCCAGAGTTTGATAGCTGGCTGAAGAAGCTTCGAGATCCGATAGGAAAAGCTCGAATCATCGCCCGTATCCGTTCTGCCGAGGCAGGAAACTTCGGCGACTGCGAACCTGTCGGGAAGGGTGTCTCGGAGATGAGAATCCATTACGGACCTGGTTACAGGGTGTATCACGCAAGGGACGGCGAAACGATTTACCTTCTTCTGTGTGGAGGCAATAAATCAACTCAGAAGAAGGACATCCAGAAAGCCCATGACCTTGCTGAGAAATACCGAGGCCACACTGATGACTAAGTTGACCAAATTCGATGCCGCAGAATACCTGGATAGCGAAGAGGTAATTGCAGAATACCTCAATGCTGCGCTAGAGGACGAAGATCCAAATGTATTTCTGGTGGCTATTGGCGATATCGCAAAGGCACGAGGGATGACGGAGCTGGCCAGAGAAGCTGGACTTGGTCGAGAGAGCCTGTATAAGGCCTTAACTCCCGGTGCAAAGCCACGATATGACACCGTTTTGAGAGTAATACGAGCACTAGGCGTAGAGCTGCATACCGTGCCAGTGCATCAGAAACCAGTTCCAACCAGGCGTTCCAGCGGACGCGCTAGCGCACGCCGCTGAGCTCTGCGTTGGGGTTCGCTGTGCTCACCCCAACCTACGCGATCTATGGTTTTCTCATCGAGAAACTTCGCGACCTTTGCGTCTTCGCGCCTTCGCGTTGAAGGCCCTTGAATTTCCAGGCAACACACCGCTCAGCTATCCAGCTTCTCCAGGTGCCGCCGGGTCAGTTCCAGGAAGCGGGGCGTGAGGCCGGCGTCTTCGTACATGGGATCGCCCAGTTCGTCTTCGGCGATCACCCGCTCCCCGGGCACGTAGGGCATGGCCGCCTCCAGCTCGTCGAGCGCCGCCGAGAGCAGTTCTCCGATCAGCGCCTGACGGGGCTTGTTGGGGAACAGTTCTGCCAATGCCGCGATGCGGGCGGCGTCCCGGGCCGAGAGCTGCATGCAGTATTCGTGCTGGGTGTGGCGCTCACCGGGCTCCCGCGCCCAGTGTGTCAAGAGATCCCTGACGTTCATCGTGATCCTCCTTGCCGCTGTTGGCGGATCGTTGCGATGCCTGTCCTTGAGTTTAGTTCGTGTCAGGGAGTGGTGGCGGGAAATCACGCAAATCTGAGGCGAGACGCGGCGGCCGGGAATGCCTTGGTCAACGAGAAACGTTTAACCTGCGCGTGGAAGTCCTTGGCCGTCAGGTCAAACGAGCCCGGCGGTGGGCTCCTTCTCAGCCGACCTCGCGCCAATCCTCGTGGCCACAGCTGCTGCAACGGTACAGGGCTTCATAGCCGCCCTCGGCCTCACGCGCCGTGTTCTTCTGGAAGGTGAAGCTGCGCAGGGTGCAACGTGGGCATTTCTCCACCGGATCCCGTGGCACGGGCATTCGCTTCGGCTTGCTCTCGGCAATGTCCTGTGATCCGGTCGCATCCCTGATGGCCTGGTCGATGCTCGCGTTGAGGGTGGCGACGAGGCGGCGGGCCGCATCGGCCTGATCCCTGGCGGCCAGGGCGGCCAGCTCCTCGATGCCATCTTTGAGTGACATTAAGCGGGTAGTGATATCGCTCATCCGCTTGACTCCTATTGGTCTACCTGGCTCATTGTTATATCCGAAGTCCAGAACTTTTTCACGGCAAATCACAGGGATGGTGAATCGGATGCATCGCGGTGGTGAGTGGGGTGCCATTTAAGGCGGCCGTAATGCCTCTGATCACGGTGCAACACACTGCGCAAGGTTGATTTAGACTCGTGGCTTATGCGTGGGTCGAGGAGTTAGACGTGTGAGGCTGAAATCAAGAACAATGATGATTGAGTTCCTGGCTCGGCAGCATGATGGGTCCAGGGATTCGGGCAGAACAAAAGACTGCGCGAGCGCGAGTTGTTTCAATGGTTGCCTACAGTCAGGGCTCATAGGTGATTGTGGGGTAAATTCGTCATTACAATACGATTGTGAATGAAACGTCCCTGAGGACCGTGAAGTGATCGGTCAGAAGAGGTGCCTTGATGGGTAGTACACCACTGGTTGGCAGTGACAGGATAAATCTGGGCCATGGCACGGATGCGGCGGGTGTATCGAGAAGACTATGGCATACGCCGAAAAGTCTTCTTTTTAGGGCAGTTGCTGGGCTGACACTGATCATTTTCACAGTGACAGCCGTAATGTTCATGAGTATCGATGGTTTCGTGTCGGTACAGTTCAGTCAGATAAGTCAGCAGCGCATCGTGAACCAGGTTGCAGCAATGCACCAGCAACTGGATGCGGAGATGCAGGGAATGAGTGCGCTCGTAGAGATGGTATCCACTGATTCCGGACTGCGTCAGAGTGCTCAATATCATCTCTTCCTCGAGGGTGAGCGAAGGCCGCTGGAGATGGATGTAGAGAGAATAGCGTCGGCGCTGAATTTTAATCTATTTGGAATTTGGGATTCACAGGGGAGGTTGGTGTTTTCTAATCAGGGGGGAAGAACCGAGGTGGTCGAGGGTCTCGGTGTCGCAAGTAGTCAGATAACCAGGCTTGTCTGGCATCAGTCAGAGCTCTGGGTATGGGCGAGCGCCCCTGTGATGGTGAACGATGTCGTGTTGGGCTGGATAGGGATACTTCGCAAGGTGGGTGGAGCGAGTTACCAGGTCGGGGTGCTAAATGAAGTTGGACAATCTCAGGCTGCCGCTGGCAGAAGAGCAGGGGTTTACTCGCATCTGCTCGATTTGTCAGTGATCAACAACCTTGGTGAGGCGGTTGATTTAGAGATTGGGGTGGCTGACCAGGTGGGTGACGCGCTTGATCAAACAAAGATGGTGGTCGGAATTACATTGTTAGGCGCTGGTTTTGTACTTGTTATTGCAAGCGTGATCTATCTTAGAAGTGTGCTCAATCCGGTTAGGGAGTTGACCCATGCAGTGACAATGCTTCCTCATCGTCTTGAGCATGGTGATCTCAAGGTCATCAATGTGCGCGCCGACGGAGAAGTCGCTGCGCTGGGTGTCGCCTTCAATAATATGATTGATAAGCTGATTGAGCTAAGGAAGCTGGAATCGGAGTTGCGAGAGCAGGAAAAGCTCTCGGCCATCGGCCGGGTGGCTGTCAGGGTGGCTCACGACATCAATAACCCGCTTACCGTGATCAGGAATGCTGCTCATTTGCTGAAGAGTTCGGCGAATCTTGGTAAGGAAGATTTGGAAGATATTGAAATGATACTGCATCACTGTGGTCGGTGCGCATCAACCGTAGATAATCTGCTGCGTTTCGGGAAGCCAGTTCGGCTGCGTTACGAAGACATCGAAGTGAGTGAGTGTATGGCGGGCTTTGTGCAGAGTCTAAGCCAGAGGCGTCCAGATGCCAGGTTGCGTTACGAGATACATGATGAGCCATTGAGGATGCGTGGTGACCGATTACAGCTTGAGCAGATGATGGATAACCTTGTTGATAATGCTCTGCGTGCCAATGGTGGAAATGAAATCAGGGTAGAGGCGGGACGAGTGGGTGATGATCGTCTGTACTTTCGGATCACGGATTTTGGCTGCGGGTTTACGGAGGAGACACTCCAGCATGCATTCGATATTTTTTATACGGGAACACAAGGTGGGACAGGGCTAGGATTGCCTAATGCGAGGGCGATCGCGCGGGCGCATGGTGGCGATGTGGTTGTCACAAATCCGCGAATTGGTGAAATTACTATCTATCTCTCTACCCGGGGCGCGCCTGCGGATCGATGATACCCGACTGCGTGGTGCCTGCCGGTACCAATGGGTGAGTCGGGCCGTGCGTGAGTGATTATGCGAGACGCGCATAGTCGGGCGCATTCCCGGTATTGATCGCTTTCGTTCTATCAATTGGTACTGCCATGCGGCTGATGATCTTGCTCCCTTCCTCACTGAATATGTAGTCGAAAAAAGGACGCATGAGGCTTTCGTTCCAATGTGAAAATATCATGTTGAAGGGGCCGGTCAAGGGGTATGCGCCTGCAGTGGCATTCGATGGGCTTGGACTGATTCCATCGAGAGTCACTATTTTCAATCGGCCTTGTCTCACATAGGGTTCGACGAGTACCCAGCTATTGACCCCTATGGCAGTTGGGAAACGGGCTATTTGCTGAAGATGATCCTCGTCTGTCGTTGCATTGATGCCAACGCTGGACCATGGCGCAATCCCTGCGAGAAGTAGTTCACGTACGGGCTCGAAGTAGGTCGGGCAGTGATCATGGACAACCAGTGCGACTGGGCGATCATGCCCGCCCAGTTCAATCCAGTTACGGATTCGCCCTTTCGCGACATCTTGGAGATCTGATAATGAAATATTATCGACGGGATTGTCGGGGTGTACCACAACTGCCTTAACATCTTGCGCAATTGGTAGCCAGTACATGTCATGCGCCGGTGAACCGGGAATAGGGCAGCAGAGATTTCCGATGTGTGCTTTACGCGCCCGAACGGCAAGTACCGCATCGTCACACCCGCCGCCATATACGTATACTTGCTGGTTCGTCGTCCGTTTGACCTCAATAGCCATGAGGTCCAGGAACGCGTTCTTTGGAAGCCTGGATCCAGTCAAGGTCAGAGAGTCAGGCAATGAGCCAGATGAGCTGGCGACACGCGCCATGAATTCTGGGGTGAGGCAGGTTTCGTCACTACCAGGATTCAATACCCCGTTAGATCTCGATGCCTTGGTGACGTAAGTCGTGGCACCGAGCCCGGCACAGAAGCCTGCGCTGAGTGACACAAGCAAGTGATTCATGAAGCTGCGACGATTCATGGCACTGCCTCACCAGGGTCAAGTAGGGATAGTTTGCGTAAAAGAGTTTTGTAGTCGATGTTCAGAATCTTTGCGGCATGGGTTTTGTTGCCGTTCGTTATCCTCATTATACGTTGAATATGTGCAAGCTCGGCATCCGCAAGGGTGCGCGGATGCGTTGATCGCGTACTCGTTTCGGTTGAGTGAGAAATCGTGCCGAGAGATATGAGTTCCGGCGTGATTTCATAGGTGGTGTCACTGGTCAGGATAACTGCCTCTTCGACCATGTTCTCGAGCTGTCGAATATTGCCTGGAAAGGCCATGTGTTGAAGGATATCAATCGTCTCGGCGGAGAATCTCCTCACGCGTTTCGCATAACGGCGCGCATAACGCTCCAGAAATTCCTGAGCAAGAAGTGGAATATCGCCGGGTCTTTCCCTAAGGGGCGGCAGTGTGGTGGCAAGCACACGTAGACGGTGATAGAGATCACGGCGGAAGTCACCGCTGGCGGCTTGAGAATCTAGGGGCGTATTTGTCGCACTGATGATTCGCACGTCGATGGGAATCTCGCGATCTGAGCCAACCGGGCGGATTTTTTGCTCTTGTATTGCTCTAAGCAGCTTGGCCTGGATGTGTGGAGACATTGCATTTGCTTCATCCAGGAAGAGCGTCCCGCCGTGCGCCTCCAGTATGAGGCCGTTACGATCAGTGTTGGCCCCTGTGAAGGCGCCGCGCCGATGACCAAATAGCTCTGAATCTGCAAGGCTGTCTGGAATAGCTGCCATGTTGACAGCTATGAACGGACCGTTATCGCCGTGTATGGCACGTGCAACCAATTCTTTCCCGGTCCCGCTTTCGCCTTCAATAAGTACATTGGCGCGGACGCCGCGAACTTTAAGTATCCATTCCCTGAGCGAATGAATGTTTGGCGAGTCGCCGAGGATCGCCCTGAGGAAGGGATCATGCGTTTCAAGGGCTGTGCGCAGGGCCCTGCACCTGGCTCGTAAGGCAAGCTCGCTTTCAATCTTGGCTAGCATGAGTGAAACAGAGTCAGGGTCAAATGGCTTCGTCATAAAGTCAAATGCCCCCTGCTTGATCGCCCTTACGGCGTTCTCGACTGTCGAGTGTGTGCTGACAATGATCACACTGAGCTCGGGTAGAGTCTCCTTCGCTTCCCTGAGTACATCGAATCCATCCATGTCAGGCATGACAAGGTCCAGGAAGAGTACATCTGGCCGTAGCGCAAGCAATGTGCTCCGGACGTCAAAATGCTGTGTCCTTGTATGAGTTTCGTATTCACCGCAGTTTTTGATGACACGGGAAAGCACTCCGGCAACATCAGGCTCGTCGTCAACGATTAACGCACGGATACCTTCGGATGATGTGTCCACATCCCTGTATGTGGCGATGGTTGTGTTCATGGAATCAGTACGGCCGGCTGGTGCAGTAGATCGGACATTGACATTAGAGGGCAGGTGAAGGGGTGTCAATGTGATGCGCATTTCATGCAAAACATGAGGATTAGGCATCGCTTATGCAGGTATGGAGGAATGCCATAGGAGATGAGGGGGCTTAAGGAAGAATGCCATACAACGACCCTGAGGCGCGGAAGTATGTGTGAATAAAAACAAGAACTTGGAATATTGCAGGCGATGGCATGCGACATGCTAATTACCGTTGTTGTGCGAGTGGCACTTGATGCGTCGATGTGCGTCTCGCACCACACAATAATTGGTCGAGTGAGGAGGATTAGCATGAAAGCACTCAAACTGGCGCCGCTTGCGCTGGGGGTCGTTGTCGCGACCTCGATGAGCGTTGGGTTAGCGCAAGGGCTGTCTGTTCATCTGGAGAGGTCTGTTGTGGGGCCAGGCCCTGATTATTGGCCCAATCGAGAGAAGGCCATCCCCCATGTGTCAGGCGACGAGGCGTTCAGCAACACCTATCAGTACTGGAAGGATGCAGAAGCTATCGCGGCTGCGCGCCAGGAAGGGCGCATGTCACATGAAATGAACTTCAAGGATTTCCGTTGGCTCGAGCGAAGCATGGAAGGCGAGGAGTTGGCGGAACGTGGCAGCGAGCTCTTCCACAGAAAAAATCAAAATGGTCAGTCATGCGCTTCCTGTCATGGTGACAATGGAGAAAAGATCTCCGATGCGCAAAGCAGGTTCCCAGCGTTTAACAAGCGTCTTGGCCGTGTAGTCACGATGCCGACCCAGATTGGGTCATGTGCTTCAGAGAGACTCGGTGAGAACTGGGTTGAAGACACCAAAGAGAACAGCTTGATAGGGATGTATGTCGCGACACTGGCCGATGGTGTACCTGTGAACATCGATGTGTCTGGAGGAGAAATGAAGGCCTCCTATGAGCGCGGGAGAGATCTGTTTTTCAAGCGCACTGGTCATTTCAACTTCGCCTGTGCCAGCTGTCACACGCCGCCTACTTCGGGTAGCTACCTTAGAATCCAGCGGCCCACCACATTCTTTGGGGATGCCGCACAGTACCCGGTCTACCACTTCCCGTATTCGCTTCCCGGGGACGACCTTGAGTACATATTCACCCTCCAGCACCAGATCAAGTCGTGTCAGATCCTCTCCCGGATGTATCCCGGTGTCGAAGGCAGTGAGCCTATGACCGATATAGAGGTATTTCTGCAGGCGTCATCAAATGGTTTCCCGATCAGTGCGCCAGTCAACTTCTATAACCTGGATGCAGGTTACATGGAGTGAGTCGACTTGCTAGACCAGCTTGCGATAACGATTCTTTGAGGAGTCAGAGATGTTGAATCTGAATGGAAAGACACTTCTGAGAAGTGCTTTGTTTGCGGTGGCATGCTCGACGGCCCTGATGGGTGGTCCGGTAATGTCCCAGGACCAAGTCCCGCAGTGGGTGCCGGGCGAACCCTATCCAAGAGAGGGGCTGCGTGCATACGCCTGTCATGACTATAACTTGCCGTGCGGGAAAATGGGATCGCCAGAAATCGAGCAGGTGAAGTACACGGGCCCGCGCGATGGTGACGCCGAGAAGGGGGAAAGGATTGCATTGAACGTCAGGTGGGGTAACTGCCTGGCTTGTCACTCACTGCCTAAAGGACACGAAGGCGGAACAATCGGACCCAATCTCTCGAATTACGGAGCACGGGGGTTGCCCTTCGAATACACGTTTCAACGCATCTGGGACGGCAGGGTTTACAGTCCAAACGCTCATATGCCGGTGTATGGACCAAATGGGGTCCTCAGTGTTGAAGACATCCTGGATGTAATCGCATTTATCGAGTCAGGAAAGTGATGCAAGTAATCACCATCTAAGGGGATTTAAACAATGACTATTAAAATGAATAAATTCGCGTGTAGCGCCTTGGTTATGGCAATGGCGGCAGCCGGCATCATGAGTCCTTCGGCAGCCTCTGCTGCGCAGGATAAGTACACCTCTTTCCCGATGGCCTATGGGCGTGAAAGCGCAGCATCAGAAGATCTCACCATGATCATGGGACTGGAAATGCAGCCTGCATTTACCCATCTCGATAGAAATGGCGCGGCACCTAACGATGTGGACAAAAGCGAATTCAGTTTTCAGCGTCTTCGGTGGTTCATGAGAGGCAGTGTCACCGAAGACGTTGACTACTTGTTCGTAACGGAGTGGGCCAGGAACGCCGCAACAAATTCGTCCGATGGCGGGGCGCGTGCATTCAGGGCCAGGGCGACATTCCGTGATGTGGCGGATACCACCAATGTCGCTGTCGGATCCATCATCGTTCCCTTCGGACACGCATTTTACGTGCCGGCTGGAACTGCGCCCTGGGTCAACTATACCCGCATGACATCAACGCTCTATGGGTGCGGGTCGATTGGCTGTACGCCTGACCAGGGTGAGGTGATCACCAACATCTGGAAGACTGGTGTGATGGTGTTCGATCAGATCAGTTTCTCTGAAGACAGCAGTCTGACCTACACGGCGGGTGTGTATAACAGCTCTGGAACACGTTTCCAGGATGATGGCACCCAGAAGGACTTCAACGGTTCACTCGAATATCACAATGGCAATGTCTTTGCGCACTATGGTCTGAGACTTGGAAGTCAGCAGGTCGTGGGCGATGAAATGGATCGTGAACGGCATGCGATTGTGTTGAGGTACAACAATTACCTCACCGCACCCTGGTGGCTCTGGGGTGAGTATATGTGGGGTAAGGATGAAGTGGCGGGTGCGGATGATGTCAAGGCGGAAGGCTTTGAACTGTCTGCCGGTTATAAATTTACTCCGAAATGGGAGGGTGTCATTCGCTACTCCGAGTTCGATCCAAACAAAGATGTCAACAACAACAAGTTCCAGGAAATCAGTCTGGGCCTGACTTACCGCATGCAGCGGGGAATCCGCTGGCAGTTCCAGGTTGATTTCAATGAAAACGAGAGCAAGACCATCGAAGACACGGTGTATACCGCTCGCCTGACGGTGCCGCTTGCAAAGAAGCTGATGTAAATGACGTTGTTCATGCAGGTTCTGCAGGACCTGCATGCGTACGTGGGAAATGGATTTCTGCCGAAACCTCCTAGGCTATGGATACTGCCAATATTCCTGCCGGGCACTCCCGCCCGGCAGGTCTTTTCACGAAAGACAGTCTGACAATGCGAGGGTTAGTGGACCATGGCACACGTGACTGTTTTCATGTCACCGGTCATTCTGATTGTTACTCTGCTGGTCTGGAGCAGCGTAGCCCGTGCGGCCGGTGGTCTCGATCCCTACGAACACTTCTTCCAGACCACCTTCGGCGACTTCCAGGAAGAACTGGAGCTGACCCGCGAGGAGGACAAGCAGGCCCTGCTGATCTTCTTCGAGATGGACGAGTGCCCCTTCTGCCACCGCATGAAGCAGAACGTGCTCAACCAGCCCGAGGTGCAGGCCTTCTACCGCGAG
>SR_TP_S13solDRAFT_1000253_pt1 | contig 24417 bp, 22 predicted proteins | sample SodReaTP_S13sol_FD_11159 | JGI IMG/M metagenome (IMG submission 11159)
AGCCGGTTGCTGGAGCTGGTCTATGAAGACGGCGCCCGTTTCAAGCTGCCCTGCGAGTTTCTGCGGGTGTATTCCCCCTCCGCCGAGGTGACCGGTCACGGTCCGGGCCAGGAGGTGCTGCAGCTGGGCAAGGAGGACGTGAACATCGATGCCATCGAGCCGGTGGGCAACTACGCGGTGAAGCTGGTGTTCTCCGACGGCCACGACACGGGCATCTTCGACTGGAACTATCTCTACCGCATCGGCGAGGACCAGGACGCCCTGTGGCAGAAATATCTCAAGCGCCTGGCCGACGCGGGCCACCAGCGCAAGGTCAACTGAGTACCGGGCTGTCTGCTGCGAAGATCAAGAGCAATGGACAGGATGAACAGGATTTGAAGGGATCACCAGGATTATGAGAATAAAATCATCAATCTCCGGATTGTTGATCCTGTAAATCCTTTTCAATCCTGTTCATCCTGTCCATTCGATTTTCAGGGCGCCCGCGGCAGAAGCCACACAATGATCACAAGGGCACACCGATGACTGACGACAACACCACCCATTTTGGTTTCAAGCAGGTGCCCAGGGACGAGAAGGTGCGTCGGGTGGGCGAGGTGTTCCATTCGGTGGCGGGTAAGTACGACCTGATGAACGACCTCATGTCCATGGGCGTGCATCGGCTCTGGAAGCGCTACACCATCGAGATGGCAGCGGTGCGTCCGGGTCAGCGGGTGCTGGACCTGGCCGGTGGCACCGGTGATCTGGCCGCACGATTCTCCCGGCTCACCGGGCCCACTGGCGAGGTGGTGCTCTGCGACATCAATGCCTCCATGCTCAACGCGGGCCGGGACCGGCTCACCGACGAGGGCCTGGTGGACAACCTGCGATATGTGCAGGGCAATGCGGAATGCCTGCCCTATCCCGACGAGTACTTCGATCTCATCACCATCGCCTTCGGCCTGCGCAACGTCACCGACAAGGACAAAGCCCTGGCCTCCATGCGCCGGGTGCTGAAGCCCGGTGGCAAGCTGCTGGTGTTGGAGTTCTCCCACCCGGTTGTCCCGGGGCTCAAGCCCGTCTACGACCTCTATTCCTTCAAGGCCCTGCCGTTCATGGGCAAGCTGGTGGCCGGGGATGCGGACAGCTACCAGTACCTGGCGGAGAGCATTCGCATGCACCCGGACCAGGAGACCCTCAAGGCCATGATGGAACAGGCGGGCTTGGAGCGCTGCGACTACTTCAACCTCACCGGTGGCATCGTGGCCCTGCACCGGGGATACCGCTTCTAGCCCGCATCTCTCACCGGGCGAACACCGGCTGCTACGCAGCAGACTGAAACATTAGGAAATACTTTGGCATGAGCGTAAAACTGAGCATGACAGACAGTTCCCGCCGGTGTCCTATCGCGGTTCAGGCTCGTCTTCGCGTTCGTATACTTGCTCTTCACTCAACCCATAGCCACGGCTATGGGCTTCGCTCCAGAACGGCGCCTACGAACGAATCGCCGGGAGCGATTCGTCGCGCAAGCCCCGCAGGGGCGAGGCGCAAGGATGCGCCGAGCAACGCGAGTCCTTCGCCTGCTCCCGCGATCCCGCTGAGAGATGCAGGCTAGCATGGCAGGGGCCGACACCCACATGGACATGAGCGCCGTGGCCGCCAGCACCGCCGCCCTGGAGCGGGCGCTCAACGCCTACCTGGAACTGGACCCCGACAGCCGGGCACGGCTCGCGGCCCTGGATGGCGGCGTGGTGGCCCTGTCCCTGACCCTGCCGTCACTGACACTGTATTTCATCCCCGGCGCCGATCGCCTGCAGCTGAGCCTCGACTACGACGCCGAGCCGGACTGTCGCATCAGTGGCTCACCCCTGTCTCTGGCCCGCCTGGGGCTGAGCGGTGAGACCACCCGCCTGCCCGAAGGCGTGCGTCTGGAAGGCGATGCCCGCCTGGGTCAGCAGTTCCGGGACCTGTTGCGGGGCGTGGACCTGGACTGGGAGGAGTGGCTGTCACGGCTCACCGGCGACCTGGTGGCCCATCGCATCGGCGAGACCCTGCGCGGGCTCACCGGCTGGCTGGACCGGACCTCCGGGAGCCTGCAGGACAACCTGGGTGAATACCTGCGCGAGGAGTCCGGCACCCTGCCAACCCGGGACGAGGTGGAGGGCTTCATGGACGACGTGGACCACCTGCGGGAGGACGTGGACCGACTCGCCGCCCGGCTGGCCCGCCTCGAGCGCAGCCTCGGGGGCGAGGCCTCGTGAGTCGCGCGATCCCCCTGCTCACCCCCGCCCAGCTGTGGCGCCTGCTGACCATCAACCGGGTGCTGATTCGCCACGGCCTGGACGAGGTGGTGTTCGCCCTGCACCTGTTCCGACCCCTGCGCTTTCTCATGTACCTGGCGCCCTGGAACTGGTTCAGGCGCCATCGTGCCGGACGCGGCGAGCGCATCCGCAAGACACTGGAGGACCTGGGCCCGATCTTCATCAAGTTCGGCCAGATGCTCTCTACCCGACGGGACCTCTTGCCCGACGACATCGCCAATGAGCTGGCCCGCCTGCAGGATCGGGTGCCGCCGTTTCCGGTGAGCGAGGCCCGGGCCATCATCGAACGCTCCCTGGAGCAACCCATCGACGCGGTGTTCGCCCGCTTCGATGATACGCCGATTGCCTCGGCCTCAATCGCCCAGGTGCATGGCGCCCGCTTGCACGATGGGCGCGAGGTGGTGGTGAAGGTGGTGCGCCCGCAGATCCAGCGGGTCATCCGCCGCGACCTGCAGCTCATGTACATCCTGGCGCAGTTGGCCGAGCGTTACTGGCCCGAGGGCCGGCGCCTGCGTCCCATCGAGGTGGTGCAGGAATATGAAAAGACCATCATCGACGAGCTGGACCTGGTGCGCGAGGCGGCCAACGCCGCCCAGCTCAAGCGCAATTTCGAAGGCTCCCGCGAGCTCTACATCCCCGAGGTGGACTGGGACCACACCCGCCGTGACGTGATGGTCATGGAGCGTATCTCGGGCATCCCGGTGGCCGACATGGCGGCCCTGCGCGCCCGGAACGTGGACTTCAAGCGGCTCTCCGAGCGGGGCGTGGAGATCTTCTTCACCCAGGTGTTCCGGCACAACTTCTTCCACGCCGACATGCACCCGGGCAACATCTTCGTCAACGCCGAGCACCCCGAGGACCCCACCTACCTGGCGGTGGACTTTGGCATCGTGGGAACCTTGTCTCCCTCGGACCAGCGCTATCTGGCCGAGAACTTCTACGCCTTCTTCAACCGGGATTACCGGCGCGTGGCGGAACTGCACGTGGAATCCGGCTGGGTGCCGGCGGACACCCGGGTGGACGAGTTCGAGTCGGCCATCCGCAGTGTCTGCGAACCCATCTTCCAGCGCCCCCTCAAGGACATCTCCTTCGGTCACGTCCTGCTGCGCCTGTTCCAGACTGCCCGGCGCTTCCACATGCAGGTCCAGCCCCAGCTGGTGCTGCTGCAAAAGACCCTGCTCAACATCGAAGGCCTGGGCCGCCAACTCTACCCGGAGCTGGACCTGTGGAAGACCGCCAAGCCCTTCATCGAGCGATGGATGGATGAGCAGGTGGGTCTGCGCGCCATGATCCGCGGTGCCCGCAAGCATCTGCCGCGCATCCTGGAAAGGCTTCCGGAGATGCCGGAACTGCTTCATGAGGCACTGGCAGTGCAAAGTCGCACCGGGCATTGGCAGCAAGCCGAGTTGTTGCGTCTTGAGGCCATGCGCGAGGAGATTCGCCGCGCTAACCGGCGTACGACTCTGGTGCTGGTGGGGGGCGCATTATTTATCTCTGCTGCAGTGCTTGCCTCGTTCGCCAGCTTGCCCAGCATGCTGGGCATTACCTGGGTGAGCTGGGCACTGGGGACTGCCGGCGTAGTCCTCATGACGACAGGGCTTCTCCGCCCCTGATCGTTTTAACTGGCCCCGCCGCAGGCATCCTATTGACTGATGCCGTGCCACAGCGCAGCCCTTGCCGCCCCACGCCCCACGTCTCCCCGCCACTGGCCCGTATTTCCCCTCCTTGGTCGCATGACGGACAATCTCGTCTGGGCCCATTGCAAATCACCTGTGATCTGCCGTCTTAGTAGCCCGAATTGCAATATGATTCATGCATGTTCATGTAGAACATGCTCAACGCATTGTATTTACGAGACTTTTTCTTATGGCACGCAATCTGCTTAAAAATGGGTGGCACTCGTCAAGTCCTGGAATAACCGGGACAGCCAATCCTGCGAAGCACGGATTTCGTTGCCAGCGGATGGGGGAGGGGTTGCCATGATCTTTGAATGGTTTGGCAAAAAGAAGCGCACAAAGAAACGGCCCCGTATGCATGCAGCAGTCTATGAGTCGCGTGAAGTGGAAATTCCGGGCCTGGGCGTCGTAACAGTTGCCCGGACGGTCGATTGCATCGGCGATGGTTGCCCCAAGCCACAGTTGCTGACGCTCAAGGCGCTGAACCTGGTGCGTGAAGGTGAGGTTGTGGAATTGATATCCGACAACCCGACTGCGGTGGAAACCATTCCAGCCATGATGCTCGCGGCATACGGGAGTCATCTGGCGACGATTCGTGACGATGGCTGCTGGAAGGTCTATGTGCGCAAGGGTATCTAGAGATCCATCGGAGGAGTCCATGCCAAGCATCAACCCTAAACAAAAAGCCGGGGGATGTAATGAGTAACAGCAGAGAAGTATGTGATGTCGGCATCTCAGCCAGAGGCGGTGTGTCGGTCAAACACCGTGGCGGGATGTATGCCGGGGTGATCGTCGCCTTTGTGGCGCTGGCCTCGGCCATCGCGTTGTCTATCGACACCCAATTCCTGTACATGCTGGTGTACGTATGGTTCGGGGTTATCTACGGCTTGTTGCTGCAGTATGGCCGGTTCTGCATGGCATCAGCCGTGCGTGACCTTTTCGCAGTCGGCGTGCCTCGTATGGCGGTCGGTGTAATGATCGCGGTGGCGCTGTATTCGCTCACGGCGGCAGCCGTAACGCTTGGCGGTTTCAGTACCTTCCACGCACACCCCCTCGGTTGGCACATCGTCATCGGAGGAATCATTTTCGGCTTCGGCATCATCTTCACCGGAGGTTGCGCCTCCTCGTCGCTCTACAAGAGTGGCGAGGGCAATATCGGTTCGATGCTGGTTCTGGTGAGCATCTCCTTTTCACAGGCGATCTTCGTGTCCAGTGAATGGTTCAGTGGCCTAGTGCCTGACTCCTGGACCCAGTCCGCGCTGGAGAAGGGTATGCCCGAGGAGCTGGAGATTACATCAACCTGGTTCGACCAATTCATGGCCGGGTACATCTGGGATCTGCAGGGCGGCACTGTGGCGGAGATGATGGGGCGCGAAGGGACGTTCTTCGGCATCTTCGTGGGTAATGCGCTGCTGGGCGCGATCCTGCCGACTTTAGCCATTCTCGTTTTTCTCTACATTGTGGCCTACCGCAAAGGCTACATGCGTCGGAGCAAGATCGAGAGCCCGAGCTTCGGTGATCACATGCGTGGCATGTGGAGCATGTTTACCTCATCTAAGAACACCGCCTTGGCGGGTCTCGGCATCGGTATTTTCGCTGGCCTCCAGATGTGGACCACGGGTGCCCTGCGTGAGTACTACGAGATCTTCAATTTCGGTGAGATGCTGGAAGACATGGGGCACACCACGGGCATCTCCATCCAGGGAACTGTATTCGATCCGGGATACTGGTACATCACCACCCAGGAGGCGCAGTGGGGTGGCTGGGTACTCAACAAGCTTGGCTTCGAGAACATGAACAACATCTTCTTCGGTCTCGAGAATGGCCTGCCCAGTCCGTTGCTCAATGCCCCCGGCATGATGTCCATCGGAATTATCTTGGGCGCAGCGGTGCTGGCCAATATCAACCGTGAGTTCAAGTGGAAGATGCCGAGCATGGAAACTGCCATGTTCGCCCTCATCGGCGGCGCCCTCATGGGCATCGGTGCCCGTGTGGGCATGGGCTGTAACGTCGGCGCCTTTTTCGCCGCAGTGACCAATGGTGATCTGACCGGCTGGATCTTCCTCTTCGGGATGGCCGTGGGTGGTTATCTGGGTGTGAAGGCATTCACCTGGTGGATGGAATGGCGCGCATCGCGCAATGACGATGAGTTCGCCCTATAGCTGATCGGTGCCAACCGGGGGCGGTCAGCCCCCGGTTGTGTCAGGACAAAAACAGATCTGAATACAAAAATCTAGGAGGAAGAGTCCATGGCAATGAAATTCGAGAAATCCGGTGATGGGGCCTACATGCTCAACGTGACAGGCTACACCTGCCCGCATCCCCAGATGTACACCAAAAAGGCGCTTCAGAAGATAGAGTCCGGTGCAGTGCTGACCCTGGTATTCGACAACCCGTCCTCCGGCGAATCGATAATTTCTATGTGCGAAAGCGAAGGCAACGATCTCTACGAGCGCAGCGACGAGGGTGGAACCTTCACCTGGAAGATCCGCAAGGGGTGAGCAAGATGGAATTGGGAATTGTGGTAATCGATGATCGTTGCGCGCCGCATGCGATAGGCATGCTGAAGGCAGCCCAGGGAAGAGACTGGGGCACCCGTTGTTTTCTTACGGATCGAGGTGTTCTTTTGCTTAAGGACCCGGAATTCAAGCGCTTGCTGGATGAAGGCAAGACCCATTTCTCCATTTGCGAACTAAGCATCGAACGCTATGAGGAAGACGGCGTCTCGGTGGAAGGCCTCGAGGACAAGATCGTCGTCGGCGGCCAGTATCAGAACGCGGAACTGGTGCATAACAGCGACCAGGTTCTGGTCTTCTAGGAGGAAACATGTCCGATAGTACCAAACACATACTAGTTGTTGCTCGTGATGACAAAGTCGAGGCCTTGCGAATGGCCACTGGCCTCACACTGCTGGACGACGCGGTGCATGTCGCCGTCATGGGCGATCTGGACGAAACCGCTGATGATGTTCAGCTGCAACTGGAATCCCTGGAGTTTGCCGATGTGCCTGTCGAACGTCTCGGCGCTGGTGCTCGCGGATACCAGTCGTTGGCTGGAATGATGACTCAATCAGACACGGTGTTTGTGCTATGAGCCAATCGATCTGCAAGATACTGTTCCTTAAGGTGCCCGGTGCTGATGATGTCTTTGGTCAGCAGGTAGCCGAAAGTCTTCCGCAGGGTGATGTTCATCATGAGTTTGTGGATGTGACGGAAGGAGACTACGAGGCGATCCTGGACCGTCTTGAACCGGGTGTATTGCCGGTGGTTCTGAAGGCGCCTCGATAGAGAGTTCATCACGCAAGGCTGACTAATCAAGCGGGGGACTGTCGGTGCATAACCCCCCGTTGTTCTTCGGGAGGTGTAGGCATCGTTTCCCAGGGCGATGCCCTCATGCCAGCGAGGACCCGGAGCGCAGGTGCACCGATGTCAGAGTGAGTGGGTGTCATTGGCCGGGTTCTCAGTGTGTGCTGAGTGCCCGGTTTTTTTATGTGTAATGTCCAGTGAGCGCGGAAAGGGTTATGAGCGCTGCGACGGATCTCACCGAAGCCGGCCTTGTGACTTGAGAGGCGCCAATGGTTGCAGATTGCCGATGCTTGGGCTTGCTTCTTAATCTGCAATTGGTGCGCACAGGCCACGTAGGCGTAGTGCTATGTATTTAAAGGGAATTGTTATGTGGCACATAGTATGCATATAAGCATGGGCAACTCGCAGCTTGCAGGTTTGTAACAGTCTCGGCTGCCAGGCGCTCCTGGACGGCTGAATCTACAAGCGTCAGGTAACGCACTGAACATCGGGGGAGTCCGGGTGACGGTGCCAGAACAACAAGTGAGAGGGGTTAAAGCAATGCGACGAGTAACAGGCACATACAATTCGGTCAGGGCACGAGGCTCGGTGGCAGTTCTTGCTGCGCTGGGTCTGACCCTGGCTGGCTGTGGCGGCGGTGAAGATACCAGTTCAGCGAACCCCGCGGCGGTCACCATCAATTCACCGGCCCAGATCGCGCAGGTGTCGGCGGATGATTACAATGAGAACGAGAACGGCCTGATCACAGGCAGCACTCTGAGTCGATGGGTTAACGACTGGGTGAACGAGCGTCCGGAGGGTATCACCGGAAGGCTGGTCATTCTCCAGAGTCGGGAAGGCGCAGCTGGGGCAGAGTATGTCAGATCCTCAGGGACCAGTATCGCCACATACCTTGTTCCAGACGGTGAATGGATTCAGACCCGTGATAATGGTGTCACCGTGACCGAAAGTGTCGTGCCCGATGGCCCGTCAATGGATGCCTTCCTCAACAAGTACAACATCGATCCCCAGAAGGACATGATTGTGTGCTCGATGGGTGCTGGCGGTAACGCCATCGCTATGCGCCAGGGTCGTTGCTGGTACATGTTCCGTTACTGGGGTGTGGACAAGCGCAATCTCGCCTTGCTCAATGGTGATAACGCTTGGCAGGTATCAAGTGGGCAGATGACGGCTGCAGACTTCCAGGCCACGGCGTCCAGCCCGCCCTTCACGGGCCGTGCGTCAGTGCGTGACCTCCCGGTGGACAATACTGCTCTGCAGGCGAGCATCGCGGAAATGATCGCTGTCACGACACCCACGCCACAGAACAACACACAAGATGGTGTGATGATCTGGGACGCGAGGAGCCTTGGGCAGTACAGTGCTGGCGAGGCCCGCGAACTGGGCGAGCGTGGCTGCACTGACCCGGTGTGTGGTGATGGTGGGCTTGACTACATGCTTTATTTCCAGAATGCCGGTGCCCGCCAGGGGCATCCAAATGGCACGTTACAGCTCCAGTACACCCGTTTTCTGGTGCCAGCAGAAGGTTACCGCTACAAGGATAAGGCAGAGATTACAGCCTATCTGAATGGCGAGCCTGATGCAGATGGTGTGCAGTTTGTTGACAACACCTACCAGCCGGTGGGCGTCGGAAATGCATACCAGCCGGGCGACACGATGTATGTGTACTGTGAAACCACGTTCCGCGCCATGATCACGGGCGTCGCCTCTGCGGCCATTCTCGGTTTGCCGACACGATTCTACGACGGTGCCATGACAGAGTGGAATTCCCTGTCCAACATCATTACGGATCAGGGAACGCCGATCTTGCCGGCTAATTCACCGTGGCGCACGGACCTGGCAGACACCTCCTTCTTCCGTGCGGCGATCTCGCCCGACGTTGTCGGGGCGCGCGTGATATCCGATCCCTATAGTGACCGCAGCGACGCTCACATTCGAGCCGATCGCCTGTACAAGCTGGGCGGTGGTGAAAGTGGGGGCAGTGGCGGCGGTGGTGGCGTTGCCCCTCCTGCCAATCCCTGCGGAGGCTAACGAGCGATCACTCCATCTTGAGCCCGCATTCGCGGGCTCTTTTTTATGAGGCGGAGCTGACCTGCATCAGCTCCGCCCCTATATAATCAAGGTATTATATTCATGGGTGATCTCCTGAATCGGGCGCGCCCGCTACTGATTAGGCCCGCAAGCCACGGACGCGCGGCGGATTCAGACAACCTTGATGTGCATGTGTCCTCTGCGCGGGCCGGTTTGGCCTGATCGCGGTGGTCTGCGCCATCCACGCTTGCGTCTCTATCAAACATGAAAATCCGCATTCTCTACAGGGTTTCTGCTGTGGGAATCTCCCTGGCAGTGCTGCTCGTGTTGGGTATGTCCTTCTGGTCCGTACAGAACGGTGGACGGGCATCGGATTCGGCACCCGAGGGGATCGAAGCATTCCTTGACCAGCATTGGGACTTCCCGCTCGCGCCTCAGGGGGCGCCACCCCATGACCTAAGCTTCAGGGAATCCTCCCTTGACGTTGAGTCCTGTGCCCAGTGCCATGCAAGCCAGTACGCCGACTGGAAGAACAGTCGTCACAGCCAGACCATGAACGCAGGCATTCGCTGGCAGTTCCATGTCTTCAGCCAGGCGGAGTCCAACAAGTGCATGGATTGCCATGCCCCGCTCGCTGAACAGAAGGCCCTGGTGGCCCGGGATCGCGGATGGGCTAACGCCCCTCCGGGGGAACCACCTGCGTATATCCCTGGAAACCTTCATCACCAGGGCCTGACCTGCGCAGCCTGTCATGTGCGTGAGCACAAGCGCTTCGGACCGGAGCACAGGCTGGGCCTGAAGGGTGATGAGGACGGTTTGCCCCATGGGGGGTTTCACCCGCGCGCGGCCTTCAGTGACAGTCGTTTCTGTGCCTCGTGTCACCAGTTTCCCGACGATGGTCCGCGCCTGAACGGCAAGCTGCGTCAGGATACCTACAACGAGTGGCTGCGGTCTGACTTCGGCCGACGTGGAGTCAGTTGTCAGGAATGCCACATGCCCGATCGACGGCATCTCTGGCGCGGCATCACGGATCGCGACATGGTTCGTCGGGCGATGTCCATCGAACTCGTGGGTCGTGATGAGGCGCAATCTGAAATGGCAATCGACCTGGAGATCGCGAATGTAGGCGCAGGGCATCATTTCCCTGCGTACATGGTGCCCAGGATCGACGTACGTCTCCTGCTCCTGGATCCGGAAGGCAACGTGGCTGCAGAGGTCCTGCACCACGTGATCCAGTGGCGAACCAGTGTGGACCTGACCCGGGAGTCCTTTGACACGCGGCTGCCTGCCGGGGAGGCGGTGAAGCTCAGTGCAAATCTCGAAAGACCGGAGGAGACGGGCTGGACCCTGGCATTGCGTGTGGATGTGGCGCCCAAAGAGCACTACGAACGAATGTATCAGGACATGATGCGTCAGGCTGATCGGATGGACGCTATGACCCTGAATCTGCTGCGCATTGCCATCGCGGAGGCAGGGAAATCCCGATATCGGGCGATAGATGAACTCATACCCCTCGAGGGCCCGGTGCACCTCTCCCTTCAATATGAGCCGCTTCCTGCCAGTGCTGCCGATGAATGATCGCCGCCCTTCGGGGAGTGGTCGGGCCATCAATATCCTCTAATCAAGCCCACCGACCCGCCGCGACCCGGTCTGGTCTGCAGCGCGCCTATGTACGGGTCCTGTTGCTGCAGTGATTGCATTTTGAAGCAGTAGGTCGGGTCAACCGCCATATGCAATTGTGTAGAGATGATCGGAATATTTAACTTCATGTATTTATTGAGAATATCTGGGTGGCACGTTTTATGTATAGAGAAAGGTCATGCTAGCAGGAGCGAATGTCATGAAAGTCAGACTGATAGCGGCGGCGGCAGCACTGATGCTGGTGATTCCGCCAGCAGCATTCGCGCAAAGCAACAGTGGCGGTGAACGCGGCCAGTCTGCCGAGTCCGCAGAACGGCAGGTGTCTGAGCCGCCTACTCGAGGCCGACTGCGCTTTCGCAATGGGCCTGTATGCATGTGTTCCCAGGGCATGAGTGAAGAGGATATTCGCCGGTCCGAGGAAGAACGTCAGAAACGGGATGGCGGCCGCAAGGACTGAAGCTTTCCGCTTGCACAGTCAGCAACCACTCGTCGTCGAGTGCATTAATCAGAGCGCAAACACCAGAAAGGGGTGAATCATGGGTAATAAAAAGCAGAAATTGGGATTTCTTGGGCGTCTACTGCGGCCCATCAACGTGGGTGGTGCTATTGCTGTGCTGTCCCTTGTGGCGGTGGTCGGCTGGGCTGCTATCTCGGTAGAGAGTCTTACGTATGACCCCGAGAAAAATATGTTGAGTCTCGACCAGTCGGACTGGGGGGCTGAGGTCTTCGATGCGATTCACGATAGTGCCATCTCCCAGGGCCTTGTGCGACCGGCAAATGCCTGCGGTCTCGGGGCATCTTCCTGCTTCAAGTGTCACAACGGGCGCCGGGCTCCCGAACCATCTGCCGACCCGGAGACTTCTCCCTGGCATGTACAGCATGCTCGTGTAAATAACTCCTGCGCCGGTTGCCATAGCGGTAACCCGCGGTTGATGCGTGAACAGATGGCTCATACCAATCTCATTGCGAATCCACTGGGGGCTCCCAACGAGAGCTGTGCCAGCTGCCATCGTAGCGCAGCAGAGCTTGACGAGTTCCTGACCCGTTACTTGGGTGTGGCTGGCCAATAAGCGAAATAAAACAACAATCTCCAGGGGAGTTACCGCATGAATACTGGAAAAGTGATTAATGCATTCAAGCCTAAGAAGCTGGCAGGCGCGCTGGCCATGCTGGCCATGACGGCGGGTTCCGCGGTGGTGCAGGCAGGCCCGACGATCATGTATGGCGATGAAGGTTTCCTGACCCTTAATTATGAGCTGCAGATCTGGTCGCAGTACCGAGATTTCCGTTCTGCAGACAATAGTGCTGATGGTTACGACACCTTTCTGCGTCGTAACCGCGTCACGGTGCTGGGTCAGTACAATGATTATGTGGGATTCTATGCCCAGCTAGAGGCAGGTAACGATAGCCGTTATGGGAACGATGAACGCTCCGTGTATTACCGTGATGCCTATGTCACATTCGACTGGAGTGACTCGACGCGATTCATCTTCGGACGTTTCAAGAATACCTTCAGTCGTGAAAACCTGGAGGCCTGTCTTGAGCCCCTGACCCTTGACCGTGGCCTTATTTCCTATACGCCTTTTGGTGGTACGCGTGACACGGGTGTAGCCATGTGGGGGAACCTGGCGGATGCCAAGTTCCAGTACCGTCTGATGGTGTCGGATGGCCGCGAGGGTGATAACGTCCCCAAGGACACTCCGCGTATGACGGCACGGGTCCACTATAGTCTCTTTGATCCCGAGTTCTCATACGGGTATCGCGGTACCTATCTGGGTACTCAGCGGGTACTGACCATTGGCGCAGGATATGATTTCCAGAGTGATGTAGTCTACGGAAACCTGCCGGGGCAGACGGATGCTAAGGACTACTCGGCGTGGACAGTAGACGTCTTCTATGAACAGCCGATGGAGGCCGGTACCCTGACCCTGTCAGGAGCCTATTTTGATTACAGTGTGGATGGGGCGCTCAACGGTGATGATCTGCTGGTCGACAGCACGGTCAGTCCGGCTGCTGAAATGGATGCCTACTACGTAAAGGCCGGTTGGCTCTTCCCGCAGCGCATTGGTATCGGGAGGCTTCAGCTGTTTGCCCGTCACGAGGCATCGGATTATGATCGTAATGATGGGTTTTTTGATCAGGAAATCAACGCCGTCGGCGCAAATTACTATATCGATGGTCAGCAGCTCAAACTGACCCTCGAGTACGCCGACGTGAAGTTTGATGAACAACATCCCACGATCAATTCTCTGAGGGATCACAAGCAGGCAACGCTTGGATTCCAGCTTCTGTTCTGAGTGAAAGGCCGGCTCCATGTGGGGCCGGCCTTCGTATAGGAGGCCGTTATTCCAAAGTCACAAATGAACGTATTGGCGACGACGGGTGGTTCTTCCCCCCGTCGTTTTGCTTTGCCGGACAGGAGTTGGCTGGCGATCTGGCTAACGGCCATTGCGCTGGTGTTGCTGTCCTTTGTGCTGGTTGCGTACTCCCTTCTGGGCCACAGCTATGTCTGGGTGGGTGCCGCAGGCGTCATCGGGGGCCTTGTGGCCGGTTATGTGCTGACGGTGTGGAAGTACCGCAGCGGTCTTCAGGGACTCTACCAGGGGCTGATCAACGCGCAGGATGGGAATCTGAAGCCAGTTCCGGTTCCACGTATACGCGATCCGCTGATCGACAGACTGTACCGTGATTACAATCAGACAATCACGACTCTGGGCGGCATGTTCGCTCTCGTAGAGGAATGTCAGAACCGTGTGCTCAACGAGCGCAACCGCATGAATGTGGTTGTTCAGGTGCTACCGGCGGCTTTGCTGGGCGTTGATGACAATCTCTATATCAATACGGTTAACAAACATGCGGAAAGCTTGTTTGGAATCCGCGAGCGTTATCTGGTGGGGGCGAGCCTGTTTGACGTCTTGACGCTTACGGACGAGACACGAGAAGTCCTGCGGGACGCGTTTCTCTATAAGCAAAACATCCGTAACCAGGTGATTAATCTGGAGCTGAACGAATCCGATCGCTGGGTGTCTATGAACCTGTCCTTCGTAACAGAGGACGAGGGTGGTATGGCGGCGGTGATTACGCTGCTTGATATAACAGACTACAAACATCTTCAGGAAAGTGTCTACACGCGGGAGAAACTCGTGGCAATGGGGCAGCTGGCTGCAGGCGTGGCGCATGAGTTGAACACGCCGCTGGGAAGTATCCTTGGGTACTCGCAGTTGCTCATTGACTCCTGTGAAGACCCGCAACGTGCCCGGCATTTCTCCCGTGTTATCAGCGAAGAGACGAAGCGTTGCTCACGCATCATCCAGAATCTGCTCAACTACGCACGTAAAGAACAGTGTCAGGGCGATTATTGCGACGTTAACGCATTGGTGGACGAGGTGGCGGACACCCTCGTCAGCTGCAGGCTGAAGCGATATAAGATCAACCTGGAACGTGAATTGGTCGGGAATCCAAGGGTGGATGGTGGGTGCGGTGAGCTTGATATCGTACTGACAAATCTGCTGATCAACTCGGTACAGGCGGTGGAGGATGTGGAGAACCCGACCATTAGAATACGCACAGGGTGCACCGAAGGTGGAAACGTATTCATCATGGTCGAGGACAACGGTTCGGGGATCCCAAGAGAGCTCCGTGCCCGCGTGTTCGAGCCGTTTTTCAGTACCAAAGATGTCGGGGAAGGCAGTGGCCTTGGCCTATCGATCAGTCATGCCATGGTGACGCGACGCGGCGGTACACTGTTGCACGATGCCGATTATACGCAAGGTGCACGTTTCACTATACGACTGCCAAGTGCCATCGCGAGCAAAAAATGAACATGCAAGCAATATCCATAGATCCACAGGATGATGAACCCAATCCTTCTGTAAACATACGTCCGGTCATCATGGTGACGGAAGATGACCTTGCCATGCGGGGACTGGTAACGAACGTGTTAGACGGCATTGATGCACACGTTGTAGCGATGGACAGCTCACAGGAAGCCCTAGACTACCTGGAGAACAATAAGGTCGCGGTGGTAGTAACAGATCTGCGTATGCCACGGGTGGACGGATTGAAGGTGCTGCAGTTCGCCAGGCAGTGCAGTGAGCTGACCCAGGTGATCCTGATGACAGGCTATGCAACGGTCGAGTCTGCGGTCGAGTGCCTCAAGGCCGGTGCATTCGATTACATCTGTAAGCCCTTTGAGAATGTCGAGCTTCGACATACCGTGGAACGCGCCCTGGAGCACTGGAATCTGAGCCAGGAAAACATGCGCTTGCGGGAGGAAAACCGTGTTTTTTCCGAGGGTGACGTCATTATCGGGAAATCTTCGGCCATGGATGAAGTGCATCACCTCATCCACGCCGCGGCCGCATATGATTGCTCCGTACTGGTCACTGGTGAGAGCGGCAGCGGCAAGGAGTTGGTCGCGCGGCAGATACACATGAAAAGCCCGCGTCGTGAAAACAGCTTTGTCGCCATAAACTGTGCAGCAATCCCTGAGCAGATTATCGAGAGCGAACTGTTCGGCTATCAGAAGGGCGCGTTTACCGGGGCTGACCGTGCAAAGCCAGGCCTGTTCGAAACCGCTAATGGCGGCACGATCTTTCTTGATGAAATCAATAACGCCTCAATGTCATTGCAGGCAAAACTGTTGCGGGTCCTTCAGGATGCAACATTCTATCGTCTCGGAGATACTGAACCCCGCCGGGTGAATGTGCGTGTGATCGCGGCGACAAATCGTGATGTGCCTGGACTCATTGCCCAGGAACATTTCCGGGAAGATCTCTACTACAGGCTCAGGGTGATCGAGATCCACATCCCATCGCTACGAGATCGACGTGATGATGTACCCCTTCTCGCGAGCTATTTCATTGAGAAATATGCCAAGCGTTTCAACAAACCTATGGAGGGGATGGCCACGAGGGTTCTGGGCGCCCTGATGCGTCATGATTGGCCGGGAAATGTCCGAGAACTCGAGAATGTCATACAGCGCGCCATCATTCTTAGCCGTGGCGTGCAGATCGAAATGGACAGTCTGACCCCTGAGATCACGCAGGGTGTGGAGCTGTCCGGTCGTGCCATCGATCACATGCAACCCCAGACACTGGAGGAGGTAGAGGTGTACTTCATCCGTAAGACTCTGCGAGAGACAAGTGGTGATCGCGCCCTGTGCGCTGAGATCCTGGGGATCGACAAGAGCACCCTGTGGCGCAAGATTAAGCGCTATAGCATTGAGGAATAGACGCATGAGTCGAAGCATCGTACGACTGCAGCCCATGCTGTTTTCACTTGGTCTCTATCTGCTCTTGGGTGCGCAACCAGCAGTGTCATCAGAGCTGGAAGAGCGTATCGATAGGCTGGAGGCTGAGCTGCAACAGCTACGGGAGGCATTGGGCAAGCAGGACGGTGCCAGGTCAGATGGCTCCGGTGGTGGGGACGACGGTACCGCAACCTCGCTCCCTGCACAGCCACAAGCTCCAGCCAGGACGGGTAGCCTCAGTCCAATAGCCTTTGCCGGGGAGGCACGCGTCTCATATTATATGGGGCCCGAACCGTTCACCTCAGTAGCTCCGGACATTGCACCGACGATCACGGGTTTCCAGGTCCTGCACAACGAGATCAGGCTGGACCCAACCCAATACGGTGTCGTTCAACAGGGTATCCTCCCTCGTTATCGTGATCATTCGCGTTACCGGGCTGTGGGTTTGTTAGTTGAAGGTTATATGGAAATCCCACAGACAGGGCGCCACCGTTTCATTGTGGCACCCAAGCCTGCACGGGAGGGTGGCGGTTCTCCTGTGACCAACGAAATGATCGTGCGCCTGGAGGTGGGTGAAGAGTCTGTCTTCAACCTGCACGTCAGTAGTTGGCGAAACCGCGACGTTTCCCGGGAACTGACGGCAGGACGACATCCATTCCGGTTGTGGGTAGCGTCAAATTCGCCGGGATATGGACCTGCGGCCATTGATTCGCGGCTTGAGCTTGGTGTCATCATGCCCGGGCGTGCCGAACGCGTGCCGCTTTCAAGAATCGTGTTCCCTCCCGATCAGGAATAGCCTTTTTGACCCCATAGACCCCCTGGATGCGGTGGGCCCCCTGCCGCACACCCTTCTTCTGTGAAGCCATCTACCGCATTGTCCGTGTCTGGGCCTGCCGCGGCCCGTCAGGGCTCGGCGCCTAACCGTGGTGCAACTCCTCCGTCCCTGAGGTCTGTATTCCTTCCGCTGGCATGGGTCCCGTTTGTCGGCTTCTTTCTCCCCCTGTCCTCCGATCCCTGCAAACGCACCGAAATTGGGCGTATGTTCCATGAAAACGTGATGTGGTTCACATATATGTGTTCCGCGTCACAATCCAAATCGCGTGCATCCACCGTCCGTATCCGCGCGACGAGCCGCACAGGAGGAGTCACCCATGCCCCGGCCCAGGCGCTTCATTCGCCTCGGTATCCGCCAGAAGGTGGTGCTCGTGCTGTTGACCGTCCTGCTCACCGCCCTGTCGGTGAGCGGCTGGCTGGTGCTGCGCGACGTAGAGCAGAACGTGTTCAGCGAGACCCAGCGCCGTGGCGTGGAAATGGCCGATTACCTGTCCCGTTCCCTGGCCTACAGCGTGGTGGGCTATGACTATCACACCATCCAGTTGTTGCTGGACCAGACCGTGCAGACAGGGGACGTGGTCCACGTGCGGGTACTCAGTGACCGGGGCAACCCCATGGCCGAGGTGCAGCATGCGGACCGGGACACGGTGGAACGGGTCGCCTTCCAGAGCCCGATTACCCTCAACGGCGAGACCGAAGTGGGCCACCTGGAACTGGAACTGAGCATCGAGCCCATTGCTCTCCAACTGGCGGACCAGAGGGCGTCCCTGGTCAAGCGTGAGATCCTGGTCATTGCCCTGATCGCCCTGGGCGAGTTCGTGGCCCTGTCCTGGATTATCATCGGGCCGCTCACCCGGGTGTCCAGGGCCCTGGAATCCAACGTGGACGAAAATGGCGTGATCCTGCGGGATATCCCCGAGGAGTCCCGGGACGAGATCGGCGAGCTGGCGCGGCGCTTCAACCAGATGCGCGCCCAGTTGAACGCGGCCAACCAGACGTTGCACGGCCGGGTCGAGGCCGCGGATCGGGAGCTTCAGGAGGCCTACCAGAAGCTGCTCGAGCAGTCCGCTGCCCTGCAGCATTCCAACCTGGAGCTGGAGCGCCTGAGCCTCACGGACCCGCTCACGGGCCTGGGCAACCGTCGCGCCTTCGACCAGGCCATCGAAGCGGATCTGGCCCTGTTCCGCCGCCATGGGGATGTCGCCAGCCTGCTGGTGCTGGACCTGGATAACTTCAAGGCCATCAATGACACCCATGGCCATGATGTGGGCGACCTGATCCTGTGCCAGTTCGCCGATGCGCTACAGAGCAATGTGCGCGAGACCGATTCCGTGTGCCGTCTGGGTGGCGAGGAGTTCGCCGTATTCCTGCGCAGGGCCGACCATGAGGCAGCCATGCTGAGTGCCGAGAAGTTGCGCAGTGCAGTGCAGAACATGGTGGTGGAGGTGGACGAAGAGCTGAGTCTCAGTGTCACCGTCAGTATCGGCGTGGCCACCCTCTCCACCAGCATGCGCCTGACCAATGCTGTGGCCCTGTACAAGGCGGCGGATCAGGCCATGTATGCCAGCAAGCAGACGGGCCGCAATCGCGTGACTCATTTCGAATCGCTCGAGGCCAGGCTTAACTGGAATCCTGAAGCCGCAATCTGAGGAACACAGACAATGAAACGTGCCCTGTTGTTATGCCTGACCATGCTCCTGCCCCTGTCGCTTGTGGCGGCAGACAAGCCAAAGGATCTGGTCTTCGGCTCCGTCGCCATGGATATTCCGGCACAGATGCTCAAGCGCCTCACGCCCGTGATCGACTACCTGAGTCTGTCCATGGACATGCCCGTCAGCTTGCGTCTTTCACCCAACATGCCGGATGCCATTAAGCAGGTGAGTGAAGGTCACACGGATCTGGCCTACCTGACCCCGGTGGCCTACGTGCGCGCCCGGGCCAATGGTGGCGTGGAGCCCCTGGTGAAGACCGTGACCGGCGGCGAGGAGGCCTTCAGGCTGATGATCGTGGTGGCCGAGGACAGCCCCCTGCAGAGCGTCGAGGAACTGGCCGGCAAGCGCTTTGCCTTCGGGGATAAGGCTGCGCTGCTGCAGCGGGCCACGGTGGTGGGTGCCGGCATGCCCCTGGAGAATCTGGCCGAATACCACTTCCTGGGTCATTACGACAATATCGTGCGCGGCGTGATCAACGGCGATTTTGAGGCCGGCATCCTGAAGGACACTTCGGCCTACCGATGGGAAGGCAAGGGCATCCGCATCCTGTATCAATCCCCGCTGCTGCCCCCCTACGTGATCGCAGCACGCCAGGGTCTGGATCCCCAGGTGGTCGAAGGCCTGCGGCAGGCCCTGCTGGCCGCCCGGGCCGATGATCCGGTCTCCGGCCCGGCCATGCGCGCCCTGGACCCCAGCTATGACAGCTTCGCCACGGTGACCGACGCGGACTACGACGTGATCCGTGAGCTGATCCGACCCTTCGATACACCGCCGCCTGCTCAGGCGGCGCGGTAGAGCAAGTCAAAAGCCGGAACGCAAAGGCCGCCAAGTTCACGCAAAGGACGCAAAGGAAATCTTTTGAAAAAAACCTTTGCGACCTTCGCGTCTTCCTTCGCGGCCTTTGCGTTCCGGCTTTTGACGTTATCGGACCTGACAGCAAAACAGCACTTCAGACATCCAGCAGCAGCTTGGCCGGGTCTTCCAGCAGGGACTTGATGGTGACCAGGAACTGCACCGCCTCGCGGCCGTCCACCAGGCGGTGGTCGTAGGACAGGGCCAGGTACATCATAGGCCGGATGACTACCTGCCCCTTCTCAGCCACGGGCCGTTCCTGGATGGTGTGCATGCCCAGGATGGCGCTCTGGGGCGGGTTGATGATGGGTGTGGAGAGCAGGGAGCCGAATACACCGCCATTGGAGATGGTGAAGGTGCCGCCAGTGAGGTCGTCCATGGTCAGTCCGCCGGATTTGGCCTTCTCGCCCAACTCATTGATCCCCTTCTCTACCTCCGCCATGGACAGACCGTCGGTGTCGCGCAGTACCGGCACCACCAGGCCCCGGGGCGATGACACGGCGATGCCGATGTCGAAGTAGCCGTGGTAGACGATGTCCTTGCCGTCGATGGAGGCGTTCACTTCCGGGAAACGCTTGAGCGCTTCAGTGGCGGCTCGCACGAAGAAGGACATGAAGCCCAGGCGCACGCCGTGGCGTTTCTCGAATGCCTCCTTGTGACGGGCACGCATGTCCATCACCGGCGCCATGTTCACCTCGTTGAAGGTGGTGAGGATGGCGGCGCTTTTTTGTACTTCCAGCAGGCGCTCGGCGATGCGGGCGCGCAGTCGGGTCATGGGCACGCGTCGTTCGGCCCGCTGGCCCGGGGGGGTGCTGGCCGCAGGGGCGGGGGCCTCGGCCCTGGGGGCTGGGGCGGCTGTTTTTTCACTCGCCTTTGCGGCGTCCTGCTGTTCCACGTGCCGCAGGACGTCCTCCTTGAGGATGCGCCCGTCACGGCCTGAGCCTTCGATGGCAGAGGGCTCCAGGTCGTGTTCGGCCACCAGTTTACGCACGGCGGGACTAAGGGGTGGCGCCTCGGCCGGTGCCGAATCCTCGGGCTTCCCGGCGGCCTTGTCCTCTGCAGGTTTCTCTGTCTTGCTCGTGCCTTTGCCGGCGCCCAGTTTGCCCACCACCTGCCCGGCGGTGACCACTTCACCTTCCGGGGCAAGGATCTCATCGATCACGCCATCCTGGGGGGCGGGCACCTCCAGCACCACCTTGTCCGTCTCGATGTCCAGCAGGACCTCGTCGCGCCGAACCGCTTCGCCGGCCTGCTTGTGCCAGGTGACGATGGTGGCATCGGCTACGGATTCCGGAAGCTCGGGGATCTTGATATCGGTGCTCATGAAAGGTCCTTGTGGGGAAGTTGGTTCATGTCAGTCTTGTTGCACGGGCAGGCCCAGGGCCTTGGTCACCACCACTTCCTGCTGGCGCTTGTGCACGTCCAGGTAGCCCACCGCCGGTGAGGCAGAGGCGGGCCGGGTCACATGCTGAAGGTAGCTCTTTTCTTTCAGTACGCCGCGAATGTGGTGCTGGCTGGAGTACCAGGCGCCCTGGTTGAGCGGCTCCTCCTGGGCCCAGACGAACTCAGTGGCCTTGGCGTAGGGGGCCAGGGCTTCGGCAAGTTCTTCCTCGGGGAAAGGATAAAGCTGTTCCAGGCGCAGGATGGCCACGTTTTCCAGACCCTCCTCGCGACGTCTTTCCAGCAGCTCGTAGTAAAGCTTGCCGGTACATATCACCACCCGCGTGACCTTGCCTGGTTTGAGTTCGTCGATCTCACCGATCACATTGCGAAAGCCGCCCTCGGAGAAGTCCGCCAGGGGGCTGACCGCCAGGCGATGACGCAGCAGGCTCTTGGGACTCATGATCACCAGGGGCTTGCGGTAGGGGCGGATCATCTGCCGGCGCAGCAGGTGAAAGATCTGTGAGGGCGTGGTGGGCACGCACACCTGCATGTTGTGCTGGGCGCACAGTTGCAGATAGCGTTCCAGGCGGGCCGAAGAATGCTCCGGGCCCTGGCCTTCATAGCCGTGGGGCAGGAGCATGACCAGGCCGCACAGTCGCCCCCATTTCTGTTCGCCGGAGCTGATGAACTGGTCGACCACCACCTGGGCGCCATTGGCGAAGTCACCGAACTGCGCTTCCCAGACGGTCAGGGTGTTGGGTGCCGCGGTGGTGTAGCCGTATTCGAAGGCCAGCACTGCCTCTTCGGACAGCAGGGAATCGATCACCAGGAAGCGGGACTCGTCCTCGATGAACTTGCGTAGCGGGACCCAGCGTTCGCCGCTGTGCTGGTCGAACAGCACGGCGTGGCGGTGGAAGAAGGTGCCGCGGCCGCTGTCCTGTCCGGAGACGCGCACGGAATAGCCCGCCTCCAGGAGCGAGGCGTAGGCCATGGTCTCGCCAAAGCCCCAGTCCGCAGACTGTTCACCCGCGGCCATGCGGGCTCGGTCCTGCATGATCTTGGCCACTCGGGGATGCAGTTCAAAACCCTCGGGCAGGCGCTCCAGACGGTGCCACAGGTCTTGCAGCACCTCGGTGCTGACGCGGGTGTCGCCCGGCTCGGTCCACTCCCGGTCCTTGAACGGGGTCCAGTTGGCCACCGGATGATAGGCGGTGGCCTCCTCGGACAGGTGCGGGACCATGGATTCACCGGCATCCAGTTTTGCCCGGCAGCTGGATTGCAGGGACTCGACCTGATCCTCGTCCACCACGCCGCTTTGCACCAGGTACTCGCCGTACAGGGCGCGGGTGGTGGGCAACTGACGAATGGCCTGGTACATGGCCGGCTGGGTCACGGCGGGTTCGTCGGCCTCGTTGTGGCCATGACGGCGATAGCACACAAGGTCGATGACCACGTCCTTCCTGAAGGCCATGCGGTAGTCGAAGGCGATCTGCAGCACGAACACCACGGCCTCGGGGTCGTCGCCATTCACGTGCAGGATGGGCGCGTTCACCATCTTGGCGACGTCGGTGCAGTAATCGGTAGAGCGGGCATCACGCAGGGTACTGGTGGTGAAGCCGATCTGGTTGTTGATGACAATGTGCAGGGTGCCCTTGGTGGAGAAACCCCGGGTCTGGGACATGTTGAGGGTTTCCATGACCACGCCCTGGCCGGCGAAAGAGGCATCGCCGTGAATCAGCACCGGCAGCACCTCATCGCCGTCCGTATCCTGTCGGTTGGTCTGACGGGCGCGTACGGAACCCTCCACCACCGGGCCGACGATTTCCAGATGGGACGGGTTGAAGGCCAGGGCCACGTGCACCGGGCCGCCGGGGGTGTTCATGTCCGAGGAGAAACCCAGGTGGTATTTCACGTCGCCGGTGCCGTTGCCGCGCCGGTGGGTGCCCTCGAACTCCTGGAACAGGACCTGGGGGGATTTGCCCAGGATGTTGACCAGCACATTGAGCCGGCCTCGATGGGCCATGCCCAGCACCATTTCCTGGATGCCGGCGGTCCCGGCCCGCTGGATCAGCTCGTCCAGCATGGGGATGAGGCTCTCGCCCCCTTCCAGGGAGAAACGCTTCTGACCCACGTAACGACTGTGCAGGTAACGCTCCAGCCCCTCGGCAGCGGAGAGCCGATCGAGGATGTAGCGCTGGCGCTCGGCGCTGAAGCCGGGGCGCCCTCGGGTACCTTCCAGGCGTTTCTGCAGCCAGCGCTTCTCCGCCGTTTCCATCAGGTGCATGTATTCCGCACCGATGGTATTGGTGTAGGTGTCCTTGAGGATGCTCAGGATCTCGCCCAGGGTGGCCTCGGCGGGACCGCTCAGGGAGCCGGTGTTGAACACCGTGTCCAGATCCGCCTCGGAGAGCTGGTGGTGGGCCAGGGTCACCTCCGGGGTGGGCTCGGGCTCGTGGAGCTTGAGGGGGTCCAGCTTGGCGTTGCGATGTCCGAGGAACCGGTAGCCATTGATCAGTTGCAGGACCCGCACCTGCTTGCGCTCGTGCTCCATGCTGCCGGCCGGCTGGCCGCCCTGTCCGGCGCGGGGCCGGGCGGTGATGCGCCGGATCTCTTCGCGCACCGGCGAATGAGGCACGTCCCGGGTGCCCCCGGATTCGGACTGGAGTTGTTCGAAGTAGCTGCGCCAGGCGTTGGGGATACTGGCAGGGTCCGCGAGGAAGGCCTCGTAGAGCTGATCGAGGTAGGCGGCGTTGCCCGCGTCCAGATGTGAAGTGCTCCAACGGGCCCTTAGCCCATCACTGGAACTGGAATCGTTCATGGTTCTCGTGTCTGTCGGGTGGGTGAGTCAATGGCAATTTGTCTGGATACATTCATAGACGTTCCCGAACCGGGCGTCCAAGCCGCCCCGGTAGGGGGTCCGGTTTGGTAGACTGAGCGGATGGATGTGACCACCCTGCTCGATTCCCTGAACCCTGCCCAGCGCGAGGCCGTGAGCGCCGATGCCGGACCCTTACTGGTGCTGGCCGGCGCCGGTAGCGGCAAGACCCGTGTGCTCACCCATCGCATCGCCTGGCTCATACAGGTGGAAGGCCTGTATCCCCACAGTATCCTCGCCGTGACCTTTACTAACAAGGCCGCGGCGGAAATGCGCGGGCGCATCGAGGCCCTGCTGGGTATGCCCGTACGGGGCATGTGGGTGGGCACCTTCCACGGTCTGGCCCATCGCCTGCTGCGGGCCCATTGGCAGGACGCGGGCCTGCCACAGGGTTTCCAGATCCTGGATTCCGACGATCAGCTGCGCGTGGTCAAACGGGTGCATAAGGCGCTGGAGCTGGACGAGGCCCGCTGGCCGCCCCGCCAGTCCCAGTGGTTCATCAACGCCCGCAAGGACGAGGGTGTGCGCCCCCAGTCCATGGAGGACAGCGGCGACCC
>SR_TP_S13solDRAFT_1000254_pt1 | contig 24389 bp, 26 predicted proteins | sample SodReaTP_S13sol_FD_11159 | JGI IMG/M metagenome (IMG submission 11159)
CCCGCCGAAGCCGAGCGTCACCTGCCGCAGCGCCGCCAGGGGGGCGGTGCTCATCGGCGGGAACCGGCGGTCGGGAGGGGGAGGCAGCGGCGCATCGCCCCGCTTATTCCACGGAGCGGCCCTCGCGGACAAGGGCCGCCCCGGGACGGCTGCCATGTCTCCCGGGAATGACGGGAGGAAACGGCGGGCCGACTCAGGCCGCCGCCCAGTCCTCCACCCGCAATCCCGGCACGCGCTCGAACTCGCGGCCGTTCGCCGTCACCAGACGCGCGCCGCGACGGCGCGCCTGGCCGGCGATCAGCACGTCGTAGGGGCCGATCGGCGTGCCGGCGCGCTCCAGGGCGGCCCTTATCTCACCGGCCTCTTCCGCATCACCCGGCTCGAAAGGCCAAAGTGCCACCCCGAGCGTCAGGAAAGCGGTCAGCACGGCGGCGTTCTCCTGCGGTCGGGCACTCTTGCCGATGCCGTACCGGATCTCGAACAGGACGATCGTCGGCACGCCTACGACCTCCCCCTTCGCGAGGGCCGCCTCCAGCCGAAGGCGGACTTCCTGCGCGCGCCGGTTGATGGCCGCGATGACGGCGTTGGTGTCGAGACAGAACATCAATCGAGAGATACGTCGTCCGCCGGCGGCATCGGCGGTTGCTCGGGCCGGCCTTCGGGCAGGAAGTCCCGGCCACCCAGGCGGTCGATCTCGTCGAAGATCGCCCGGATGTCCTCGACACTGCGCTCCAGCGGCTCCAGCAGCACGCCCCGCCCCACTCGGCGGACGCGGACCTCGTCGCCGGGCAGGCGGAACTCCTTCGGCAGGCGTACGGCCTGGCTGCGGCCGTGCTTGAACAGCTTCGCCGTCGCGGTCTTCGACACGGCATCTCTCCACGCCGGAAAGGTCGGTAGATACCAGATGGTATATACCATCGGCATCGGGCGGCGGACAAGCGCCCTACCGCATCCCGCGCCGCTTCTTCACCTCGGTCCAGGCGCGGTTGATGCGGGCCAGCTTCTCGTTGGCCAGGCTGACGAACTCCTCCGGCAGGCCCTGGGCCATCAGGCGGTCGGGGTGGTGTTCGCGCACCAGCTCGCGGTAGGCGCGGCGCAGACTCTCCTCGTCGGCGTCATGGGCGACGCCGAGAATGGCGTAGGGGTCGTCTTCCGCCGGTCCGACGTTGGCGGCGCGGATGCGCTGCCAGTCGGCCGGGCCGAAGCCGAAGCACTCCGCCACCCGCTGCAGGTAGGCCAGCTCCTCCTCTCGCACCGCGCCGTCGGCGCGGGCGATGTGGAAGAGGCCGTCGAGCAGCTCTTCCAGGATCTTCGGGTTGTCGCGGAACATGCGCCCGAGCTGGCGCGCATAGGGCTCGAAGCCGCGGGCGTCGCGCTTGGCCTGGTTGAAGACCCGGCCGACATTGCGCATCTCCTCCTGCGGGACGTGGAAGACCTCCTTGAAGGCCGCCACCTCGTCGCGGGTCACCGCCCCGTCGGCCTTCGCCATCTTGGCGCCCAGGACGATCACGCCGATGGTGAAGGCGATCGACTTCTCCGGGCCGCTCTCGGGCTGGCGCCCTTCGCGCTCGGCGACGACCGCTTCCTCGGTGCTGTCGCGCATCTTGTCGACCGCGTGGCCGGCCAGGCCGCCGAGCAGCGCGCCCAGCGGACCGCCCAGCGCGAAGCCGGCCGCACCGCCGACGATCTTGCCCCAGATGCTCATGATTCCTCTCGGCCCCTGCCGCCGTCGACCGCTTATTCCATGTTCCGCCCGCCGGCTGCAAGCGGCAGGCCGCCGGCTGCGGGGGGCCGCCCGAACACCCTTGTAATATTATTGCGTGACGACTCCCGCCGCGGGACAGAGCCTTGCTTTTTCGCGAGAGGGGCGCCCCGCGGCCTCCCGGCACCGGCCGCGACCCATTATATTGCAGTGCAGCATACCGCTACAAGCAAACAACCTGGGAAGAAGCGCGGCCCGAAACCTGCCCCACAGACCGGGGCGCGGAGGACCGCATGGAAGGAATTCGCAGACTCTGGCCAACGGAGCGCGCGCAGCTGCGCGACCTCCTGCTGCGGCTCGGCCCGGACGAAAGGCACGAGCGTTTCGGCAACCCCCGCTCCGACGCGGCGATCGAGAGTTATGTGGCCGACCTCGACTGGCACCGCGAGCTGGTGCTGGGCTTCTTCGAGGACGGCCTGCTGCGCGGCATGGCGCAGCTCGTGCCGCTGGACGGCCTCTGGCCACGCGAGGCGGAGCTGGCGGTCACGGTGGAGCCGGCCTGGCAGAGCCGCGGCATCGGCACGGAGCTGACCCGCCGCACCCTGCTGGCGGCGCGCAATCTGGGCATCACCCGGGTCGTCTCGGTCTGCCTGATGGACAATCTGCGCATGCAGCACATCGTCCGCCGCCTCGGCGCCCGCGTGACCTGGGCCGAGGGCGAGGCCGACGCGGTCATCACCCTGCCGCCGCCGACCCCCTTCACCCTCTGGGACGAGCTGGCCGCCGAGAGCCAGGCCGGCCTGGCGGAGCTGACCCGGCGCTACGTCCCGGTCCCGCCCCCCTCCGCCGGCGCCGCCGCGGGCTAGGTCACAGCAGGCTGCGGCCCTCGGCGAAGACCTGGCGCCAGCGCAGGATGCGCAGCGAGCGGCGCAGACCCGTGGGCCAGAAGGGATCGGCCTGCACCAGCGCCTCCACCGCCGCCGCGTCGGGCGCCTCCACCAGCCAGAGACCGCCGGCCGGCGCGCCGCCGGCGGGCTCCAGCAACGGCCCGGCGGCGCGGATCGCCGCGGCATTCTCCGCCAGGAAGGCCTGGTGCGCCGGCATCAGCCGGGCACGCACGCTCTCACCCAGGGCCGGATCGTCCTCGAACAGCACCACGTGCAGCATCCTCGTTCTCCTTCTGCGGTCCCGCCTTCCGTCTAGCGCTGCACAAGCGCCGCTTGAACCCGCATCTTCGCCGATCGAAACTGCAAAGATGCAGGACCTGGACTGGAACGACCTGCGCCACCTGCTGGCGCTCGGCCGCGAGGGCCGCCCGGCCGCGGCCGCCGGCCGCCTCGGCGTGAACGAGACCACCGTGGCGCGGCGGCTGCGGGCGGCCGAGCGGGCGCTGGGCCGCCGCCTCTTCCTGCGCGGCGGCGACGGCCGGCTGCAACCCACCGAGGCCGGCGCGCGGGTGCTGGCCCATGCCGAGCGGGTCGAGCGCGAACTGGCCGCGCTGGGGGAGGCGCTGGGCGGAGGCGACCTGACGGTCGCCGGCACTGTCCGCCTCACCGCCGTGCCGCTGCTGGTCAACCGCCTGCTGATCCCCGCCCTGCCCCGCCTGCTGGCGCGCCGCCCGCAGCTGCGCCTGGAGCTGCTCGGCGAGCCGCGCGACCTCGNCCTCCCCCGCCGCGAGGCCGATCTCGCCCTGCGGCTGGCCCGGCCGCGCGGCGGTGGCCGCGGCGTCCTGGCGCGGCGCCTCGGGCGGCTGGACTATGCCCTGGTCGCCCCGGCCGGGCTGGACCGCGAGGCGGTCGAACAGCTGCCCTGGATCGGCTACGAGGAAGGCATGGCGGGGCTGCCGCCGGCGCGCTGGATCGAGGCGGCGGCCGGCACGGCGCCGCGGCCGCTGGCGGTCAACGACGCCGAAGCCATCCTGGCGGCGGTGCGCGCCGGTCTCGGCCGCTCGCTGCTGCCGCGTGTCCTGGCCGCCGCCGAGCCGGGGCTGCAGTGCCTGGAGCCGGCCGAGGCGCTGCCGAGCCGTGAGCTCTGGCTGCTGATCCACGCCGACCTGCGCCCCCTGCCCCGCATCGCGGCGGTGGTGGCCTGGCTGGAGGAGACGTTGGACGAGGCCGGCGCCGGGCGGCCGGCGGTCTGACACCCAAGCCTGGGTTGAAGAACGCCCGACAGGTCGCGGCGCATGGCTGCCATCCGCCCGCCCCCCTGCAGAAGCGCGCCTCTTGCCCTATCCTGCGCCCTGCCGACGACGACCCAACGACGACGACGAGAGAGGGGGAGACCGATGAGCCGCAGCTTCCGCAACGCGCCCAACGACCACCGCAGCCTCTATCCGCGCCTGCTCGGCACCCGCGGCGCCATCGCCAGCGAGAGTCACCTGGCGACCAAGGCCGGCGCCGAGATGCTGGACGCCGGCGGCAACGCGGTCGACGCCGTGGTCGCGGCGGTGCTGATGGAGAACCTGGTCGACCCGCACATGAACGGCTTCGGCGGCGAGTGCCCGATCCTGGTTCGCATGGCCGAGAGCGGCGAGGTGGTGTCGATCAACGGCAACATGGCCGCTCCCGCCCTGGCGACGCCCGAGGCCTTCAAGGCGCGCGGCCTGACCGACCTGCCCGACGAGGGCATCCTGGCGGCCGGCGTGCCGGCGACCTTCGGCGCGCTGCTGGAAGTGCTGACGCGCTGGGGCCGCCTCTCCTTCGCCGAGGTCTCGGCGCCGGCGCTGCGTGCCGCGCGCGACGGCTTCCCGCTGCACGCCGGCCTGCTGGGCCAGGAGAAGTTCGGCCTGCGCGACCTGGCGGAGAAGTTCGGCGCGCAGTGGCCGGGCAGCGCCGCCCTCTTCCTGCGCGAGGGCGCGGCACCAGCCGAGGGCGACCTGCAGCGCAACCCGGCGGTGGCCGCCCTGCTGGACCATCTCGGCAACGAGGAGCACAAGGGGGCCGACCGCGCCGCCGGGCTGGCCCGGGTGCGCGACGGCTTCTATCGCGGCGAGGTGGCGGCGGCGATCGACGCCTTCTCGCGCGAACGCGACGGCCTGCTGCGGCGCGAAGACCTGGCCGCCTACGAGACATGGCTCGAGGAGCCGACGATGCGCCGCTTCGCCGGCGCCGAGCTCTACAAGTGCGGCTTCTGGAACCAGGGGCCGACGGTGCTGCAGGCACTGGCGATCCTGGAGCGCTTCGACCTGAAGGCCATGGGCCACAACTCGGCCGACTACCTGCACACGGTCATCGAGGCGGTGAAGCTGGTCTATGCCGACCGCGAGCAGTACTACGGCGATCCCCGGCGCATCGAGGTGCCGGCGGAGGCGCTGCTGTCCGACGCCTATGCCGCGCTGCGCGCCGCGCTGATCGACCCGGGCCGCGCCGACGCGGAGATCCGGCCCGGCGACCCGGTGGGTGGCGCCGCACTGCTGCCGAGCGGCCGGCGCCTGGGCGGGGCGCTCTGGGGGCCCGGTACGGTGCACGTGAGCTGCATCGACGCCGAGGGCAACCTGGTCGCCGCCACGCCGAGCGGCGGCTGGCTCAAGTCGGCCGAGGTGATTCCGGCGCTGGGCTTCCCGCTCGGCAACCGCATGATGACCTTCTACCTGGACCCGCCGCACCACCCCAACGTGGTGGCGCCGGGCAAGCGCCCCCGCACCACCATCAGCCCCTCCCTGGCGACGCGCGACGGCGCACCCTGGATGGTCTTCGGCACCATGGGCGGCGACCAGCAGGACCAGTGGATGCTGCAGTTCTTCCTGAACCGCGCGCTCTTCGGCATGAGCCTGCAGCAGGCCATCGAGGCGCCGAAGTTCTCGAGCGAGCACTTCCCCGGCTTCTTCGCCCCGCACGACTTCTTCCTGAACCAGGTGCGGATCGAGCCGCGGGTCGGCGAGTCGGTGATGGCGGAGCTGGAGCGCCGCGGCCACGGCGTCGCCCGCGCCACCGACTGGACCGAGGGCTTCATGCTGGCCTGCGAGCGCCACCCCGACGGCGTCCTGGAGGCCGCCTGCGATCCCCGCGGCACCCGCGCGGAGATCTTCAACGCCTTTGCCATGGCCTGGTAGGGGGAGGAAAGAGGGCGCTCCTACCCCGCCTTGCGGATCAGGTGCACCAGCAGGCCCTCCTCGGCCTCGCGCTGTTCCAGCAGGGCGTGGCCGCTGGACTCGCACCAGGACTTGAAGTCCTGGATCGAATCCGGGTCGGTCGCCAGCACCCGCAAGAGGGCGCCGGCCGGCAGCGGGCCGATCGCCTTGCGGGCGCGCAGCACCGGCAGAGGACAGCGCAGGCCGCGGGTATCGACCTCGGTGGCGACTTCCTCCATGCTCCTCCCTCCTGCTGCGTTCTGGCAGGAGATATGGCATCGGGGCGACGGCCCCGGCAACGGCTTCTGCGAGCGACGACCATGGATCTGGAACGGACGAGGCGCGACGTGGTCGAACTGCTGGAGAGCAATGCTCACTGGCGCGACCGCAAAGCGCGGCAGTATCCCGACGACGACCGCAACCTCGACGCCGCCGAGGCATGCCGGCAGCTCGCGGCAGCGGCAGCGGCCCTACCACCCGAGGTCTTCGCCGCCTATGCGGCAGCCGAGGAGCGGTTCTGGGGCGACGAGGAAGACGACGAGACCGAGGCGCGCGTCATGCAATGGCAGGAGGAGCAGAGCCAGCTGCTACGCTCGATCGGCTTCCATTGGTTCCCGCACGACGCCCGCGAGTTCCTCGACGCGCTGACCGCTACCTTCGACGACGGCCTGGAGCTGCCCGGCGAGCCGGAGGAAGGGAACGACGAACCCTAGTATCTTCCCAGGGCTTCCGACGGTTTGGTTTCGTCATTGCGAGCCTCACCCGCCGTTGGCGCGACCCCGGAACCGGGAACGAACCTTTCCCAGTCATCGCGAGTGAAGCGAAGCAATCCAGGGGCCAGAGACTGTGGCCCTGGATCGCCACGCTCCCGTTGGTCGCTCGCGATGACGCCGGCAAAGGCGGCGCTCCGGGCAAAGCGTCAGAGCATCCGTGCAGAGGCCGTAGAAGGAGCGCGGTCGCCGTCCGTCACTGCTGCCCGTGGCTGTGACCGTGACCGTGCCCTTCCCCGTGGTCATGGTCGTCGTCTTCGTCGCCATGACCGTGGCTATGACCGTGGCTGTGCCCCTGGCGCTCGCGGCCCGCGGCGCGGACCTCGACGGTCACCTCGAGGGCGCCGGCCCGCTCGAAGACCAGGGTCAGGGGGAAGGTCTCGCCGGCTTCCAGCGGCGCCTCCAGGCCGATCAGCATGACGTGCAGCCCGCCGGGCGCCAGCGCCACGCTCTCGCCGGCCGGCAGCTCGACCGCCTCGACGCGGCGCATCCGGGCCACGTCGCCCTCCATGACATGGGTGTGCAGTTCGACCGCCGCCGCGACCTCGGCCTCGGCGCGGAGCAGGCGGTCGTCCTCCGCCCCTTCGTTGTGCAGGATCATGTAGGCTGCGGAGTTCGGCACCTGGCCCAGGCTGGCCCGCGCCCAGGGATCGTCCACGTGGAGCTCCCCGGCCTGCGCCGCGGCGCCGGCTCCGAGGATGAAGGCGAAGGCGAGGGCGCGCGCAGCGATCCGCAGCATGGCTGTTATCCTTTCTTCCCGAGCAGGCCCCTACTAGCAGATGCCGCTCCTCCTGCGTAGAAGCCTGCCTGGATCCTTTTGTCGCAGTCCCGGACACCACCCACGGAGATGCCCATGACGACACCCGCCGCGATCGAGGCCGCCTTCGAGAAACAGGTCCGCTGGTGCGGCGAGTTGGGCTCGCCCTTCACGGCGGCACTCCTGACCGAGCTGCTGGCCGACCTGCGGGCGGGCGGCCCCTGCGCCGCGCTGCTGCGAGATTGGCGCGACGATCCCGACGACGCCGCCCTGCCGCTGCGCCTGGCCGGCGGGCTCCACGCGCTGGTACTGGCCCGGCCCGAGGGACCGCTGGCGGCGGCCTATCCGCCCCGCGTAGAGGCCTACGGCCCGGCGACGGCCGCCGCGGTGCGGCAGGCGCTTATCGAGGAGGCCGGCTTCCTGCGCGCCCTGCTCGCCTCGGCGCCGCAGACCAACGAGGTGCGCCGCTCGATCGTGCTGCTGGGCGGCTTCCTGGTGGCGAGCCGGTCCTTCGGCCTGCCCCTGCGCCTGCTGGAGGTGGGCGCCAGCGCCGGGCTGAACCTGGCCTGGCCGCACTATCGCTACGAGACCACCGGCTGGGCCTGGGGCCGGCCGGAGGCCGCCCTGCGGCTCGACACCGATTGGCTCGGGCTCCCGCCGCCGGTGGACGAGCAGCCGCTCGTGGCCTCCGCCGAGGGCTGCGACCTGGCGCCGGTCGACCTGGCCGACCCGGCGCAGTTCCGGCGACTGCAGGCCTACGTCTGGGCCGACCAGCGCGAGCGGCTGGAGCGCCTGCGCGGCGCGGCGACCATCGCCCGCGAGACCGAGGTGCGGGTCGAGCAGGCCTCGGCCGAAGCCTGGCTGGCGGCGAAGCTCGCCACGCCCGCGCCGGGCCGGCTCACCCTGGTCTACCACTCCGTCTTCCACCAGTACCTGCCGGCAGCCGCCGCCGCAGCGATGAGCGCGGCCATCGAGGCCGCCGCCGCCCGCGCCACGGCCGAGGCCCCGCTCGGCCACCTGCGCTACGAGCGCGACGAGGAGGGCCACGGCCTGCGCCTGACGCTCTGGCCCGGCGGCGAGGACCGCCTGCTCGCCCGCGCCGACCCCCACGCCCGCTGGGTGGAGTGGCGGGGATAGGCCGCGGCGCTGCCTAGCGCCCGGTCAGCGCCTCGATCTCGGCGATCATCGCGTCGGTGCTGCGGGTCCGGCAGAAGTGGCCCTTCATGGCCTCGATCGAGCCGGCGTGGCCGGCCTCGGTCTCGGCGGCGCAGGCGTCCTCGATCTGGGTGACCAGGAAGCCGCGGTCGGCGGCGTCGCGGATCGCCGACTCCACGCACTGGTCGGTCATGACGCCGTAGATCACCAGGTACTCGATGCCGAGGTTGCGCAGCACATAGTCGACATTGGTGGAGTTGAAGATGCCCGAGGAGGTCTTGGGGATCAGGATCTCGTCGCCCTGCGGCGCCACCGCCGGGATCACCTGCGCCTCCCAGGAGCCCTTGGGGAAATGCAGGCGGGAGATCTTGTGGTCCAGGCTGCGGTCGCGCCCGTCCTGCGTCAGGCTCTCGATCACGGTGTAGATCACCTCGATGCCGGCGGCGCGCGCGGCGGCCTGCAGCCGCTGCTGGTTCGGCAGCACCACCGCCTCCAGCCGCTCCAGGAAGCCGAGCAGCCGGTGCGCCGGGTCGCCGGGATCGCGCGCCCGGGCCAGCTGCTCGGCGCTGTACTCGGCGTTCTGCATGTCGATCGAGAGCAGCGCCGTGCGTGCCGGCACGATCGGGCGCTCGCGATAGGCTCCGCCGGGGGCGTCGACAGGCGGCAGGGTCTCGGGCATGGGCGGGGTCTCCAGGGGATGGCGACGGGGCCTTGGCCGTGTCCTTCGTGACGGTCCTTCGGCCCTCCTCAGGACGAGGGAGTGCAAAGGGTTCAGCGTGTGCTCTCGCCCTTTGCACTCCCTCGTCCTGAGGAGCGACGCGAAGCGGCGCGTCACGAAGGACACGGCCACAGGCATCTAAAACGAGAATTACAGGATTGCGTCGGATCGGCAACTCCGTAACGATAGCGGAACCCGCTACGGTGAGGAGGCCGTCCCCTTGTCCACCGCCCCCGGCGCACGCGGATCGACCCTGGCGGACCGCATCACGGCCAGCCTGCCGTCGCTCACCAACGCCGAGCGGCGGGCGGCGCGGGCCCTGCTGGCGCGCTATCCCACCACCGGCATCGAGACCGTCGCGCTCTTCGCCGAGCGCGCCGGCGTCAGCGGCCCCACCATCCTGCGCTTCATCGCCAAGCTGGGCTTCGAGGGCTACGCCGACTTCCGCCGCACCCTGCGCGAGGAGCTGGAGGCCCAGGCGCAGTATCCGCTGACCCGGCCGCCGGAGGCCGACAGCGCCGCCTCCGGGCTGGCCGAGCTGGGCCGGCGCCTGGCCTCGACCATCGGCGACACCCTGGCCATGTGCGACCGCGCCGAGCTCGACCGCCTGGTCGCCGCGCTCTGCGACGAGCGGCGCGCCGTCTGGCTGCTGGGCGGCGACTTCACCGAGGTGGCGGCGCGCCACCTGGAGTTCCACCTGCGCAAGATGCGCCCGCGGGTGCGCCTGCTGGAGCACGACCTGATCCGCCGCGCCGACCAGCTGGCCGACATCGCCCGGCGCGACCTCTTCATCCTCTTCGACATCCGCCGCTATCAGCGCGACAGCGTCGCCAGCGCGCGCCTGGCGGCGGCCCGCGGCGCCACGGTGGTGCTGATCACCGACCAGTGGATGTCGGACGCCGCCGAGGCCGCCGACCTGGTGTTCCGGGCAAGGGTCGACGGGCCGTCGCGCTGGGACAGCCTGGTCGGCATGATCGCCTTCGTGGAGATCCTGGCCCAGGCCTACGACGAGCAGGTCTGGTCGCGCTCGCGCCAGCGGGTCGAGACCATCGAGCAGCACCGCGCCGCCCTGTCGGAAGCCTCGGCGGCCGCGCAACAATAGGTACAGAAACAATCGGATAATTTATTACCGATTGAAGAAATGGAACGAAATCTGTAACGTCGATTCCAACAAGGAAGACGATCGGGTCGGGGCATGGCGGCGGCGCGAGCCACCACACTGGAGGCGGAAGGACTGACGAAGCGCTTCGGCGGCCTCGTCGCCCTGACCGACTACTCGCTGCGACTGGCGTCCGGCGAGGTGCTGGGCCTGATCGGCCCCAACGGCGCCGGCAAGACCACCGCCTTCAACCTGCTGACCGGCGTGCTGCGGCCGAGCCGGGGGCGCATCCGCCTCGGCGAGCACGAGCTGACCGGCGCGAAGCCCGAGGCCTTCGCCGTCGCCGGCATCGCCCGCACCTTCCAGAACATCCGACTGTTCCGCGACCTGACGGTCTGGGAGAACGTCGCCGTCGGCCTGCACCGCCGCGAGGGGCCGGGCTGGCTGGCGACGATCCTGGGCCTGCCCGAGGCCGGGCGACGGGAGCAGGAACTGCGCGAACGCGCCGCCGAGCTGCTGGCGCAGCTCGGGCTGGCGGAGCTGGTCGACCGCCGCGCCGGCGACCTGGCCTACGGCCTGCAGCGCAAGGTGGAGATCGCCCGCGCCCTGGCGACCCGCCCGCGGGTGCTGCTGCTGGACGAGCCGGCCGCCGGCATGAACGCGACCGAGACGGCGACGCTGACCGCGACGCTGCGCCGCCTGGCGGAGAGCGAGGCGGGCCCGGCGCTGGTGGTAGTCGAGCACGACATGCGCCTGGTCATGAGCCTCTGCCGCCGAGTCCAGGTGCTGAACCGCGGCCTGCTGCTGGCCGACGGCACGCCGGAGGAGGTGCAGCGCGACGCTGCCGTGGTCGAGGCCTACCTCGGCAGCGGGCGCAGCCGGAGCAGGGAACGCGCCGATGCTCCGGCTTGAGGGACTCGAGGTCTGGCGCGGCCCCTCGGCGGTGCTGCACGGCATCGACCTGGAGGTCGGCGCCGGCGAGATCGTCGCCCTGCTGGGCGCCAACGGCGCCGGCAAGAGCACGACCCTCCTGACCGTCTCCGGCCTGCTGCGCCCGCGCAGCGGCCGCGCCACCCTCTCGCTGGACGGCCGGACGCTGGACCTGGCGCGGCTGCCGGCGGACCGCATCGTCGCGGCCGGCGTCGCGCACTGCCCCGAGGGGCGGCAGATCTTCGGCGGCCTCAGCGTCGAGGAAAACCTGCGGATCGGCGCCTTCCTGCGCCGCGACGGCGGTGTCTCCGAGGACCTGGAGGCCATGGGCCGGCTCTTCCCGATCCTGCGCGAGCGCCGCCGCGGGCTGGCCGGCCAGCTCTCCGGCGGCGAGCAGATGATGCTGGCGATCGCCCGCGCACTGATGTCGCGGCCGCGCCTGCTGCTGCTGGACGAGCCCTCCCTGGGCCTGGCGCCGCAGATGGTGGAGACGATCTTCGACGTGATTGAGGACATCCGCGCCCGCGGCACCACCGTGCTGCTGGTGGAGCAGAACGCAGCCATGGCGCTGGAGATCGCCGACCGCGGCTACGTGCTGGAGAACGGCCGCGTCACGCTGTCCGGCCCGGCGGCCGAGCTGGCCGGCGACGCCAGGCTGCGCGAGGCCTACCTGGGCCTGGCTCCGGCGGAGGCGGCGCCATGACCACCGGCTACCTGCTGCAGCAGCTGATCAACGGCCTGGTCATGGGCTCGGTCTACGCCCTGGTCGCCGTCGGCTTCTCGATGATCTACGGCATCGTGCGCCTGATCAACTTCGCCCACGGCGACGTGCTGATGGTCTGCGCCTTCTCGGCCTTCGCCGTGCTGCTGGTCTTCGGCCTGCCGCTCTGGGCGGCGGTGCTGGCGGTGCTGACGGTCGGCGCCATCCTGGCGATGCTGATCGACCTGGTGGCCTTCCGGCCGCAGCGCGCGGCGCCGCAGGTGAACGGCTTCATCACCTCGCTGGGCGTCGCCATCCTGATGCAGAACCTCGCCGTCCTGCTGCTCTCGGGCCAGCCGCGGCCCTTCAACCTGCCGACCTGGCTGCGCACGAACCTGGACGTGCTGGGGGCGCGCATGACGGTGCTGGAGGTGGTCACCGTCGGCCTGACCCTGGCGGTGCTGGCCGGGCTGCTGTTCTTCGTGCGCCGCACGCGCCTGGGCATCGCCATGCGCGCCACGGCCGAGAACCCGACGGCGGCGCGGCTGATGGGCGTGCGCGTCAACCGCGCCATCTCCACCGCCTTCGCCCTGGGCGGGGCGCTGGCCGGCCTGGCCGGCCTGCTCTGGGCGGGGCGGGCCGGACAGATCGACCCGCTGATGGGCTTCGTGCCCGGACTCAAGGCCTTCGTCGCGGCGGTGATCGGCGGCGTCGGCAGCCTCGCCGGCGCAGTGCTGGGGGGCTACCTGCTGGGCTTCGCCGAGGTGTTCTTCGTCGGCCTGCTGCCGCCGGGCTACGGCTCCTTCCGCGACGCCTTCGTCTTCGGCCTCTTGATCCTGATCCTGCTGGTGCTCCCCAACGGCCTGCTCGGCCGCCCCGCGGAGGAGCGGGCATGAGGCTGCCCATGCACTCCCTGGGGCGCCACCACCTGGCCTGGGGCCTGATCGCCGCCGGCGCGGTCGCACTGGTGGCCTATGCCGAGGGACACCTCAGCGGCTACGAGCGCACCGTACTGGGCTTCGCCGGCATCTACGCCATGCTGGCGATCAGCCTCAGCTTCTCCAACGGACTGACCGGGCTCTTCTCCCTGGGCCACCCGGCCTTCATGATGGTCGGCGGCTACGTCGCGGCCATCCTGACCTTCCCGGCCAACCGCAAGGGCTTCATGCTGCCGGGACTGCCGGACTGGCTGGCGACGGTGCAGTGGCCGCTCTTCCCGGCGACCCTGGCCGGCGGCCTCGCGGCGGCCCTGGTGGCCGCGGTGGTCGGCTTTCCGGTGCTGCGCCTGCGCGGCCACTACCTGGCGGTGGCAACCCTGGGCCTGATCGTCATCCTGCGGACCGTCGTCAACAACGCCAACGACGTCACCCGCGGCGCGCTGGGTCTCAACGGCATCCCGCGCCACACCGACCTCTGGTGGATCCTCGCCTGGCTGGCGGTGGCGCTGCTGGTCTGCTGGCGGCTCAAGCACTCCTCGGTCGGGCGCAGCCTGCTGGCGATCCGCGAGAACGAGATGGCGGCCGCCTGCATGGGAGTGCCGCGCGCGCGGGCGAAGCTCGCGGCCTTCGCGCTGGGCGCCTTCTTCGCCGGCGTCGGCGGCGCGCTCTGGGCGCACCTGCTGACCAACCTGACGCCCGGCTCCTTCGGCATCACCCTGGCCTTCATGCTGGTGGTGATGGTGGTGGTGGGCGGCAGCGGCAGCCTGGTCGGCGCCGCGCTGGCCGCCGTCGCCGTGACCCTGCTGGGCGAGGCGCTGCGGCCGCTGGAACAGGCGGCCGGCGCCTACGGGCTGGTGCAGATCCTGATCGCCCTGCTGCTGATCGCCACGCTGCTGCTGCGCCCCCAGGGCTTCTTCGGCAGCGCCGAGCCATCCTTCCTGCGTCCCCGGCCACGCGCCGGGGCCGCGGATCCCGGGGCCCCCGGGCCCCACTCACGAGCAGAAGAACGGGAGATGTCACCATGAGGTTTCGCAGTCTGCTCGCCGCCGCCGGCGCGATCGCGCTGGCCGGCGGCTTCCTGCCCGCCCAGGCGCAGGAACCGATCCGGGTCGCCGCGCTCTACGCGCTCACCGGCGGCCTCTCCTCGCTCGACGGCCCCTCGCTGAAGGGCGCCGAGCTGCACGTCGAGCAGATCAACGAGGCCGGCGGCCTGCTCGGCCGCCCGCTGGAACTGGTGGTCTACGACACCCGCACCGACCAGCAGGTGACCGCGACCACGGCGCAGGAGGCGGTCTCCGCCGGCGTCGTCGCCGGCTTCGGCCAGTCCGACACCACCTTCGTCATGGCCGCCGCCCCGACCTTCCAGGACGCGGGCATCCCCTTCGTCACCTCCGGCGCGACCCACCCCATGCTGCCCACCTGGGTCGGCGAGAACATGTTCATGACGGCCTTCGGCGACGACGACCAGTCCTACGCCATCGCCGACTACGCCTACGACACCCTGGGGCACCGCCGGGTCTACGTCTGGACCGACGACTCCATGGACTTTACCCGGGCGCTGACCTTCTTCTTCAAGGAGCGCTTCCTGGAGCGCGGCGGCGAGATCATCGACGAGGACTTCTTCATGATGGGCGACACCGACTTCTCCGCGCAGATCGCGCGGCTGGAAGCGGTCGACCCCGTGCCCGACGCGGTCTTCATCTCCGCCATCCCCAGCGAGGCGGGGCTGTCGATCCGGCAGATCCGCGAGGCCGGCATCACCATGCCGATCATCTCGGGCGACGGCTTCGACACCGAGCTGGTGGCGACCGTGCCGGGGCCGGAGCTGGCCAACGACGTCTTCTTCTCGACCCACACCTACCTGGCCGACGACCGGCCGGAGGTGCAGGAGTTCATCGACGCCTACACGGCCAAGTTCGGCCACCCGCCGGAGAACTCCTTCGCGCCGCTGGGCTACGACGCCATCGGCCTGATCGCCAACGCGATCCGGCAGGCCGGCAGCGCCGAGCCGGAGGCGATCCGCGAGGCCATGACCGCCACCCGCGACTACCCGGCGGTGACCGGCGTCGTCTCCTACACCCGCGAGAACATGGTCCCGCCCAAGCCGGTCTCGATCATCTCGGTGCAGGGAGCCCAGTTCAACGTCGAGGAGATCTGGCGTCCGGAGTGATCTGAGCCCCCCTCACCCAAGCCCTATCGACGCGCATCCTGAGCGTCGGCGAAGGATCTCGCTCCTTTGGAGCTCCGACCCCACGAGATCCTTCGCTTCGCTCAGGATGACGGCGAAACGAGTGACACGAAGCGAGAGAACGCCTCCATGCCCATCGAACGCGAAGAGCTGATCCTGGTCTGCTGCTCCGACATCGCCGGGCAGGTGCGCGGCAAGGGCTTCCCCGCCCGCGACCTGGACCAGCGGCGGCGCTTCGGCGTGGGCTGGACGCCCACCAACGTCATGATCAACTGCCTGGGCCGCATCCCGGCGACCCCCTTCGGCCCGCACGGCGACCTCTTCCTGGTGCCGGTCGAAGAGGGCGAGGTGCGGCTGGACTTCGGCGACGGCACGCCGGCCGAGCACTGGTTCCTGGGCGAGATCCGCACGCTGGACGGCGCCGACTGGGACTGCTGCCTGCGCTCCTTCCTGCGCCGCGCCCTGGAGCGGCTGGAGGCCGAGACCGGCCTGCGGGTGCTGGCCAGCTTCGAGCACGAGTTCCACCTGGAGGGCGCGGTCGGGCGGAGCGGCGACGCCTACGCGCTGTCGCGCCTGCGCGGGGTCGAGGCCTTCGCCGGCGACTTCGTCGGCGCGCTGCGCGCCAACGGCCTGGCGCCCGAGACCTTCCTGCCGGAATACGGGCCGCTGCAGTACGAGGTGACCCTGGAACCGGCGCCGGCGCTGGAGGCGGCCGATCGCGCGGTCAAGCTGCGCGAGCTCTGCCGCGCCACCGCGCAGCATCACGGCCTGCGCGCCAGCTTCTCGCCGCTGGTGACCCGCGGCGTCGCCGGCAACGGCGTGCACATCCACTTCAGCCTGCAAGACCGCGAGGGCCGGCCGGTGACCTGGGACCCCGAGGGCCCCGGCGGCCTCTCCTCCGCCGCCGCTTCCTTCGCCGCCGGCATCCTGCGCCACGTGCGCGCCCTCTGCGCCGTGACGGCGCCCAGCGTCATCTCCTACGACCGCCTGCGGCCGCACTCCTGGTCGGCCTTCTGGGGCAACCTGGGCCTGCGCGACCGCGAGGCATTGCTGCGCATCTGCCCCTGTCCCGAGGCTCCCGACGTCGACCCGGCGCCGCGCTACAATCTCGAGTTCCGCGCCGCCGACGCCGCCGCCAGCCCCTATCTGCAGCTCGGCCTGCTGATCCACGCCGGCCTGCAGGGCCTGCGCGAAGGGCTGCCGGCGCCGGCGATCACCGAGGTCGACCCCGAGACCCTGGGCGCCGAGAAGCGCCGCGAACTCGGCATCCAGGACCTGCCGCGCTCGCTGGAGGAGGCGCTCGACGCCCTGGAGGACGACGCCCTCGCGCGCGACTGGCTCGGCCCGGTGCTGGCCGAGGCCTACCTGCAGCACAAGCGCGGCGAGCTGGCCATGCTGGAAACCCGAGACGACGAGGAGATCTGCCGGATCTATGCGGAGGCCTATTAGCCCCCCTCGTCATCCTGAGCGGGAGCGAAGGATCTCGGGCCGCCTGGAGCTCCCTAGGATCGAGATCCTTCGCTCCCGCTCGGGATGACGGGCAGGTCGGCGAGAAACACGAGAACACCACCCCCGAGGAAAGCCCCGTGGCGCATCCCCTTCCCCTCTCCCCCTCCCCGCTCCTGCTCGGCCCCGGCGATCCCGATCCGGTCGGCGAACGCTCCGGCGAGACCGACTCTCCCTTCTTCCTGGTCTGCGACCACGCCGGCGAGGCCATCCCCGCTGCCCTGGGCGATCTCGGCCTGCCGCCGGAAGAGCGGCGGCGCCACATCGCCCTCGACCTCGGCGCGCTGGCCGTCGCCGAGGGGCTGGCGCAGCGGCTGCGCGCGCCGCTGGTCTTCCAGCGCTATTCGCGCCTGGTGATCGACTGCAACCGCAAGCCCGAGGCGCCGGACTCCATCGCTCCCCTGGCCGACGGCACGCCGGTGCCGGGCAACCGGGAGCTGTCGCCGGCTGAGCGCACCGCCCGGGTCGAGGCCATCCTGCGGCCCTACCACGCGCGCATCGCCCGGCGGCTCGACGCCCGCGCCGCCGCCGGCCAGGCGACGCTGCTGGTCTCGGTCCACTCCTTCACGCCGGAACTGCGCGCGCGGCCGGTGGAGCGGCCCTGGGACCTGGGGCTCTGCTGGGGCCGCGACCGCCGCTTCACCGACAGCGTGCTGGCCGAGCTGGAGCAGGAGCGCGACCTGCGCCTCGGGCGCAACCAGCCCTATGACGTCGACCTGGCGAACGACTACTCCATCCCGGTCCACGGCGAGGCGCGCGGCCTGCCCTACGTGGAGTTCGAGATCCGCCAGGACCGCCTGGCCCCGGCCGGCGCACCCGAGGCCTGGGCCGAGCGCCTGGCCGCCGTGCTGACCCGCGCCGCCGGATCCTTCCTGCCCCGAGAGCGCTGAAGAGGAACCGCCCGTGCCCCGACCCGTCCCGCCCGAGCGCACCGCCCCGCTCGACCCCGCCCGCACCGCCCTGCTGCTGATCGACGTGCAGAAGGGCATCTTCCACCCCGGCGCCGCCGCGACCCGGCCGTACTTCTTCCGGACCGCCGCCGAGGTCGCCGTGCCCAACATGGCCCGACTGCTGGCCGCCGCGCGGGCCGCCGGCACCGAGGTGGTGCACACGGTGATCCAGAGCCTGACCGCCGACGGCCGCGACCGCAGCCTGGACTACAAGCAGACCGGCTTCCACTTCCCGCCGGGCAGCCGCGAGGCCGAGGTCTGCGACGAGGTGGCGCCGCTGCGCGACGAGATGGTCCTGCCCAAGACCTCCTCCAGCCTCTTCAACTCGACGATCTTCGAGTACCTGCTGCGCAACATCGGCCTGGACACCGTAATCGTCGCCGGCTTCCTGACCGACCAGTGCATCGACCACACGGTGCGCGACGGCGCCGACCGCGGCTTCCGCATGCTCTGCCCGACCGACGCCTGCACCACCGACAGCCGCGAGCGCCACGAGACCGCGCTCGCCGCCTTCCGCGGCTACTGCCGCCAGGCCACGACCGAGGAGCTGGTCCGGGAGTTGGCCCGGAAGCCGGGCGGCGGCTGACGGCCATCCGCCCGCCGGCGCCGCAGTTGCGCGGCCCGTCGCTTCCGGTCTAGAGATCGGTGATGACGAGGGAGAGCGAAGACCGCGCGCTGCGGCAGGCGCTGATCGAGACCTGCCGGGAGATGAACCGCTCGGGCGTCAACCAGGGCACCTCCGGCAACGTCTCGCTACGGGTCCCGGAGGGCTTTCTGGTGACGCCCTCGGGCGTGCCCTACGAGGTCATGACGCCGGAGCAGATCGTGCCCATGGACCTGGAGGGCGGCTATCGCGGCGCGCTGCTGCCGAGCAGCGAGTGGCGCCTGCACCTGGACCTCTACCGCAGCCGCCCCGAGGCCGGCGCCGTGGTCCACACCCACTCGGTCCACGCCACGGCATTGTCCTGCCTGCGCCGCGGCATCCCCGCCTTCCACTACATGATCGGCGTGGCCGGGGGCAGCGACATCCGCTGCGGCGGCTATGCCACCTTCGGCACGGCGGCGCTGTCGCAGGAAATGCTGCACGCCATCGAGGGGCGCAGCGCCTGCCTGCTGGCCAACCACGGCATGGTCTGCTTCGGCGAGACCCTGGCCAAGGCGCTGTGGCGTGCGATCGAGGTCGAGACCCTGGCGCGGCAGTACTGGATCGCCTGCCAGCTCGGCGAACCGGTGCTGCTCTCCGAGGCCGAGATGGCGGAGGTGCTGGCGCGCTTCCGATCCTACGGCAAGCAGGCGCGGGAGCTGCGGCCGGGCGATGCCACGGCCGTGGAGATGCCGGTCCGGCGCGGGGACTGAGCCGGTGACGGAGGGCCTCCGCCGCCTGCCCCAGGACCCCGGCACGCCGGGCGCGGTGGACCTGCCGGGCGGCCGCCTGGCCTGGCGGCGCTGGCCGGCGCCGGGGCCGCGGCGCGGCAGTGCGCTGCTGCTGCACGGCTTCTGCGCCGATTCCACCACCTGGCTGCCGCTGGCGCCGCCGCTGGCCGCCGCCGGGATCGACTGCCTGGCCTTCGACCTGCCCTCGCACGGTGCCACGACGCTGGAGGCGGAGCGGCTGGAGGAGCTGGTGGCGGCGGTCGCCGCCGGGCTGGACGCCCTGGAGGAGGCGCCGGGGCTGCTGATCGGCCACAGCCTCGGCGGCCTGGTCGCCGCCGAACTGGCGCTGCGCCGGCCGCGCGGCCCGAGTCGGCTGCTGCTGCTGGCCCCGGCGGGGCTGGGACGCGAGGTGGACCGGGACTTCCTGCAGGCGCTGCCGCGCGCCGCCGACGCCGCGGCCCTGGCGGCGCTGCTCGGCCGGCTGGGCGGCGCCCTGCCGCCGCCGCCGCCCGAGGTCTGCGCTCAGGTGGTGGCGCAGAACCTGGGCCACCCGGGGCTGCCCGCCCTGGCCGACGACCTCGCCGGACCCGAGGGCCAGCGCCACGACCTCGCGGCCCGGCTGGAAGCCTCGCCCCTGCCGGTCACTGTCGCGGTGGGGCTGGACGACCGCGTCGTGCCCTGGCAGCAGGTCGCGGCCCTGCCGCCGCGCGCGGCGGTCCACCTGCTGCGCGGCGTCGGCCACGCCCCGCACTGGGAGATGCCGCTGCTGATCACGGAACTGGCGCTGGCGCCCGCCCGCTCGAAGGCCCGCTCGGAGGCGGAGGAACCATGAAGATCGACGGACGCCCCTATCGCACGATCTGGCCGGCGCGCGACGACAGCGGCACGGTCGAGGTGATCGACCAGACCCGCCTGCCCCACGCATTCGAGGTGCTGCGGCTGGCGAGCCTGGAGGAGGCGGCCCGGGCCATCGAGCGCATGGTGGTGCGCGGCGCGCCGCTGATCGGCGCAACCGCCGCCTACGGCCTGGCGCTGGGCCTGCGCGCCGACGCCAGCGACGCGGCGCTGACGGCCGGCTACGAGCGGCTGTTCCGCACCCGGCCCACGGCGGTCAACCTCCGCTGGGCGCTGGACGACCTGCGCGGCCGCCTGCGCCCGCTGCCGCCGGCCGAGCGCGCGGCCGCGGCCTGGCGCCGGGCCGGGGAGATCTGCGAGGAAGACGTGGCGCTCTGCCGCCGCATCGGCGAGCACGGCCTGGCGCTCTTCCGCGAGGCCTTCGAGCGGAAGGGCGGCGCGGGTCCCTTGCGGATCCTGACCCACTGCAACGCCGGCTGGCTGGCGACGGTGGACTGGGGCACGGCGACGGCGCCGATCTACCTGGCGCACGACGCCGGCCTGCCGCTCGAGGTCTGGGTCGACGAGACCCGGCCGCGCAACCAGGGCGCCGCGCTCACCGCCTGGGAGCTGGGCCGCCACGGTGTGCCGCACCGCGTGATCGCCGACAACGCCGGCGGCCACCTGATGCAGCGCGGCCTGGTCGACCTCTGCATCGTCGGCACCGACCGCACCACCGCGCGCGGCGACGTCTGCAACAAGATCGGCACCTACCTCAAGGCGCTCGCGGCCAAGGCCAATGCCGTGCCCTTCTACGTCGCCCTGCCCCACACCACCATCGACTGGAGCCTGGAGGACGGCCTGGCGATCCCGATCGAGGAGCGCGACCCGCGCGAGGTCACCCACCTCTGGGGCCGCGACGCCGGGGGCCGCATCCTGGAGATGCAGATCACCCCCGACGGCAGCCCCGCCGCCAACCCCGCCTTCGACGTCACCCCGGCCGAGCTGGTCACCGCCCTGATCACCGACCGCGGCACCTGCGCCGCCAGCGCCGAGGGCCTGCGCGGGCTGTTCCCGGAGGCGGACAGGGCCGACGGCGCGGCGGGGTGAGGCTGGAGCCTCCAATACCAGCGAGCCTTTGAATTCCAGTCGCCAGCTCGCGGGGGTAGTCTGAAGGCTAGCGTTCTCACGCCTGCCGTGGAGGCGCTGTGCACTGCTTGCCATCATTGGCGGTAGAGGATCATATGTGCTGAAGGGCTGGGCGCAGTGGGAGCAGTCCCGCTCCGACCCCAGATCAAGGCTTCGAACGCCCCCCAGACGGACGGATGTGGCTATAATCAACACCGGCCTCAAAGGCTCGGGTGAGGGTCGCCACCGTAGCGCGGAGTTGATCCTCGAGAGGCGCGTTTGCCTCGATGGCCTGCGCAAGCAGTTGGGGGTGAACGAAGGCCGTGACGGCGTCGCGCACCACGCCCGCCGCCCGGGACACGTCGCTGACGTGCCACTCCCCCCGGTCGACACCCTGAACGATCAGCTTCTGGATAAGCCGAGTCATGCGCTGCGCGTAAGCGATGATCATGTCCTGCCGCTCGACCAGGATACGTCGATACAGGTCGTGGATCTCCCTGTCGCCCGTGAACCGCGCACGTTTGCGATGGTGGATGTCGAGAACCATGAGCAGCAGGCGTTCGGCAGCCGTACCCTCCGCGTCCAACCACTTCCCGGCAAGTTCCTCCTCTTCGTCCATGGCCTCTTGAACGATGGCGTCCATGACCGCCGCCTTGGAAGGAAAGAACCGATAGAGCGCAGCGTGGCTGACCCCGAGCGCTCTGCCGATATCCACCATGTTCGTCTTGCCTTCGCCCAGCCGACGGACGAGCGCCGTCGCAGCCCCGAGGATTGCCGCAGGCGAGATGACGTTCTGCTTTTCCGGCATGGCGAAAAAATAGGCGCACGCCAGCCTCTTGTCAACAAGTTACAAATGACGTAATATGTAACTTGTGACGATGACGCATGCACAGAGGTGGCGAGATGACCAAGGCTTTCGTGACAGGTGGCACCGGCTTTCTCGGTGGCCGACTGATAAAGATGCTGGTGAACAGAGGCTGGCAGGTCCGCGCCCTGTACCGGTCGCCCGGTGATGCGGCGAAACTGACGGCACTGGGTGCCGTGCCGATGCCGGGCGACCTCGACAGCGTCGAGGCGCTGTCACGCGGGATCGGTGACGCCGAGGTGGTGTTCCACGCCGCAGCCCTGTTCAAGCTGTGGGGATCGGCAGAAGCGTTCGAGCGGGCGAATGTCGACGGAACCCGCAATGTGCTGGCGGCGGCAAGGGCGCAGGGGGTCGAGCGTTTCGTTCAGATCGGCGCGGGTGCCGTCGTCATGGGCGAAGGCAAACCAATGCTGGGAGTTACCGAAGACGCCCCGCAAGCATTCGCGAAATGGGCACCCTACACCGCCTCCAAGGGACGCGCGCAGCAACTGGTACTGGCGGCTGACGATCCTGGAGGCATGCGCACGGCGATCATCCTTCCCCCGATGATCTGGGGCGCAGGCATGCCCATGATCCGGGAGACAATCCATAATGTGAATGCCGGGAGGTTCAGGTGGCCGGGCGGCGGCAAGAGCCTGATGTCCACGGCGCATGTCGAGAACGTGTGCCATGCCGCCGTGCTCGCGGCCGAAAGCTCGACCGGCGGTCGCGCCTATTTCGTGACGGACGGCAGGGACCGAAGCCTGCGGGAGGTCATGGGGACCTTGCTTGCCACGCAGGGCGTCGATCCGGGCAACAGGTCCGCCCCCCTCGGCGTCGCCTGGTTCCTGGCGACCGTCATGGAGGCTGCATGGCGCAGCTTCCGCCTCGAGGGCGAGCCGCCGCTGACGCGCCAGATGCTGCGACTGGTCGGCTACGACTTCACCATGTCCGATCGCCGTGCCCGCGACGAACTGGGATATGCTCCGGTCGTCACCTGGGAGCAAGGCGTCGAGGAAATGCGCGCGGGAGTTCTCTGACCATCAATTCCAGATGCGCATCCCCGGGCGCATTCGTCGTCTTTCGCACATGGAGCCGAAAGCCGCTTCGCGCGAGCAACCCTCATCGAGGCCGATGCCGCCCGGCTCGGAAGCTTCGACATTGGCGGCCCGGTCGGCGCCGTCCTCAGCGGGCTGCCGCTCCTGGCGCTGCCGACGAACCAAGTCGAGGCAATTGTGTCCGGCGCGTTCGAACATCTCGCTCGAGATGGTTCGTTCTACCAATTCACTTACGGGCTCCGTTGCCCGGTCCTCAGAAAATTCCCAGGCTGCTGGGATTGGAAGCCAAGCTCATCGGACGCGCGCTGCTCAACTTCCCGCCCGCGTCTGTCTACCGGATATGCCGAAGGCAGCTGTGGATAAGCATTGCAGTCCTGCTTCCCCGGTTCGCCGAAAGCCGTCAGTCCGCAAAAGACCTCGGATCGGACCGCCGATCGGTGCCCAGCTTCATTCCGGAGTGGTAGGAGTTTGGCGCGCCCGGGAAGATTCGAACTCCCAACCTTCTGATCCGTAGTCAGATGCTCTATCCAGTTGAGCTACGGGCGCAGCCGCCGGCGGGTCTGGCTCCAGGGGCCTCGGCAGGCCCCGTCCGTCCGGCTGCGGGTGTCTAGCAAAAGGCCGGGGGGCTTGCAAGCGCTGTTCGGCCGGGCGGCGGCGATCCGGCGCGGCCGCCCGGGGGGCCTCCGGAGAAGGTTTTAAGAAACTCTCAACGGCGTCTCGCAAGCCCCCGGATTCTCAAGGGGAAATCTGTCTTGTTCCGCTTGACTCCATCAAGTACCATTCGGCCACTTCGCGGGGGACGCGTGCCGAGTCGCGCGAGCGCGAAGCCGCCGATGGCGGGGCAACCGCCTCGCCGCAGCAGGGGTTCGGGGTCGAACAGAAACATGGCATCGTCGCTCAGCCGGCTTCTCGGCATCGCCTGTGCACTCACGCTGCTCGCCGGCTGTGCCGTCCTGGGCCAGGACCGCGCGGCGGAGCCTGAGCCCGAGGCTGCGCCGCAGCAGGAAGTGCCGCTCATCCTGGGCACCGGCACCTTCGATCCGGGCGGTGTCACCCAGGCCCAGCCCAGCGGCACCGAGGTCGGCCGCCGCGTCGCGCAGCTGCGCAGCGACCTCGGCCGGCTGCAGAACCGCGTGCGCGCCGAGAACGGCCAGCTGCAGAACCTGCGCCGCGAGGCGCGCAGCTCCGCCGGCGCCTATCATAACCTCAAGGCCCAGATGAACGCCCGGCTGCAGGTCGGCACCACGCCGGGCAACCCGCGCCTGGTGGCGCAGTGGAACCAGGCCCAGGGCGAGCTCTCGCGGGTCGACCGCTCCATCAACCAGATGAACAGCCTGTCCAACGAGGCCTCCAGCACCGCCTCGCTGGCCGGCTTCCTCCTGGAGGCCGCGCGCGCCACCTACGGTCTCTCCGGCGCCGTCGACGAGGACCACGAGCAGCTCGCGGTCCTCGAGGACGAGGCCAACCAGACGGCGGTGGTGATCGACCGGCTGCTCGGCGAGCTGACCCAGGACATCACCCGCCAGACCGCCTACCTCGGCACCGAGCGCGCCAACCTCAACGCCATGTCCATCGCCATCGGCAACGGCGAGTACATCGGCCCGAGCCTGCGCAACCTGATCTACGGCAACCCGGCCCCGGCGCCGGCGGGCGGCGCCGCGAGCCTGGT
>SR_TP_S13solDRAFT_1000255_pt1 | contig 24317 bp, 19 predicted proteins | sample SodReaTP_S13sol_FD_11159 | JGI IMG/M metagenome (IMG submission 11159)
GTTCCGCACCCGCAGCGCACACCTGGCCAGCTTCCCGAAACGGGACCACTGGCGGGCGGGCTTGCCGCTTCGCCACCGCACCACCATCTATCCCGAGGACCTGGACCTTCTCGCCAGCCTGGAGGCCGACGTGCTGGTGTGTCACGAGGCGCCCGGCTGCCACCCCCACGGATTCGGCGTGATCGACGAACTGGCCCGCGCCATGGGAGCGGGGCTGATCGTCCATGGCCACCAGCACGTGGACTACGAGGACAGCATCGGCGGGGTGCGGGTGCGCGGCGTGGCCGAGGCCACCGCGGTGATCATGGATGAGGCGATGCGTTTCGAGGCCTGTTGATCGGGAAAAGGCATCTCAGCGGACAGGATTAACAGGCTCTTCAGGGACTCACGGGGCAGACGTACATCAAAAGCATTTGACAGGATTGACATGATTTACGGGATTTAACGGCATTTTCATCCTGTAAATCATGTCAATCCTGTCAGATTTTTTCTTTGGGTTCCTTTGTTCCAGTCCATTCAGGTTTGAACAGGGGACGCAAGGCCAGGGTTACAGGAGATCCAGGGCCGCGTCGAGATCCGCTTGCGGAGTGTAGAAATGCGGGCTGAAACGCACCCCGCCGCCCCGATGGGCGCACAGCACCCCGGCGGCCATGAGGCGCTGATGCAGGGCCGCCATGTCCTGACCAGGGCGACGGAAGGTGAGGATGCCGGCACGCCGAGCCGCGGCCTTTGGCGTGAGGATATCGAAGCCTTTTGATTCAAGTGAATCAATAAGATAAGATATCTTTCCAGAAATACTCTCAGCTATATTCTCAAGCCCTGTCTCCAGCAGCAGGTCCAGGCTCGCCGCCAGGGCGTGGATGGCCAGCATGTTGGGGCTGCCGCACTCGAAGCGCCGGGCCGAGGCGGCCGGTTCCCAGTCAGTGCGGTCGTAATCCCCGAGGGCCTCCACCATGTGCCAGCCGAACTGATTGAGCTTCAGCCAGTCGCGGATTCCGGCGCGCACGTAGAACACCGCCAGACCTTCCGGGCCCAGCATCCACTTGTGCCCGTCGGCTGCCACGAAGTCCGCATGGCAGGCCTGGGCATCGAAGGGCAGGGCGCCCAGCTGCTGGATGGCGTCCACGCAGAACAGCACGTCCCGCTTACGGCAGGCCGCCCCCAGGCGTTCCAGGTCCAGGCGCAGGCCGCTGGCGTACTGCACGGCGCTCACCGACAACAGCCGGGTGTTGGCATCCATGGCCTCGATCAATGCAGCCTCCGGGTCCACCGCGCCGGCGAGATCCACCCGCCGGGCCTCGACGCCAAACCGGGGCTCCAGGGACTCCCAGACCAGGCGGTTGGACGGGAACTCCTCCCGGGGGAACACCACGTTGTCGCCCCGCACCCAGTCCAGGCCGTAGGCCACCACAGACAGGGCCTCGGAGGTGTTCTTGAGCAGGGCGATGTCTTCTGGGGAGGGGGCGTTGATCAGCCGTGCCAGCAGCCCCCGCAGGCGGGTTTCCTCCCGGGTCCACGCGGGGTAGTCCCGGGAACCGGCGCGCAGGTTGGCCTCGGCAAAGCGGTGCACCGCCTCCGCCGTGCGCCGGGGCCAGGGGCCCACGGCGGCGTGGTTCAGGTGGATCAGGCCAGGTTCGAGGGGGAATTCGGGGTGCATAGGGGTGCAGGCCAGGTCGGGTGAGGTGTGAAGGGTCAGGTGATAGGAGTGTAAACCCTCTAGGAGCCTGGCGATGCATGCCCGGAAATGGGGCATGTTCAGCGCCACCCGGTTTGCATTATGCAACGCCCATTTGTTACTTTGGGCGGCTAACCGGGCCGACGGCACAGGATCTCTGTAGCGATCTGCGTTATCTCGTCGGCCTTCCCATGTCCGGTCTTGCACGCCTGCGAGGGCCGGACAGCACACTGGGTCCGAAGGGGGCTTGAGTTCCCCGGGACCCGGCAGCATCGGAGGCGCACTGCATGAGTTCCGTTCTCAAGTTCTACAGCGATACCGACCTGGGTGCGATCGAGGCCCGCCCCTTCAAGGTCTTCAACGAGCGCAGCCTGGAGAAGATCCCCCAGCTGGCCAAGCTCTCCGAGGCCCAGCGCTTCGAGATGAAGGTGGTGGCCAGCGTGCTGCCGTTCCGGGTCAATGAATACGTCATCAACGAGCTGATCGACTGGAGCAACATCCCCGCCGATCCCATCTTCCAGCTCACATTCCCCCAGAAGGGCATGCTGGCCCCCGAGAGCTACGAGCGCATGGCCGAGCTGCATCGCCGGGGCGCCGACAAGGCGCATATCTCGGCCCTGGCCAAGGAGCTTCGCGACGGGCTCAACCCCCATCCCGCCGGCCAGCTGGAGATGAACCTGCCCCGGGTCAACGGTGAGGTGGTGGAGGGCCTGCAGCACAAGTACCGGGAGACGGTGCTGTTCTTCCCCAGCCAGGGCCAGACCTGTCATTCCTACTGCACGTTCTGCTTCCGCTGGGCCCAGTTCGTGGGCGACAAGGACCTGCGCATCGCCTCCAACCAGAAGGACCAGGTGCTCGGCTACCTGCGCGAACACCCCCAGGTCACCGACCTGCTGGTCACCGGCGGCGATCCCATGGTCATGAAGACCAAGAACCTGGCCCAGTACCTGGAGCCGCTCATGGAGGATGACAGCCTGGCCCACGTGCAGACCGTGCGCATCGGCACCAAGGCGCTCACCTTCTGGCCCTACCGCTTCGTCACCGACAACGACGCCGACGAGCTGCTGGATCTGCTCACCCGCCTGGTGAAGTCCGGCCGCCAAGTGGCCATCATGGCCCACTACAACCACTGGCGGGAGCTGGAAACCCCCATCGCCCGGGAGGCCATCCGCCGCCTGCGCGAGACCGGCGTGGAGATCCGCAGCCAGGGTCCGCTGCTGGCCCACATCAACGACGACCCCGCAGTGTGGGCGCGCCTGTGGAAGACCCAGGTGCAGCTGGGGATCATCCCCTACTACATGTTCGTGGAGCGCGACACCGGCGCCCGGCACTACTTCGAGGTGCCCCTGGCCAGGGCCGCGAACATCTACCGGGAGGCTATGAAGCAGGTCTCGGGCCTCGGCCGTACCGCCCGGGGTCCGTCCATGAGCGCCGGCCCCGGCAAGGTGGAGATCCAGGGCGTGGCCGAGATCCAGGGCGAGAAGGTGTTCGTGCTGCGCTTCATCCAGGCCCGCAACCCCGACTGGGTGCAGCGCCCGTTCTTCGCCAAATATGATGAACAGGCCACCTGGCTGAACCACCTCAAGCCCGCCTTCGGGGAAGAGAAGTTCTTCTTTGAGGACGAGTACGAGGCCATGCAGGCGGGCAACGGGTAGTTTTCTCCGGCGTTCGTTGGGAACGCAGAGGGCGCGGAGACGCAGAGAACGCAAAGGTATTTTTTTGATCATCAAACCTTTGCGCTCTCTGCGCCTTTGCGTCCTCTGCGTTACAACACCCAAGCAAGCAAAGCCCACCCCTGCGTCTGCTGATACACTTTTGCCATGACGCGCAACGACGAACTCACCCGCCGCGACCTGTCCGTGGTCTGGCATCCCTGCACCCAGATGAAGGATCACGAGCGCCTGCCCATGATCCCGATCCGACGGGGGGAGGGGGTCTGGCTGGAGGACTTCGATGGCAACCGCTACATCGACGCCGTCAGCTCCTGGTGGGTGAACCTGTTCGGCCACGCCAATCCCCACATCAACCAGGTCATCCGCGATCAGCTGGATCAGCTGGAACACGTGATCCTGGCCGGCTTCACCCACGAGCCGGTGATCCGCCTCTCCGAGAAGCTGGTCAACATCACCCCGCCGGGCCTCAGCCGCTGCTTCTACGCCGACAACGGCTCCTCCGCCGTGGAGGTGGCGCTCAAGATGAGCTTCCACTACTGGCTCAACCGGGGGCAGCGGAAAAAGACCCGCTTCATGTGCCTGTCCAACAGCTACCACGGGGAGACCCTGGGCGCGTTGGCGGTGGGAGATGTTGCTTTATACAAAGAGACTTACAAGCCTCTTTTAATGCAACCTATCACGATAGAAGGGCCCGATTGTTACCACCGGGAGCCGGGCGAGAGCTGTGAACAGGTGGCCGAGCGCCAGTTCCGGCACATGGAGCAGGCCCTCGCCGAGCACGCCCACGAGACCTGCGCGGTGATCGTGGAGCCCCTGGTGCAGTGCGCCGGCTCCATGCGCATGTACCACCCCCGCTACCTGACCCTGCTCCGGGAGGCCTGCGACCGTCATGGAGTGCACCTGATCGCCGACGAGATCGCCGTGGGCTTCGGCCGCACCGGCACGATGTTCGCCTGCGAACAGGCGGGTATCAGCCCCGACTTCATGTGCCTCTCCAAGGGTCTCACCGGCGGTTACCTGCCGCTGTCCGCCGTGCTCACCACCGAGGAGGTCTACCAGGCCTTCTACGATGAGTACGATAAGCTCAGCGCCTTCCTGCATTCCCATTCCTACACCGGCAATGCCCTGGCCTGCGCCGCCGCCCTTGGGACCCTGGATCTGTTCGAACGGGAAGACGTGATCGGCAACAACCGCCGCCTTGCCGCCGTCATGGCCGAGGCCCTGGCGCCGTTCAAGGATCACCCCCACGTGGCCGATGTGCGCCAGACCGGGATGATCGCCGCCGTGGAGATGGTCAAGGACAAGGCCGTCCGTACACCCTATCCCTGGCAGGAACGACGCGGCCTGAAGATCTACCAGCACGCCCTCAGCCGCGGCGCCCTGCTGCGGCCCCTGGGCAACGTCAGCTACCTGATGCCGCCCTACGTGATCACCGAGGAGCAGATCCGGTTCCTGGTCCAGGTGATGGGGGAGGGGATTGATCTGGCGACCGGGGCTGGTTGATCTGACGTCAATAAAGGTATAGTTTTTATACCATGCTCTCATTTGAATTCGACGAGCAGAAGAGCCGGGCCAACCGTGCTAAACACGGGATCGATTTCCTTGATGCCCAGGCGCTTTGGCTTGACCCCGCTCTCGTCGAAATCCCCGCCAGGACCGTTGATGAGCCACGGTTTCTGGTCATTGGCAGGATCAAGGGGAAGCACTGGTCGGCAGTCATCACGCACAGGCGCAGCCGTATCCGAATCATCTCTGTTCGTCGGGCCCGGGCCGAAGAGGTAGCCCTTTATGAAAGCGAAGACATTTGATAGCAAATTTGACAACGGCGAGGACGTCACAGACCACCTGGACGTTGCAAAGGCCCGCCGCCCACTGCAGAAGCAGCGAAGAGTCAATGTGGACTTCCCGGACTGGATGATCGAATCCCTGGACCGGGAGGCCAGTCGCCTGGGCGTCACGCGTCAATCGATCATCAAGGTCTGGTTGGCCGAACGCCTGGAGCAGACCGCCGCCAAGCGGACGTGACTCATGAATATCATCCGATAACGACCATGCTTGGAGACACCTCAGAAGCCATGAAGCAACCCCGCACCATCCCCTATGACGTCGCGGACCAGCTGCGCACGCCTGAGGAAATGGCCGAGTATCTCGAGGCCTGGCTGACCGAGGCGCCGGAGGATGTGGCAGGGATCGCCGGTGCCCTCGGGGATATCGCTCGCGCCAAGGGCATGTCGGCAGTGGCGCGGCAGGCCGGTCTCAGTCGCGAGAGCCTGTACAAGGCGCTCAGCGAGAACGGCAATCCCAGCCTGGCAACGGTATTGAAGGTGGCCAAGACGCTGGGACTGCGGTTACACGCCAAAGTGGCGTAGCAGCCCCGCCCCCCCAGCCGTAGGAGTCCTGTTCTCTGGGCGAATACTCCCGCAGACCCGGTCAACCCTGGAGTCGGTCAGTTACTGACAACCCGGTTACGCCCCTGCTGCTTGGCCTGATACAGACGCTTGTCCGCATGGCTGATCCAGTCATTCACAGATTGCGACGGCCGTAACTCTGCGATACCAGAACTGACAGTCTGGGTGCCGACTTCTTCAAAGACGATTTCGGCCAGTTGCACACGCACCCTGTTGGCCAGGTCGGCCGCATCCAAGGCGGTGGTTTCCGGACAGATCAGTAAGAATTCCTCGCCACCCCAGCGCCCGAACACATCGCTTTTGCGTGCAAGGCTCAACACAAGTTCGGTAAAGCGCCGCAAGATCAGATCGCCGGCATGGTGTCCGTGAGTGTCGTTGACACGTTTGAAATCATCCAGGTCAAACATCACCACCGAAACTGGTCGTTTATAGCGCTCGGCCAGGGCGTGCTGCTGTTGCAGGACTTCATCGAGTTTGAGACGGTTGTAGGCCCCGGTCAGTTTGTCGGTAATCGATAGCAGTTCCAGTTGATGGTTTTGCTCGATCAGGCGCTGCTCGGCCAGATGTAGTTGTCGATTGGCCTCTTGCAAGCGTCGGTGCAAGCGACGCACTCGCCAGGCATCCAGGCTGACCAGGGCGAGTATCAGCAGCAGGGCGATGAAGTAGGGCGCTACCTTGCTCAGGTCGGGGCGGGTTTCCACCTCCAGACGCACCCACTTGTCGTAGATGGCGTCCCGTTCCTCCTGGCTGATCGCATCCAGACCCTTTTGCAGGATGGTGCGCAACTCAGGCCAGTCGCTGCGCACGCCCATGGCCAGATCGAAGCCCAGCGGCAACTGGCCCGATACCTTGAGGTTGGACAAGCCACGTTGCTTGATCAGAAAAGTCACTGAAGCGAGGTTATCGACAAGGGCATAAACCTCGCCCGTGGCGACGCGCTCCAGTCCCTCGACCGTGGTGTCCACCAAGCGTAAAGGGATCTCCGGTTGATTGCTTGCCAGCCATTCGTGCGAGGCGTAACCCCTGACCACGGCCACCTTTTTGCCATGCAGTCGCACGGGGCTGTCAATGTAATCCACTCCCATGTCGGTGACGATGACCATGGGTGAGCGGATGTAGGGCTGGGTGAACAAGGCAAAATGATCACGTTCCGGGGTTCGCGCAGCCATGGCGAACATGTCCAGTTCGCGTTCACGCACCATCGTCACGGCATCGGCCCACGAGACCCCTTGCGCGATTTCAAACCTGATTCCCAGGCGCTGGGACAGCAATGCCAGGTAATCCGCGGCGATCCCTCCGTGCTGACCGGATTCATCCACGAATTCCATGGGATACCAGCTTGGGTCGACCGCTACACGAATCACGTCGTTCTGATCCAGGAAGAGACTTTCTTCGTCTGTGAGGTTGCTGCCTTCGCCGGCAGCGCGATCGAAATACATGCGTCGATCGACGCGAAAATGATCATCCAGGAGGCCGTGACGCTGGTAGATGCCGGCGATGTACTGGAGTCGTCCACTGTCGAGTGTGCCGAGCGGCACGGNGAANCGNTCNACCGCCTGCTCGATGGCATGGGCTTCAAACATCAGGGCGGCCAGGGATTTTCGCTGGCTGTATTTCTCCCGTATCAGTTGGGCGATCTCCAGCTTGTTGTCCAGGGCATACTCCCACCCGCGCAATACCGCCCGACGCATCGCCTGCAAACGCTCTGGATGCTGTATTGCCTCGGACTCCGAGCTGAACAGCATGTCCCCGTACATATCGATGCCGTAATGCGCGGGATGGATGATGCGCACGTCCAGACCTTTCTCACGCAGCTGGAAGGGTTCATTGCTGCTGTAGGCGAAAATGGCATCCGTTTCGTTACGAATCAGCGCCTCGAGATCCGGACTGTAGGGTTGGCGAATCACTCCCTGGGCCAATACCCCTTGTTCGGCGAGCATCGCCATGATCGGGAAACCGTCGGTCTCGTTGTTGTAGAGGCGCACCCGCCGGCCGACCAGATCCTGTGGTGAGAGGATCCCCGAATCGGCCCGGGTCACGATCACATTGGGCGAGTGTTGGAAGATCGGGGCCACGATACGCAGCGGGGCGCCCTGTTGCTGATAGAGCAGGATGGCGGAATCGGCGATGCCGTACTCGGCTTCGCCCGCAAGAACCTGCTGGATGTTGTTGCGGCTGATGTCCCGTTCGATCAGCTCGACCTGCAGGCCTTCCTCGGCGAAATAGCCTTTTTCCAGGGCGGCGTAATAGCCAGCAAACTGAAACTGATGAAACCACTTGAGCTGGATACGCACGGTCTCAGCTGAGGCCAGCGAGCCAGATGTGGTCAGGAACAGCACCATCATCAATAACAGGCCCCGCTGTATTGCCCTCATGTTCGATCTATCCGCGCTGATGGACTTTCAGGTTCTGTATTAGGCCCACAAACTGCGATGCCTAAACNCAAAGAATACCCGTAATGCATTAGTAAACTCTAATGCATTACGGAGGCCCCTCTCAGGACAAAGTATTCTTGAAAATGGACCCGCCCTTCATGATCAGGCGCAACTTGTCCGCCGGTTCATCGAGCCAGCTGAGGTCGGTTTCCGGGTCGCCGTCCACCACCAGCAGGTCGGCCAGCGCCCCTTCGGTGATGACGCCAAGACGACCGTCATAAGGGGCACGTTCACCGGACAGCGCCAGCAGTCTGCCAGCGGCGCCGGTGGCCATGTGCAGGGCCTCCAGGGGCGACATGAAGCGGGCGAGCTTGGCGAGCTGGCGGCCCTGGCTGGCGCCTCCGGCGGCGCTGAACAGGATATCGGTGCCGAAGACCATGGGTACGCCGTGCTTGCGGCCCAGTTCAAAGGCCCGGACCGTGCCCTCCGACACCTGGAGTTGCTTGGCCCGGGAGACGGGATCGCTCTTGGGGTTGGCGTCCTCGTCGTCCAGAAAGGGCTGGATGCTCCACCACACGCCTTCATCCGCCATCATGCGCACGGTGTCCTCGTCGGCCAGCTGACCGTGCTCGATGGATTTGACCCCGGCGCGGATGGCGCGCTGGATGCCCGTGGGGGTGTAGACGTGGGCACACACGTAGGTGCCCCAGTCCTCGGCGGCACGCACGGCGGCACGCATTTCCTCTTCCAGGAACTGGGCCGTATCCAGGGGATCGTACAGGCTGGAGACGCCGCCGCCGGCCATGATCTTGATCTGGCTGGCGCCCTTCATGAGCTGTTCCCGGGTGCGACGCAGGACTTCATCAACCCCGTCGGCAATGGCCGCCACGCCGCTGGCCTCTATATGACTGGGCGGCGTGCCGGGCATGCGTGGCAGCTCGTGCAGGTGCCGGAAATCGCCGTGTCCGGAGGTCTGGGAGATCATCGCCCCGGAGGGGAAGATGCGCGGGCCGCTGACCACGCCCCGGTCGATGGCCATCTTCAGGCCGAAGGCCGGTCCGCCCACGTCGCGCACCGTGGTGAAGCCGCGCATCAGGGTGGCGCCCGCCTCGCGGCCCGCCATCAGGTGCAGAAAGCCCACGTCGGCGGTCATGGCCACCATCTGGCTCACACCCGCCAGGGTGGCGTGCCAGTGGGCGTCGATCAGGCCGGGGATCACCGCCCGTCCGCCGCAGTCGATCACCTGGGTGTCGGCGGGGCGCTGTCCGCGGCGGGGCAGGGCGGCGATGCGCCCGCCTTCGATCAGGATGTCCACGTCGTCCCGCAGGGAGAGCGTCTCGCCGTCGAACAGGCGCAGATGGGTGAGCAGCAGCGGCTGGCCCGGTGCCTGGGCCCGGACCTCACGGGGCGCGAGACCGAAGCCCGCGAACATGCCCAGCACGGCGGCGGCACCGCCCAGGAACTGCCGACGTGTCAGGTCGGCGTCGATGCGCTGGAAGGCGGCCTGGGTATGGGGCGCGCCACAGTGACAGGGATTGATGCCGCTTGCGGCGGCGTGTGGCGCACAACACGTCATACCCATGGTGGATGCTCCGCCTCTGAAAGGGTGTCCGGATTTGCATTGAAGTATTGCATGTGACCCGGCTGTACGCACCGATCGACAAGGAACTCACGGCGGCACGGCGCCATTGGGGAAACCGAGCTTAAGTCGAAGATGATGCCTTCTCCGGTCTGAAGACCCAAAACCCGAATACCAGCCAGCCCAGCATGAGCACGCTGCACAGGATCAGTATGGGCAGGGCGCCGAAGTGGTAGATCAGGGGCAGGGACAGGGCCGTGAACAGGCCGCCGCCCACCACCGGCTCGAACAGCAGCTGCTTGTAGCCGAAGCTCTCCATGGCCCCGGACCGGTTGTCCGGGTCGGCCATGCGCACCAGGAGCAGGCCGATCACGGTCATGCCGATGCCCTGGCCGAAGTTGGCCAGGCCCATGGGGAACCAGTCTTTGGGAAACATGCGCGGCGCCAGCACCAGGAAACCGAACAGGGCCCAGGCGATGCCCGCGACGGCGAGGATCAGGAAGGTCCAGATGTGGCTGCCCACGGCCTCCAGCGACAGGGTGGCCAGGGCGGAGATGATCAGCACGTCCAGGGCGGCGCCGGAGATGCGGTTGACCAGGCCCCGGTCCAGGGATTTCGCATGTCCCAGGCGCATGAGCGCCACCTGAACCAGCACGCCACCCACCATGGCCAGCGGGAACAGCGGGATGTGCTCCATGAGGGCCAATCCGTCAGCGCCGCGATTCCAGGTGACGGATTCCACCCAGATGAGTCCCTGCAGGATCAGCCAGCCGATGGCGATGGCCAGGGCGAAGAAACCCAGGTGGATGGACAGCGGATCGATGGAGCGGGCCCGGGAAAATCGGGGCACGGATTCCCGCTCGTCGTGGTCGCTGAAGCGCTCCGTATCCATGCGCTGTGCTTCCTCGATATCCAGGCGGCCGCTGCGCACACCCCAGTTGACCAGGATCGTGCCCAGCAGGACACCGGCCACCACGCCCACGGTGGCCAGCCCCAGGGCCAGGTCCGCGCCGTTTTCGAAGCCGAGTTCTCGAAACGTTCCCGCCAGGCCCGCGGCCGTACCGTGGCCACCCTCGAAGCCGATCTCAATCAGGGCGCCGGCCATGGGGCTGACGCCGAATACCGGGGTCAGCAGCAGCAGTGCCAGGGACAGGCCGATGACATACTGGCCCCAGGCCAGGGTCTGGCCGTGGGCTACCATGGGGCCGGCCCGGCGCCAGATGGCCCTGGGGCCGGGGATGGTCTTGCCCAGGAACAGTCCGGCGAACACCACGCTGATCAGAAGACCCGGCAGGCCGGACCAGATCTCCAGGCTGGCCTGGGGGAGCAGTCCGGTGGCGAATCTCGATTCGTCACCGGACAACAGGGATGCGAGCGCGCCGAAGCCCTGGGGACCCAGCAATAGGCCAAGCGCGCCACCCAGGATTGCACTGGGCAGGAACAGTTTGCCGAACAGGGCGACGTGCACCCGGAGCCATTTACCGGCGAGCATGAGCAGGCCGAGCAGGACCAGGGCCATGAACAGTTGATCCAGGGACATGGAAACCTCCTTGTGGGCGCTGACCAAGGATGGCGTTAAGCCTAACATGGATGACCCATAAGAGTTCGCATAATGTATATTATGTTAAATGCAAGATGTGTACGGATGGCTTCCATGTGGCAGTACTCCCTTCCCTGAGCCTCTTTGGCTGGTTCACTGGCAGGCTGCGCGACGTATATTCTGCATAAAGTATGTTGCGTATCTTTATGTTTATAGATAACTAATTAATTTTCTTCACCCGCTTTTCATGTTCTTCTCTGAGATGACGCACCTGTGTCACGGCTCAATCGCAAGCCTCGCGCCCGCCTTTTGTGTGCAAATCCCCGCCATCACACATAATCAGGGTACGCGGTGCGCAGCATGCAGGTGCTGCCCACTTCATTCACGCCGGATACCCGACAAGGCGGCCCCATGGANAAGACCACCCTCGACCAGGCGGCGCTCGACTACCACGCCCTGCCAACCCCGGGAAAACTCGCCGTTGTACCCACCAAGGGGCTGACGAACCAGCGGGACCTGGCCCTGGCCTACTCGCCGGGCGTGGCGGCCGCCTCCCGGGCCATTGCAGGAAATCCCGCCGAGGCGGCGCGGCTGACGGCCCGCAGCAACCTGGTGGGTGTGGTCACCAACGGCACGGCGGTGCTGGGGCTCGGGCAGATCGGCCCCCTGGCCGCCAAGCCGGTGATGGAGGGCAAGGCGGTCCTGTTCAAGAAGTTCGCCAATATCGACGTGTTCGATCTTGAGCTCAACGAGCGCGACCCTGACAAGCTGGTGGAGATGATCGCGGCCCTGGAGCCCACCTTCGGGGGGATCAACCTGGAGGACATCAAGGCCCCTGAATGCTTCCAGATCGAGAGCCGTCTACGGGAGCGCATGAATATCCCGGTGTTCCACGACGACCAGCACGGCACGGCCATCGTGGTGGCGGCGGCGGTGCTCAATGCCATGACCCTGGCCAGCAAGGATCTGAAGCGGGTCAAGCTGGTCACCTCCGGTGCCGGTGCGGCCGCCCTGGCCTGCCTGGACCTGCTGGTGACCCTGGGGCTGCCCGAGGAGAACATCTGGGTCACCGACATCGAGGGGGTGGTCTACGAGGGGCGGACCGCGGAGATGGACCCCTACAAGGCCCGCTATGCCAAGCGCACCGAGGCCCGCGGACTGGCTGAGGTGATCCAGGACGCCGACGTCTTCCTGGGGCTCTCGGCCGGCGGTGTGCTCAAGCCCGAGATGGTGGCGCGCATGGCCCCCTTCCCGCTCATCATGGCCCTGGCCAATCCCGATCCGGAGATTCTGCCGGAAGAGGTGGTCAAGGTGCGCCAGGACGCCCTGATCGCCACCGGGCGCTCGGACTATCCGAACCAGGTGAACAACGTGTTGTGTTTCCCCTTCATCTTTCGCGGCGCCCTGGACGTGGGGGCGCGCACCATCAGCGACGAGATGAAGGTGGCCGCCGTGCACGCGCTGGCGGAACTGGCCCGCGCCCAGCCTTCCGACGTGGTGGCCCAGGCCTATGGCGAGACCAACCTGCGTTTCGGTCCCACCTACCTGATTCCCAAGCCCTTCGATCCACGCCTGATCGTGAAGATCGCACCCATGGTGGCCAGGGCGGCCATGGACTCGGGCGTGGCCACCACGCCCATCGAGGACCTGGAGGCCTACCGGGATCACCTGAGCAACTTCGTCTACCAGTCCGGCTTCGTCATGAAGCCGGTGTTCGCGGCGGCCAAGCTCGCGCCCCGGCGCGTGGTGTTCGCCGAGGGCGAGGACGAGCGGGTGCTGCACGCGGTGCAGACGGTGCTGGAGGAAGGGCTTGCGCACCCGATCCTCATCGGCCGGCCCGAGGTGGTGCAGATGCGTATCGAGCGCATCGGTCTGCAGCTGGAGCCGGGCAAGGACTTCGAACTGGTCAACCCGGATTCCGACCCGCGCTACCGGCCGCTCTGGACCGACTACCACGAACTGCTGGGACGCAGGGGCGTCACGCCGGACATCGCCAAGAAACTCATGCGCAGCGACACCACCCTGATCGGCTGCATGCTGCTGCGCCACGGCTATGCGGATGCCCTGATCTGCGGCGTCACCGGGCGGCTCTCCCATCACCTGCAGCATGTCTCAGATGTCATCGGCCGTGCCCCGGGGCGGCATCACTTCGCCGCCATGAGCGTGTTGCTCCTGCCGGGTCGCACCCTGTTCATCAGCGACACCTACGTCAACGAGAACCCCGACGCCGCCACCATTGCCGAGATCACGCTCATGGCGGCCGACGCGGTGCGCCGTTTCGGTGTTACGCCCAGGGTCGCCCTGCTCTCCTATTCCAGCTTTGGCAGCGAGCACTACCCGGGGGCACGCAAGCTGGCGGAGGCCCGCGCCATGATCGAACGCCTGGACCCGGACCTGGAGGTGGACGGCGAGATGCAGGCCGATGCCGCCCTGCGCGAGGAGGTGCGCGAGCGCCTTTACCAGGGATGCCGTCTCACGGGCGAGGCGAATCTGCTCATCATGCCCAACGTGGATGCCGCCAACATCGCTTTCAACCTGCTCAAGGCCGCCAGTGGCGAGGGTGTCAGCGTGGGCCCGATCCTGCTCGGCGCCGCCCGCCCGGTGCACATCCTCACGGAGACGGCCTCGGTGCGTCGCCTGGTCAACATGACCGCCCTGGCGGTGGTCGAGGCCCAGCAGGAGCACCCGGGCGCCCTGCCCTGAGCATTTCCCCTCACATGACATCTCATCACCGGACAGTTTGACCTGTCCCTGGCCGCGCCATGCTCTGGCACAATCAGTGAACATCCGCGCAGCCAATCGGTCGCATCCCGTGTGTGATTTATGCCGGGGTCAACCAGGCCTGCAGCTGATGCGTTAAATGTTATGTACGCCGTCCCAACACCGTGGAGGCTTTTCGAAGTGGACAATAGCGCAGATTCAACCCAGCAGGAGCAAGACGAGCGTCCCGGCGAGGACCGGGACAGGGAAGCCGGAGATGACCAGGCAAAAAAGGCCATCCTGGATCGCAGTACCGCCGAATTGGCCGGCGGCTTCAGGGTCATAACGCAGACCAACAAACGAAACGAATAACATGAACAAACTGATCCTCCCCGCCCTGCTCCTCGTCGCCTTTGCCACTGTCCTATGGTGGCTCAATGCCCCCGAGACCCCCGATGCCTCGGCGCCGGGCGCCGCGCCCGGCGCCGTGCAGGGTTCCTCGCGGGCGGTGGCGGTCACGGTGGCGGAGGTAGAGAGCCGGGAGATGCGCGAGGTGCTGCGCTTTACCGGTTCCCTGGTCGCCGCCAGCCGGGTGGAGATCACACCCCGCGTGGCGGGACGGCTTGACCGCGTGTTCGTGGATATCGGCGACACCGTGCGCCGGGGTGATCTGCTGGCGCGACTGGACACCGATGCCTTCGAGCAGGAATTGCAGCAGTCCCGGGCTGAGCTGGCGGTGGCCCGTGCCGGGCTGGCCGAGGCGGAGGCCTCCCTGGAGGCGGCGCGGCGCGCCCTGGTGCGCACCCGGGAACTGCGTGCCCAGCGGGTCGCTTCACAGTCGGAACTGGAGGCGGCAGAGACCGAGGTCCAGGCCCAGGCGGCACGTCTGGAGCTGGCCCGTTCCCAGATCCAGCAACGGGAGGCGGCCCTGGCCGGGGCGCAGATCCGCTTGTCCTACACGGAGTTGCGTGCCCAGTGGCACGGCGATGACACCGAGCGCCTGGTGGCCGAACGTTACGCCGACGAGGGCGTCATTCTCCAGGCCAACAGCCCAGTGCTGGCCCTGGTGGAGCCCAATCCCCTGCGCGCGGTCGTGTTCGTCACCGAGCGTGACTACGCGCGTCTTGCCCCGGGGCAGGAGGCGATCCTGCGTGCCGAGGCCTATCCCGGAGAGCGATTCACCGGCGCACTCTCCCGGCTTGCGCCGGAGTTCCGTGAGACCTCGCGGCAGGCGCGGGTGGAGATCAGCGTGCCCAATGATGAATTGCGCCTGCGACCGGGTATGTTCGTGGAGGCCAGCATCCAGGTGAGCCGCGTCGAGAATGCCACGGTCGTGCCCCTGGACGCCCTGGTGGAACGGGAGGGGGCGCCGGGTGTGTTCCTGCTGGATGAATCCGGCGAGGCGCCCCTGGCGCGCTTCGTGCCGGTGGGCACGGGGGTGCGTGAGGGCGACTGGGTGGAGATCCGCAGTCCCGAGCTGCAAGGCCGTGTGGTGACCCTGGGCCATCACCTGCTCAGTGACAGTGGCCGGGTGCGCGTGGTGGACGCCGAGCAGGTGGACGGCCGGGGCGCCCGTCGATGAACGTCGCCCGCTTCACCGTCCCCCGTCCGGTGTTCACCGTGATGGTGACCCTGATCGTGGTCACCCTCGGGCTGATGGCCCTGTCGCGTCTGCCCATCGATCTGCTGCCGGACATCACCTACCCCACCATCACCGTCACCACCAGCTATGCCAACGCCGGCCCGGAAGAGGTGGAACAACTGGTGACCCGGCCCATCGAGGAGGTGGTCGCCGCGGTGCCCGGGGTACTGGAGATCACCTCCACCTCCTCCGAGGGCAACAGCAGCGTGCGGATCTCCTTTGACTGGGGCGCGAACCTGGACGAGGCCACCAACGATGTGCGCGACCGTCTCGAGCGCATCGTCAACCGCCTGCCGGAGAACGCCGATCGACCCCGGGTGCGCAAGTTCGACACTGCCATGTCGCCGGTGATGCTGGTGGGCATCGCCGGGCGACTGGATCCCCTGGAGATGCGCCAGATCATCGACGACCGGATTCGTCCGCGCCTGGAGCGGGTGCCCGGCGTGGCGGCCATGGACATCTGGGGCGGTCTGGAGCGCGAGGTGCGCGTGGAGGTCTTCCCGGAACGCCTGCAGGCCCTGGGCCTGAGCCTGGAGGACATCCGCAATGCCATCCGGGATGCCAACGTGAACGTGCCTGCCGGCGAGATCGTCCAGGGGCGTCTGGATCTGCGCGTGCGCACGCCTGGCGAGTTCGAGAGCCTGGAGGAACTGCGCGCCACCGTGGTGGCGGTGCGTGACGGCGCACCCATCACCCTGCACCAGGTGGCCCAGGTGCGCGATACCCACCAGCGCATTACCCGCATCATCCGCATCAACGGTGAACCGGGTGTGCGCCTGGCGGTGCGCAAGCAGTCGGACGCCAACACCGTGGAGGTGGCCCGTGCCGTGCAGCAGGAGATCCGCCGACTCAACGCGGACTTCCCGCAGCTGAGCATCACGGTGCCCATCAACAATGCCCGTTATATCGAACGCTCCATCGAGAACGTCAGTCGTTCCATTCTCTATGGTGGCAGTCTCGCCCTGCTGGTGTTGCTGTTCTTCCTCAGAAACCTGCGCTTCACCCTGGTGGCCGCCACCGCCATCCCGGTCTCGGTGATCGCCACCTTCGGGCTGATCTATTTCGGCGGCTTCACCCTGAATCTCATGACCCTGGGCGGCCTGGCCCTGGGCGTCGGTCTGATGGTGGACAACGCCATCGTGGTGATCGAGAACATCGCCCGCCGGCGCACGGAAGACGGCCTGGCCCCGCTCGATGCCGCAGTCCATGGCACCGGCGATGTCTCTGCCGCCATCATCGCCAGTACCCTGACCACGCTCGCCATCTTCATGCCCATGTTCTTCGCCCAGGACCTGGCGGGCATCCTGTTCAAGCAGCTGGCCTTCGTGGTGGCCTTCTCGCTGTTCTGTTCCCTGCTGGTGGCGCTCACCCTGGTGCCCATGCTCATGGGCCGACGCCTGACCATCGCCACGCACCAGAGCATCGCGCCGGTGGCCGCGCTGGGCCGCACCGCGCGCCGGCTGGTGGAGGCCATCGAGTCCGGATACCTTTTCCTGCTCGAGCGCAGCCAGAACCAGCGCTGGTTCATCATCATGCTGAGCATTGGCCTGTTTGCCGTGGCGCTCTCGCTGATCCCCCGTCTGGGCACCGAATTCATGCCGCCCACCGATGAGGGTGAGATTCGGGTCAACATCGAGATGGAGGCCGGGACCCGGCTCGAGGTGCTGGACGCCCAGGTGGTGCGCATCGAGCAGATCCTGCTGGAGCGGGTGCCGGAGCTGCGCAGCACCATCGTCAGCGTGGGTCCCAACAATTCCGCACGCATCCAGGTGGGTCTCACGGAGCTAGCCGAGCGCAGCCGTTCCAGCGAGGAGATCGCCGCCGAGCTGCGTCGCCATCTCACCGGCATTGCCGGCACCACGGTGCGCGTGCGTGCCAGCCAGGGCATGGTGATCCGAGGCCTGGGTGGCGAGGACGGCGAACGGCTGACCGTGGAGGTGCGCGGTTTCGACCTGGCACAACTGGACATGATCGCCCAGGAGGTCTCGGCAAGGTTGCGCACGGTAGAAGGCATCACCGACGTGCGCCTGGGCCGGGACGATGGCCTGCCCCAGCAGATGGTGCGCATCGATCGGGCCCGGGCCGCGGACCTGGGCGTGAGCGTGGCGCAGGTGGCGCGCACGCTCGAGACCGCCCTGGGCGGTGCAAGCGCCGGTGAATTCCGCTACGCGGGCACGGAGTCCCGCATCCTGGTGCAGCTCAACAACGCCGACCGTCTCACCCTGGAGGACATCCTTCAGCTGACCCTGCCCGGGCGCGGTGGCGAGCCCGTGTCCCTGCGCAACCTGGTGAGCTTCGAGATGGGCCTCGGGCCCACCAGCATCCAGCGCAAGGAGCAGCAGCGCATCAACACCGTCTCTGCCAACATCGCCGGGCGGGATCTCGGCTCCGTGGTGGCGGATGCGCGTGCCAGCATCGCGGACCTGCCCCTGCCCCGCAACGTGGACGTGATCTTTGCCGGTGATTTCGAGGAACAGCAGCGCGCATTCACGGAACTGTCCATCGCCCTGATCATGGCCATCGCCCTGGTGTACATGGTCATGGCGAGCCTGTACGAATCCCTGCGCGATCCGCTCATCGTGATGATGTCCGTGCCCCTGGCGCTCATCGGTGTGGTGGGCCTGCTGCTGGCCACAGAGTCCACCATCAACGTGCAGTCCATGATCGGCGTGATCATGCTGGTGGGCATTGCGGTGAACAACGCCATCCTCCTGGTGGATCAGAGCGCGCGCCTGCACCGGGACGAGGGCTGGGCGGTCATGGACGCGGTGCGCGAGGCCGGACGCCGGCGCCTGCGTCCCATCCTGATGACCTCGCTGACCACCATCCTGGCCCTGATCCCCCTGGCCCTGGGTGTGGGAGAAGGCGGCGAGGCCCAGGCGCCCATGGCCCGTGCGGTGATCGGCGGGCTGCTCAGTTCCACCCTGATCACCCTGCTGCTGATCCCGGCGCTCTACACCCTGTTCCATCGCGACCGGCCACGCACAGAACAAGGACAAGCCCCATGCACCAACGCCTGATTCCCCTGCTCTGTGCGCTGTGCCTCCCTGCCCTGTCCATGGCGCAGGACACCGGCAGCGCGTCGCGTCCCGGTGATGCCGGGCGTAGCCAGATCGAGACCCGCGCCGTGGATATCAACGCACCGCGGGTGGACGATCAGGAACTGCGCCTGGACAAGGGCAGTCCGGTGGCCTCCGATGGCGTGCGTGGACAGGGGCTGAGGCTGGATATCCCCGAGGGCTGGTCGCCAGTGACCGGCGATAGCGAGACCCTGTCGCTGTCCGTGGAGAACGCGGTGTTCCTGGCCCTGCGTCACAACCGGGCGCTGTCCATCCAGCAGCTGCGGCCGCTGATCACCGGCACCTTCGAGGCCACCGAGCGCGCGGTGTTCGACCCGGTGCTGTTTGCCGAGGCCAGCCATTCGGGTGATCGGGTGGTCAGGCAGCTGGTGGAGGTCGAGGAAGTCGATCTCGTGACCTCGGATCGGGATCTTCTCGAGGCCGGCGTGCGTCAGCAGTTTCCCACCGGTACCCAGGTGGAGCTCAGTCTGAGAAGCGTGCGCAGCGGCTCCAGCCGACTCGATGACGACCAGTTCAGCGCCCGTGCCGGCATCACCCTGACCCAGGCCCTGCTGCGCGGTGCACGCATGGAATCCAACCTGGCCCGTCTGCGCCAGGCCGAGCTGGATACCCTGGCCTCGGAGTACGAGCTGCGCGGATTCGCCGAGGCCCTGGTGGCGGACGTGGAGCGCGCCTACTGGGACTTCGTACTGGCGAGCCGCCGCACGGAGATCTTCGCCGAGGCCCTGGCCGTGGCCGAGCAGCAGCTCTCCGATACCCGCAGCCGCATCCGCGTCGGTCAGCGCGCCGAGACCGAGGAGACCGCGGCGCTTGCCGAGGTGGCCCTGCGACGCCAGGGACTCATCAATGCCCGGGCCCAGCAGGCCACCACGCGCATGCGCCTGTTGCAGCTGGTCAACCCCGCCGGTGCCAGTTGGGATACGCGCATCGAACTGGAGCAGCGTCCGGAGATCTCCACCAGCGTGCTGGATCCGGTGGACCTGCACGTGCGGCTGGCCCGGCAGTTGCGGCCGGATCTCAATGAGTCCCGCATCCGCGCCCGGCGCGGCGAACTGGAGGTCATCCGCACGCGACAGGGTCTGTTGCCGCGTCTGGATCTGTTCATCACCCTGGGCGAGTCCGGCTATGCCGATGCCTTCGGCCGTGCCTGGCGGGATCTGGATGGCCCCGGCTATGACTACAGTCTGGGCCTGCGTTTCGAGACGCCTTTCGGCAACAGGGCCGCCCAGGCGGAGACGCGCAGGGCCCGCCTGAGTCGCCAGCAGGCCCTGGAGGCCGTGGCCAACCTGGCGCAGCTCGCCGCACTGGACGTGCAGACGGCCTGGCTCGAGGCGGAACGCACCCGTGAACAGATCAATGCCACGAAGGTGACCCGCGAGTTGCAGGAAGAGGTATTGCGCGCGGAGCAGGCGCGTTTCGCCGTGGGCACAGGAACCGCCCTGGCGCTGGCCCAGGCGCAGCGGGATCTGCTGGAAAGCCAGCTGGAGGAAGTGGAGGCGTTGATCCGCCATCGCCAGGCCCTCACCGACCTGTATCGTCAGAGCGGAACCCTGCTGATCCGCAGGGGCATCAATGCGGCGGGTGATGAGGAAGTGGTTTTGTAGGCGTAAGGAGTGAGGCGTCAGGAGTCAGGCATGAGGCGGCGGCCTGCAGGCCGCCGCCTTTGCTGACTATGACACGCCTGTCCCTTCATGCCGCATCCTTTACGTTCAAAGCGAGTAGGCCACCATGCGACGGATGCCGTCGATGCGGTTGTCCTCCTGGTAGAGCACGAAGACCGCATCCCTGGCCTCGTCGGAGAGTTTCTGATAGAGCAGATGGGTGCCCAGGAAGCGCTCGCTCAGTTCCTGTTCGAAGGCGTTCCTGTCCAGGCCCGGCGTCAGGGCGCTGCGGCCGGAGGGCACGCTGATTTCCGAGTGGATCGCCTGGGTCGAGCTGTCCAGAGCGGCCAGTTGCTGGAACTGTTCCGCCTCACCCTGACTGGCATAGACGGAACCGATGATGAAGAAGGCGGCGGTGGTAACGACAGTCCGTGTGATCTTCCGTGTAAACATGTTTGTATCTCCCGGGCGATGCCCAATCATCAGGTCAGCTTGCAGTGTCACTCTGGCAGTGATCAGGACCCTTGTGCAGAGATCGGCGTCACAGCTTTGCATGCGGGTCCTGCGGTGTCTTCAGTCAGTCAGTCGGTCGTCGGACACTGAGAGGGAGGCTAGCGGGAAGAAATGCGTTTGGGGGGGCACTGAGGATGAGATGCTGCGATTTACGGACAGGCTGTGAACCGACCTTCCATTCTGTGACCGGGCTCCCACGCAAAGTGTGACGGCCAGCGCGTGCAGCCCCTATGACCGTCACTGGCAGCTGCGGCGGAGTGATCTCTGGGGATGATGGATTCTATCAGCTGACCAGATGAATGGGTGCGGTGTGTGGGAGATAGGAATGAAGCCTCACTGGTTCTCCGGGATGATGACGGTGAGACCGAACAACTGCCACATCTGCATCCCTCCACGGTAGGAGTAGAGCTTTTCCGCCGGATAGCCAATATCCAGCAGTGCCCTGATGGCCCTGGGAGACTGGTCACACCAGGGGCCATTGCACCAGAGCATGAGTTCCTTTGCGTCGCTGAAATCCCAGCGACCCTCGTTGGCTGATGCTGTACGGCTCATAAGTCCGCTCAGCCTGTCCAGCAGCCCCGACCACCAGGATGTCTGCGCCACGCGCGGAATGACGCCAAGCTGTGCCATGAGCCCCTGGAATGCCTGAGTGTCTTCGCTCTCGAGGAATGCGGTAAAGGGAATATGGATGGAGCCTGGAATCGTGCCGCGCTCGTACCATGCTTGTGTCCTCGCATCGATCAGCAGTTGTTTTTCCGGACCAGCGCCTCGGGAAACGAACTGAAGCAATTCCAACTCGCCGACGGTCTTGACATCGGGAGCCACCTGGATCGGATTGATGCAAAATGGTGGGCAATGCCGCGATGTGCGCGCATAGCTCCCGGTGATGACGTGTGTTTCGTCCTGAATGCGCTGAACCCTTATCTGCTGTTGTCCATGTGATACATCCACGTAGGGAAGATCGGGTGCAATGCCCACCGGATAATCTAGAGATTGAGATTGGGACTGCGCGCTTGCAGACCAGAATAAGAGACCGAGCAGAATCGCGGCATGCTTCATGGTCAGACCTCCTTTACATCGAATAGGCAATCTGGCGCCGGATGACAGCAATCCGGTTGTCCTGTCTGTAGCCTTCATAAATCGTCAGCCGAATGTCTCCGGCGAGGCTCTTGTATATCATGCTGGTTCCGGGGAAACGTCGTTCCAGTTCCGCCTCGAAATCCTCAAGGCCCATGCCCGGGGTCATGAAATCCCTGGCGCGCACACTTGCCGGTCGCGTATCGGTGGGGTCCAGTCGTTGGGCATTGGCGGGTGTATCCAGGACACTTGCCTCCCTTTCGATGGCGCTCAGATAGGGATCTGTGTCGGCAATGAGCTGTCCGCCCGTGAGTGTGACGAACAGCGCGAACGGAAGCACTCCAGTTCTGGAACGGCGCCTGATCGATCTCAAGGTTGAGGCCCTCGTACCTGTCAGGTTCTGGTGCTTGACCATGGGCGTACCTGAGGAAAGCCTAAAAAAGGCCGCCCCGAAGGGCGGCACATGGGAGACGATGCCTAGAGGAGGTCAGGACAATCGCCTTGCTTGCCGGGTTGCTCTGTATGTGTTGGCGTCAGCCCCAGGTGTCCCTGGTGATGCTGGCATACCAACCCCGCGTGAAGATCGCTTCCTGCTGACGCACACCCCTTGCTGCGTCCGCCGGGCTGACACCACCGCCCTGCTCTGCCTGAATCGAACCTTCTTTGAAACTGTAGACGTTGGCCACGCTGATCCCGTAATCCGGCGCGACCAGGCTGTAGCAGGTGTTGGCCGTGGATGGAGCAACCATGTCCTGACCGAGGAATGCTCGTATGACCGCCACGGCCGTTACCTTGCCCTGGCTGTTGGCCGAATGACCTGACTTGGGCATGGCGCCGGCGATGCTGGCATCGCCGATGACATGGATGTTGTCGTGGATCGAGGACTCGAAGGTCAGCTGGTTGACCGGGCACCAGCCTGTCTCGTTGGTCAGCCCGGCATTGACCGCTATGTCGCCAGCCCTCTGAGGGGGGATGTAGTTGAGCACGGTGGCCTTGAACTCGTTCAGACCGCCATCTGACAACGCAGTCAGAGTAGCGGTGTCGATGCGTTCTACCTGCCCGCCCTTGGTGCTGGGCACCCACTCGATCATATCGCCGTAGAGCTCCTTCCAACCCGACAGGAACAGACCCTGCTTGGAGAAATTCTCCTTGTTGTCGAGAATGATGATCTTGGACTTTGGCTTGTGCGTCTTGAAGTAGTGGGCGACCATGCTGGCCCGCTCGTACGGCCCGGGGGGGCAGCGGAAGGGGTTTCCGGGTGCGACCATCACGAACACGCCGCCATCGGGCATGGCCTCGAGCTGGGCACGCAGCAGACGGGTCTGATGACCCGCCTTCCATGCATGGGGTATGTCCTGACTGTGGGCCGCGGTCATGCCTTCCGCCGCGTTCTCCCAGCGGAAATCGATGCCTGGAGACACCACCAGACGATCGTAATTGAGGGTATTTCCGCCACCCAGCCGGACCGTGCGGCGCTCCGGATCAATCGTTGTGGCACGATCGTGTACGACGCGAACGCCGGCGGCGCGCAGGCCATCGTAGGTCTGGATGATATCAGACATCTCTGCGATACCACCGAGCACCCAATTGCTGCCATAACAGGTGGCGTAATCCGTGCTGGGTTCGACCAGAGTGACTTGCATAGCGGGGGAGAAATGCTTGAGATAGCGGGCGCAGGTTGCGCCCCCGGTGCCTCCGCCAATGACGATTACGTGTGCCTTGGCATGATTGCGGGCACTTGCCTGGCTGGCCAGGCTGCCGAGGCCCAGAGTTGCACCGCCAAGTGCCATGGACTTGAGAAACCTTCTTCGACCTGATGACATCATGTATGTCTTCCCCTCGTGAACTTGATTGTTGTGTTGTCAGGATCGACGCATGTCTCATGCCTCGATTCGGACATGGCTATTACATGTTGGCGATGTAGTCAGCCATCAGTTCGAATTCTTCGTCCGTGTAGCCTTTGGCGTGTCTGGGCATCACAGTCCCTGGGCGTGTGCCGTCGCGGAAGGCCTGCATCTGGGAGACCATCACGTCGCGCGGGTAGCCGGCGAGGCTGGGCATGCTGCCGTTGCTCTGACCCATCGGTCCGTGACAGGAGAAACAGGTGGCGGCTAGCAGCGCGCCCCTGCTGGGACCTTCCTCGGCGAGGGCTGTGCCTGATACGAGGCTCAGCGTCAGGGCCACGGGGACAATCAGTGTGAGTGCCTTGAATTTCATCTGGAGTACCTGTTGTGTTTCAGCCAGTGTGGTGGGCGTCAGGTTTATGTTTTTGTGACGCCTGTGCACACTTATGCAAAGCACGGGCCAAAACCCGGGTTAGGCATGGCGCGGATGCGATCGCATCCAAAAATACCTTTTCAAATCAATTTTCTAGAATCTCTTGTTCCATCTGCTGCTGCTGTCATGGATGGCGTCTGCGAGTCGAAACCGGTGTTGCAGACGCTGGAATGCAAC
>SR_TP_S13solDRAFT_1000256_pt1 | contig 24285 bp, 18 predicted proteins | sample SodReaTP_S13sol_FD_11159 | JGI IMG/M metagenome (IMG submission 11159)
CAAGCAGGTCGAAGCGGTCGGCGAGCAGGCAGGCCTGGCCGATCGCCGTTCGATGGCTTATTCCGGCACCCTGGTTGCCGGCGGCCAGGCCATCGGCGTGGTTGTGGCTACCGGGACGAAAACCGAAATCGGCCATATCAGCAGCATGCTGGGCGAGGTCGAAAAACTGACCACACCCTTGGTCCGACAGATCAATCGGTTCGGTCATCACCTGACCATTGCCCTGTTCGTGCTCACGACTTTCGTGGTCGCCGCCGGCGTGCTGATGCACGGAATGAGCCTGGATGACGGCTTTGTCGCCGGCGTGGCGCTGATCGTGGCTGCGATTCCCGAGGGGCTGCCGGCCATCATCACCATCACGCTGGCCATCGGGGTCCGGCGCATGGCGCAGCGCAACGCCATCATCCGGCGCCTGCCGGCGGTAGAGACACTGGGTTCGGTGACCGTGATCTGCAGTGACAAGACCGGCACGCTGACCCAGAACCGGCTGCGCGCAGTCCAGGTGCTGCTTGACGATTGCCGCCTGGACAGCGAGCGCATCGACCGCAAGCCCGGCGGCCTGGCCGATCTCTTGCGCGCCGGCGTGCTGTGCAACGATGCCGAAACCGACGGCAGGCATGGCGATCCGATCGAGATTGCGCTGCTCGAACTGGCCACCCGCGCCGGCGCCGATGCCGATGGAATCCGGCACACTTCGCCCAGGCGTGAACTGGTGCCGTTCTCATCGTCGGCCAAGTGGATGGCCTCGGTGCATGACCAGGGCATCATGGTCAAGGGCGCGCCGGAAGTGCTGATCGACCACTGCCGGCGGGTGCGCGGCGAGTCCGGCGACGTCGAGCTCGATCGCGAGCGCTGGCATGGCCGGCTGGACGAACTGGCCGGTCAGGGCTTGAGGCTACTGGCGCTGGCCGATGCCCCGGCCGATGATCAGGTTGCCGAAGGCCGGCTGCCGGACAACCTCCGGGTGCTCGGCATCGTCGCATTCGAAGATCCGCTGCGCGATAACGTGGTGGATGCCATCGCCGCCTGCGCCGCTGCCGGCATCCGGGTCAAGATGATCACCGGCGATCACCCCGACACCGCCCGCGCCGTGGCCCGCGCGCTGCATCTGGCAGGCGCCGAACAGGCCCTGACCGGCAACGCACTGGACGACCTGGACACCGAACAACTGGCCGAACGCGCCGAGCATGCCGACGTGTTTGCGCGCACCACCTCCGAGCACAAGCTGCGCCTGGTCCAGGCGCTGCAGTCAAGGGGTGAGGTCGTGGCCATGACCGGCGACGGCGCCAACGACGCCCCGGCGCTCAAGCGCGCCAATATCGGCGTCTCGATGGGCATCAAGGGCACCGAAGCGGCCCACGAAGCCTCGGAGATGGTGCTGACCGACGACAATTTCAGCACCATCGTCGCCGGGATCGAGGAAGGCCGCGGCGTCTACGACAACATCCGCAAGGCGCTTGTCTTCATCCTGCCGACCAATGCCGCAGAGGCACTGGTCATCATGCTGGCCGTGCTGGCCGGCCTGGCGCTGCCGCTCACGCCGGTACAGGTTCTGTGGGTCAACATGGCCACCGCGGTCACGCTGGCGCTGGCACTGGCCTTCGAGCCGGTCGAAAAGAATGTCATGAAACTGCCGCCACGCGACCCGAAGACCGGGCTGGTCACGAGATTGATGGTCGCACGCATCCTGTGGGTCGGGCTGGTGCTGACCGGAATGGTGTTCTGGATGTTCGACCACGTACTTGACGAGACCGGCAACGAGCTGCTGGCACGCGCCGTGGCGCTCAACATGCTGGTTGCCGGCGAGATGGTCTACCTGTTCAACTGCCGCCGCTGGCTGAGCCCAAGCTGGTCGATCGAGGCACTGCTGGCCAACCCGGTTGCCTGGGGCAGTATCGCGGTGCTGGCCCTGCTGCAAGGGCTGCTGACCTACTGGGCACCCATGCAGACCGTGTTCGGACTGGAAGGTCTCTCGATCGCCCACTGGGGCATGATCGCCGCGGCCGCGGCAATCCTGTTCGTGCTGGTCGAGATCGAGAAATGCCTGGTGACCCTGCGTCAATCGAGAAGCGGGCGCCAGCTCCGGGATTGACGCCGGGACGGTCCGCAACGAAAACAAGCCGACTGACGATGGCCTGCCTTCGTCAGCCGCGACGCCCGGCGCGCATAGCCTTCTCCAGCCCTTCGAGCCGATGATTGATGCGCTGCAACTCCTCCCTGAGCTGCCTGCGCTCCAGCGCATCCTCGTCGGCGTGAATCGCATTGGTGGCAGTGACAATGATGGCGATGAACAGGTTCAGCACCATGAAGCTCGACACCAGGATGAACGGTACGAAGAACATCCAGGCCAGCGGAATCTGCTCCAGCATTGGCCGGGCGATGCCGGATGACCAGGACTCCAGCGTCATGATCTGGAACAGCGTGAAGAAACTCCGGCCCAGCGAGCCCCAGTACTCCGGAAACTGCGGGCCGAACATCATCGTGCCCATCACGGCGAAAACGTAGAACACCAGCAGCAGCAGCGCCGCGGTCCAGCCCATGCCGGGCAGCGCATGGATCAGCGAATCGACGATCTTGCGCAGCCGGTCGACCTGCGAAAGCAGACGCAGCACGCGCAGGATGCGCAACGCCCGCAGCACTTCGAGGGGTCCGCTGGCCGGCACCAGTGCAACGGCGACGATCAGGAAATCGAACACATTCCATCCGGAGCGGAAAAAACGCGGCCCGAATGCCCACAGCTTGATCAGGATCTCGACCACGAACACGCCGAGAATGCTCTTGTTGAGTGCGATCAGCACGCCGCCGATGCGATCCATCACCGCCGGCGAGGTCTCCAGGCCCAGGATCACGGCGTTGACCAGGATCAGGCCGATGATGAAGTTGCGTGGGATTGTGCTTTCTATCCACTCGCCGGCGCGTGCGCGCAGGCCGGGTTGGCGCTGGTGTGTCATCAGGTATCTCGAAGTCCGGACAGAATTTCAGGCAGAAGCGTCGCGGTGGCGCACGATCCAGTCACGTCCCTGCTGCATCAGTTCGACGAACGCCTGCTCGTCACCGCAGCCGACGGCCTCCGACATGCGACCGAGGATGCCACGCAAACTCTCCAGCACGACCATTTCATGTGGGTTGAGGTGCTGGATTTCAAAGTACAGCTGCGGATTCTCGGCCGCCACGTCACGCACGATCGCGAGCTGGCGCGAGAACGTGGTCGATGACAGCGCGGCCAGTTGTTCGGCACTCACCCCGGCTTCGGCCAGCGTGGCTGCGAATGCCACGTTCAACGCATGCGACAGGCCCAGCACCCAGGCCATCAGGCGGTCGTGCTCATGCAACTCGATCTCGACCAGCGCAGCCATGGTCTGGTCGAACAGGGCACGCGCCGCCTGCAGCGCCTCGGCGTTGCCGCAATCCATCAGCAGGACATGCTGCCCGGCCAGCAGCCGGGTATCCGGGCCGAACATCGGGTGCAGCGAACAGACCTTCAGCCCGGCGTCGGCGGCTGCGCGCAGGGTCTCGGTCAACGGCGTCTTGATCGACGCGACATCCATGATGATGCCCGGCGGGCGGCATTCGATCAGCCCGGCCAGGATGTCGCGCGTCGCGGCAATCGGTGCGGCAACGAGGATCAGATCGCAGTCCATCGGCGCCTCGCGCCAGTCGCGCCAGCCGTCTTGGCCGTCATCCAGGCAGGGATCGGCGACCATCGGCTCGAAACCCTGGGTATGCAGAAACCGCACCAGCCAGCGCCCCAACCGACCGGCACCGCCGATGACCAGCGCACGCTTGCCGGCGCCGTGCGCCGAAAGTGTCACGCGCTCGGTTTCCTGGCGGGTCAGCGAGGCCTCGATCAGCCGGGTCAGCAGGGATTCGGCCACATCGGGGTCCAGGCCAAGGCCTGCGGCATGTTCGCGCACGCCGTCCAGCACCTCGCGCTCGCGCTGAAAATCGCGCAACTGCCGCCCGGCCGAGCGCTTCAGCAGACCGATCTCGGAGACGATGCGCTGCCGCTCGGCAGCCCGCTCGATCAGCTCGCGATCGATCCGGTCGAGTTCGGCGCGCAACTCACTCAGGTCGGCAGGTGGGGTCGGGTTCGGCATGTGTTGAAGGTCTTGGACAGAAATTTTTCAACCGCAGATGAACGCAGATAAACGCAGATAAAAAAACAACAACAAATTCAGCCAGCTAAAAGTCATTCAGATTTCTCGGGAAACAAGCTTCATGCCCGCGACATGAACTCGCTGGTCTCGGTGTTGACCTTGATTCGCTCGCCCGGGGTGATGTAGTCGGGCACCATGATGTCGATGCCGCTGGTGGTCGTGGCCGGCTTTGCCGAGCGGCTGGCGGTCGCGCCCTTCATCACCGGCGCGGTGTCGGCGACTTCCAGCTCCACCGACTGCGGCAACTGGATGGCCACCGGCGTGCCGGAGATCAGCAGCACGTAGATTCCGGCCAGGCCGTCGGTGATGTAGCCGGCCTGGTCGCCGATCGCGCCGTCATTGAGGGTGTACTGGGTGTAGTCCTCGTCGTCCATGAACACCCAGTCATCGCCATCGCGATAGGAAAACGTCGACTGGCGGCGGACCAGGTCGGCCTCGCGCGCCATGTCGTCGCCCTTGAGCGTCAGCTCCTGGCGCTCGCCGCCCGGAATGGCTTCGAGCTTGAAGCGGTAGAGCGTGCCGCCGCCGCGCGCGGTCGGTGCCGAACGCGACAGATCGCGCACCGCCCAGACCTTTCCTTCATGCTCGATCACGAATCCGCGCTTGATTTCACTTGCCCTGGGCATTGCAGTTCTCGCTGACGCTGTTCCGATGGCCGGGTATTATCCACCATACCGCCGTCATCAGCACTAGAGTGGCAAGCGCATGTCGGGACTGCCGATGCGAAGAATCCTGGTTTCAAGCCTGCTGTCACTGGCAGCCCTGCTGGTCGTGGCCTGGTTCGACGGACGCTGGTGGCTGTCGGGCAGCCAGATGCCGATGTCGGGAACTGAAACCCTGGCCGGCCTGGAATCCGAAGTCGAAGTGTTTTTCGACGACCGCGGAATCCCGCGGGTCTACGCGCAAAGCGATGCCGACGCGCTGACCACGCTGGGCTGGCTGCATGCCTCGGAGCGGCTGTTCCAGATGGAATTGATGCGAAGGGTGGCGCGTGGCGAGATTGCCGAAGTCGTCGGCCCGGCCGGGATCGAAAGCGACTTCGTGCACCGGCAATACGGCTTCGCGCGCCGCATCGAACTCGATCCGCCGGCTTTGAGACCCGAGACCAGGACGCTGATCGAGGCCTATGTCGCCGGGATCAACGCGCGCATCCACTCCGGCCGGCGTCTGCCCCCTGCCTTCGTGTTGCTGGGCCTGGAAGCGCGACCGTGGACGGTCAACGATGTGCTGACCCTGGCCTATTACCAGACCTGGTACCCGACCACCCTGGTCCAGCGGCTGGCCGAAGCCTGGCGCGGTGCGGCCGAAGCCCATGGCGAGCCCGGCTCGGCCTGGCTGCAGCGGTTGCCGGAATGGGGCGTGCCCAGCATTCCGCCGGCGCGCATCACCGAGGCTTCCAACACCTGGGTGGTGGCGCCGGAAAAATCAGCCAGCGGCGCCGCATTGCATGCTTCCGACCCCCATCTCGACTACACCACCGCGCCCGGCATGTGGTACGCCGTGGGCCTGCACTCGGCCCAGACCCTGGACGTAGTCGGCGTGACCGCGCCCGGCGTGCCGTTCATCGCCATGGGCCACAACGGACGGATTGCATTCGCCTTCACGGTCGCTCCGGTCGACCTGTTCGAGATCTATCGCTTCGAACGCGACCGCGACAATCCGGATCACATCATCGGCCCCGACGGGCCGCTGCCGATCCACCAGCGCCAGGAGGACATCCGGGTTCGCGACTTCGATGAACCGGTAGCACGACGCGTGCTGTCGACCCCGTTGGGCCCGGCCAGCGAGCTCGAAGACGGAAGGATCGAAGTCCTGCACTGGGCCGGATTCCGGTTGCCGGTCGCCGGCCTGATCGAGAACGGGCTGGCGCTCAATCGGGCGACCGACTTCGATCAATTCCGCGCCGCGGCCACCGACATGGGTGCGCTTTCGATCAACTGGAGCTATTCCGACAGCCAGGGCAACATCGGCTACGTCCAGTCCACGCCAATCCCGCTCCGGCAACACGCGCGCTTCTACACGCCGCTGGACGGTGCCGATCCCGGCAATCACTGGGCCGGCTTCGTGGCGCCGGAAGATCGCCCGTTCGCACTCAACCCCGAACAGGGCTGGCTGGCCAATTCCAACAACCATGCCGCGCTCGACGCACCCTGGCCCATGCCCGGCTTCTACAAGCAGCTTCGCATGCGCCGCGCCGCGGCCTGGCTGGAAAGCAGGCCGACGTTCTCTGCCCAGGACATGCACGCCATGCAGCTTGATTACACCTCTGCGCGCGCGCTGGATTGGAAGGACTGGCTGGCCGGGATCGCCGAAGACACGGGCCGCGACCCGCTGGCCGAAGAACTGCGCGCCTGGGACGGCGTGATGGCGCGGGATTCCGAAACCGCCGGGCTGTTCGCAATGTGGTGGCAGTTCCTGCCCATGCATCTGTTCCGCGAAAGCGCGCTGGAAGACTGGCGTCACGGCCGTACCTTGCTCGACGAGTGGCTGCAACTGCCGCCCGAGGAATTCGAACTGGCCGGCATGTCGCGCGACGAGGCCGCCCGGCGCGCGCTCGACGATGTGTTGCGTTACGGCACCGGCACGCTGGGCCAGCACCAGACCCTGACCATCCGCCACGCACTGGCCGAGGCCGGCATCCTGAATGTCTGGCTGGGCCTGAGCCGCGGCCCCATCCCGGTCGGCGGCGGGCCGGGCAGCCTGAACGTCACCTACCACAGCTTCGACGAACGCCGGCTGCATCTGGTTGCCCGGGCCGGGGCTTCCATGCGTTTCGTGATGGACTGGGCCGATCCGGACGCGTTCACGCTCAACCTGACCCTGGGCCAGTCCGGCCACCCGTCCAGCCCGCATTTCGACGACCAGTTGCCGGATTTCTTCGAAGGACGCCCGTGGACCGTGCCCTTCAGCCGGGAGGCGGTGCGCGATCGTGCCGCCCGGGAACTGAAACTTCGACCGTGATCTGCCGGATTTCATCCAAATGTAAACTTGTCCCTGCATGCTTTCATCCCCGAGCAGAAAGCCCCCACTTCCTGAAGAGAGACGACATGTTCCCCAGTTCCAGCAGTTTCAGAATCCGCTTCCTCATTCCCGTCCTGGCCCTGATTCTGAGCACGGCGGCCTGGGCACAACCGCAGACGCTGGCTTACTGGGCGCAGAATGACAATGCGCTGGAAGGCGGCGGTAACGGCTTTACCCCGGACAGCTTTCCGCAGCCGGCCGATGTCGGCGAGGGCTTCATCGTCCTGGCCGACTTCAACGAGTCCCTGACCGCGGCCAGCGTTTATTCCTTCATCCAGAGCTTTGCCGGCACCACTGCCAACGCGCTGCCCGGCTTCCCGTCCGGTGGCTCGCTGTCTCCGCAGGGCGCCACCGGCAACAGCAACAACGGCATGTCCATCGAAATCCTGGTCGACACCACCGGGTTCGAGAACATCCAGATCAGCTGGGCCCAGCGCGGAACTTCCACCGGCTTCAACCAGCGGCGCTTCTCGTGGTCGGCCGACGGCGAGACCTTCACCGAATTCGACGTCGACAACGGCACGCTGGGCTCTGCCTGGCAGACCATCAGCCATGACTTGTCGGCAATCGAAGATCTCGCCGACAACCCGCTGGTGGCATTTCGCATCACGCTGGACGGTGCGTCCAGCACCAGCGGCAACAACCGGTTCGACAACATCCTGGTCGAAGGCACCGGGATCGGCGAGCCGGAGCGATTCCCGCTGCTGGCCAGCGATTTCACCAGCAACCCGTTCCAGCAAGGCTGGCGCGACATCAATGTTGTGGGCGACCAGCGCTGGGACTGGAATTCGAGCTTCAACAATGTCAGCTTCTCACCGTTCGTCGGCGGCTGCCAGGTCAACGAGAACTGGTTCATTACGCCGGCCATCGACTTTGACGCCCAGCCGGGCGAACGCCTGAACTTCTCGGTCGCGCGCGGCTTCCCCGGCGGCAACGACCTCGAAGTGCTCTACTCGACCGACTTCGATGGCATCGGCAACCCGAATGATGCGGCCTGGAGCAGCATTGCGACGATTTCCAGCGGCGAGTTTTCCAGCAACAACAGCGCGCTGCCGTTCGGCCCGTTTGATCAGCTGGCCGAGGCCGAAGGCACCGGCTTCATCGCCTTCCGCTTTATTTACGAATCAGGCGACTGCGCGACCTGGCGGGTGGAAGCGTTCGAGCTTCTGGCTGCCGGCGACGAGGACGAACCGGTCGCATTCGCCTGCGGCAACGAGGTCACGCGGATTCACGCCATCCAGGGGCCCGGCTTTGCCAGCCCGCTGCAGGGGCGTGACGTCCAGGTCGAAGCCATCGTGACCGGCAGCTTCCAGTCGCGCGTCAACGGCGGCCTGGGCGGCTTCTACCTGCAGGAAGCCACCATCAACCAGGATGACGACCCGGCTACCTCCGAAGGCGTGTTCGTGTTCGACGACAGCCTGCCGGTGCAGCGCGGCGATCTCGTGCGCGTGGCCGGAACAGTGGTCGAGTTCTTCGAGGAAACGCAGCTCGGCGACGTCACCGATGTTGCCGTCTGCGATACCGACCGGCTGGCCGATACCGCGCCGGTACAACTGGAGCTGCCGTTCCCGGATCTGGCCGCCCAGGAAGCGATCGAAGGCATGTGGGTGGTCTCGGCCAACGATCTGGTCGTCAGCGACGTGTTCAATGCCGTGCGCTTCGGCGAGATCGAGGTCTCTGCTGAGCGCCGCTTCCAGCCCACCCAGGTCATGGCGCCCGGCGAGCCGGCGGTCGAACTCCAGGCCGCCAACGATCTGGACCGCATCATCATCGACGATGCCCGCAACGGCTCCAATCGCACGCCGCTGATTCCCGGCCGCAACAACATCGATGAACTCTCGGCCGACAACCCCATCCGTGCCGGCTACCGGGTCGAAGCCGGCTTCGAGGGTTTCATGAGCTTCGCGTTCGGCCGCTACCGCATACACCCGCTGGACCGCCCGGTGTTCGATCCGTCGGGCAACCCGCGCGAAGATGCGCCGGCTCGCATCGGCGACAACAGCCTGCGCGTGGCCAGCTTCAACGTCGGCAACCTTTTCAACACGCTGGACCGCGACGGCAACCGCTGCGGCCCCAACCTGCTCGGCTGCCGCGGCGCGGACACCGAATCCGAGCGCGACCGCCAGTTCACCAAGCTCACCGCCGCCATCCAGGCCATGGATGTTGATCTTGTGGCACTGACCGAAGTGGAAAACGATGCCGATGATGCCACCTTGCTGCGCCTGGTCGACGAGCTCAATGCACGCGAGGCTATCGGCGACTGGAACTTCGTCGCCACCGGCTTCCTCGGCACCGATGCGATCAAGCCGGCCTTCATCTACCGCGAACTGCAGGTACGGCCCGAAGGCGATTTCGCGGTGCTGGATTCCTCGGTCGATCCGCGTTTCGACACCTCGCGCCAGCGCCCGGCGCTGGCCCAGACCTTCCGCGCGTTCAACAGCGGCAGGTTCAATGCCGTGGCGCTGCACCTGCGCGCCAAGGGTTCCTGCCCGTCGTTCGGCGACCCCAACGCCGACCAGGGCGACGGTCAGGCCTGCTGGAATCTTTGGCGCACGCTGTCGACCGAAGCGCTGGTCGACTGGCTGGAAACCGACCCGACCGGCCAGGGCGAGCCCGATACCCTGCTGCTGGGCGACTTCAACGCCTATGGCCAGGAAGACCCGTTGGTAGTACTCGAAGCCGAAGGCTTCACCAGCCTGGCGACGGCATTCAACGGCGGCGACTCGGCCGTCTACAGCTTCACCTTCTTCGGCCAGGCCGGCGCGCTGGACCATGGCTTCGCCAACCCCTCGCTGGCCGAACAGGTCCTCGATGCACGCTTCTGGCCGATCAATTCCGACGAAGTCCCGGCGTTCGACTTCACCGAAGGCGAATTGCCCGGTCGTTTCCTCGACAAGCCGGCATCGTTCTTCAACCCGGGTCCGTTCCGCAGCTCCGATCACGACCCGCTGCTGATCGAACTGGAACTGACGCCTTGCGCACCCGGCCTGATCTACCGCCCGCGGCATCCGGACGGCAAGCCCCTGCCGTTGCCGCGCTGCTGAAGCTGCGTATTCAACGCATGACGAAAAAGGCGGCCTCCAGGCCGCCTTTTTTGTGTGTTCGGCACACATGAGCGACGCGCTGAATGACCATCCCACGCCACAGGCATCCGATGCATCCACCCGCCGACTTGAAAGTCGATACGGATTCACGCAAAACTCCTGGTTCGGGCGATTCGAGATATGATGGCCGATGAATGCTCAACGACTGCTCGACGAAGCGCCCGATGCCGTCTACTGGATACGCCGGGACGGCAGCCTCGCCTACGTCAACCGCTCGGCATGGCAACTGCTGGGTTACACCCGCGAGGATCTTCTTGCACTGACCCTGTTCGATATCGATGTCGACCTGGACAGGAAATGGTGGGACGAGCACTGGAACGAGATGGAAGATGCCGAGTCGGCCACGATCGAGCGCCGGCATCGGCACAACAACGGTGAGCTGATTCCGGTCGAGGTCAATATCCGGCATCTGACCCGGGATGGTGAGCACCTGCACTTCTCGTTCGTGCGCGACCTGCGCGAACGCCGCCAGCTCGAGGCCGAGCAGCAGGCCCAGCAGCGCGCATTCGAGCGGCTGCGCAAGGCAGTGAGCTCGGCACCAATCCCGATGATGCTGTTTCACAACGACGGTCGCGTCGAGCAAGTCAACGACACCTGGTGCGAGCTGACCGGATATCGTCCTGAACAGCTCGACAGCATCGAAACCTGGACGCGACTGGCCTACGGATCGACGGCCGGGCAGGTGCGTGAAGTGATCGCCCAACTGGCCGATGCGAAAGGTCGTGTCGATGAAGGCGATTTCGTGATCACCTGCGCCGACGGCTCGCACCGGGTCTGGCGGTTCTTCTCCAACCCGCTCGATCAAACCGTGGAAGGCGATCGACTGATCATTTCCGCGGCCATCGATGTCACGCTGGAGCGGCGCCAGCAGGACTGGCAGCGCCTGTATGAGACGATCTTCGAGCAGTCCGCTGAAGGCATCACCATCACCGATTCCCAGCGCCGGATCGTTCATGTCAACCTGGCCTTTACCCGCGTCACCGGCTACGAGGAAGAAGAAGTCCGCGGCAAGAACCCGAGCATACTGTCTTCAGGCCGTCAGGACGCCGCGTTCTATCGCCGGATGTGGCAACAGATCGACCAGACCGATCACTGGCAGGGCGAGATCTGGAACCGGCGCAAGAATGGCGAGATCTATCCCGAATGGCTTTCCATTTCGGCCATTCGCGACGAGCGCGGCGAACTGACCCACTACGCCGCGGTCTTCACCGACCTGACCGAGCTCGAGGAATTTCGCGAACGGTTGAAGCAGGCCCAGCAGTTCGACTCGCTGACCGGGCTGATGAACCGCATGGGACTCGGCGTGGTCATGGAAGAATTCATGACCGAATCGTCAAGCCGGGCACGCGGTTGCACGTTGCTGATGATGGGGCTGGACCGGTTCCAGCTGATCAATGAAAGCTTCGATCACGAATTCGGTGATCAGCTGCTCCACATCGTGGCCAGCCGGCTGGAAAACTTTGCCGAGCCCGACATGGACATCGCCAGGATCGGTGGAGATCGTTTTGCGCTGCTGGTGCGTGGCGATACTCGCATGAACCATATCGAGACGATGCTCAGCCGGCTTTACCTGACCCTGGCGCGGCCGATTCGCATTGCCGGGCAACCACCGGTCACCCTGCAGTTCAGCACCGGCATCGCGCGCTTTCCCGCCGATGCCGGCAATGCCCCGGACCTGCTGCGCGTGGCTGAAGCGGCCATGTTCAATGCCAAGAAGCTGCGGCCCGGCCATCATGCCTGGTTCGATCAGAAACAGGCCGAACGTGCACAGCAGCGACTGATGCTCGAAATCGAACTGCGCCAGGCACTGGAGTCGAACCAGCTCGAAGTCCACCTGCAGCCGATCGTCGCGGTTTCGAACAACCGCATCGTCGGCGCCGAGGCGCTGGCCCGCTGGCCGCATCCCGAACGCGGGATGATCCCGCCGGACGCGTTCATTCCTGTGGCCGAGGAATGCGGCTTGATCGGCGAACTGACGATGAAACTGCTCGCTCGCGCTGCCGGCGCCATGGCCGGCATGGAGCGCAGCCCGGCGCCGAAACTCTGGCTGGCCTTCAACATTTCGGCCAGTCAGCTCGGCGAAAAGGACTTCGCCGGACAGATCTGCGAGATCCTGGAAAAAGCCGGACTGCCGACCACCAGGTTTGAACTCGAGCTGACCGAAAGCATGCTGATGCAGCAGGCCGGCAGCCCTTCTCCGGTGCTGACCGAACTCGAACAGCACGGCATCTCGATCTCCATCGACGACTTCGGTACCGGCTACTCCTCGCTTGCCTACCTGCACGAAATCAATGCCAAGACACTCAAGATCGACCGACGGTTCGTTGCCGACATCGAGGCCGACGGCGCCGGTACGCGAATCGCATCGACCATCATCGCCATGGCGCACGGCCTGGGCATGGAAGTGATTGCCGAGGGCGTCGAAACCGACGGGCAACTGGAAGTGCTGCGTGAGATGGGTTGCGAGTACTACCAGGGCTATCTGTTCAGCCCTGCGTTGCCGATCGACGAGTTCAACGCACTGGTCGAAGGCCAATACGCCTGACGGCGGCGTCGCTGGATCGGTAAGGCTCAGCCGTCCTGATCCTTGATGTTATCGTCAATCGCCCGGCGCTGTCGTTCGGCGGCTTCCTTGACCTGGTCTTCCACGGCCCGCGCCCGGTCCAGCGCATCTTCATAATCCTGCAGCAAGTGCTCGCCTTCAGGCTCGGGGCCGGAGGACTGGCAGGTGACCAGCCCGGCCAGAATCAATACAAGAAGTGCAGCAGCAAGAACCGATTTCATCGCTATCTTGTCTCAGCTCAGGGGCCTGAACTGCATTCTACTACCCGCGCCCGGCCAGCCACAAGCTCAGCCCCGGCCACCAGGTGATGATCAGCAGGCCGACCAGCAGCCAGCCCAGGAACGGCAATGTCGAACGATATATGGTCAGGATGTCGCGCTTGAAGCGGTGGCTGGCCAGGAACAGGTTGATGCCCACCGGCGGCGTGCAATAGCCGATCTGCAGGTTGGCCAGGAAGATGATCCCCAGATGCACCGGATCGACGCCGAAGGCCAGCGCGATCGGGATGATCAGCGGCGCCATGATGACCAGTGCGGCGAAGATATCGAGCATCATGCCGACGGCCAGCAACAGCAGGTTGATCAGCAGCAGAAACACCCACTTGCTGGCAATCCACGGCTCGACCGTCTCGAACAGCCGCTGCGGCACCTGGGTGTCGATCATGATGTTGGTCGAGGCCATGGAAACCCCCAGCACGACCAGGATGGCGCCGACCAGCACCATGGCCTCGGCGACGATGCCGGGCAGCGCCTTCCATTGGATATCGCGCCGGATCAGGACCAGCGAGACGATCACCCAGGCCGCGGTCACCACGGCTGCCTCGATGACCAGCAGGAAGCCGGAATAGATCCCGCCGAGCACGACGAACGGCAACGGAAGCTCCCAGATTGCATTGCGCAGGCTTGCGGCCATGCCCGGCCGATCCTGCCGCTCGACGTGGTTGACCGGGACGGTTCGGGCGCGCACGTAGATCGCCCAGCCGGCCAGCAGCGAGAGCAGCAACAGGCCCGGCAGAATGCCGGCCAGGAACAGCTCCTCGATCCGGATGCCCTGCCCGGGTGCGACCTGCTGGGCAATCACCGCGTACAGGATCAGCGGCAGCGAGGGCGCGAACAATACCCCCATGCTGGAGCCGGCAGTGACCAGCCCCAACGAGAAACGCTCGGGATAACCGGCGGCCAGCAGCGCCGGCAGCATCAGCGAACCCAGCGCGACCACGGTAATGCCCGAGGCGCCGGTAAACGCCGTCATCAGCGCGAACATGCCCAGGCCCAGAATGGCCAGGCCGCCGGGCAACCAGCCGAACAGTGCATGCGAAAGGTCGACCAGCCGCGCCGGGGTCCTTGAATGCGACAGCAGCACGCCGGCAAAGGTAAACAGCGGCAGCGCCACCAGCACCGGCAGCTCGCCGACGCGCTGGAATTCCATCGCCACCAGGGTGACATTGAGCCCTTCCTGGTGGAATGCGATCAGCGCGCCCAGCGCGATGACCGCGAACAGCGGCATGCCGAACAGCGCGAGCAGCAACAGCACCGCGAACAGCAGCATCTCAGCCCTTCCCGTTCGCGCGTGCAGCCGGCGCCAGTGCGATGCGCATGAAGCGCCAGCCCATCAATACGAAGCCGATCGGAATGATGATCGTCACCAGCCAGCGCGGCACGGCCAGGAAGGCCAGATCGTTGATCGACATCTCCAGCCGCACCAGGTCGACACTGGCCGCGGCCAGGGTCAGACAGACCAGCGCCGTGAATGCGTACAACACCCGTTCCACCCAGGGCCGGACGTGATCAGGCAGATACCGCCCCAGCACTTCGATGCGGATATGCTGCGCGGAGCCGGCGGCAAGCACCCCGGCCAGCATGGTGATCCACAGCACCCCGGCCCGCATCGCCGCATCGGCCCAGACCAGCGAGGAATCGGCGAAATTACGCAGCCCGATCTGGGTCAGGCCGATGGCCACAATGGCCAGAAAGATCAAGGCCAGCAGCAGGATTTCCAGCCACCGGATCCATTGGCCAAATCGGGTGCGCGGCCCGTCCCCGGCGGCTGTTGATACCGGCAGATTCACGGACGCCGGGCCCGGATTTCGGCCAGCCGAGCGCGCAACCGCTCCAGCCCCGGCACCGGGAATTCGCCGCTGGCGGTCATCTCATCGATGACCTCGTCAGCAATCCGCTGCCATTGCTCGACATCGTCCGGATCGGGCTCCACGAACTCGATCCCCTGGTCTGCCAGCGCCCGGCGTGCATCGGCATTTTCGCGCGCCGACTGCTGCTCCTGGGCGCGCAGCGCGGCGGCGAATTCCTCCAGCCAGATTTCACCATGTTCCGGATCCAGCCGCTGGAAGGCGCGTTGATCGACGGCCAGCGTTCCGGCGGTCACGATCACGGGCAGATCGAGCACGTAGCGGGCCCGGGTATGCCATTGCAGGATGATGGCGCCGGACAGCGTGTTGGCGAAGGTATCGATGGTGCCGGTCTGCAGGCCGGTGTAGACCTCGGAAATCCCCAGCGCCACCGGGCTTGCGCCGATCCGCTCCAGCGTCCGGCGCGACAGCGGGTCGTTGTCCGGTATCCAGACCTTGAACGCCGACGAGACATCATCGGCCGAGTCCACCCGCCGGCGCGAGAACAGGTAGGCAAAACCGCCGTTGGCAATGGCCGGCGCGACCATGCCGCCGTCGCGCAAGGCATCGAGAATGAACGGATCGAACTCCTCGCGCAGCTCAGCCAGCTCTTCGGCATCGTCGAACTGGAACGGCAGCGAATACAGGTTGCTTTCCGGCGCCGCCGAGGCCAGCTCACCGACGGTGAACGTGCCACCGTGCAACTGGCCCAGCTTGATCCGTCGCATCACGGTCGCGGCATCGCCCATCACGCCGCCGGGATAGAAGCGGATACGCACTTCGCCGTCGGTGCGCTCATGCACCCGGCCAGCCGCTGAGCGCAGGCTTTCCATCCAGCTCGACCCGTCCGGCGCCAGGGTCGCGATCTTGAGTTCCTGGGCAGACAGGGGTGCCGCCAACCAGATGGTGGCAAACAGCAGCAAGGCAAAAACGCCCCCACCCCGGCCCTCCCCCGCAAGCAGGGGAGGGAGAGAAACCCGCGGGAGGGTTTGGGAGGGGGCGTTTTCATTCAGATCGGGAAGGGCGGGCATTACGATCCTTGTGTTGTGCATCGTATCGTGCATCAATCGAAAATCTCGGCGGTGCGCTCGAGCATCTGGCGAGCGCGCTGCTGTGCAATGTGGTTGGCCAGGGTAAAGCCGGGCTGCTCCGGGTCGGCCTCCACCACTCCTTCCAGCAGCTCCACGTACAGCTCGCGGTCGAACACCAGGCGCGCATATTCATCGGCCATGAACACATCGACCAGCAGGTTACGGCCTTCTGAGATCTCTCGCGCACGCTGGTAATACTCGCGCGCCAGGTCCGGCCTGCCACCGGCGGCCGGCGGGCGCTGGCTGTTGAGCACGGCCAGGTACAGCCAGACCGCGCCGTCATCGTGCCCGGGGTCGAGTTCGGCGACCCGTTCGAGCAGCAGCTCGACCTTGGGCAGGTCGGCCAGCGCACCGTAATCATGGCTGTGTGCGGCAATCCAGCTTACCCAGGCCGTGGCCAGCCCATAGGCGGTCTCGATCTCTTCCTCATCCAACCCGGCAACGACCGGTTCGAGGTCCAGGAACGGGCGCGAACGGACATCGTACAGCGCCGAGCCTGAAGCACAGGCCGCGCGCTCGGCATAGCGCAGCGCCCGCGCGGTCATGCGCTGCCGGACTTCGGGCTGCTCGACGAACAGCCCGGAATAGGTCGCGGTCAGGGAAGAGAGCGTGCGCAGCAGGTCGGCATCGTTGGGATTGTTGTTCAGGCGCGCCTCGAGAATCAGCAGAAACGCCGGCAGGCCGCGCTCGACCACCAGCGGCGCGTCGTAATCGACCACCGCCCGTTCCAGGTCGCGCGCGAAATTGGTCGTGGCACGATCGATCAGCGCGCCGCAACCGGCCAGCGCCGCGGCCGCAAGCCCGGCGATCGGAATCCGGATCAGCCAACTCACGGCGACCGGACCACAAGTCCGGCCGCCTCGGCGGTGTTCTGCATCAGTGTGGCCACGGTCATCGGCCCGACGCCGCCCGGCACCGGGCTGATCCACGAGGCAATCCTGCTGACCTCATCGAATTCCAGGTCTCCACGCACCCGGCCTTCCGGGTCGCGATGAATGCCGATATCGACCGCCACCACGCCGGGTTGCAACCATTCACTCCTGACCACCCCGGGCTTGCCGACGGCGACAAACACGAATTCGGCCGCACGCACCAGCGGTTCCAGGTCGGGCGTGAAACGGTGTGCAATCGTTACGGTCGCACCGGCCAGCAGCAGTTCCAGCGCCAGCGGCCGGCCGACGATGTTGGAAGCACCCACCACCAGGCAATGATGGCCCTTCGTGTCCAGACCGTGAGCATTGAGCAGCGTCATCACGCCGCGCGGCGTGCACGGGCGCAGCTCCGGCGCGCGCAGCGCCAGCTTGCCGACATTGAGCGGATGGAAACCATCGACATCCTTGTCGGCCAGGATGCGCCGGGTCACGGCATGCTCGTTCATGTGCGCCGGCAGCGGCAACTGGACCAGGATGCCGTCGATTTCCGGATCCTCGTTGAGCTCGTCGATCAGCGCCAGCAGGCTGTTCTCGTCCGAGCCGTGGGCCAGCCGGAAGTCGCGCGAGACGATGCCGGCCTGCTCGGCCGCGCGCACCTTGTTGCCGACGTACAGATCCGAGGCCGGATCGTCGCCGACCAGCACCACCGCCAGGCCGGGCCGGCGGCGGCCCTTTTCCACCGCGTGCTCGACCGCACGCGCGACATTGGCGATCAGACGATCGGCGACCGCGCGGCCGTCCAGCAGTCGGGCTGTTTCGTGATTGGGCATGGGCGGTATTGTAGGCGAGCGTCGCGGCGCAGGCACGAGTAATCCGGGCGGAAGTCGGGCTAGTCGGCCAGCCAGCGCCCGGCCTTGCGGCCACTGGTCCAGGCGCCCTCGATGCGGTTGCCCGACAGCCAGTCGCCGGCGATCACCAGCCGGCGGTCGGCATCGGCAATCAGGCCGTCCTCGCGCGGGTTGGTTGCCAATGCGTAGCGCCAGCGGTGGCCCAGCAGGCTGCGAGGGTCCGGCAACGCCGCCGGCACCAGTTCGGCAAAAGCTGCGAGCAACTCGGCGGCGAACGTTTTTGCGTCCTTCTCCAGATGCCGGCGCGACCACTCCGGCGTGGCATGCAGCACCCAGCTGTGATCCTCGCGCCCGGGCTTGCTGGAATTGCGCGCCACCCAGGCCAGCGGCGAATCGAGATTGACGAAGGCCGCGTCGAATTCCGTCTCGATTGGCGCGGAAAACGACACCATGCCGGCCAGACACGGGTCGAACCGGATCTGTTGCAAATCCCCGTGCAGCGGATCTTCCGCGCCCAGCAGCTCGGCGGCCTGGGGCGCCGGCGCGGTCAGCAGCAAGCGTGATGCATCCAGTACTTCTCCCGTTGCCGTATGCACCCGCCAGTAGCGGTCGAATTCCAGCCTCTCGATGCGGGTACCGAAGCGGCAATCCAGAGCATCGGCCAGGCGCCGGCACACACCGTTCATGCCCGGCACCGCGACGAACCGGGCGATCTCCTCCGGATTGCCGTGCTCTTCCCCGCCGCCCAGCACCGCCAGACGCGGCCGCCACGGCTCAACCCAGCCGGCATCCTTCCAGTGCTGAAGCCGCCGCGCAAAAGCGCCCCCTCGCGCGGTGAAATACTGCGCCCCGTGATCGAACCGCGCACGCCCTTCGCGGCGCGTTGCGCTGCGCCCGCCCGGCCCGCGCGATTTCTCCACCACCAGCACCTGCATGCCGGCCTGCTTGAGCACGTCGGCCGCCGCCAGCCCGGCCCAGCCGGCGCCGATCACGATTGCATCCAGCATCGCTATTCCCATTCCTGGCGGGTCAGTTGAACTTCCGCCGTATCGAAACCCTGGCGCTGCGCTTCTGTGAGCAATGCATCCAGCCGGGCCCGGGGAAGCTCGCGCTCGCGCGCCAGGATCCACAAGAACTCGCGCGACGGCTCACCGACCATGACCCAGCGATATTCATCATCCAGCGCCATGATCTGGTAATCGCCCCACACCCATGGCAGCCACGATAGCCAGCGCGGTGCAAAGCGCACCTGCAGCCGTGCTGGATCCTCGGGATCCGGCACGCGCGCCTGTCCCTGCGCTTCGTCGAATTCACCATCACTCCTGCGACACCGGTTGACGACCTGGATGCGGCCGTCTTCCAGCAGCGTGTAGCGGGCGGTCACCTCACCGGCACACTGGTCCTGAAAACGATTGGGCAGTCGCGCGATTTCATGCCACAGGCCCTGATAGCGCTCAAGATCGACCGTCTCGACCAGATCCAGCGGGCCTTCATCGGCCCGGGTTGACATGACCACCACCAGCAACATCCATGCACTGCAAGACAGCAATGTCCGGATGGAAGGCCTCAATCCGTTTACAAGTTCGAATGCCATCAATACCCCGTCGCTGCGTGATCGCTCGATTCCAAGCATAACCCCTGGTGAATGATGGGTCGGTCATGCCCGCATCGCCGGGGCTTTTTCCAGATCGGCCAATTCCTGCTCACTGAACCCCGCCCTGCGACGGGCGGGATGATTGAACGGGCCGCGCAGGCCGGTGCTGAAATACTCGGCCAGCAGGGCCTGGAAGGTGGGCGTGGGGTCGAGGCCGCGCTGGTCGCACAGGTAGCGAAACCAGCGGCTGCCGATGGCAACGTGGCGGACTTCCTCGTCCAGGATGATTTCCAGGCAGGCAACCGACTCATCATCACCGGCCTGGCCCAGCCGCTCGATCATGCCCGGCGTGACATCCAGGCCGCGGGCTTCGAGCACGCGCGGCACCAGCGCCATGCGCACCAGCGGATCGTGGGCGGTCTTTTCGGCCATCTCCCACAGGCCGTTGTGCGCGGGCAGGTCGCCGTAGGCCGCACCCAGTTTTTCCAGCCGCTCGGTCAGCAGCCGGAAGTGCCGCGCCTCGTCGGCGGCCACGCTCAGCCAGTCGCGGTAATAGTCTTCCGGCAGGCCAGGAAACCGTAACGCGGCGTCCAGCGCCAGGTTGATCGCGTTGAATTCGATGTGCGCGACCGCGTGAATCAGTGCGATCCGGCCTTCGGTGGTGCCCAGGCCACGGCGCGGCAGTTCGGACGGGGCGACCAGTACCGGCTTGTCCGGGCGACCGGCTGCCGGCGGCAGATCATGCGGTCGCTCGTCTTCCTGCCGCAACCCCAGTAGCCCGGGTAAGCGCAGCGCACCCGGGGAGAAATCTTCACCAGCGTTTGTCTCCCGCGGACGGCCCCGGGTTGAGTCCGCGGCAGACTGTTCGGCCTTCCCCGGGTCTTGCAGAGGTGCCCGAACGTCACAAGCCTCGACAATGACTGCCCACAGACAATCGACCCGGCGGCACTTGGCCACCGGGTCGCATTCGGCCAGCGCATCGGCGGCTTGCCGCCAGAGGGCCGGATCGGCCATCAGGCCGCGTTGATCGCCTCGACCAGCGCGTCGGCAAACCCGGAGGTCGAGACCTCGTTGGCGTTGTCGATCTGGCGGGCGAAATCGTAGGTCACCGTACCCTTGACCACGACCTTCTCGAACGCCTGCTCGATCAGCCGCCCGACTTCCGGCCAGCCGATGTAGTCGAACATCATCACGCCGGAAAACAGCAGCGAAGACGGGTTGACCTTGTCCTTACCGGCGTACTTGGGCGCGGTGCCGTGGGTGGCCTCGAACACCGCGACGTGGTCGGCCATGTTGGACCCCGGTGCGATGCCCATCCCGCCCACCTGGGCCGCCGCCGCATCGGAAAGGTAATCGCCATTGAGGTTCATGGTTGCAAGAACATCGAACTCATCCGGGCGCAGCAGCAGCAGCTGGAAAATGATATCGGCGATCCGGTCCTTGATCACGATCTTGCCTTCCGGGCGCTTGCCGTCATGCTTTTCCCAGAGCTCATCTTCGGTAATGGTCACATCACCGAATTCCTCTGCCGCCACCTCGTAGCCCCATTTGCGGAAACCGCCTTCGGTGAACTTCATGATGTTGCCCTTGTGCACCAGGGTCACCGACTCGCGATTGTTTTCGATCGCGTACTCGATCGCCTTGCGCACCAGGCGCTTGCTGCCAAAGGCCGAAATCGGCTTGACGCCCAGTGCTGCATCCTCGAAGAAATTCGCACCCATTTCATTGCGCAGGAAATCGGCCAGCTTCCTGTTCTCGGCCGTACCGGCTTCGAATTCGATCCCCGAATAGACGTCCTCGGTATTCTCACGGAAAATCACCACGTCGACCGCTTCCGGCTTCTTCATCGGCGACGGCACACCGCTGTAATACTTGACCGGACGCACGCATGCATACAGGTCCAGGGTCTGGCGCAACGACACGTTGAGCGAGCGGAAGCCCTCGCCAACCGGCGTGGTCAGCGGACCCTTGATCGCCACGGTCAGATCCTTGATGGCCTCCAGCGTTTCTTCCGGGAAGAAATTACCGTCATAAATCCCGGCCGCCTTCTCGCCCAGGAACAGCTCGGCCCAGTGCACCTTGCGCTTGCCCTGGTAAGCCTTCTCGACCGCCGCGTTCCACACCTTCATGCAGGCCGGCGTGATATCGACGCCAATCCCGTCGCCCTCGATGAAACCCAGGATCGGGTCTTCGGGCACCTTGAGCTGATTGTTTTCGACCGTGATCCGGGTGCCGGAATCCGGCATCTTGACATGCTGGTAAGCCATTTCGATTCCTTTTATTCTGCGGGTTTAACGATAATCTCAAAACCAGACCGCTAGTGTACCAGTCCGCATGCCGGACCAAGCCTGGAGCCTTGAAGAAATCCCCGGAAACCGCCGCCTGCCCTGCCATCTCCCCAGCACGGCCCTGCCATCTCCCCAGCCCGGCCCTGCAGGTGGGGCAACAGAGAATAGTCGGGCGGATTGCGCCAGGCAACGCGAAAATCGCGAAGCGGAGTCCGCTCCTGCAGCGGGCAGTTTGCAGCGTAGGAGCCTGCTTGCAGGCGAACAAGACACAGGACAGACCTCAACATCCTTCGCTTGCAAGCAAGCTCCTACGACAATCCTCCGACGCTTCCGAAGATCCCGTAGCCTGCCCAGGACTTGATCCGGGCGTGGGGGCGCTTTACCGGATGGCAATATACAATCGGCGATTCATGAATGATGCAAACCCCGGACGCCATGGCCATCGCCATCGCCAATCGTGACCGAAAAGTCTGACCGCACCAACCTGCGGGCACGCTGGCCGCTGCGCGCCATAGCCGCCTCGCTGGCGCTGCACGCCGTTCTGGCGGTGCTGGTGGTGAACCTGTCGGGCGACCGCGCATTCGTGCCGCAAAAACCGCCAACGATCCGGGTGCAATTGCTGCCGCCACAGGTTCCACCGGCAATTGAGCCGGAATCTTCCGAGAGCGAACTCGCACACGAACCCGAACCCGAGCAACCATCCCCCGCAGAGCATGCGCTCGCCGATGCCGTTCCGCCGCACAGCCAGGCGCGCGATACCATCGTCGAGCCGGACCTGCAGGTCGCCGAGGACAGCGAATCCGAACCCCGGCCGGGTCTGGCCGCCGAGATCCTGCGCACACTGGCCGAGCAAATCGCCGAGCAAACCGCCGGGAAAAACAATTCCGGCCATGGCCTGCCGCCACGACAAGTGCCTTGGAGCGAACGCGGCGAGGCGATTCGCGGCCTGCCCGGCATGCGCGGGTGGCTGTCGGCCCACGTCGGCCCGGTCACGCCGCAAAGCGAGGCCTGGAAGGAAAACGACGGCAGTTCCCGCGGCCTCTACGTGCTTGCCGACGGCACCGTCATCTGTACCCACCGCCGCGCCCCGACCATCGACGAGATGATGAATCCATGGAAATCGCTGGCGGTGACGATGGCCCGGATCTGCGGCCGCGAGCGACCGGCACCAGTGGATTACAGCAACCCGCGCCTGCAGCCGCCGCCACGCCTGGTGAATGACCAACGCTAACGGGTCAGGCCGGCAACGGGTACTTGAGTCCGGTCGCGCAGTTGAACAGCACGGTGTCAGCGTCGCCGGCCAGCTCTCCGGCCTCGATCATGCGCTTCCACGCCGCGTGGGTGGCGGCGCCCTCCGGGCACATCAGCACGCCTTCCTGGCGGGCAAGCTCGACCCACGAGGCGCGGATTTCCTGCTCGGAAACCGCGACGGCCCGGCCACCGGATTCTCGCACCGCGCGCAGGATCAGGAAATCACCGACTGCCTGGGGCACGCGGATGCCGGCGGCAATTGTCGAGGCGTTTTCCCAGCGCGTAGCGAATTCATCACCGGCCAGATAAGCGCGCACCATCGGCGCGCAGCCTTCGGCCTGGACCGCGTACATCTTCGGCAGCGGGCCTTCCAGCCAGCCCAGCTCGCGCATCTCGGCGAACGCCTTCCACATGCCGATCAGGCCGGTGCCGCCGCCGGTCGGGTAAAAGATCGCCTCGGGCAGCTTCCAGCCCCACTGCGCCGCCAGCTCCAGGCCCATGGTCTTCTTGCCTTCCAGCCGGTAGGGTTCCTTGAGCGTGGAGACATCGAACCAGCCTTCCGAACTTGCCCGCTCGGCCAGCAGCTTGCCGCAGTCATCGATATAGCCGTCGACCTCGACGACTTCGGCACCGCACAGTCGGGTCTCGTCGATGTTCATGCGCGGGGTGTCGGCCGGGCAATAGACCAGCGATTGCATTCCGGCGCGCGTGGCATAGGCCGCCAGCGCCGCGCCGGCATTGCCGTTGGACGGCATGCACAGTTTCTTGAGGCCGAACTCGCGCGCCATCGCCACCGCCAGCGCCAGCCCGCGCGCCTTGAACGAACCGGTCGGCAGCCGACCCTCGTCCTTGACGACCAGGCCGGGCGTTGCGGCCAGATCGATCAGCGGGGTGTCGATCTCGCCCAGCCGCGGCACGCCGTCGGGATCGGCGAACGGCAGCAGTTCGTGCCATTTGTAGAAGCCGCCATCGCGTGCCGCGACCTCGTCGCGATCAACCGACTCACGCACCCGCTCCAGGTCATAACGCACCAGCAACGGCCGCCCGGCCTCGGACAACCGGTAAACCTTGCCTGCCTCGTAGTGGGTGTCATCGAGGCTGCATTCGAGATGGGTGACAAATGGGTTCATCGGGTCAGCATCCAGGGTGATGGGCAAGAACGCAAGAGAATACCCGATCACACCCACAGCGCCAGGCCCAGGCAGAGCCGTAGGGTGGATAAGCCTCGGCGCATCCACCAGGTCTGGCTTGAAAACGGTGGATGCGCTGAGGCTTATCCACCCTGATATGGATTGACCTGTCAACTCTTATCTTCGTTTCTTTCCATTTTTTCTCTCGGATCAATGCCTTCGGTTCAGGGGACGGCGGGCG